>Ga0182024_10005443_pt1 | contig 28580 bp, 22 predicted proteins | sample P32metaG_FD_120480 | JGI IMG/M metagenome (GOLD analysis project Ga0182024, IMG submission 120480) | Permafrost microbial communities from Stordalen Mire, Sweden - P3-2 metaG (Illumina Assembly) | ecosystem: Environmental > Terrestrial > Soil > Wetlands > Permafrost | place: Sweden: Stordalen...
CGCAACCCCCGCCGGTCCGCTGATTTTGAACCAGCTATTTGGTCTGCATGATATGCAGATTCGAGGGAGGCTGCGGCGCGCCGGACGCCACCGGGTCCTGACCATTATTCAAGTACCTGTACCCCGCGGGGATCGCGGTGTAACTCGCCGCGTTGGGCGAGGTGGGATCGAAAGGCGGCCATGCGAGCGAAGCAAACCAGCTCGGCTCGCTGCTGTGCAGCATACTCGCGGGCAGAGTATTGCCCGCGAGGCTGCTCATGTTGCCCGGCCCGCCATTCGCCCCGTAGAGATAATTACCCTCATCAATCGTGGAAGCTTGCACATCAAGATCCAGTTCCTGGTATCCGGCCGGCTCCATGAAAACATTTACCGTACTCCCTTGCGCCGGGAGCGCGATGCCTGCCCCGGCCGCCCATGTCGCAGCCGGTCCGTTCACGCTCCCCACGGAAAAGCTCTGCGCGCTCGCCCCACCATTCCACTGCAGCGCCGTGAGCTGCGCGGGCGTCAAGCTGCCGTTGTTGAGCGTGATAGTGCCGGCCGTGTCACTCGTCCGCGTTGTGAGCACCGCGGTCGCATTCCAGTCGCTCCAAAAGTTCCCCGCCGTCGCCTGCGCCGTGCCCGTCCAGGTCGCATTGCCGATGTTCGGCTGGCCAAAACTGAAGTTACCCTGGTTGACTCCATTCTTCCCAAGAATGTTACCAATAATCGCATACTCCCGGCTAAACCGCTTCAGCGCCACCGTGAACGTAACCGCGCTGCTATCATAACACGACCCATGGAACCAATTCCGAAAGACAGTATTCTCCGAGTCGCTGCCGAAATACCCGTCGGAGATCAAATTCGGTGCGACATTCCCTTCCCAGAGATTGAATGAATTGTGCGGCCCGTGGTTCGAATCCGCGCCAAACCCGATCGCCCCATTGATCGGAGGATTCTCCATGAGGTTGTAAGCGAACGCGTTGCCGCTGGATCCATTGTTGACCTCAAAGGACGGGATGACATTCGATATGATATTGTCCTCGAACAGCGATCCCGACACCGTATTCACAAGGATTCCGGCTCCATTGGAGCCGCCCACCTGCCGGTCCTTGAAGGTGCAATGCCTGATCTCGCACTGCAAGCAACCCTCCAGGTCCACTCCGTAGTTCGCAACGTTCGTGATATTCACGTTCTTGAGCCAGCACCCATAACAATGCTCCATCAGGATCCCCACAAAGCCGTTCGAGGCGGACAAATCGAACGACATATCCTCGATCCCCACCCCATTATTCTGCAGAAGCGCGGTCCACACCCTCGCTGCGCTCAACCCCGCGTCCGGTGTGCGGTATATCCCCGGCCAGATCGTCAAGGTATTCCCGGAGATCCCCGTCACGCGGCAGATTTGCTTGCGCAATCCGTTGTTTGGGTCCGAGCCGCCCACCGCGAAATTGAGCACCGCCCCATTCTGCACCGCCGTGCTATTGGTTTCGTCCGGAAACGAAATGCGGATAATTTTCCCCACGACAAACTGCGACGCATCGTCCACCGTAATGCTCGTGCTCCCCTTGGTCAGGCCCCCCGTCACCGTTGCCGCGGGGCTCGGTGCGATCCAGCCATCGCTTGACCCGAAGTAGATTGCGTTGTTCCCAGCCTTGATCATCGTCCTCGTCGGCCCATCCCCGCGGATGGTAAAATTGTTGTACCCCTGCGGGATATAAATCTGGCCGTCCACCCGGTACGTCCCGGTCGGCAGGTAAAGCACGCCATTCGGGGTCAGATGGTTCATCGCGGTATTGATCGCGGCCGTCGCATCGGTGACCCCGGTGTTGTCCGCATTAAACGGCGCCTGCGTCACATCGAGAAGCACCGTGCGCGCATTGCTGCCTCCCACCACGTATTGGTCGATCCCGCCGGGAACCCCCGTGCTGGTGCCTGGCGTCCAGTCGATAACCTGGGCGGCGGGAATGAGACCATTGGGGGGCACAGCCGCGGCGGCAGTGAAAGAAAGCGACGCAGTGAGGCAGAGGAAGGATAGAAAAGTTTTCACGGAAGAATTTGAGGCATTACGCAAGGACAACACCGCGGATGATGGGGAGCACGAAGCGTACCATCCCCAGCCCTCCCGCGCAACACGCCTCACATCCCCTCCAGGTTCAGTTCTCGCAGACGCCTCGCCAGATCGGCGGAAAACACCTCCGCCCCTTCCGCGTTCAGGTGCTGCGAATTATAAAAATACCTCTGCTCCAGGCACATCGGCGCGTCACTGTAATCCCACAGCGGCACGTGGTACTCCCCCGCGATCTCCCGGAACTTCCCGAAAATTTCTCCCCGGTTCCGCTCCAGATCCTGCACCTCGTGGAATTCAGGCGAGTACACAAACACGATCCGCACCCCCCTCTCCCGGCATAGCCCCGCGATCGCCGCCAGATCCCGCGCCCCCTGCTCCTCTATCGGGTACGTCACCCCCGCCGTCCGATCCTTTTTGAACCGGTCGAAATCCGCCGTCCACTCGCGGTACTGCGGGTTGAAGCCCTCGAAATAATCCTCCCTCGGATTGAACCCGAAAAAACCCAGCACCCCCGCCAGCCAGGTAAACCGCATATCCTCCACCGCGTAGCCGTACAGAGGGATATGTTTCCACTTCCATACCGCGGGGTCTATCTGCCGCAGCCCATCATACATACCCTTGTCCCACAAGTACGGCATATAATATCCCGGATCATAAATCTCCCCCCTTTTCGTCGTCACAAAACTGAACAGATCGAGATTCTGAATGACGAGCCGCGGCTTCGTGTTGTGATCCAGGTACGCCTTCAGCACCGTAAGCTGGAAGTCAGTCTGCGACGCATTCATCCCTATATTATAAGCACGATGCCCCGTCACAGCCTGGATGACCCGCGGATCGTAATGGTCCAGCGCCCTCGACGAGCCATTGATGACGACATCCGCATTCACCTCGCCAGACATCACCCGGTTCAGCGCCCCGAACTTCGATGTCCGGATCCGCCTCAGCCCATGGTTCACCAGGCCATTCAAGAGAACCGCCAGGACCGCGATCAATGCAAAGAAGCAGAGGATGCGCATGCCTCCGCCCGAAGTCTTGACCCGTTCCGCCCCAATCCCTGTCTCCCCCGCGCTCCCGCGATCATGCGTCGCGGGTGTGCCGTCATTCCAGGGCCGCCGGGATTCCGCATTCATTTCCATTACACGCCGCTCGCTCATACCTTCCAGCATCAGAATTGAAAATAGATAAACTGCGTCTGCCGGAACACACCCATCAGGATCACCGTGAAAACGAACGCCGCATAACCCGCCCACCGCACCGGCATCGGAAATCTCCCCACCGTCAGCGAGATCGGCCACTTACGCCCGATCAATTGAATCGCCTCGAGCAGCACGATCGCCAGGATCGCCGCGGGGAAATGCTTCAGTTGAAATTGCGGAGTCTTGATCTGCCCGGGATTCCAATCCACCCACAAGTGGGTAAGAACATAACCCGCATCAGCCAGGCTCTTCGCCCGGAAGACAGTCCACGCCAGGCACGTCAAAACGAATGTGCACACCACTTCGATAAACTGCCTTAACCAATGCGACTCCGTCAGCCGCACAATACCAAACAAGCGATCCCTCAACGGCTTTGTAAAAGAGCCGGCTACGAGGTAACATCCATTCAACAGTCCCCACACCACGTACGTCCAGTTCGCCCCATGCCATAGCCCGCTCACCAGGAATGTAACCAGCAGGTTGAAAACCACCCGCGGCCGCTGCACCCGGTTGCCCCCCAGCGGCCGGTACACATAATCCCGGAACCAGGTGGAAAGCGAGATATGCCAGCGCCGCCAGAACTCCGATACCGACCGCGAATAATAGGGCGTGTTGAAATTCTCCATCAGCTCAAAGCCCAGTATCCGCGCCGATCCAATCGCAATATCCGAGTAACCGGAGAAATCGCAGTAAATCTGATAGGCAAAGAAGAACGTGGCGATCGTCAGTTGCAGCCCATTATAAGCCCGCGGCGCCGCGTAGACATCGTTCACGTAAAGGGCCAGCCGGTCCGCGACCACGATCTTCTTGAACAGCCCCAGCGCGATCCGTTTCAGGCCACTCGTAACGCGCTCATAATCAAAGTCATGCCGCTCGTAGAATTGATGCAACAGATTCTGCGGCCGCTCGATCGGTCCCGCCACCAGTTGCGGGAAAAACATGACATAAGTCGCGTAAGTAATGAAGTTGTGCTCCGCTTTCTGCCGGCCCGAGTAAACCTCGATGACATAACTGAGGCTCTGGAACGTATGGAACGATAGCCCTATCGGCAGGATGATGTTCAGCGCCACGTTCGTGACATGCCACCCCGCCAGATTGGCGATCCCCGCAAATGCCCCCATGAAGAAATTGTAGTATTTGAAAACGAAGAGCACCGCGCACGTCGCAAGGATGCTCGTCAGCAAGAGCGCCGGACGCTGCCTCCCAGCCGTTCGTTCCAGCAGAATCCCCGCCCAGTAATCGATCAGGATCGTAATGAGCAGAATGAAGATATAGGCCGGGATAAAGGCCATGTAGAACACGCAACTCGCGGCCAGCAGGAAAGGCGTCCGGGCCGCCTGCGGAAGCACGAAATAAAGTGCCACCACGACCGGCAGGAAAATCGCGAATTCGAGTGAGTTGAACAGCATCGCAGCTCCTCTCAGGCAAACACTGCTTTATAAAGTCCGTTGATCGCGGCTGAGCGCCCGCGCAGCCAATCCAGCGCCTCGATGGCAACGGTCGTCAGCAGTAACGTACTAAAAAATAGGAACAATAAGAGCGGCGAGTCCGGTTCCGGATGGCCGGTCCACCGGCTCAACAATTGCAAAATCAGGATCTGGCCAATGTAAGCCACCAGTGAGTACCGCCCCAGTGATTCCAGCCGGCGCGAAATCCACCTATCCGCTCCCAGCCGCACACTCATACTGTAAAAGAGTGCGAGCGCCAGCACCGCGCCGAGCATTTGCAGCAGGTAAGTCTCGCCATGGACATAAACCAAGGCCGAATAACCCGCATAGGCGAGGAGAGTCGCGATAACGCAATTGCCGAGGCGGTTCAATGTCGAAACCCGCAGCTTGCCTAACAGCATTCCCACAAGCCCCGCGCTCATCAACCCCGCGTTCATCGACCATCCGCCCTCTTTCTCAAGGATGGTGAGCCCGATCAGCGCACCGGCCGTAACACATGGCAGGACTATCCAATGGACCCGGTCCACGAGCAGCAATGCCGGCGAAACCAGCAGCAGGTAGGCAATCGGCAGCAATACCTCAAACACCGCCAATCTTCCATTGCCGGATACGTAAGTATCGTACCAATGACTCCAGAATACGGCGAGGCCCGGCATGTGCCCCCGAAGTCCGTGCGCCACGAATAACTGGACCAGCACATTAAGGGTGGTGAAGAGGATCAACAGCTTGACCCCCCGCTTGAACAGCCGCGCGTGAAGCCTCAAATCACTCAGCGAATACCGCGCAATGTACACGTTCGAGAGCAGAAAGCCGGTAACGAGAATAAAGGAGGGCGGAAGAAAAGCCAGGAACTCGAACCCCAGCTCGCGGTCCGTCGAGTAATTCAAGCTATGATAAATCACCATGCAGACGACCAGCGCCCCCTTTGTTATATCGAGCGCCGCGAGCCGCGGCGCGCCAGGCCTGCGGTAGTTGATCGCCGGTGCGGCGGTGTGTCCCGCCCCCCCCGCAATCTCCGTCTCTTCCCGCTCCGGACGTAAAAAGGTAAGCGCGCTCATGGCACCAGAGTTGACGGGTTCTTCCGTTCACACCCTGCATCAACAAACCCGTTCGCACCGATTTCCGCCAATGCCGCGGAAACGGGAATCACCCGCGCGCCGGATGCGACGCTTTGCCGGACGATCTCTTCGAACATCTCCAGCGTGCAGCCGTACCGCGTTGGCTCTTCGCAAACATCATGCGTCGCGAATATCAGCCACGCGCCCGCATCATGATTCGCCTTGATCATATCACCAATCGCCTTCGGATGATCGCGGCTTTGCTCGATAAAATACGCCGAAAGCTGGTTGAGATCGATCGTCCCTCTGTTGGCACGCTGCCCCCCCGCACGGCACCCGGCGAAATATCTCGCGCTCCGGATCTTGCTGCCAGGCCGCGGACAACCAATCGGGTACGAAAGCGTGTTGAAACAGGCCCCCGGCAGCAACGCCTCGAGTGTACTCCGGTTCCTGACGATGGACGCCTCGAATTCGCGAGCCGGCGTATCATAGGCATGGCAATGGTCGAACGTATGGCACCCCAGTTCATGCCCACGCTCCAAGACAAGCGCGAGATCCTCGCGCTCAAAGATCTTCCCGGCAGGCGCTATCTGTCCCATCAGACCAAGCGAAGTATAATAAGTCCCGGCCACCCCGTGCTCCTCAAGAATACGTCCGCCGTTGGAAAACGCGGATGCCGGAAAATCGTCGAAGGTAAAAGAAATTAGCGGAGCCTGATTCCGCATCCTGAATTCCCGCCGGCCCAGGCGTCCTGAGGCGGTGCGCTGATACCGCCCCTTGCACCTCGCCAATATGGAACTCACACTCATGCGCTGCTCGATCAACGTTCCACAAACTCCATCGGGCATCCAAGTCCCATGGTATCTGCATTCGGTTCCCTTCCGTCGCGCCCATTCCCTGGCAATATGCGCTTCGCCCCGCGCCGCCGGCTTTCCGGCAATGCCCGCCGGCGAGCGCGCGACTCCCACCAGCAAAGGATTCGCCGCCGCAACGGATTCCCCTGCATGCGCCACGACCCCTCCATAAGATGCACCCCATATTCCCCGAATAGGTGCCACGACGCCGCATCGCACACATCATTCGGAAACAATACCGTCACACCCCCTCCCGCTTTCTCCGCCAGCGTGCGCGTAAGAAGCACCGGCCCCGTGGTGCTCAATACTTCAAACTCCGCTCGAAACAACGCCGGTATTCCCGCCATCATCGGCGCGGCCCATCCCGGCTCCTTTTGGGCTCGTACGCAATTCTCAATCACCGCCTCGAGAAACGGGTGCCCGGCTGCCGCGCCAAACCCGTAATTCCCGATCTCCCAGTCGATATCGCAATGCCCGTCAAGATATCCATTGAAACTCAACTCCTCAAAAGGAAAGACGCAATCGCGATCAAGCAGCGGCGACAGCTCCTTGTACAGAAAGACATCCAGATCGAAGTAGAACCCCCCCAGCCGGAACACGGCCAGATACCGGAAGAAATCTATCCGTTGAATCGGATGCCGGAACTCCGCAAACACCCTTTGATATTGCGGGAACTCCCCGCTGATAAAGCGTCGGATATCTTCATCATCAAAAAAAAGATACTCCCAGTCCGGGTGCAGCAGCTTCACATTCGTTGCCGCTGCCTTCGCCGAGGGAGACAAATCCTTCGTCCTGCCCGTCTGTATGATGCGCTGCGGGATCATCTTGTAACGGCGCGCGATTAAATCGCCCGCGCCGCCTCCACCGGGGGAGGCGATTGGTAGGATTCCACACTCTCCACCGCCGGCGCGTCCGTCTTGCACCACGGCAGTTCCAGCGCCGTGACAAGGAATAGAAACCAAAGCGGACCCATCCGGGCAAAATGGGATTCCGAGTAATCGCCAAGGATGATCGCCACCAGCGTCGCAAACCGGAGCAGACCATATATCCCGTTTGTTCCGAGCTGGCGATTCGTCCGCCACGCCACCGCCACGAGCATGATCCCCAGGAAGAACAGCGCCAGGTACCCCCCATCGATATAAGTCTCCAGGTATCCGTTATGGGCCGACACGCCCACCCACCCGGGCAGCCGCGCCAGATACGATTTATCCGACCAGAAACTGCAAAAGCCGACACCGATAATAGGATCCGTCTTGAGCGCGAGCAATTCCCGCCACACATCGGTCCGCCCTGTGAATGTCATGTCCCGGCCCATGCTTCCAACCACCGCTTCTTTCACCCCGAAGAAAGAATCCAGCACGAAAAAGCCGGCAACCGCCGCCAGTGTGATGATCCCCAGCGAGTGGATCCGATTTCGCAGGATTGGCAGCCGGCCGGAAAATATAATTATACCGCCAATGATAAGGCAAAGAATCGATGTCTGGCTATTGCACAAATGCATCAAATAAATACCGATCAGGAAAAAGCCGAACGGAAGATATCGCTCGATCCTGCTTAGTTGCGCCCTGTCTTCCCGCGTCCGCTCCATCCAGTCCCACAGGAGTACGAATCCGCATACCAGCACAAGGATCCCCAGCGCATTCTTCTGCGTCGTAACTCCCGTAATCTCAAGCCCGCCCGCACGGCTGTATCTCCGCCCCATATCGGGGAAATCGCGCACGAAAATCACGGACAACGGAAGCAACACATAAGCGCATCGCACGAATACCGTCCGGATCGCCTGCCGCGGATTTTGCTCCGTCAGAATCACCAGCGCGATGAAGATATTGCCAAAGTCCTTGAACCATCGCTTGAAGGATACAAGCGAGGAATCCGCCCAGAGAACCGACACCAGAAGATACGCGTAGAACAGAAAGATCGGCCAATTCTCCGAGAACAGCAGCGGCCAGTTAATCTGCCTCTTTGATAGGATAACTAGCGCCAGAAAGATCATCCCGAAATAAAACAACCGGTCCAGGGGGCTGCCCTCCATGCTATCGTCCCCCCCGCCGAAACCGAGCCACATCGTGACCGGCCGCGAAAGCAGAATACCGGCCCAAAGCGTTGGGACCCACAGCGCCGTCGAGATGCCATCCCGTCTCGCCGTATCCTTTCGGATAAGCCAGATCGCGAAGATCCAGAAAGCAAGAGCAATGACGTGGCTCATACCGGACGAAGCAGAACTTGCTCCATGAGTTGCACACTGAAGAGCTTGTGCAATTGCAATGTATGATTATCTCGCCCCGAGAGATGCCCCTGGATCAGCCGCTCCGCCGCCCCCGGCCGATAACAGGATGGCCGGCGCAAGTTATCGCAAAAGCCCTCCAGATACCCCCTTAACTGTTTCTTATACCATACGCGAAAATGGTAGAACTTATGGCGCCCGAGAAATAGGCGCTCCGCCCGCAGCCTGGAGATCGCGTGATCGATACGCGCAAGCCGGGCCGGCATCCCATAGTCATACGCGTACTCCGCCTTCGCCGTAAATTCCTGCCACGCCTTCGCCATTCCCGAGAACAACGTCATAGCAGCGCGGCGATAAGCCCGGTCGGTCGGAATGGACTCCAGCGCCGGATTCCCTTCCGCCATCAATCTCAGCAGCGGCTGTGGGCTGCTCGCCAGCTCGCGAGGGGCCCGGTATGCAAGCGCCACCAGCTCATTGTCGAGAAACGGCGAACGCACGGTCAGTTGCGATTGCTCCAATGCCTTGCGCGCGTGATGATGCCACGGCACCTGTTTGAACGCGATAAACGTAAGCCGGTGTCCGGCTGCCTCGCTCCTGTAAGTATCCGCCGCCTCGTCCACAAGCCGCGCGAACTCCGGCATAAACAACGATCGATCGACCTGTCCCGGCCTGAAGGCCACATTCGAGCGCAAAATCTCGGATCCGTAATTCCCCGTGACGCGAATCGGCGCGATCTGCCGCGCCTTCCGGTTGACATAGATCTCTATCGCCCCGGAGACATCCATCGCCCCATCGGTCACATACACCGCTTTCTCCGCCAGAGCCGAAAAGTCCCGGTAAAAATCATCGCCAACGCGGATGGTGCTGTGCACTTGTCCACAGGCCGAGGCCAATTGTCTGGCAATCCGCACATCCGCGCAATCACGGTATGGTCCGCTGAATGTATAACAAGGCAGGCTCGCCGGGTCCAGCGGCGCCCAGGCAAGAATTGCGCGGCTATCGAGACCACCCGTCAGCGACATACCCACCTTCGCCCCACCTATAAGATACCGGGGCGCGATGCGCCCGAATATTTCGTTCAATTGCTCCTGATAACTTTCCCGGTCGAGAGCCTCCTGATCCTCCCAGACGCCGGGTTCAAAGTAACGGGCTTTATCGATTCGGCCATCGCGATGGAAACTCCAGGCCGACCCCGGCGGAAGCAAAGCAATATCCCGGAAAAGCGTTCGATTCTGAAGCGCACAGCCCACGGCAAAAAACTCCGCCAGCCCCCGCTCATCCATCTGCCGCAGCCCCGGCAGCGCGGCCAGCAGCGATTTTGCTTCCGAACCGAAATAGAAACCATCCTCCGTCTGGCTATAATAAATGCGGCTTTGCCCAAACCGGTCATTGAAAAGCAAAACCCGTTGCGCGCGGAGATCGACCAGCAGCCCGCTAAACCAACCATTAAGCGATATAAGAAACCGCGCCCCGTTCTGTTCGTACAGCTCGATCAGCCGTCGGGCGCTCTGTCCCGGCTCATTGCCATTGCCCGACGCCGCGCGCGACACCCCGCTGAACTCTTCTCCATTGAAAACGAGAAAGACATCGCGCCTCTCGTTCCACGCAGCCGCCACGCCCCCGGCCTCACTATCCCATACCCATCCCACTCCCATTTGCAGCGATGGCACCAGCGCGCTATCCCCGCAGTGGTGTGCCTCATGCATCAGACACCCCGCCATGCGCTTGATTACCGATGCGAAGGCGCCATCGCCCGCACACGCGCCGATAATTCCAGCAAATCCTGACATTTTGGGGGCGCGCGGCACTTAGCGCGCGGAACGTAGCGGCGGGGAGGGGGAGCCGGCGGGAGGAATCGAACACTCCATCTGCTGAAGACGATTCAGCTGCTCTAGCATTGAGCTACACCGGCGATAAATTGTATCGCCCCGCAATTCGGTGCCGCATGACACCTCGTTGATCAAGGAAATAAGGTTCATTCGCGGGTACTTTTCCCCTAATGGGTCGCGCCACCTTCCATCGGCGCAGTTGGATTTCGCCTTTCCATCCACGCGTTGTACAAGCGCGCCCTCCACATGATCCCGGCCTCAACCACCGCCTCCGGCAATAAACCCGCCAAGCCGCGATAGAGCCTCAGCGACACGTATGCGCGTCCGGCCAGCGTCAGCGGCACATAATATCTTGGAAAATCAATTCGCTCGAAGCCATTGCGCCGCTTGAATTCAGTCATCGGGCTCCGCGTCTTGTTCCCGTACACGTATTGTCCGTACACGAAATAGGACATCCCCCTCCCCTCGCACAATTCCACGGCCTTGGCCAGCAGCGCATTGGTCGGCCGCTTGTCCTCATGCGCTTGCATCGACACAATCTGCATGATTCGCGCGACCTGATCTATATATACGATCTTGATAAATCCGATCAGCGCCCCTTCGAAGTACGCTCCAATGAAATCGCAGCGCTCCAGGTAAGTCGCATTCTCGCGCCGGACGGTTTCAAGCTCCTTCCCATAATGCCAGAATCGCCTCCCCTGCCGGATCGGCGTCTCGTCATAGATATCCTTGATCCCGCGCACTAAAGCATCATCCAACGATACCTGCATCGTCGTTACCCCGCGCCTCCCGGAGCGCCGCACATTCTTGCGGGTTTCCTGCGGCACCCGCTTTTCCCACCATTCAGTGTAACTCGTGATGGGAACCGCGGCCACATTTTCCATCTCGAATGGCAGCCGATGTTTCGCCTGCGTATCGGGGATGCGTTGCGCGAATGAAAAGACATCCGGCTTCCGCGGCCCTGCTTTCAAGCGCTCCAGCAAGGCAAACGGATCCCTCAGTTGAGCCGCTTCCAGCCATTCCTCCTCTTGAATCGAAGCCCTCTTGATAGCCCGCCCGGCGATGATCACCCGCGCCGGTTCAACCACCGACGATGCCGCGACACCCCGTTTGTCCAAATCCAGAATAGCTTGTGCGGATCGATTCATACTTCTACATCTGCCGCTCATTCACCGGGTTCAGCCGCAGCAGCGCGAGCAATCGGCCCACGTGATCGCACATTTTGATCAGGTACTTCATAAAGCAATGGCCGCCGCAACAAAACGCAACCGGAAGAACCAGCGAGTAAAGCGGAATGGCCGCCACCGATTTCGCCAGCGAACCGACGCGGCCGCTCGATATCTTAAGCGTATTCCGGCCACGCAGCAGAGCACGTTTCAGCATGTAACTCCTAGTCCACCGGGAAGGTGGGACGGTTTCATAGGCAATCGCCTCGTTGCACCAGATGAACACATGCCCCCGCTCGTTCATGCGGAGAAAAAAGTCCTTGTCCTCGCCGCCAGTTCCGAATTCCCGATTAAACGGTTCGCCTATTTCTTCGAAGATCGTCCGGCGCAGCAGCACGTTGCCAGTACGGCATTCCGTCCACGGCATCACGGTACCCGTAGGATGCTCCGGGCGTTCGCAGAAGCGGCCTTTGATAATCCAAGCCGGCGGCGCCTCCTCAAAGTGAGGACGCACGGGCCCAAGCACCCCGGCCGATTCATACTCTTTATTCGCTGCAACCAGCCGCACCAGCCAGTCCGCCACAGGAAACTCATCATCATCGATAAATGCAATGAAATCGCCGCTCGCATTCTCGATCGCCTTATTGCGGGCGAGCGCGATATTCCTTTCCGGCTCCCAACAGTATACAATCTCGACTGGCGCACTCCCGGAAAAAGAGGCCGCAACTTCCTCCGCAGATCGCTCCCCGTCATTATCCGCCACAACGATCGAGTAAGTGAATCCCGCATCAGCCGTCTGCACCATCAGCGCCTCCAAAAGGCGCCTTAGCAGTACCGGCCGCCGGTACGTGCAAATACAAACGCTAATATGTTTTACCTCGGCGCTCATCATTCACATGCCGGGACAACCCGTGTCCCCCGGTTTTGCCGCACCCGCCCAAGCAGGCCGCGCAACCGCGCCATCTGCTCACCCCGGTGGAAGGCCATCAACTCCGGAGTCACAGCTCGCGGCATTTGCTTAAGAAAAGCCCACACATACCCGGCTAGAAAGAACAACCCTCCAAACACGCGCGGCTTTTCCCGCATTTGAAACAGGCCTCGGATGCCTTCCCAAAGCGGATGCCCACCCACATAATACGCCTTCGTGCCGTAATGAAACCGCACCATCAGCGACCTGTTGTTGCCAGTGCCGAGCTTCCGGTGGTGGAAACACACTTTCTCAGGAAAGGTGCGCGTTTTCCAGCCTCTCATCCTTGCTGTCGTCACAGCGATCCAGTCAATCGCGCCGCCCTTTACCGGCACATAGCCGCCCACCTGTTCAAAACACTCCCGCCGAAACAATTGGCACGCGCCCGAAACATGATCGAGCTGCGCGAACCGATGCGCATAAGTATGATCGCCGGGGCGGTCATGATCCTCCACAAACGGCGTCCCCGCCACACCCAGCTCCCGATTGGCGGCGAATCGCTTGATCAGGAACGCGAAATAGTCAGGCTCAAAAGTAATATCAGCATCCAGGTTCCCAATGATATCCCACGTCCCATCCTTCAATCGCTCATATCCGGCGTTGAACGCATGTGCCTTCGCCGCAAACTGGCGGTCCTTCCGCTCCGGCATCCGCAACAGCTCGATCCAGGGATATTTCGCCGCGTAACCGCTCACGATCTCATCCGTACCATCGGTCGAGCCATCGCTTACAATCACCCATTTTCCAGGCAGCAGACTCTGCGCGACCACGGATAAAATGGTCCCCTCCAGGAGCGCCGCTTCGTTTCGCGCCGGAGTAACCAAAGCGTAACTGCAATTCATTTCTTCCATTGCCTCGCGCTCACACGCCGCACGGCAGTCCCGAAAGCGCCCGCGGCGCTGCTACGTCGCGCAGTTTGCACAATAAATGGGCCAACGCCTTGAACATCGTCGCCTGCCCCCAATGGAAATACGGCGTCTTCGCCGTGAGAGCCGGATACTGCCGGTAGTAAAAATACCCCTTCCGCTTGTCCTGCATGTTCTCGATGGTCCACCTCGCCACGCGCGCCGCATTCTCAAGCGCCTCCACCTCCTCGGCAGAGAAGAAACTGAACGTATCGATCGCCTGCGCCGCGCATTGGATATCCACCGGGTAGGTGCTGTTGTTATAGTACTTCGGCCTCCCATTTGCCTCGAAGAACACGTCATTAAAATAGCGATATCCCGTCGAAAGATGAACCTTTAACGTCTCATCCCCGGTGCAATCGATATAGCGTTTCAGAGAATCCAGATTGTACGCGGTGTGAAAGTTATCGATCCATTGGTACTTCGGCTCTTCGCCGTAATACCATGAGCCATCCGGCCGCTGCCGCGTGCACGTGTACTCTACCGCCTCCCGCGCGACTTCCCGGTATTCCGGCGTCCTCGTATGTTTCCATGTCCTCGCGAGCAACGCGGCCCCCAGAAGGTTTGAGTTATGAATGGAATTTTGCTTATACCCGACGTAGCTCAGGCACGTCCCGGTGGATGTTTTCTCACGCGGGACTCCCAGGATCCAGGTGCAGATACCCTGCGCGATCTCGAGAAAGCCTCCCTCACCGGTCTGCTCGTAAGCTTCCAGGAAAGCCTGCCCAATGAGACCGCTCCAGACGATTGTCGGTTGATGCGCGGGCATCCGCCCGCTGCGCGTGGTAAAATCAAAGTGATTACCCCAGCTATACCCGGGCGCGCCCGCCGCCACGCGATTCCGCCCAAGCCAATCGAGGCATTCCAGGGCCCTAGCCTTGCAGTCATCATCCCCGGTCACGGAATGGAGCATCAGATACCCCCACGCCATAAACCCTCTTCCCTTCGTCGAATCCAATGGTTTAACGCCGACGAACGGCCGGAGATTCACCGGGCTCTTCCAGATGACCTGTTGCAGGATGCGCTCGGCAAACAGGTTGCCTAATGTCAGCGGCCGAAGCCACGAAGTAAGGCCGTCTCCAGGATCGTACCCCTTGTAGTCGGACGCCTCGACCCACCCCCGCACCGCACTCAAGCTTTCCCGGACCAACTCCTCGATCTGCGGCAGATCCATAAGTACGAATGAATGCGGTAAAGAAGAACGAACAGCCACGCTGCTTACCGGCGCTGCTCCTCAGGCACCCCCTCTGAGCAGGCGCCATTTGCCCGCGCCTCTGTCCCGGGCAATGGCCGTGGAAGCGGAGCCGTATATACGCACAATGAATCGACTAGGTTCAGATACGCCACCTTCCGGTTTTCCCACGAGTTGCGCGCGACGTAAGTCAGCGCCCGGCCGGCCATCTCACGCCGCATCCGTTCATTGCGCAATAGCTCGATCATCGCCTCCGCCAGCGTGTCATGATCGCCGGAGGTGAAAAAGCGCACCACCGAATCATCGAAGTAAAAACGATCAATCTTCGTATTGGATACCACCACCGGCACACCCACCGCCATGAACTCCATGATCTTCGTACTGTAAGCTTCGTTCCCGAACGAGTCCGCCCGCTTCGGCACCACTCCCAGGTCGGCGTTCGCCATCACCCGGGCAATATCGGTCATCCGCACCGGATCGAAGAAACGTACATTCCCATTGAACCCGAGCTCCTTCGCCATCTTGACCAGTTCCGGTTTCATAATGCCATCTCCATAAATATGGAATTCGGCGTTCCCCATTTCCTGGCTGACTTTCTTGAAGGCGCGCAACGCGATATCCAGGCCCTGGTGCCATTGCAACCCCCCAGGGAAGAGAATAATGACTTTGTCATCCTCCCGCTTCGTCGCGCATGGCTTGAATAGCCTGGTATCCACATTGTTTATAAATACCGAGCACTTCCCATTCGCGCCGGTGCGTGTGGCATACTTCTCCAGCCATAAGTCGTTCGAGACGATGACGCGATCCGCCATTCCCGCGCAAACCCGTTCCACTGCTTTCAGCATCGATACCATCCTCGACGGCGCCCCCCCCTCGAACTTATTGCCGTAAAACTCGGGCACGATGTCGTGAATATCGAGGATGACCTTCGCCCCAGTTAGTTTCGGATACGCCGCCGCAAAGACCAGAAAATCCGGCATATTATGGATATGCAGCACGTCATACGCCCGCCGGTTGTGCCGGCGCGCCACCCATACCGTCGCCCGCAGCAGGAATTGCAGCACCGGGAAGAGCACCGCCAGCGGCGACCGTTCCCGCTTTCCCACCCTCGACTGCAGCTTGTAAAGGTGCACGTTGCCCACCTTCTCTTCCGCGGGCTCCTGAGGCGATCTCTTCAGCGCCACTACATCCACATAGTCGCCCCGCTCAGCGAGCGCCTCCGCATAACGGGTTACTCTTCCATCGGTCTCATAATGCGAATACGCCACCATGCATATCCTCTTGGGCGGTCGCGCGGCCGCGCGCAGCGCCAATCGTGAGCTGTATTCCGCCGCTTGCCTCGGCAGCACTTGCCACATGCTCTTTCCATGGTAGTCGCGGATATGTTCGAGTAACTGCCGATAGTGAGCCACCGGATAAGTCCTGTTCGACAGCGGCTCACCATCAAACCGCAGGTAATCAGGATGCACGTTGACCAGCGCCATTCCCCCGTTCTCCGCGATCCAATCCAGCTTCCGCAGCCAGATATCCGGCGTCTGCTCCCCCAGCAATAAAAAGAGCGTGGAATCCTGCGGCAGCGTGTAAGGCAGCTCCACATATCCCGCCCCTGGCCGTTCCATACCCGCGCCGTTCCCCTCGCCCCCGCTTTTGCCCGCACACTCCTCGCCACTCCCAGCGAGCGCTTGTGGCTTGGATATCCAGAATGGAAAAATCGTGTGCCAGCCTTCCGGTTGCGGTTCGAAGGGATCCGTATCGAACGTAGAGCAATCATACCGGATATTCAAATCATGCAGCCACTCCAGCTCGTTGAGCATGAAACCCGATCGAAACCCGGTCGCCTTCCAGCTTTGCAGGTAATGATTAATCCGCTTTGCCCGCTCGCGAAACACCTTCCGGGAGTCGAATAAGTGGCCGTCATGTTTCAAATCATGAACGCCGACCTCAAAACCATTATCCGTAAGCCACCAGCGAAGCTTCGCCGGCACCACATAGTCGCCCTCGGGGATAAAATTGAAACACGATCTGAACCCCAGGCTCATCTCCAGCTCGGCAAGCGGCCTCACCCGTTCCAGTCCGCTCTTACCTTCTACGTCGTGCGTCAGCACCACCGCGAACTTCTTCCCTTCCAGCCAGCCGGGCCAGCCCACCGGCGCGCGCCCCGATCCGGGAGTCACTGGCCAGATGTCACCGCAGTCTTTAAGCACACGCTTCGCATGCGCCGCCCTCACCGCCAGCCGGATGGGCCGCGGGATGAAAGGCTTCGAGTAATAGTAAAGACGCCTGAATAACATGGCAGAGAGCCGATGCAGCCCGCCTGCGGCAGACTATGTCTCGCAAACCAGCCTCGCGCCTAGTTGACCAGCCATTTTGGCCCGGTAACCCGCGTCTTGTTGAGAATACACGAGATATCCGCCTTCGCGTTTACGAACTCGTTGTAAGTCCTCTTGATTTCGTTCCGGTCACTTTTCTCCGCCTCGACCACAAGCAATAGCTTGTCGAGGCACCCGGAGATCGCCAGCGTCGCGCTGCTCCGGCAGACCGGAGGCATATCAAAGATGACATAGTCAAACCGGCTCGCTTTGAGAGTCGGCATAAGATCGTAGAATTTCTTCGGAGCCAGGTACATCGATCCCCCGGCCTCCGACGACCCGGTGGCAAAGTAAAGATTCTCCGCCGTGGAGGAAAGGCTGCCATTTGCATCCAGGGCATCCGATAGGCCGAGCGCGGGTTTCCCATCGTAGAACGGATGCGCCTGCGACCGGTCCGGGTTCAAATCAACCAGCAGCACCTTCCCGTCGCCCGTTTTGGAAAGTTCCGCCGCCAGACTCGCCGCCAGCGTTGAGGTCCCCTCCCCCCCGGAGAGTCCCGTCAGGCCCACCAGCTTCGGCTTATGCGTCAGATTCTTCAGTTGGAAGGAAAGGATCAGCCGGTCGCAAACCGCCTCCGCGTATCTCCGGATGAAATGCCCCGCGTCCCACGGCGCGACCGTCGGACGCGCGTTCTTTTGGATCGCCTTGCTATTTTCGGCGCTCTTCTCGCCGCCCCCATTCTTCAGCAGCAGATGCGCCCGCGCGTGCCTCGAGAAGTATGGGATGGAAAGAAAGAGCGGGATGTGCAATCGCGTTTCAATTTCAAGCGGCCGCTTCACGCTTCGGTCGAATAAAAGCTCGATCAGGAATGCAATCCCAAGCCCTATCCCCAGGCCGCCGCCCGCCAGCCCCGCGAGCACCTTCCTCTCGCTCACGCTCGCCCTTACCGCTCCCGATGGATTCTGGACGATGCTGATGTTCGGGATCTTCGATGGATCCAGCGCCTCGTCCACCCGCGCCCTTTCCAGGCTCTGTTCGAAGTACTTGCTGTTTGCCTCTTCCACATCCTTCCGCTGCTGGAGCGCCGATATCTGCGTGCCCGCGTCCGCAAGCCGCGCCGCGCCCGCCTCGATGCTTTGCATCTGCGCGCGCAAATTATCTACCCGGGCCTGCGTCGCAGCCAGGCGCACCTTCTCACTGGTCAGGTCGAGCTGCCCGCTGCTATCCGCTTTCGGCGCCGTGGCGATCAGCGATGGCGACTTCTGCTCGAGATCGCGCCGCTCCCGGTCCAACACGGTAATCTGGTCCCGCGTCGCCTTCACAAGGTCACTTTCCGGCGTGTACTTCGCCAGCAGCTCAAGCTCCGTTCTCCGCAGTTCTCCCAGCCGCTCGACCACCGCCTGGTAGTGCTGCACATCGCTGCTGCTTGGCGCAGCATGGGTCGGCTCCGGTTGCACCCGCTCCGCTCTCGGCGGATTTTCCTGCCCGTTGGAAAGCAGCGTCTCCATCTCCTTCACCCGCGCTTGTTGCTCCGCCAGGTCCGCCTCCGCGTCGGATAACGATTGTCTCCCCTTTGCCAGACTCGCATTGGTGCTCTGCGTGCTATCATCGAGTGAAAGAATCCCAGCCGCCGCTTTCAGCTTCTTAAGTTCCTCCTCGGTCTGCTGAAGCTGCCCGCGGATTTGATCGGTCTGCTCAGTCACCCATTGGAACGTGCCCAATGACCGGTGTACTTCCAGATGCTTGATGAAGTACCGGTGCAGCAACTCCTGCAGCACCAGCGTCGCGAGCTCCGGGTCCCGGTTTGTATAAGAGAGCAGGATGACATTGGTCCCCTTCTGCGGCGTGACAGTCAGCCCGTCGCTCACCGCTCGCGCCGCGATGCCCCGGGCCGCTTCTCCATCCACACCAGGCGCCAGGCGATTGACCCCCACCGCGTCCGCGACCTCCAGCGCCAGATCCCAGCTCGTCATGATCTCCACTTCCGAGCCGATCACGGTTTCGCCCCCCGATATCTCCGGCGACGCGCTGGATCGCGATTCCACGGTGTCGACCTCGCTCCTGTCCAGCACATAGCGCACGAGCAGCTTCGCCTCGGACTCATACACCGGCGGCACGGAATAATAAAACGCCGACGCCGCGATCAATCCGGCAATGGTGAAAAAGAGAATCTTCCACTTGTGCCTGTACACAATGTAAAGGATTCCATTCAGATCGAGGCCGGACACCGGCGTTGGTTGCTGCGTTGCAGTCATGGCAAAGTTACCTGGTTGCTAAGTGCGGATGCTAGTCGAGGTGCGGGTAAAGGATGGCTCCCGCCAGGCGATTGGCCGCCACAGGCAGCCTTTTGAACATCGCCGTATGAAACCCGGAAGTCTTGTCAGCGCCGCGACTCCAATTTCCCCCGGCCATACTATATTGAAAGTAATTCACCTTCTCCTCCGCGGCGCCCCATGAGAGCTTGAACCGCCGCAGCCCCTCGTTCCTAAGCGACGTCCTGCCCATGTGCAATGTCTCAAAGCCATCCTTCGCCAGGTGCTTGATCGCAGTCCACATCACAAGGTTGTTCCCCCGCAATTCCTGGCGCCTTTCATCGGACGCGCCAAATTTGTAAATAGCCCGATTCCCAAAGTGGAAGTACACCGCCGCCGCTACCGCCCGCCTCCCCTCGCTGGCAACAACGACAAACCCCAGCTCCTTCCTGATCACCTCTTCCTGGATATTCCGGAAAAATGATATCGGCTGCGGGGGCGCCCCGTGCCGTTTCCGGGTCCGTCCGTGCAACTCGTAAAAGGTTTCCATCGCCTCGCTGCTGCGGCTCACCTCCACCGCAAGCGCCGAGGTCTCCGCCTTCCGTACCGCGCGCCGCACCGCGCTCGCGCAGCGGGAAAAGCACGCCTCCGCGCCGTCCCGTAAGTCCACGATGTGCGCGTAATAACTTACCGCCGGAGTAGCGCATCCCCCGAGCACCTTCCCGTCACGGACCTCAAAGTATTTCCACTTTCGCTCCGCCCCTGCTTGCGAGAGCGCCTCGATCACCGAGTCCGCATCTCCCTGCCCATACATCAGCGGCCCGCAAAAGTCAGTGAATGGCAGCCCGACTCCCCTGCGCCCCGTGATCGCGCTACGCACCTCCATCATGGGAATCAACGCCGCCAGCTTCCCGCCGTACATACAGCGCAGATATACCGGCCGATGCCCGTAAGTCTTCGAGAGCACTCTCGCCCACGCCGCGCTGTGGAAGAACGTCCCCTCCCCATGCGCAAGCACCACATCATCCCACGAAGCCTCACTAAATGGATCGACGATGCCCATCTGCATCCCGGAGCCGCGCCGCGCCCGACGCTCCTCCATCTCTCCGCGCGGAGCAATCGCCAAAAGCGCGTGATCGATTGAATCTTTCGAAATCATTTTTCTTTGCGCGGCGCCCACACGAGAGCGTCCACTTGCATTTCAGACGGCGACCCCGGCCGCAACGGCTTCTCTTACAGCCTCCGCGACCAGTTCCACTTGTGCCGGAGTTAATTCCGGAAACATCGGCAGCGATATAAACTCCCGCGCGCATCGTTCCGCCACGGGAAAGGAGCCGGCCACATACCCCAGCCCGCGGTAAGCTTCCTGTAAGTGGACCGGGATGGGATAATGAATCCCATATCCAATCCCCTTCGCATCCAGCACACGCATCACTTCCGCCCGGTCCGCGACGCGGATGGCATAGAGATGATAGACATGCCGCGAATACCACGCCTCGCGCGGAGGCAACACTTGCTCCACCCCTTGGAATAGCCGGTCATAATGCGCCGCGTGGGTCCGCCGCGACTCATTCCCCGCATGCAGGGATCGCAGCTTGATCCGCAGCACCGCCGCCTGGATGCCATCCATCCTCGAGTTCCAGCCGATCATGCTATGCCGATACTTCTGCACCTGGCCGTGATCCCGCAGGATACGAATCTTCTCCCGGAACTCCGGGTTATTAGTCACCACCGCGCCCGCATCTCCAAACGCGCCAAGATTCTTCCCCGGATAAAAGCTGAAACAACCCAGCTCGCCCAGCGTCCCGACCCTCCGCCCTTTGTATCTCGCTCCATGCGCCTGGCAGGCATCCTCGATGACAAAGAGCCCATGCTCCCGCGCAACCTCGAGGATCGGCTCCATATCCGCCGGCTGCCCAAACAGGTGCACCGGGATAATAGCTTTCGTCCTCGAGGTAATAGCCGCTCTCAGTGCGGCAGGATCCATGGTATAAGTCCCATCTTCCACGTCGACGAATACCGGAGTCGCCCCGCAATGCGAAATCGCTTCCGCCGTCGCCATGAAGGTGCTTGGAACGGTTATTACTTCATCTTCTGCGCCGATCCCCAGCGCCAGCAGGCTCAGCCACAGCGCCTCGGTCCCGCTCCCCACTCCAATCGCGTACCGGCTCTCGCAGAACGCCGCAAAATCCTCTTCGAACGCGGCTACAAAAGCGCCGCCGACGAACGCGCAGCTCTCGATAACCTGCTGGATCGCCGCAGTCATCTCATGCCGCATCGGCGCGTGATGAACTTCAAGATCGAGAAATGGAACTTTCACGGATTCTCCCCCGTTTTAACGGGTCTCAATAGCCTCGCCGGATTCCCGGCCACAATCGTATTTGCAGGCACATCCCTGGTCACCACGCTCCCCGCCCCGACAATCGCATTTTCCCCCACGGTAACTCCGTCCAGCACGGTAACTCCCGAGCCTATCGACGCCCCGCGCTTGACCAGTGTCGCCCCGCACTTCCAATCCCCCTCGCCCTGCGGTGCCCCTTTTGCATTAGTCGCCCGGGGATAGCGATCATTCACAAAGGTAACTCCATGCCCGACGAAAACCTCCGACTCAATCGTCACTCCCTCGCAAATGAACGTATGGCTCTGGATCTTGCAGCGCGCCCCGATCCTTGCCCCTTTCTGTATCTCCACGAAAGTCCCAATCCTCGTTTCATCCCCGATCTCGCATCCGTATAGATTCACAAACTCCCGGATGCTTACATCGCGCCCCAGTTTCACATCAGCCGCAATTCGCCGCGAATTGCCCTGCTCCGTCACGCGAAGAGCCTTTCCGCTCGCGGCGCACGGCCGTCCTGTTTGCTTTCTCCCTCACTGTTCCCGCCCGGTTGTACAAATGATACCGGGGCCCCATTCGCCTTCAGCGAAGCTCCCGCCGCCTCGAGGATCTTTACCAGTTCAAGCCCCTCCTGCCCTCCGCTCAACGGCTTCGAGCCGTGCGCGATGCACTCCAGGAAGTGCTGGCACTCCGCCTTCAGCGGCTCCTCCTGCTTGATGTGCGGGATATAACTGTCCCCGTAATGATAAGAGTAATGGAACTCCGCGAACGTGTCGTAATGCGGCGGCCGTTCCACCCGCATATCATAGATGCGCAGCTTCTCGTGCGTTTGCAAATCGTCATACACGATCATCCGCCGCGTCCCTACTATCGTCATCTCCCGCACCTTTCTCGGCTCGATCCAACTGCTCTGGATGGTCGCGAATCGATTGTCCCGGAAGGTAAGTGACATATTCGTCACGTCCTCGATCCCCGGCGTGATGTGCGCATTCCCCTGGCAGTTCACAAGAATCGGCGACTCTCCCAGGATATGCAGAATAATTGAGATATCGTGCGGAGCAAGGTCCCATGCCGCGTTGATATCCTTCTGGAACAAACCAAGGTTGAGTCGCCGCGAGTTGATATATCGAATCTCGCCGATATCTCCCGCCTTGATGATCTCCACCACCTTCCGCACGGACGGAGAGTAGAGAAACGTATGTCCCACCATTAATACAGCCCCGTTCCGCTCCGCGATCTCTATCAATTCCTCGCATTCCGCCGAGGAGGCCGCCATCGGCTTCTCGATCAACGTATGCTTGCCCGCCAGAAGACTCGCCTTCGCCAATTGAAAATGATGCTTCACCGGCGTCGCGATCACCACCGCGTCCAGTCCTACTCCATTGAGCAGATGCGTGAAATCCGTCACCCCCTCGACATCCGAGTACAAGCTCCTCAGGTGCTTCAATCGCGTCTCGCTGAGATCGCACATAGCCTTCAGATTGCAATCAGGCAGGCTCTTGAAGTTACGCACCAGGTTCGGACCCCAGTACCCGCATCCAACGACGCCAACAACGATCGGTCTTTTCATATGAATACCTATGTTTGCTTAGTACTTCTGCCGAGAGCCCTGGTTACTCTCGCCGGGACCTGTCCAATACGATTTCCCCGCGAGCCGGCATAAGTTGAACTTACTCCGCCCGGTAACTACGCCCATCCAGCACCGCCGGCGCCGGCATCCCTTGCGAGGGATTTTCTTCACTGTTCTTTGCTAAAAGCGATCGCACATGGCTCTCGTGGATCAGCTCCGCGAGCACCGGCAGGGTCCGCGCAACGATGGCCAGGTCAAGCCCCAGCGACATATGCCGCGCGTAATGGATATCCAGTTGCACCATCTCGGTGAACGTCGTCTTGTTCTTTCCATTCACCTGCCAGTAACCCGTCAACCCCGGCGGCGCGTCAAATCGCTCCCGGAACGGGCCCGGGAACTTCGTAAGTTCGCGCGAAGTACAAGGGCGTGGTCCCACCAGGCTCATCTCCCCACGGATGACATTCAGGATCTGGGGCAATTCATCGATTCCCGCCGCCCGCAGGATTCCGCCCCCCGGGATCAACCGCGCATCGCCCACCGCGTCCAGCTTCGTCATCGGCTGGTTACTCGCCACGAGCGAATCAAAATGGCACTCGTGCGTCCTCACCTCCGCGTGCACATGCATGCTCCGGAATTTGAACATCATGAAGCGCCGCCCACGGTAGCCCACCCGCTCCTGCCGGAAGAATATCGGTCCTGGCGAAACCGCCTTCACCCAAAGCGCCACCCCGATCATTACGGTCGCCCAGCCTGGAAAGGTCAGCAGGATAAGCACGAGGTCCAACACCCGCTTCCAGCGGGGAATCTGCACTCGATGGGATTTCATATCAGTCATGTCGAAACGCGTTTGCTTAGTTTGAGCAGTTCTCTTCAGGGTACGGTCCCGGTTATATTGCTTCGCGCGGGCTCCCCGTTCGGATTACGGACATCTTGCTGACTTCCGCCTCGATCTGACGCCCGAGAAATTCAATGAGCACCCGCACCCGTTCCTTCCCGCTCAGCAATTGCGTCACCACACTCTCCAGCCCGGTAAACGCACCTTCCGCGATGTTCACCGGATCTCCCACATTGAGCGCGGCATCGATCTCGAATACCGGCACCTCCTCCATGCTCACGAGCCGGCGGCGCAGCGCCTCGACGACATCCTGCCCCACCACAATTACCTGTTTTCCAAAATGCAAAATCCCACTCACCCCAGACGCGTATTGCACCATCGCGTGCTCGCGCACGTAATCGAACCGCGCAAAAAGGTACCCGGGAAATAGCGCCTCCAGAAACCAGACCGGACCCCGCCTCGTTCCCTTGCGAAATCGGATCCGCGGGCAGAACACCTCCACACCCCCCAGCGCCCGCAAGTTTCCCGCCGCTAAGTGCTCCCGCTTCGGCTGCGCTCTTACGCAATACCACTGAGCCCCATCCGTGATCGACCGCCCCTGCCTTCCGATCAAAGTCGCCCCGTCCCCTGCTTTTTCATCGGTGCCAATCATAATAGCAATAGCGGAACGCAATTACTGCGGCGTATTCAGCAACGGCGCGATGAGCCTCATCAGTTGCGTCTGCCATTCGGCAAACCGCTGCAACCGCGCCGCCAGATTTTCGTGCGCCTCGCTCCTCGCCAGGTGGTCCGCCATCATCTTGATGCGATCGATTTTTCGCTGCGCGGCTGAGACCCGCGGCTCCACGTGGTGCCGGATGAGTGATGCATTCACGCGCCCGAAATCGTCGTTGACCATAAAGTAATCCCGCCGGTCTCCCGCCACCGGCGCAGTTACTACAACCCCAAGGTTTCGCAAATGGCGCAGACCTACACTAAGTGAGCCCGCACTTATCCCACCCTTGTTGCTTATACCCTGAAAACTTAATGGCTTTTCCGACGCAAATAATACCCCGAATATCTCACCCACCGACCGCGGGTACCCTAGAAACCGCGCCACGACGATAAACATTTGGATCGCCTCGCTTTCCAATGCCGCGACAGTTTCTAATTGCCGCGCGGGCGCGTTCATCGGAACTATTCGGGAAGTTTCCTCCACGGTATTGGGCTCTTCATTCTCTTTGAAAAACCTCGAAACATTTAAAGACAAGCTGCCGCCCGTGGTTGCGCCATCACTCGATTGCGGAACCGCCTCTTCTCGCATGTTGCCTGTCGGCATCGTATTATGGAAAATGTGAACAGCGTGGCTGTTACAACCAGCCTAGCTCCTCCCAGATTCAAGCCGAGAGTATCGGATTTAGTGCGGCCTGCAAGTCGCTTTATAAGACCTTTTCCGTAGGCTCTGTTGCGGTTCTATGTAGGTATTTTTCCTACAAAACGGATCCGCTCCTCGATCCGCCGATTAACCGGGGATTCCCGGCTTCTTTTTCAGTATCACCACGCATGTGGGTACTGAACTCACAACCGCCCTCGCCCCCTCCAAGCCTTCCTCTCCTCGGAGCCGCTTCTAATGCAACTCCTGCAGATGCTCCCCTTTCAGCCCGCCCCGTCAGACTCGGGATCCCTCTTCCCCTTGGCTCCGCCGACCCTTCCCACTTTTCGGGGAGAATCTCCCCCTCTTCATGCGCGGCCGCTCATTACAACACGGCCGCTCCCCAACCCATCCCGCTTAAGCGAACTTGCGCTTCAGCAGCGCCAGCCCGCCGAGCGCGATGCCCATCAGCATCACCGTCGTCCCGCCGTCCGGAACGCTGGTGGAATTCCCGATCACCAACTGCGCCTGGTACTGGTAGACCCCGGGGTCGCCGATGTTCATCACGTCCACATTGAATCCACCCACATCGGAAACAAGAGCGCTCGATAGCGAGGCCAGCCCCAGCCCCCCGCTGCCCGTCGGCGTCGTGAGCAAGGCCAGGTCCGGGTTCGCTGCCCCGCCGGCCTGCGATAGAGTCACCTGGCCTTCCAGATACCAGATCGCCGCCTGTAGCGCTGCCGCACTTTGACCCCGCAAGCTGGTCCAGCCGGTGCCCCCAAAGGTCGCCGCGGAGCCAGAGTAGGCATACCCTGTCAACGTACCGGCCGCAAATTGCGAGTAAAGCCATGCCGTCCCGAGCGTTATCGTCTCGCTGGGGTTGTTCAGGATGTTCGGGCTGACCGCGTAGTTCAGCGGGTTGGTCGGGATCCCGGGGATCGGCGGATAGCCGATGCTGATCTCCAGGCAAAACGATTGGAACCCGACCGCGCTGGACAAATTCGGGTCCGCCACCTTCGCCACCGACGCGTAATTGTTGAGAAGCGAAGTATCGCTCGGGATCAGCGTAAACTCACCGCCGTCCGACGTGTCAAAGTAAGTCCCAATGCCGCCATAAATCACGCCGCCGGGTTGCCCCTGATCAATACGATCCACCACCACCGTGCTGCCAAACGCGGCCGACCCCATCCCCGCCAGGAGACCCACCGTTGCCACAACGCCCGTTAAAATTTGTTTTTTCATATTTTGCCCTTGTTGATCGCTGTTTTGAAATAGATTCGCCTGCGGTAGGAACAGATAGCAACCACCGTGCCGCAATTTTGCGTATCTCCCGAAATATATCCATAAGTTGCCATCCAGTATGCACTTACGTCATTATAAAATCTTCGAAAACACCAGACCGCAAACTCGCATCAATAAGAAAGTGTAAACTCCACCGACGCAATCGACCCCTTTTTCCTCTCCAAATTTGGCTTTTATGCGCATAAGTTCCTTATTCCGAGTCCACTACAGCCTTCTGTCACGTAAATCGCCACAAATCCAACAGGTTCCCCCCCATTTTCGCGCCACGTTTTCCTCAGGGATTCACCCCCCCGTTTGAAATCCGCCGAAATCGCGACCCACCCACCCCGATTTTCACACCCAAAGGCAAGCTTGCTGCTTGGCGGATGTACGCCATTGTGCGGATAATCTTTACCGCCGCACCACCCGCCGGATGCAAAATGAGACCACACGCCTTCAGCGCTTCGCAAAAACATGCACCCGCGCGACTCTGAGAGTCCGTCAGATGATGGTCATCATCCCCCCCGCCCTTCGCCATTGAGCGACGCGGACCGGCACACCCTCCTCGTCGAGTGGAACGCCACGGCCATGGACTACCCTTCGGGCCGGTGCCTTCACGAGCTCTTCGAGGCCCAGGCCGCGCGCACGCCCGATGCCCTCGCCCTTGTTTTCGGAGACACACGCCTCACCTATCGGGAGTTGAATACCCGGGCCAATCAGTTGGCCCTTCAGCTCAGCCCCCTCGGCATCGGCCCGGAGGCGCTCGCGGCCATCTGCCTCCAGCGCTCAGAGCGCATGCTGGTCGCCATCCTCGCCGTCCTCAAGGCGGGCGGCGCATACGTCCCTGTCGACCCTGCCTATCCTCAGGAGCGCATCGACTTCATCCTGCGGGACGCGCAGGCTCCCGTCCTCGTCACGGAGAGCGCCCTGGCGGTCATCCGCCCCCCGCACGGCACCCAGGTCATCCTCCTCGACCCCGGCTGGGAAAAAACCGCGCCACCGCCACCGGCCGACAACCCCGCCGCCGGCGCCAGCCCCGCCGGTCTCGCGTACGTCATCTACACCTCCGGCTCCACCGGCCAGCCAAAGGGCGTCGCCCTCGAGCATCGCAACGCCGTCGCCCTCGTCTGCTGGGCACGCTCCCTCTTTACCGATCCCGAGCTCGCCGGCGTCCTGGCATCCACTTCTATTTGCTTCGATCTCTCGGTCTTCGAGATCTTCGGCCCGTTGTCCTGGGGCGGCGCGGTGATCCTCGCGGAGAACGCCCTCGCCCTGCCCTCCCTCCCGATACGCGGCCAGGTCACCCTTGTCAATACCGTCCCCTCCGCCATTCGCGAGCTCGTCCGGCTTCGCGGCATCCCTCCCTCCGTCCGCGTCGTCAATCTCGCCGGCGAGCCCCTCCTCACCCCCCTGGTCGGCGAGATTTACGCCGTCTCCAAGGTCGAAAAAGTCTACGACCTCTACGGCCCGTCCGAAACGACCACCTACTCCACGTTCGCGCTCCGCCTGCCCCGCGCCCCCGCGACCATCGGCCGCCCCATCGCCAATGAAAAAATCTATCTCCTCGATCCCGAGGGCCACCCCGTCCCCATCGGCACCTCCGGCGAGCTCTACATCGGCGGCGATGGCGTCGGCCGCGGCTACCTGAATCGCCCCCAGCTCACAGCCGAAAAATTCCTCCCCAATCCCTTCCAGCCAGGCACCCGCTTCTACCGCACCGGCGATCTCGCCCGCTGGCGCCCCGATGGCAACCTCGAGTTC
>Ga0182024_10005444_pt1 | contig 28580 bp, 16 predicted proteins | sample P32metaG_FD_120480 | JGI IMG/M metagenome (GOLD analysis project Ga0182024, IMG submission 120480) | Permafrost microbial communities from Stordalen Mire, Sweden - P3-2 metaG (Illumina Assembly) | ecosystem: Environmental > Terrestrial > Soil > Wetlands > Permafrost | place: Sweden: Stordalen...
CACGAGCGGTTCTTGGCATGACAAGAGCGTACCCTCTTGCCGATGAAATCGCAAATTTGATGGATGTCACCTTTTCAGCTTCCGTGATGGATGTCACCTTTTCAGCTTCCGGTTTCACCGCAAAAAGCCGCCTCGGAGTCGTCGGGCGTCCAATCCTCGGGGTCCAAGGTGGGGCACGGGCCGCTACCGTTGGTCCAGCCGAATTCATCGTCGCTTTGGAGCGGGGTCAGCCGCCATTGGCCGGCATCGTTCTGCGCGATGGACCAATGCTGGCCGTCCGTCCACTGGCCGGAGTTGTTGGGGGCCAGGATGAACGTGCCGATGGCGCCGGGATCGCAGACGAAAGCCCTGGGTCCGTGGGACCACCGTTTCCCATCTTTAGGCCGAAAATGAGTGAATTTGACGGAAGTCACGTTTTCAGACGTTTTCAGTTCCCGCTCGTCCTTCGCGCGCCGACCGGATGGGCGAGTACGGGGGCGAGGTCGGGCATCCGCTGACTATCGCTTCGATGGCCCCTTCGCCGCTGCTGGCAATATGCCAAAACGTCTCGTCCGATGAACCGTAAACATCCCCATCCTTCGTCATCCATATCGGGTGGTGGGCCGTGGCGATCGGGGATATGTCCTTTCGGATACACGCGCGGAAGTACGCGATATCCGGCTCCTCGAGGCTGTTGTTCGGGTCCATCACCATGAAACCCGGGACTGTTGTATCGGGCATACGCTCCAGCGGAACTCGGAGCCCGCCAAACTCTGATAGGAACTGGATTACCCTGTCCAGTGGCAAACACCCTTTGGCTACAATCGTCGAAACGAACGGAGCGGTGTCAACCCGCCTTGCGGGCGTCCAGCCAGCCACCCTCAGAGCGCTTAGTGTCTTGTGGGAAAAACTGGGCATAACTCTTACCGTCCGGAGAAGTCTAACGAAGGCTCAGCGTCCACGGGTTATCGCTCAGCTGCGTGGGGCCAATGATGCTAAGCTGGCAGTTCGGGCACGCGGGGAACGGTGCGAGCGTCCGTCGTTCGACCTCCCAAATGTATAAGTCGGACGCACGCGCGGTGTCCAGCGTCGCAGTGTTGTACGCCCTTCTGGAGGCCGAAATACAAGACGCCCCTGACTTGCGCGAGGGGCGCGAGCTGCGACAGCGACAGCGAACGCCTGCGGTCGTTTATTTCGGACCGACTCCCTGCCCAGCTGAGCCCGACCTTGAGCAGCCTGGTGCCTGCCGGCATCTTCTGCTGCCACGCCAGGGACCACTCGGGCAAAACGTGCAGATAGGGACATTCAGCGGGAATGGTGTCGGGCGTTGTGCCCAGCAGCAACGGCAGGCTCAGGAGCGGGCAATAGACGTCGCACGGCGGCAGCGGCTCACCGGGGACGAGCCATTGCCCGGCTGGCAGGTTGGCCGCGAGCAAGCGGCGCAACGCCGGCTGACATTCTACGATTGCTTTGTCCCCCTGCCGTTGGATGATTGGGACGTAACGGATGAACTGGAGGGTGTCGCCGATGCTTTTCTCGGCATGCAGGTAGATGGTCCGGCCGGCCAGGGCGCTGCCGTCCCAGCGCGGTTGCTGGATTTTGCGGCGAGGCCAGGGGGGCGTCTTTCGGTGCCAGCGCCATTCGAATTCAGGCCGGCCGGCCGCGAAGTCACCGTTCAGCAGCAATAAGCACCCGTACGCCCAGTGGGCATTCGCATCGTCCGGCTTGAGGGCGACCGCTTGACGCTGGGCAGCAATCGCTTCATCAATCTGACCCGCCTCCCACAAGGCTCCGGCGAGATTGACCAGGGCGTCGTGGTCGTCCGGCCGGAGGCTGACGGCCCCTTCGGCAGGCTCAGGGCAGGCCTGGCGGAATGCCGCGATCGCGTCCTCGAGCATCCCGTTTTCACGCAGGGCCTTGCCGAGATGACTGAATCCGTCGGCGAAGTCGGGCTTGACCTGCACCGCGTGGCGGAGGTTGGCGATCGCCTCGTCGAGCCGGCCGGCGCCTTGAAGGGCGATGGCGAGATTGGTGCGGGCGTACGGGTCGTCCCCGTTCAGCGCAATCGCCTGGCTGTAGGCGGCGATCGCCTTGTCGCGATAGCCTGCGGCCTGCAGGGAAAACCCGAGGTTGTAATGTGCCGCGGCCAAGCCGGGGTCCAACGCCGTCGCCCGACGGTGCGCGGCGATGGCCTGGTCGAACTGGTCCTTGCCTTGAAGGGCAAGGCCCAGGTGGTAGCAGGCTTCGGCCCAGTCCCCCTTGATGGCGATCGCCCGGCGGATCAGTTCCTCGGCGAGGTCATATTGCTCGACTTGCAGGGCCAGCGTCCCCAGCAGGTGCCAGGCATCGCCGTGGTTGGGATCGTCGGCGAGCACCTGACGATAGACGGCCTCCGCCTCACTCAGGCGGCCAGCCTGGTGGTGTTGCATGGCACGCTGCATCGCCTCAGTCATGTGCTGTGTCAAGACATGGCTCACATCAGCGCCGGAAGCCGAACCCGACGCCGACCCCAACGGTCGGGTAGACGCCGTATGGGGGATAGTCGGGGTATGGGTATGGGTAATAGTTGTAAGTGCGGATCATTCGGCGGAAGTCGGCAGCTTGGCCGACTTCCTGACCGGCCACCTGCAAGCGCCAACGCAACTGCAGCGATTCGAGATCGGTGTTCTTGTACGAACGGCCGGGCGGGAATGGGAAATAGGCGCCAACCACGACCGCCTGGGTCGGGGCCAGGGCAACGGGCTGCGCGGGGCGAAGGACCGGCGGCGGGAATTCCATCAAGCCGCCGTCGAGCAGTTCCATCGTCCTGGGGTCGAAAACAACGGACTCGGGTCCGTTGTTTTCGAGCCGCATCCGTACCTCGACCGACTCGGGGACCCCCGCGCCGCGGTCTTCGCGATGGACCCCGACAATCGATGCGATCGCGGCACACGGAGGAGGCTGGCTGGGCTGGGTTGCCGGGACCAAGGCCACCGCGGGGCGCGGAACGTAATGGTATCCGTCGATATACGTGGAGCAGCCGCCAAGCAGCATGAGGCATAGAAGGGCAGGAATGACGGCAAACGGAAGCGCTCGTGGATTCATGGTTGTTCTCCTGTTTGCTTATTTCGACACCCGGGCCCAGCAATGGTTTGCGTCCGGGAATTGCACCTCGGCGGTTTGTGGCGACGAGGGTTACCAACGCATGTTAGCCCGGAAAATTCAGGACACCACGGAGACGCAGAGGACACGGAGAATACAGACGAAAAGGAATGACTGTAAGCTGCGCAACCCGCGCACATCCGGCCAGCACTATGAAGGTGCTAACTTCTTTGCCAGTCTTGTCTTCTCCGTGACTCAGTGTCTCCGTGGTGAATAATCCGGGTTAGGGCAATTTCCCAGAAGGCGCAAGTGGCCTTTTCCTTACTTCCTTACCAAGTCACGACCAGGTCACGTTGCGAAAACGTTATCGGGCCGTTCACTTCAGCCGCTTGCGTATCGCATTACACACGGTCTCGACCACCTTCACCCGTGCGTAATACTTGCAGTTGGACTCGACCACGGTCCATGGCGCCAGCGGCGTGCTGGTGCGGTAGAGCATTTCTTCAACCGCCATGCGGTACTGGCTCATCTTCTTGCGGTTGCGCCAGTCCTCTTCGGTGATCTTCCATTTCTTGTGCTCCAGCTTTTGGCGTTCCTTGAAGCGGCGGAGCTGCTCGGCGGGGTCGATGTGCATCCAGAACTTGAGGATGATGGTGCCGAAGTGGGCGAGGTGGCGTTCCATCTCGTTGATCTCGCCGTAGGCGCGGCGCCATTGCGATTCGGTGCAGAAACTTTCGATGCGCTCGACCAGCACCCTGCCGTACCAGGTGCGGTCGAAGATGGTGATGTGCCCGGCCTTGGGCATCTGGGCCCAGAAGCGCCAGAGGTAATGGTGCGCCTTTTCGATGTCGTTGGGCGCCGCTACCGGCACGACTTCGTAGCCGCGCGGGTCGAGGTTGCGCGTCAGCCGGCGGATGTTGCCCCCCTTGCCGGCGGCGTCCCAGCCCTCGTAGGCGATGACCACCGGGATCCTTCGCGAGTAGACCTCGTACTCCAGGTCGCGCAGCGCCTCTTGCGCCTTCTTGAGGCGGGTCTCATACTCCTTGCGGGTCAATGACAGCGACAGGTCCACGCCATCGAGGATAGACGCCTGGAAGGCGTCGGGCTTGGGGGCCGCGGGCGGCGTCTGGGGCTTGGCCCGCTTGCTGCGGACGGCGTCGACCTTCTCGGCCAACACGTTCACGACGGTCGTAAAGACCTTCAGCGTGGCGAATCGCCGGTCGTGCGCCTCCACGACCGTCCAGGGGGCATACTCGGCGTCGGTCTCGGCCAGCATGCTCTCGGTGGCGGCAAGGAAGTCGGCATAGCCCTTGTGCTGTTGCAGGTCGTGCTCGTTGACCCGGAACGCCGTCGCCGGGTTTTTCAACAGGGCGTCGAATCGGAGCTTCTGCTCCTTCTTGGAGATGTGGAGGAAGAACTTGATGATGACCGTCCCCTCGACGGTCAGTTGCCGCTCGAATGAACGGACGTCTTCGACGGCCTGGAGCAGTTGCTTGCCCTTGACCTGCTGTTCAACGCCGTCGGCCACGAGCTGACGGTGCCAGCTCCGGTCGAAAATGGCCATGCGGCCATTGGTCGGCGTGCGCGTCCAGAACCGCCAGACGAACGGGTGCAGCGCCTCCTCTTCGGTCGGGGCATGCGTGCTGTAGACGTTGAACCCGCGCGGGTCCAGCGGCAGGATCAGTTGGTTGATCAGCGTGCCCTTGCCCGCGGCGCTCCAGCCTTCGAAGACGATGATGACCGGGATGCCCAGCGCCTTCACCTCGCGCTGCAGGGCGGAGAGCTTCAGGTCCAGGTCCGCTTTGGCCTGCTTGTACTCTGCCTTGCCGGTTTTCCGGTGTAGATCGATGTTTTCAAGCATGTGCCCATAATTAGACCATGAAGCGCGCGGAGAATCACCATTGTTCCCTCGCTTGACGATGGGAGGCACTTTGCAAGGGGATGTTCAAGCGGCTGCCGCGTGTGATGGCAATTGCCCGTTGCCCTAAGCCTCCCAACGAAGTAAGTTGATGTGTCGTTCGCGACAGGACGGAGTTAAAATGAACCGAACCCAAGTCGACTTCGAGGTAACCGGCCGCGCAGGTGATACGGTGGCACTTATTGAGGTAAAAAACGTCCCTTCCTCACACCGTCATCGGCGGCTGAACTTCGGCGAGGTTTGCTGGAGGACGATCCGGCGATCGCAATCCCGGCTTTTTTTCTCATCGTGTCTCAGGACAAGACGTTCCTGTGGGAACCGGAGCAGTCAAATACCAACGACGCCGAGCTGGCGGCGACATTTCCAATGCGGCCCGTCCTGCGCGAGTACCTCACCGATCACCTCCTCGACCAACATCTTCGGGGCGCGGAGCTTCACATCGCCGTTCTCCAGTGGCTTAGCGACATTACCCGGGGACGGGGTGGGGTTCCTTCAGAGTTGAATAGCGTCAAGAAGTTTGCCGAACGCCTTCGTGGCGGCGACATTCATGGTGGCCCCCGGCTTTGAGGGTCTACATCGAGTCAAACTTCCCACTGGAACTTGCTCGGCGACAAGAAGAAGTCGTGGAGGCCGAGGAGCTGTTGATCTTGGCGGAGGCTGGCTCTATCGAGTTGATCTATCCGGCGATAGCGCTGACAGAGCCTTTTTCGACGCTGTTGCGTTATGCGAATGAGCGGTCCAGGCTTTTGCAAACGCTCAACCAGCAGTTACGCGATCTCGCGAGGTCGCAATCTCACCAGCCGCTGGTCGCAAACCTGTCCGCCGTGGTTGCTTCCCTGACGGCGCTTCGAAAAGATGAGACGGATCTCCTTGAGCAGACCGTGGATCGCCTACTCAATGACTTGGGGGTCACGCGCGCCGAATTCGCGCGCCGCAATTGCCGATATCTCGCAAAGTTTGCCGCGGGTTTGGCCTTTGTCCGCGCAACGATATCGCCACGTCCCTGAGCTAAAGCCGCACTTGGAAAATGATGTTGCGGCGATGGACGCTTGGCCCCGCGATGGCGTTGGTTCTTCTCGCGCTGATTTCTTTCGACGCGGTTCGAGATCAATCGCAACGATCTCGATCGCCTGGCGCCGCACATGCTATGCACAAGGGTTCCTGAACGAGCCCCGGACCTCAGCTCCGAACTTTGCCGGTCAGGTAGATGTGGCTGACGCATCGCTGCGGCGTTAAGATGCCGTCCCTATGCAACCATCAACGCCGCGGATTCGTGCTTCGAGGCGGGCTTTTGCGAGCGTCCCGATGTGTATCGTTGCGATGTCACTTCTGGCGGCTCCGATGTCGTTCGCCGCTGACCCGCCGCAAGCTCAATGGGTAAACGTCACCAATAACGTGGGCGGCGAGAAATGGGGCGCCTACGGCGTTCACTGCATGACCGCCGTCCCCGGCAGCGATGCGGTCATCGCCGGCGTCAGCGAATGCGGCCTGTGGAAGACGTCCGATGAAGGAGCCACCTGGCAAAAGCTCGGCGGCGATGAAATCAGGAACCGCCCGGTCTCGATCGTTTTCGATCCGAAGGACCCCTCGATTTTCTGGGAGAGCGGGTGCTACGGCGACTCGCCTTTCAAGACCGAAGACGGGGGCAAGACTTTCCAGAGGCTTGGCAAGCTGACCCATTCGGACGGCATCGCCGTCGACTTCACCGACCCACAGCGTCAGACGCTGTTGCTGGGGTTGCACGAGCAGTCGCAGAGCCTGCAGCTCTCGACCGACCAGGGAAAGTCATGGACGAAGATCGGCGACCGCCTGCCGGCGGACAGCAACCACAGCAGCGATCCGATCATCATCGACTCCAAGACTTTTCTCATCAACACCGCGGGCTGGAAGCAGAAAGCGACCCTCGGCATTTACCGTTCGGAAGACGGCGGCCAGACCTGGACCGCCGTCTCCACCTTCGGGCCGGCCGGCCGTCCCCTGCTGTTGTCGGAGGGCGCCATCTACTGGCAGCGCATCTGGGGCGGCGGCCTGCTCAAGAGCACCGACAAGGGCAAGACCTGGAACATGGTATCCAAAACGATCAAGACGAATCCGATCGAGCTTCCCGAAAGGCGGCTCGCCGGGCTGGCCGACGACCAGATCTACGTTTCCTCCGACGGCGGCGCGAAGTGGACCAAGGTCGAACCCAAAGTCCCCTTCAAGCCCAACGGCATCATTTACAGCGAAAAGGGACAATGCTTTTACGCCTGGCGTCTGTCGGACAATATGAAGAAACAGGCCGAGTCGATCGTCAGGCTGAAGGTACAATCTTCCCAATCTGGTTGACACGACCAATGGTGGCGATTCCATTGCTTCCGCAGCGGCCCAATGGTTCCGGATATTCGCCATCTATCTCGTTTCCGGATGTGCGGTGGGCAAATTTCCGTCGGGTCATACATTCAGCGTCGATCGGGAATCGCCGCGATACCGCCTTGTGTGGGAGTCCTGCGTGGGATTTCCGGAACACAGCTTCTTTTTAACCCGATCGGTCGTTGGCGGTTCACAACGCCGTGACCTTGACTATCAGGTTACTTTTGGGGAATCCGATCCGTCCGGAGCCGTCGGCACAATTGGGAGTCTCTGCAGGCTTACCTGCTCTCCGACTGGGTGGCAGGGCGAGATCGTCGCCATTCTTCCAACGTGACCCAGCGGCTTGCCGCTGGGTCGGCCAGAACGCTCACGTCCGAGTTCACCAGATTCACTCGGAAATGGCGCCAGATTGACTTCATTCCCTCGTGTACCTTGTCGCCGTCCAATTCGCCTACCGCGAGTTGAATAGTGTGCAGGGGTGGCTTCGGATCGGTGGAGGCTTCAGGCCTGACGTCGCGCTGCGGTCCGTTTGCAATTCGAGCGTCCGTGTACTCGCGAACTTCTGGCAGGTTCCCTACCAAAACGCACGCGCCTACTTCGTCGGTCTTGGGTTCGAAGAACCATTCGTCGATGCCGCCGACCACCCACAGGACGGACAGAGCACTCGTCACCGCGACGGCAAGAACAAGCGCGGCATGACCGGCGGAATTCGGCCGACGGCGACGGCCAATCAGCCAGAACCATGCCATCAGCGTGGCAGGGATGATGATGAAGCCGGTGAATTCACAGAGGCTGGGGATCATCGGGCCAACGTCCATTTGCGCGGGGGCGGTCAGACATGGGCTTGTGAGGATGCTGTAGGTCATGCAAGCGACGGCACGCCGACGCGGTCCGCTATCAAGAGCTCCTGGCAAAATGGGCCTTTGGGCGATTGAAGGACGGGGTCTCGACCATTTTGTCAGGATCTCTTAGTTATGAACGCCTCGACCAGCCGCTGGATCGACGCGTCATCCATCGGATGGACCGCCCCCACCGCCCGGCTGTTGATCAGCGCCTCGGCCGTCGATTCCAGCACCTCCAGCCGGTCGAAGGCGTCCAGCACGCTCTCGCCCACCACTAATGCCCCGTTGTTTTCCAGCAGCAGCACCGGCTGCTCCGGCCCGATCATGCCGGCCAGGGCTTCGGGGTCGCGCTGGCGGTCGAAGGGGGCGGAGCCCACTTGCCGGAGGAAAATGTAGCTCTCGGGTATCGTCCGGGCGTCCAGCGGCTCGGACGTCACGCAGAAAGCGGTGGCGTTGACGGGCGTGGCGTTGGCGATGGCGCGCACCGCCGGGTGGCGGCGGTAGATGGCGCGGTGGATGCCGGCGGCGCGGCTGGGGCGGGAGCCGGCCTGGCGCCGGCCGGCGCTGACCAGCGTGAGGTCGTCGGGAGTTACGTCGCCGCGGTCGATGCCGTAAGAAGTGATCACGAAGGCGTCGTCGCCCAGGCGCGACGAGAAGCTGCCTTCGGTGCTGGTGAACAGCCGCTGGCGGTAGCCGCGCTGGACGAAATCGCAGATGAGCCGGCGCGCTTCTTTTTCGGCGGTGGTGGCCGGGCCGGGCTCGAATTCTTCCATCGTCGCGGGCGAGCGGCGGGCCGATTCGATCTGCTGCGGCGTCAGGTAGCGGACGGCCCCGAGCTGGCCGGCCTTGATGATCGTCTTGGCGGCGAACTCCAGCGTCTCGAAGCGCTGGAATGCCTGGGCGAGGGTCTGGCCGGTGACGACCACGCCGTGGTTTTCCAGCAGGACGCTGTCGCAGCCACCGGCGAAGACCGCGGCGATGTTCCGGCCCAGGTCCTCGCTGCCGGGCAGGGCATAGGCGGCCATGCCGACTCGGCCGCAGACGTCCGATGCCTGCGGGAACAGGGCGGTGTTCGGGAGCGACCGGCAGATGCTGAACGCCACCAGCGCCACCGGATGGGCATGCACGATCGCCCGCAGGTCGGGCCGGGCGCGGTAGATCGCCTGATGGAAGGGGAACTCGCTCGAAGGCCGATGCGGGCCGTCGCGCGACCCGTCGGCCCGGACGGCAACGATGTCTTCCCGCCGCAGGGCGCCCTTGTCGATGCGCGCCGGCGTGATCCAGATGTCGCCGTTCTCGTCGCGCAGCGAGACGTTCCCGCCGGATGTGGTCGTCATCCGGTAGCGGTAGATCCGCTCGATCGTCTGAACGATTTCATCACGGGGGTGGGTCAAATGTCTCGAGTTCATCGTCACGAGTCCTTTGTCATTTGTCATTTGTCCTTTGTCATTCGCTACCTGAGAGCCGAAGGAATCACCAGCAAGGGACCAAGGACAAATGACCAAGGACAGATGACCCGTTTGGCTACTCCGCTTCCGGATGCTTTCTCTGCCGCAGTTCATTGCTGCGATACGCTTCGCTGAGCCGTTGCAGCATGTCGATGCGGCAGCGGAGTTCTTCGCCGCGTTCGGTGTCGCCCATCTCGCGGGGCTTTTCCCAGGTGCGGATCACTTCGACGCTGGGGACGATGTCCACGCCGTCCTTGACGGCCGCCTCCACCGACTCGAAATGGTGATGGAGGGCGAGGAGCGTGCGATCGGCTTCGAGGACCAGCGTGTAGCCGTGGTCGCCATATGCTTCGGAGAATGCGCCGTCGATGGTGATGGCCTTGCCGCTGCGCTTCAGGGGCGACTCGCCCTTTTCGATCTTGACCGGGACGTGCCCATTGACGATCAGCCCACGCTTGAGGTCCACGCCGAACTCGGCTAAGACCTTCTCGCAGAACCAGACTTCGTGGATCAGCGAGAAATAGGGGTCCTTTTTTTCTTCTTGCGGCGTCTTGTCTTCGATGAAATCACGCTCCAGCGTGGCGATGCGGTCCTTGCCGAACAGCGGCGATCGCGGCCCGCTCCACAAGTACCAGAGCATGTCCAGGTCCGGCTCACGCCGCAGCTCCAGCGCGCGCAGCACGACCTTGTCGATGGCCTCGAACAGGGGCCGGCCGGCCAGCGGCTGGCCGTCCACGATCATGGGGAGGAACTCCCCCTTGGCGTCGCAGGAGACGCAGCCGTGGAAGATGAGGTGATCGTCCCGGCACAGGTACATCGACCCGATGCCGACGATGTACTTCATGTGCTCCCAGAGCTTCTGGCTGTGCAGGAAGGCACGGCGCTCGCGCTCCATGCAGAACTTCTCCTCCGGCGTCAGCTCGTAGGGCTTGGCGGGATCGATCGTTGGGAAATACTTGTCGCGGAGCGGATAATGCTTGCCGTCGATTTCGATCGTCCCGGCGGCATGATCGATGCGGTGCAGCAGCCGGCGGTGGTCCAGGCCCCACTGCGGGTTGCGGGCGATCATCTGCCCTTCCAGCTTGAACTGCATGACTGCCGCGGCCTTCTGCATCCGGGCCACCAGGTCGTTGGGCCGCAGCCCCGACAGCTTGGGAGTGAAGATGGCGGCGGGGTCGTTCTTGTAGACATTGGCGGCCAGGTGCTCCAGCGGCGTCAGGGGGATGCTGTACCCCTCATCGAGCTGGCGGAGCCGGCGGTAGCGGATGGAAATGCGCAGCACGTGGGCAATGAGCGCATCGTTGCCCAGTGCGGCGCCCAGCCAGGCGGCATCGTGGTTGCCCCAGATCAACGAGACATTGGGCTGCTGGCGGAGGTAATCGACCACGTGATCGCCGTTGGCGCCGCGGTCCCAGAGATCGCCGCCGATGACCAGCTCGTAGATCGCCAAATTGCGGACCAGCCGTCCGGTGAGGTGGACCAGGTGCAGTGCCTTTCCTTCCTTCTGCATCTGCTCCACGATCGTCTCGATGAACCGCGGCGTGCGGTCGGTGGTCGGCTCGTGGAGCATCTCGACGAGCAATTCCTTGTACTCCGGCGGGAAGACCTCCATCGCCCGCTTGAGGCTGTAACGCCCCACCAGGACCCGCACCAGCTCGAACAAGTTCCGTAGCGTCCGCACGGCGAATTCCTGAATGGCCTGATCGCCGCTCAACGTATGCTCCAGCCGCTCGACCATCTCGGCGGGGTAGAACACCAGCGTGAGCAGTTCCTGGAACTGCTCCGGCGGCATCCGGTCGGCAAAGAGCTTGTGCAGCAGCGGCCGGAGCGTGCCGGAGGCGTTATTGATCACGTGGCGGAGCTTTTTGTCCTCCCCGTGGATATCGCTGATGACGTGGATGGTCCCCTTGGGGAGCGTCAGCACGGCCGACAGCCGGGCGATTTCGGCCAGGGCCGAATCGACGTTGGGGAACTCGCGGGAAAGCGAGCCGAGCAACGCCAGCTCATACTTGCGCTGCGGCGTGTGGGTTGGAGCGACGTATGCCAAGGTTACCTCCTGCCTCGATCTGACATGACGGCGGCCCTCGGGCCTGGCCGTCGGAAGATTGCCTGGATTATCGCGGGCGGCAGGGAGGATCGCCAGTGTTGCGGCAACCTTGACACCGACCTCGTCCCATTGTGAGATGGCCCGTACGGAAATTGTTCGATGGCCAGCGAATCAATCGGGCGGGCGAAGATGACCCAGTCGTTTTTCCAGCAACCCATTCTCAATTCGCCGTATGCCTATCCCGCCCGCCACTGGGAGCTTGACGAGAGCGGGCAGCCGACCAACCAGGTTATCGAGCGGCGCCGGCGGGCCGAATTCATTACGCCGATTCCCAAGCCGAAGAAGCGCAAGCCTGGGCCGACACAGCACGACATCGTCTTTGACGAGGGGGAAGGCCTCTCAACCGCCGAGCAGCAGTACGAGAAGACTTCCACCAACATCAATCTGCTGCGGCAGAAGGTTGACCTGTGGCGGGCCTTGCCCAACGCAAGCGACTGGCACGTCAGCCCCGAGACGGCCCGGCTCCTGCAGCACTGGCGGCATCATCCTTTCAACAGCCTCCGTCCCTTCTTCTGCCAGGTGGAGGCCGTTGAAACGGCGATCTGGCTGGCCGAAGTGGCGCCGGCGATCGGCAAGGAGGGCAAGTTCTTCCTCGACTACCTCGACGCCGCCAATAAGGACGCCAACCCCGGGCTCTTCCGCCTGGCGCTGAAGCTGGCCACGGGTGCGGGCAAGACCACAGTGATGGCGATGCTCATCGCCTGGCAGACCGTCAACGCCGTCCGCAGGCCGGGGAGCAAAAGGTTCACGCGCGGGTTCCTGATCGTCACGCCCGGCATCACCATTCGCGACCGCCTGCGCGTGCTTCATCCGAACGACCCCGACAGCTATTACAAAAGCCGCGAGTTGGTCCCCAACGACATGCTGGGCGATCTGGACCGCGCCAAGATCGTCATCACCAACTACCACGCCTTCAAGCTGCGCGAGACCCTGGAACTCTCCTCCGGCGGCCGCGCCTTGCTGCAAGGCCACGGCCCCGCCCTCAACACGCTGGAAACCGAAGGCCAGATGCTGCAGCGCGTGATGCCCAGCCTGATGGGCATGAAATCCATCATGGCCCTCAACGACGAGGCCCATCACTGCTACCGCGAGAAGCCCGAGCTTGACGACGAGGCCGACCTCACCGGCGACGACCGCGAAGAAGCGGAAAACAACAGCAAAGCCGCCCGCCTCTGGATCTCCGGACTCGAAGCCGTCAACAACAAACTCGGGCTGACGCGGGTGATGGACCTCTCGGCCACCCCGTTCTTCCTGCGCGGCTCGGGTTATGCCGAAGGGACGCTCTTCCCCTGGACGATGAGCGATTTCTCGCTGATGGACGCCATTGAGTGCGGCATCGTCAAGCTTCCGCGCGTCCCGGTGGCCGACAACATCCCCGGCGAAGAGATGCCCAAGTTCCGCAACCTCTGGGAGCACATCCGCACGAAAATGCCCCGCAAGGGGCGTGGCAAGGCGGCCAACCTCGATCCCCTCAGCCTCCCCGTGCAGCTTCAAACCGCCCTCGATGCCCTCTACGGCCACTACGATAAAACCTTCGCCCTCTGGCAAAGCTCCGGCATCCACGTCCCGCCCTGCCTCATCGTCGTCTGCAACAACACCTCGGCGTCGAAGCTGGTCTACGACTACATCTCCGGCTTCCACCGCCCCAACCCCGACGGCTCAACGACGCTCGTGAACGGGAGATTGCCGCTGTTTCGCAACTTCGACGAGAACGGCAACCCGTTCGGCCGGCCCCGCACTTTGCTCATCGACAGCAACGAGCTCGAATCCGGCGAGGCCCTCGATCCAAACTTCCGCGCCATGGCGTCCGAGGAGATCGAGCAGTTCCGCCGCGACATCATCGAGCGCACCGGAAATCGCCAGGAGGCCGAGAACCTCAAGGACGAAGACCTGCTCCGCGAGGTGATGAACACCGTCGGCAAAATCGGGCGGCTCGGGGAGTCGATCCGTTGCGTCGTCTCTGTCTCCATGCTCACCGAAGGCTGGGACGCCAACACCGTCACCCACGTCCTCGGCGTTCGCGCCTTTGGCACCCAGCTCCTTTGCGAGCAGGTCATCGGCCGGGCGCTGCGCCGCCAGTCCTACGACCTGAACGAGCAGGGGATGTTCAACGTTGAGTACGCCGACGTGCTCGGCATCCCGTTTGATTTCACCGCCAAACCGGTGGTCGCCCCGCCGCAGCCGCCGCGGGAGACGATCGAGGTCAAAGCGGTCCGGCCCGATCGCGATGCCTTGGAAATCACCTTTCCGCGCGTCGAGGGGTATCGCGTGGAACTGCCCGAAGAGCGGCTCGACGCCAGATTCACCGACGATTCGACGCTGGTCCTGACGCCCGACCTGGTCGGCCCCAGCATCACGCGTAATGAGGGCATCATCGGCGAGGCCGTCGATCTCGACCTCAAGCACCTCGACCAGGTCCGCCAGTCCACGCTGCTCTTCCACCTCACCAAACGGCTGCTCGAAACCAAGTGGCGCGACCCCGGCGACGACCCCAAGCTCCACCTGTTCGGCCAACTCAAACGCATCACCCGGCAGTGGCTCGATTCGCACCTCGTCTGCAAGGGCGGCACCTTCCCCGCCCAGCTCATGTACCAGGAACTGGCCGACATCGCCTGCAACCGGATCACCAACGCCATCACCGCCCACTTCGTCGGCCAGCGCCCCATCCGCGCCGTGCTCGACCCCTACAACCCCGAGGGCGGCACCGCCTACGTCCGCTTCAACACCTCCAAGACCGACCGCTGGCAAACCAGCCCGAACCGGTGCCACATCAACTGGGTGATTCTCGACAGCGACTGGGAGGCCGAGTTCTGCCGTGTCGCGGAATCGCACCCGCGCGTGAAGGCCTACGTGAAAAACCACAACCTTGGCTTCGAGGTTCCGTACCGCTACGGGTCCGAAACCCGCATCTACCGCCCCGACTTCATCGTCCTGGTAGATGACGGCCGCGGTCCCGATGACCTGCTGCACCTCATCGTCGAGATTAAGGGCTACCGCCGCGAGGATGCCAAGGAAAAGAAGACGACGATGGACACGTACTGGGTGCCGGGCGTCAACCACACGGAAAAGTTCGGCCGCTGGGCGTTCGCCGAGTTCACTGATGTGTTCCAGATTGGAAGCGACTTCAAAGCGAGGATCGAGAGCGAGTTTAATCGAATGATCGCGGGCGCCGGGGGGCAGGGATGAACCAGAAACAGATTCGTAAGTTCATGGAGATGGCGGTCGATGTGATGCGTCGGTCGATCCCCGAGCCGCGGGCGGATGGGAAGGCCTCTCCTAAAGTCGGAGCCGTGCTTGTTATGCCGGGCGGAAAAGTTGACACTGCCTATCGAGGGGAACTTCGCCATGGGGACCATGCGGAATTCACGCTGCTGGAGCGGAAGAACCGGGACCAGAACCTCGATGGGTCGACATTGTTTGCCACGCTCGAACCCTGCGCGCCTCAGGCGCGTCGCTTCCCAAAGCTTGGGTGTGCGGAGCGAATCGTTTTGGCGAGAATCACGCAGGTGTTCATTGGGATTGAGGATCCAGACCCGACCGTCGACCGCAAAGGGATCAAGTACCTCCAAGACTCCGGAATCCAGGTCCACATGTTCGAGCGGGACCTTCAGGAGGCCATCCGGAAGGAGAACAAAGACTTCATCGCCCAAGCGCTGGAACGGGCAGCCGCCGTCGAAGAAAAACCGCGGGAAATCACCCTTTCCCCCCTCGAAAAGGCCGGAGATCGGTCGGAATTTGACGACCTTTCTGAACCGGCTTTGGAGGAGTTTCGTTCCGCTGCGCACCTCGCGGATGAAGTCCCATCCGCGGAATTTCGACGACGCCTGACGGTCATGGGGATTGTGAAACAGGACGGCGCCCGGTTCCTGCCAACGGGTTTTGGCCTGCTGCTATTCGGCAAGGAGCCGCGAGCGGCGATGCCGCAGGCCGGACTGCTCGCCACGATCCATTATCCCGACGGCAAAGAGGAGTTGGGGAATTTTGAGGGACCGCAGGTTCTTGTGCCATCGCAAGTCCTTCGGTGGCTGCGTGACAAATTACCCAACCTCATCGATCGTACGGAGGCGCGCCGCCGCGGCGCGGATGAGCCGCTTTTCGAGATCGTGCGCGAGGGGATCGTCAACGCGCTCGTCCACCGCGATTACGGCATTGCCGGCGCCAAGTGCCAGTTGAGCGTTACCCCCGATACGATCGAGGTGCGAAGCCCCGGCAGGCCGGTTGAACCGATCACCACGGAGCAGTTGCAGTCCTTCAACGCCCCGATGCTCAGCCGCAATCCCACGCTCCATTACGTGTTCGGGCGGATGGAACTGGCCGAGGAGCGTGGTCTGGGGCTCCGGTCAATGAAACGTCGTGCTGAGGCGGCGGGCCTTCCATTGCCACGGTACATGTGGAATGATCCGTACCTGGTATTAACCGTGTATCGCAGACCGGAAAGCGTGACCAGGACGTTACCGGCTGATGTGCTTGCGGCACTCAACGACGATGAGCGGGCGGCATTGGAGCTTGCCGCGCGCACGCGAGGGCTCTCCAGCCCGAAAATGGCTCAACTACTCGGGTTTGACGAAAGGAAGGCGCGCCGCATTTTGAATAAGCTCGTACAATTGAAGTTGGTTCGACGCTTCGGGAAAGGACCCACAACCCGATACCAGGTCCTTTGACGCGACTTTTGATACCGCAACCCGGGCAATAATCCGCACACAATGTCCGGATTCGAGCCGCGAAAACCGTCGAAACTGAGAATCCGGACAATAATCCGGACATTATGTCCGGATTCGAGTCGCGAAAACCGGGGAAACCGAGAATCCGGACAATGATCCGGACATTTTCGTGGATTCCCGCGCCCGATTCCCATGTGACGGCGGTATCCGGCCGCGACTCAGAGCGAATACCGCAGCACGGCTCGATATTGCCCAGCGCCCTTACCTAACGCGGACTCCGCCGCGTGAAGACAGGCCGTACGCGCAGGGAAGAGGCTTATCGAGCAGAACTGATGGGCCATCGGTGAAGGAAATGCATTCGATCAAGGTCAACCGCTCATGGGCAAGAAGAAAACCACCGCAGCCTTGAAGGACAAGACCAAGACCGTCGTCACCCTCACCCACGATGACGCCTCCCGCAAGAACATCCCAACCGCGGAGTACGAATCGGTCATGACCACGGAAACGCAAAGCCCCGTGCGCGTCGCCTACGAACGCCGCAACCGTGATCTGGACCCGCAGTTGGTGTGGCGCGGGAAAGACGAGCAGGACTGGTCCGACCTGGTCGTGCAGGCGCCACCGCTGTTCATTCAGGAGAAGGTGCACCCCAAAGCGCTGATTGATGACCTTCATCACCAGTCCGAGGCGGCCCGGATCGCCAAGAAACTCGCTTCCGGCGTCGCCGGGAGCTTCGGCGAGCAGATCGACCTCTTTGCTGACTTTAATGGCCTGCCCGACAATGACGCCAAGACCGAGTTCTATCAGCACGAAGCCCACTGGGCCAACCGCATGATTCTCGGTGACTCCTTGCAGGTGATGGCGTCGCTGGCCGAACGAGAGGGCCTGCGCGGGAAGGTGCAGTGCATTTACATTGATCCGCCGTATGGCATCAAGTTCAACTCGAATTTTCAGTGGTCGACGACGAGCCGGGATGTGAAGGATGGGAACGCCGGGCATATAACCCGCGAACCGGAACAGGTTAAAGCGTTCCGGGACACATGGAGGGACGGCATTCACACCTACCTCACCTACCTCCGCGATCGCCTCACTCTCGCCCGCGACCTCCTGACGGACTCGGGCTCAATCTTCCTTCAGATCGGGGATGAGAATGTTCACCGGGTCCGTGGAGTTATGGACGAGGTGTTCGGGGACGAGAACTGCGTGAGTCTCATCACTCTCAAGAAAACCACAAGTGCTTCGAGCGAATTACTACCCGGGGTAAGCGACTACATTCTATGGTATGCAAAGAGGCGCAGCCAAGTGAAATACCGGAAGCCGTTCCTTTTGAAGGTGGCTGGTGAAGCCGGCGCGACTCAATATCGTTACGTTCAGAGTGACGACACAACCCGCAGGCAGATCGGTGCGTCGGAATCGCCGGTTGCCGCGTCGCAGTCGGGCAGACTGTTTTCCCACGACAATATCACAAGTCAGCGGCCTCCCGGAGATTTCCCTGTTGAGTTTGACGGGAGAACTATCCGTCCGCCCACCGGATACTGGAAGACCGGCTCCGAAGGCATGGCGCGCTTGCGCGCCGCTAATAGGTTAATGGTTGTTGGCAAGACCCTTCGTTATGTGAGATTCCTCGCCGACTTTCCGGTGTTTCCGATCACTAACCTCTGGGAGGACACCGTTACTTCAGGTTTCGACGACGCGAAGCTCTACGTCGTCCAGACCAACACCAGCATCGTCGAGCGCTGCATCCTCATGACCACCGACCCCGGCGACCTCGTCCTCGACCCCACCTGCGGCTCCGGCACGACCGCGTACGTCGCCGAGCAGTGGGGCCGGCGGTGGATCACGATCGACACGTCGCGCGTCGCACTGGCGTTGGCCCGGGCGCGAATCATGGGGGCGCGGTACGCGTTTTATCTGAAGGCCGACAGCCGCGAGGGGCAGTTGAAGGAGGCGGAGGTCACCGGCACCGAACCGAGCACGGCGCCTGTGCAGAACAGCCTACGGCAGGGTTTCGTTTACGAGCGCGTGCCGCACATCACGCTCAAGTCGATCGCCAACAATGCGGAGATCGACGTGATCTGGGAGAAATTCCAGGCCCGGCTTGAGCCGCTGCGCGAGGCGCTCAACGCATCTCTGAAAAAGGCCTGGCAGGAATGGGAGATCCCCAGCGACGCCGGCCCGGCTTGGCCGAAGGCGGCGAAGGACGCCCATGCCCGCTGGTGGGAACAGCGGATCAGCCGGCAGAAGGAGATCGACGCTTCCATCGCCGCCAAGGCGGAGTTCGAGTACCTGTACGACAAGCCGTACGAGGACAGGAAGAAGGTGCGCGTAGCCGGGCCGTTCACGGTGGAGAGCCTTTCGCCGCACCGGGTGATGACCGTGGGCGTGGATGACGAACTGATCGACCCCACGGCGGCGCCAAAAAAAGGCGGCGACGCGGCGGACTTCGCGAAGCTGATCCTGGAGACGCTGCGCGCCGCCGGCGTGCAGCAGGCCCACAAGGAAGACCGGATCAGCTTCACGTCGATCGCCCCCTGGCCGGGGCATTACATCGGCGCTGAAGGCCGCTACGCTGAGGCCGACGGCAAGGAAAAGCGTGCCGGGATCTTCATCGGCCCGGAGTTCGGCACGGTCAGCCGGCAGGACCTGGTGCTGGCCGCCCGCGAGGCGGGCGATGCCAACTTCGACGCGCTTGTCGCCTGCGCCTTCAACTACGAGGCCCACGCCTCGGAATTCAACAAGCTGGGCCGCATCCCGGTGCTCAAGGCACGGATGAACGCCGAGCTGCACATGGGCACGGAACTCAAGAACACCGGCAAGGGCAACCTGTTCGTGATCTTCGGCGAGCCGGACATCCGAATCCTCCCGCCCGAAGACGCGCCGGCGGACGCCGACCCGAAGGACTTCGATTTCATCCGCGTGCAGATCAAGGGCGTTGACGTGTTCCACCCCCAGAGCGGCGAAGTCCGCAGCGACGGTCCCGACGGCATCGCCTGCTGGTTCATCGACACCGACTACAACGAAGAGAGCTTCTTCGTGCGCCACGCCTATTTTTTGGGCGCCAGCGACCCATACAAATCGCTCAAGACCACGCTCAAGGCGGAAATCAACGAAGAAGCCTGGCAATCACTGCACAGCGAGACGTCGAGACCATTCCCCAAGCCGGAGGGCGGACGGATCGCGGTGAAGGTGATCAACCACCTCGGGGATGAGGTGATGAAGGTGTTTAAGGTATGAGGTATAGTGGTTCCTCGACATTGCTGATCGACATCAATAGAATTCATCGAGGTTCCCGATGAGCACTGACATTCTTCAACCACGGTCGCCCAACACTCGCCTGACGGAGTTGACCGGTCGATTTGCCGCCATCTCGGCCCTCACTGATGGTTGGCTCGACGGCGCCGGTCGTGCTCCAAATAAACAAAAGCTGGTTGAGGTGCGTCAGAGCATGCTCCGGCACTACCCGGAACGGGTCCCATTGCCGATCATTATCGCAACCCCTGATGGCAACCTGCTTCTTGAGTGGGATGTCCCCGGTGACCCATCGCTTGACTTGGACCTCGATTCCATGCATGCGGCGTTTCACGCGTTCCTGCCGCACGAGCAGGAGATCGAGCGCGAATTTGTTCTTCAAGACGACGACGCTTGGGGGCAATTATTCGGCTTGCTCAGCACGGTGATGGATCAGCGCCCAGGATGAACCCAGCGACGACGCTTTTCCGTCAGGTCCACCCGGATTTCATTCGGGATGGTCAGCTTTCCAGCCAGGCGTTCATGCCCTTTCCCAAGGACGAGGGGAAGCTCTCTGTCTATGATGGCGACCAGATCAGTGCGTCGGAATCCTACAGGCACTATACCGAATCAATGTGCCTCAAGTCGGCCGGCGCGTGGGGTATCACGTGCGCGGAGGCGACAGCCGTTGGCTTGACCAGCGCACCGGACCCGCTTGCGGATTTCCCTTCCCATGCAGTAATCGACTTTACGGCACAACCCGAAAAAAGCTTCAGGAAGCTTGCCAAGAAACTCAAGGCGTTTGCCATCGCTCGAGGGTGCCTTTATATGCCGAAATGACCTGGGCGTGCCCATGGACTTCCTCATCGCGGGCGGCACGGAGGATCGCCAGGGGTGGGGTTCCGCGGCCGCGATTAGGTATAATCCGGACCGATGAAACCAACTACTCGTATCGCGCTTGGGCTGATCCTCGCCTCGGTGGCGCTCTTTCCCACCGGCCGCGCGCAGGCCCAGGAGAACATCGACTTCGCCGAAGAGAAGCTGCCCAACGGCCTGGACGTGATCTATGCGCCGATGCGGCAGACGCCGGTGGTCCATGTGCAGGTGGTGTACTTCGTCGGCAGCCGCGATGAGCGGCCGGACCGGCAGGGGTTCGCGCACATGTTCGAGCACATGATGTTCCGCGGGTCGGCACATGTGGCGCCGGACCAGCATAGTAAACTGGTGGACGGGGTCGGCGGGTATTCCAACGCCAACACGCGATGGGACCAGACCACGTACCTCGACACGCTCCCGTCCAACCAGCTTGAGCTGGGGCTTTACCTCGAAGCTGACCGCATGGCCAGCTTCAAGGTCTCGGATGAGATCTACCGGGTGGAGCGCAACGTCGTCGCCAAAGAGTGGGGCATGAACCACAACCAGCCGTACTTTGACGCGGTCGATAAGGCGCTGGGCGTGTTGTACACGAAGCATCCCTATCGGTGGACGCCGCTGGGGAACATGGAGCAGCTCAAGGCGGCGCCGGTGAGCGAGCTGCAGGAGTTCTTCAACACCTATTACGTTCCGAATAATGCGACCCTGGTGATCGCGGGCGATCTGGAAGTCGCCAGGGCGAAGGAATTGGTGCGGAAATATTTTGGCTGGATCCCGGCGGGAGAACGAATCGTGCGGGAGATCCCACAGGAGCCGGAGCAGACGGCGGCTCGCCGGGCGGAGATCCGGCTGTCGGTGCCGCTGGCGGGGGTGGCGGTGGTCTGGCACTGTCCGCCGTACGGCTCGCCGGATAATGATGCGCTGGGGTTGCTGGCGAGCATCCTGGGCGGCGGACGGTCCAGCCGGGTGCACGAGGCGCTGGTCAACGGCCCGCACCCGATGTGTGCCGAGGCGGCGGCCATGCAGTTGAAACTGGCGGACGCGGGGTTGTTCGGGGCGGGCGGCATCGTGCTTCCGGGAAGGGATGCCTCGGCTGTCGAAAAGACGCTGCAGGACATGGTGGCCGATGTATTGCAGAACGGCGTCACAACTGAGGAACTGGATCGGGCGCGCATGGAGGCGCGGATCGGGCTGATCGAGTCGCGCAAGACCGCGGCCAGCGTCGCGGAACTGTTGAGCGAGGAGAAGGTGCTGGGCGGGGACGCTGGCCGCATCAATACGCAGCTTCAGCGGCTGGACGCGTTGACGCCCGACGATCTTCGCGCGGTGGCGCGCAAGTATCTGGGGAAGGAGAAGGCGACGGTCATCAAGGTGACGCCGAACATCCTGGCGATGCTGGCCGGGCTCGGCCGCAGTGCTTCATCGAATACGGTGACGGAAATGCAGCGGGCCGGCGTTGCTCCGTCCACCCAGCCGGTCGCGCCGCGGCCGGTGACGTTCCCGCCGGAATATCCGCAGGCGCCGCCGGTATCGCAGTCGGCGGCGAACCCCAAATTCGTCGCGGGACAGGAGACGGTAATCGACGGCGTCCGCGTGATCGTCATGAGCGATGGCCGGCTGCCGATGGTGAACTGGACGCTCGCCATGCACGGCGGGTCAGACGCCGACCCGCCCGGCAAAGCCGGGGCCGGCATGCTCACGGCGCAATTGATCCGCCGCGGGGCGGCGGGGCTTACGTATAAGCAGCTCAACGCCGACCTCGAATCGCGCGGCATCTCCATCGACGTCTCGAGCGGCGACGACAACACGTCGCTGACCGGCTCCTGCCTGAAGGACGACCTGGACCATGCGTTCATGCGGACGCGGCAAATCCTGCGCGAGCCGGCACTGGCGTCTGATGAGCTGGACAGAATCAAGACCACCGACTCGTCTTCTCTGCAAACCTCGCTGGTGCAGCCGACTTTTGTGGCGGACTTCGATCTTCGGCCGATGCTGTTCGGTCATTCGCCCCTGAGCCGCAGCGCCACTCCGCAGTCGATCCAGGCGGTCTCGTTGGATGACGTTAAAAGGCATTACGCGTCGGTCTATCGGCGAGCCGGCGCCGTTCTCATCATCTCCGGCGACGTCTCATTCGATCGCGGCAAGGCGCTGGCGGAGACACTCCTTGCCAGTTGGGAACCGGCCGCGCCTGGTTTGCCCGATGCGGATTACACCCTTCCGCCTCCGCCCACCAAACGCCGGATCGTGCTGGTGGACAACCCGGCGGGGAGCCAGAGCGTCATCCAACTTGGAGTTCCGGCGTACGACCTGCACAGTGAAGAGCGCTATGCCGGCGCTGCTGCCGGCAGCATCCTCTCTTCGGGGATCGAATCGCGGCTGGGACAGTACGTCCGCGCGGAGAAGGGGTACGCCTACTACGTCACCGGGACGTTCTCAACCAGACGCCACGGCGGCGCGTTCGTCGGGCGCACCGAAACCGGCTTCGAGACGACCGCCGCCGCGATCGAGGCGATATTGAAAGTCATCAACGAGATGAGGTCGCAGGACGTGACTGCGGCGGAATTGGCCGAAGCCAGAACGCGCACGGCCGGCGGGCTGCTTATGGGGATGCAGTGCATCGACCAGCAGGCATCGTACCGGCTCGAGGCCATCCTCGACGGATACCCCGACGACTACTACGACCGCTACCCTGAGCGCATCGGCCAGGTCACCGCTCAGCAGGTGCGTTCGGTCCTGGACCGTTATGTCCACGACGACCGGATGCAGATCGTCGTGGTCGCGCCTAAAGGGAAGGTGTTGAAGCAGCTTCAAGCGCTCGGTGATGTTGAGGTGCGCCCCATGCCCGCCGAGCGCGGCGGTGCGACGACGGGCCCGTCGGACGAGCTGTTGAAGAATGCCGGAGGGTGACACTATTGGAAGTCAGAAAAGTCGTGGCCGGTTTTTCTCCCGCCCCCGGTACTCCGGGGGAGGGCTGGGGAGGGGGCTTGGACGGTGGACGTACCGTCGGAAAACCCCCTCCCTAACCCTCCCCCGGAGTACCGGGGGCGGGAACAAGGCGGCCAACATTTTCTGACCCCCTGGAAGTCGGAGGATAGGAGATCCTGGTGCCGAAGGTTCGTTCCCCTTCGACGCGGTCGATCCTGACGCGGACAAAATCGCCGGGCCGGGCCGTGGGGTCGTGGAAGTGTACCGGGAAATACCGCTCGCAGCGCCCGTGCCGGAGGGACGCGCGGGTTGGCGGGTGCACATCGGTCTCATCACCGCCGTCGCGCTCGACCAGAAGTTGCGCGAATTCTCCGACGAATTGCCTCCTGAACAGGAGGCTGTCGGCTTTCGACAGCGCGCCCAGCGTCTCGATACGCCGATTTACTATCTCACCCGGCACGAATTGATCCGTCCAGCGGGCGGCGGCGGTGCCGGGACGCGGGGAAAACGGGAAGGCGTGGATGTGAATGAACCGGCAGTGCCGGACAACGTCCAGGGTGCGGTCGAACTCGGCGTCGGTCTCGCCGGGGAAGCCGACGATGACGTCGGTGGTCAGCGCCGGGCGGTCGAAGGCGTCGCGGACGCGGTCGATCATGGCCAGATAATCTTCGCGGGTGTATTGGCGATTCATCCGCCGCAGCAGCAGGTTCGAGCCGCTTTGCAGGGGCAGGTGGAAATGCGGGACCACCTGGGGGTGGGAACGCAAGGCGGCGATGAGGCCGGCGTCCAGGTCACCCGGCTCGAGGCTGGAAAAACGCAGCCGTTTCAGGCCGGGCAGGCTGCTGCACAGGGCGGCGGTCAGTTGCGCCAGGGGGGAATGACCGGGAATCGCGGGCGCAGCATTATCGGGGTAAAGCCCCGGCGTGCTGCTGGATGCTTCGCCCATGCCGCTTGCCCTTCGCGGAGGTTCAGGGATTACGGAACTTGCGCGAGGGGCAAGCGGCGTGTCGAGTTTTTCGACGTTCGCTGAATGCGGCGCCCCGCGTCGCCGGCGAAGGGCGGTCGGGTGGCCGTAGGCGCCCAGGAAGATCCCGGTGAGGACCAGTTCGACGTGTCCGGCGGCCACGAGTTGCCTTGCTTCGGCGACCACATCGGCAATGGGCTTGCTCCACAGCCCGGGCCGGAGGCGGGGTATGATGCAGTAGGTGCAGTAGGCGTCGCAGCCATCCTGGATCTTGAGGTGGGCCCGCTGTCGGCCGGTCTGGCGGGACGACAGCAGGGGCAGCGACGTGGTGCCGCGGCGCGGAGTCAGGGGGGCAGGCAGGATGGAGGAATGGCTTAATACCTCCCGATCTATTTTTTCGTTGACTTCCGTTTCGTAAGACAGTGTAATTAGTTCAGTCGACTTGCCTGCCGGAGAGCCAGCCTTATTCATCCATCCTTCTTCATTCCCTGACGGCTCCGGAGCGGCGTGTTGGCTGGACGTATGCGTGGAGTATCCCTCACCACTACCCTGCCAGAGGTCCAGGAGACGAATGAGTTCGACAGCAACGTCCTGGTGGTGGCCGATTACTGCATCCACGCCCGGGATCGCCTGTGCGGCGGAGCGGTCGCTGGTTGCCCAACACCCGGTGACCACCACGCGCGAGCGATGCCGGTCAGGCCCCGTGGATGGCTCGATTGGGGAGGCAGTTAGCGATGGATTCCCACTGGGAAGCTGGGGAAGAGAAACGACGGCCCCTGAGCTTGCCTGCGGTGAGCTTGTCGAACCCGTCGAACCCGTCGAACCCGTCGAACCCGCCGAATGGGTCCGGGCCGGCGCCCGGGCCACACGGCGGCTGAGTTGCCGGCTCTTGGCGGCGGCCTGGGTCGTCACCGAGCAGGTGTTGATGATGCGGAGATCGGCATCGCCGTCCCGGCCGCTCTCCACCAGCCGCAGCCCCCGGGCGCGGAGCAGTGCGGCCAGTTGCTCGCTTTCATACTGGTTGACCTTGCAACCGAGGGTTTGAACGGAAAACGTTCGCATGGATGCCTATGATTCCGACCCGATCTGTCGATCATAAGAGACGCCATCGGAGAGGGAAAGTGGGAGGCATCCAGTTGAGCCGCCGCCCGTAAACGGTTAAACCTGCCTTAATTCGATCGGTTTGCAACAACACTGCCGAGGAACACACCGAGGAGCAGACATGGCTAACGCCCGATCAGCATGGGGTATCGACATTGGTAACCGAGCGCTGAAGGCCGTCCGAGTGGCCCGCGAGGCCGACGGCGTCCGGATCACCGATTTCGAAGTCGTCGAGCACGAAAACATCCTTTCCAATGCCGGCGACAACCGCGAAACCCTGATTCAGAGCGCCCTGGTCAACTTCACCCAGGCCCACAACATCAAGAAAGAGGATGTCGCGGTGGGGGTGAGCGGGCAGTCCAGCTTCGCCCGGTTCATCAAGCTGCCGCCCGTGGAGCCCCGGCAAATCCCCAGCATCGTCCGCTTTGAAGCGATCCAGCAGATCCCCTTCCCGCTGGACGAAGTCGAATGGTCCTACCAACTCTTCAAAGACGAAGCATCGCCGGACGTTGAAGTCGGCATCTTCGCCATGCGAAAGGAGTTGATCCAGGAGCATCTCAAGTACTTCACCGACGCCGGGCTGAACGTCCAAGTCGTGCAGATGAACCCTCTGGCCGTCTATAACGGCATGTATTTCGACGAGCGCCTCAAAGGCACGACCATGGTCATCGACCTGGGGGCTGAGAACACCGACCTGATCATCGCCGAGGGGGAAACCATCTGGCTGCGTTCGATCCCCATCGGAGGCAACAGCTTTACCGAAGCGCTGGTGAAGAGCTTCAAGCTGCGGTTCGAAAAGGCCGAAGACCTCAAGCGCAACGCCGCCACCAGCAAGTACGGCCGGCAGATCCTGCAGGCGATGCGGCCGATCTTCGCCGACCTGGTCGCGGAGATCCAGCGGTCGATCGGGTTTTATGCCTCGGTGCACCGCGACTCGCGGATCACCCGGGTCGTGGCGCTGGGAGGGACGTTCCGGCTGCCGGGCCTCCAGAAGTACCTCCAGCAGAACCTGCAACTGGAAGTGCAGAAGATCGATCACCTGGGGAACACGCCGCCCTCCGACGCCAGAGTGGCGGCCAGCCTGAGCGAAAACCTGCTTTCATCGGTGGGCGCGTACGGCCTGGCATTGCAGGCGATCGGAGAAGGGAAGATCACCAGCTCGCTGCTGCCGCAGGCCATTCGGCGGGAACGGGCATGGCGCGCCAAGAACAAGTGGTTTGCGGCGGCGGCCGCTTGTGTCGTCCTGGGCACCGGGCTGCAGGTGGGCCGGTATTTCTACGAGCAGGGGCAATTCAAGGGTCAGGAAGGGACCGAGAACGACATCACCAAAGGCCTTGGCCAGGCAACTGCAGTCGACACACTGTGGAAGGGCGTAGAGGGGGGCGGGACGGCCGAAAACGCCAAGATCGCGACCTTGAGGTCGCTGGCGGACTACAGGGAGGTGTGGGAGAATGTATATACCGACATCGTCACATCAGTCCCGGCCCCCCCAGACACGCAGCAGGACCCCAAGACGCTCGGCCCGCGCAAAGATCGCCAGCAGGTCATTATCGACGACATCAGCCCCCAATACAAACAGGACTTGACCGACCCGCTGAGCCGCACCGAAGCTGACATCATGACCGCGGTAAGCGGGACTGACGCCGGAAGGTTTGCAGGGGCGATTCGCGGCGCGCCAGGAATCGCCGTGACTGCTACGGCGGTGCCGGGCGGGCCCGCCGGCCCGCGCGGCTACCTGATCACCATCCATTGCCGGACTCCGTACTACCGTGGGCTGGAACTGGTCAGGGACAAACTGGTGGCCAGCCTGAACCAGAAGAAGACCCAGACGACGAGCCTGCTCGCCAGCCTCAAAGCCGGCGACGCCAAGCCGCAATACATCTTCCAGAAGGTGTGGATCGCGCGAGCCTACCAGTTGAAAAACGACAAGGCCCGGGTGGATCAACTCAAGGCCCGCGCCCATGACACGGCCGAACATCGCCGGCCGGCTGCCCCGGCTTATCCGGCGGGTGGCGGCAGCGGGATGCCCATGCCGGCGGCGCCGGCCGGCGCCTACCCGCAGTTCCACCAGGTCTACGCGCCGGTTGCTCCGGCCCGCCCACCCGGGCTGGGCGTTCACATCGGCGTGGCCAACCCCGACGGGAGCGTTCAGGAGCCAGACCCGGTCGACCCGCTCACCAACGAACCGATCATTGACGACTGGGACGTGATTGTGGTGACGGCGGTCGTCCTGGACCCTGGGGCAGCCCCGGCCGCCACGGACCAGCCCCAGGCGACGCCGGGCGAGCCGCCACCCCGCCCCGGGCAGCCGGCCGGGCCGGCGCCCGGGCAGCCTGCCCCGGCGGCCCAGCCGCACGTGCCGCGCTCGTGAGCCCCGCGCTGTGGGCCAGGCCGCTGGCATTGCGGTGACTGGTTATCTGCCCGGGACTTTGGATGGTTGGACCGCAGTTTCTCGAAATGAATTGCCGAAAAGAGCCCAGCGAGGTCGCATCATGCAAATCGTGAAGAAAAACCTGTTCAGCATCATCTGCGGGGTCATCGCCCTGGTGGCTTTCATTGCCTGGTTCTGGCCGGTCGGGGGCTGGTACGACGATTTCCAAGAAGCTTTGAAAAAGCGGGTCGCCGTGGATACCCAGATCCAAACCTTGAGGAAACGCCCGCGGGTCGTCCCGCCTGTCGGCAAAGGTGGGGAAAGCGTGACGCTGACTCACTTTCCCAATCAGGCGACCATTACCGTGGTCGACGCGGCAACCAAGGCGCTGAAGCAGAACGCGGATCAGACCTTGTCGTTCGTGGTTGACACGAATCGTGCCGGGCACGACCTGCTGGAGCCCGGGTCGTTGCCGTTGCCGGTCGATTCCAACCAGAGTTACCGGTTCCGCTCGCAATACAATGCCGTCATGGATCGCGGCGGGAAGCCCGAGCCGTGGGACCGCCGCAACCCCGACGCCGGACCTTACAACCTGCTCGACCAGGTCCTCAACGCCACGACGGCAGCGACCAAGGAGGACGTCGACGCCGCCTTGAAGAAGAAATTTGACGATGAGTACAGCCCCAAGATCTACACGGTGAACGGCCAGCAGATCAACCTTGCGACGGTCCAGGAG
>Ga0182024_10005445_pt1 | contig 28577 bp, 28 predicted proteins | sample P32metaG_FD_120480 | JGI IMG/M metagenome (GOLD analysis project Ga0182024, IMG submission 120480) | Permafrost microbial communities from Stordalen Mire, Sweden - P3-2 metaG (Illumina Assembly) | ecosystem: Environmental > Terrestrial > Soil > Wetlands > Permafrost | place: Sweden: Stordalen...
CCAAAGCGTGCGTGTCTTTCGGAAGATGCTCGGGTGGCGTCATTTTCGTCCAGTCAAGTCTGCCTGCGACCAGATCGTCTCGGCTGTAGCCGATCATGTTCAAGAAAACGTCATTGGCTTCGAGAATGCGTTCCTTAGTCCCGCAGATGACCGGGATTATGTTGGATTCGATGAGTCTCCGAAACCGAAACTCGCTTCGCTCAGATCTTGCGCTTGATCGACGGGTTGCCTCCCCAAGAGCAATGATGAAACCCGAAAGCGCCAAAAACGTAACCATTCCAGAAACGTCAGTTCTCCGATGTTGAAGCATGAAGGATTGAGAGGGCGGAAGGAACCAGTACCACACCCCAAGAAAACCTATCAGTGTGGTCACGACGGACGGGCCAACACCGCAATACCAGGCCGAGAAAACGACTGCCGCCCAGAGTGTGTGGTAAGGGGAATCTGTTCCAAGCCAGGGTGAAAGCATCTCCCGCAGCAGGAGAGCGACTAATGCAGCCAGCACCGCTGAAGCGTACCGCATCGCAATTGGTTTGCTTCTGACATGAAAAGGGAGAGAAATCGCCATTTTTTACCCCGCCTGCAGACTCAATTAGAGGTGGACTCTAAGAGGTTGTCCAGGGCTGTTCAATTCAAAACTAGAATGTACTCTCAATCAGTGACGCCCGACACAGCTGATTGTGAACGAAATCACAGCCAAGACAGGTGGCGTAAACAGCCATAGCACGCAATATAAAAAGGCGCCCACCTTGCGGTAGATTGTGATTATTCGCACCACACTTACTGAAAGGAGCGCCGTTATGATCCAAGAAAAGTATATTGGCATGGACGTTCACCAGGCAACCATCTCGGTTGCCGTTATGGATGGCAGAGGAAAGCTGATCATGGAATGCATTCTGGAGATAAAAGCGGGGACAATTCTCGAGTTTATCCGAGGGTTTCAGGGAAGTTTATCGGTAACCTTCGAAGAAGGAACCTCTGCCGCCTGGTTACATGACCTGATGAAACCTCACGTCGCCCATCTCGTGGTTTGCGATCCACGAAAGAACGCCCTGTTGAAAGATGGCAGCAAGAGCGACCGCATTGATGGACTTCCTTCGCCGGGCTGCACCCGGCGGACAGCCGCGGCGGCTGTCCCGACATCGGGGAACTCTTATCGGCTGGCGGTTCTGGTTGCGGGTGGGGACGGGGTGAAATAGCGCACCGTGACATCGTCGCCGATGTGTGCGATTCGACCCTGCGGCGGGCGAGTGCGTTTGGCTGCGGGTCTGTCGGTAAAGGTGCGGACCGTGACGTCTTCTCCGATGTAATCGACTTCGTTCGGACCTACGCGGACGCGCTTGAGCGAGGTGCTGGCACGCCTTGTCTCTTTGCCCGCAACGGGCGCGGGCTGGGGCACGGACGCGCCTTTTCCTGGCAGGGGTTTCGGGAGGGGTGCCTGTGGGTCGATGGCACTTGAACTGGGTAGCGTTGAAGATTCCAAGAACTTGGCCGGGCCGCGGCCCTTGTAGGCGATCAAGGTAGTGAAGGCGAGCACGACAGCTACTGCCGTCAGGGCCAAACTGCGCCGTTGGTTGGGCCAGTTGAGGTTCTTGGCTCGGTGCGCGAGCATGGTCGCGAGCAAAGCTGAGCGCTTGAAGACTGAAGACAACTCTCGGGCTGCGTTTAGAGACGAACTCCGCCAGCGATACGGCCAGGTTAGGGTTTTCGCTCGCTGGGCGAGCGTCGTCGCGAGCGAGGCTGGGCGTTTTAAGAAGGACAACGACATCTCTCTGGCCGCGGCCCGGTGCGAGTTCCACCAGCGGTTGGGCCAACCGAGGTGCTTCGCTCGCTGGGTGAGCGTCGTCGTAAGCAAGGCGGACTGCTTGAATCCTGGCAACTCCATGACGTCCGCCAGGACGGCTCGGCAACGCGCGTAAAGGGAATGCTCGTTTTCTGGGAGCATCATGAATTCAGGAGGCGGGACAGAGTTCTCGTCAGAAGGTGGGATTTGCTCAAGGGCGTCGGGAATGGGCGGCAGTTCCGCGGCCAGGTTCGTTTTCACTTCCGGCTGGGCAGGCTGCAACAGGGCCGCTTCAATCTGTTCGGCCATTAAGCGATAGGTGCGTACCTCGCGCTCGTGAAAGGCGTGGGGTTCGCTGAAGCGGATGTCGACCACGCCCGCGATGGCATGATCGTGATAGATCGGCAGGATGAGCAGGGAGTGGGCTCCAAACTGCCGACAAATGTCCGCTTCTATGCGCGTATCGGTCTGGGCATTTTCAACCCGGAGAATTTCGCGGTTGGTCTTGGTGTTATCTGAAAGGGTGAGCGAGGCCGTGACATGCTGTCCGATGTAGGCGGCGCTGGTTCCGCTGCCGGCGCGGTAGGTGAGTTGGTCTCCGCTTAAAAGACCGATGGCGACTCCAGTGGCGTTGGCGACGTTTCGCGCTGACTCCACGAGGTAGGTCATGGCGCCATCCAAGCTAAGTTTTCCGCTGGCAACGGAGCGTTGGACTTCCATGATGGCGGCGAGCGATTGAGGATTGATTTGGCTTTCCTGCACCGCAAATGCGTTGGCCAAAAGCTGCTGAAAGGTTTCGCGATCGAGGGTGGAGGGGATATTCATACTGCGGCCATACTGCCTGGCAGCCTTTGGCGGGCGAGCGGGCCCAACCTTTTTGAAACCGGCAACCGCAGTCTCTCACCCAGCGAAATCCACTGTCAATCGAAATGCCAAAAGGATGCCGACCCCGTTTTGATGCCAACCCGTTCGGGGTCGTTGCCGCTCAATTTGAAGCTGAGACACTACCGCGGAAAGAGCTTCGCTGTTGGATTTTGTTGCCGAGACGTGGGGGTGAGGAGGGGGAGGTATGCCCCAGCTTTGCGCGGCAGGGCTGGAGGCCGGAGGAGGTGCCATATGAAGCCAGGACGAAATCATGTGGATCGGCCGGAGTACTGCAAAATCAGACTGAACGCCTGCGGCTTGCATCTCGGGCAGCCGAACTGCTATAGAGCTCTGCTGTTGGAATTTTTGGGCAGCCCGCACAGGAAATGAAATGTTTCTCAAACCGCTATAGAGTACTATACTCCGCCCGATCGTATTTTCCGCAGAACTGGAGAACTTTGCCATGTCGAAAACCATTTCACCGCGCTGCTGCCGTGGGGTGTTGGTCGGTGTACTGACGCTGATTGCATCGGTGGTTCCTTCCTTTGCCAGAAACAACCAGAAGATCCTAGGGGGATACTTCGAAGAGTGGAGTATCTACTATGCCGGGTACAACATTGCGAACCTGCAAGAAAATGGAGTCGCGGGAAAGCTCACGCACCTGATGTACGCCTTTGCGAACGTAACCACAAATCCTGCGCCCGCGTGCTCCATTGCGGATTCCTGGGCCGACTCCAGACTCCTTATCTTCCGAGTGTAAGTGGGGTGGCGTATTCCGGGCCGCTCTACGGAAACTTTGCCGCGATTCAACAACTCAAGCAACTCCATCCCAAGCTCAAGGTTTTGATGTCGATTGGCGGTGCATCGGCGGGGAATACTGCGGCTTTTGTAACCGCTGCCAGCACAGCGGCCGGGCGCCAGGCGCTGGCGGATTCGTGTATCGATCTTTTTGTGAATGGCAATATCGCTCCGGGGATTACCGCTCCTGGATCGTTTGACGGCTTCAATATTGATTGGGAGTTTCCGCTGGCGAGCGATACGAAGAACTTCACGGCGCTGCTGACGGAGTTTCGCAAACAACTGAAGGCGCTGGGAAAGGTGACCGGGAAAAGCTATGTCATGTCGTTCGACGGACCGGCGGGCTCGCAGAACTATGTCAACATTGACCTGAAAGCTGCCGCCAAGCAAGTGGATTTCATCACGATTGACGGCTATAACTATGCCGGATCGTGGGATACGCAAACCAACGATGCTTCTCCGCTGTTTGATAGCAAGAAGGACCCTCTATACGGCCAAGGGCTTGACATCGATGCAACCGTGAATGCCTATCTGAAAGCGGGAGTGCCGGCGTCGAAGTACACGATGGGAGTTCCTACCTATGGAGCGGGCTGGACGGGAGTTCCGAATATAAACCATGGGCTGTACCAGAATTCGACGGGCCCGTCCCCGGTTCCGCTGGCAAACGAGACTGGCCTTTGCCCCGACCTGAGCGGCAACACTGCGGGATGCGACCCTTTATTGACGCCTGGGCTGGCGACGTATGCGACGCTGGCGAGTCTTGCTGCAAATGGATACAGCGTTCACTTCGATCCAACTCGAGTTGCGGTGACGCTTTACGATCCAATTGGCGGAAACTTCTATACCTATGACAATCCCACGACAGGTTTTTGAAGATGCTCTACGTCGATCTGAAAGTCCGCGGAGGGCTTGGCGGAGCCTATGTTTGGGCGCTCAAAGACGACGATGCCAATGGAAGCATGGTGAAAACCATGGCCTCGGGGCTGGGTCGATAGGCGACAGAAGCACCAGTTCGACCGGTCATTTCGAATCGACGAACGCGGCAGGCTGGACGGCAATCCGGTCTGCCGTTTTCGTTTGATTTGCCGATTGTCGGCGGCTTCATGAAAGGGCGGCTCAGGATTTCGCGGGGCCGCTTTACCTTCCCATAGAGACCTCGGGGATCGGGTTGGGGTGGGTGCGGGAATTGCCTGCCGGTTCGGTGGACACGGGTGTGCCGGATGACGCGGGGGACGCATTCTTGGCGGGGTTTTGCTTTCCGCACAGTTCGATCACTTCGGAAATCCGCTGATTTTCGTATTGCTTCTGCATCTTCCAGTTGCGCAAGGTTTCTTTCTCTCGCCCCACCTGATCCTGGTTATGCTGGATGCGCTCGGCGTAGTGAGCGGTGACTCGTTCCATCTCCGCCTGAATGAGAGTATTTTCCTGGCCCTTGCGCGCCTCGAATTGCTCCAGCTGTTTCTGCTGGCCGGCTTCATAAGAAGTGAGGGCTTGCTGGCGCCGTTTCGCGTCCTGGAGCAAATCATCCGCGGAGGTGCCGGCGGCGTCGAGAGCCATGAGCACGGAGGCGCGCTTGATATCGGGTGACAAGTTGCGAATGCGGTCGCTGTTCAGCATGTCGACGACCTTATGGATGCCGTATCCGAAGCTCGGGCTCCAGATTCCAGCTGAGCGGTAGATGTCTTCGTAGGAGAGCAGATCGGTTTGGGGGCCGCCAAGGCCTTCCGCGGGATGGGATTGCGACCTGTTCACAGGAGCCTCCGTCGGTGCAAGTTTGGCGGGCGCTTCCGTATCGTCTTGCTTGCGCCATAAATTGGGAAAGAATCCTTTGGACTGCATAGCTTTCCTTTCTCGACGCGTGGATGCGCCTTTGGGTTGAGCCGGAGAAGGTCGAGCCGGGTCTGCCCGTGGAATGATAGATTTCGCAGAATCGTCCTCGCGTGAGCGAGGCAGCGTGGAACGCTCGCGGTGCGAGGAAGAAGGCGTCGCCACGAGCTCATCTGCTGCCGATGGGGGATCGGGAGGGGGGAGGGAACTGGGGGCAGCCGGTTTTTTCTGATTGGTTTCCTTCGCCGGGGAGTTTTTGACTGCTGCCTGCTCGGAAGCAATTTCTTTGGCGGGCGGGCTGAGTTGGATAGGACTGGCACCGGTATCGCGCCGCACTCCCAGGAGAAATTCCCTTCCGTCGCTGCGGCAGTTTCTGGCAATCGCAGAAAACTGTTCCATGTACCACTTCACGGAGAGCCTGGACCCAACCATGATTGGTTTCTTGAGACGAATGCAGGCCCCGGACGGAGATGTGTCTTCCAGCGTGGCAGAGGCGCGGTTGGGCGCTCCGGTGTGATCTTCCCAGGAAACCTCGGCATCTGCCCACAACGCCGTTCTCGGTTCGGTTCTACGCCCTTCCATGACATCTCTATCGGCGAAGCGGCGGTGAAGTTTAATTAGCCGAGCCAAGGACAACTGAGAGAGGAGGATGTTGTGCGTGCGGTCCGGAATGGAACGTTTCCCGGAATAGTTCGGGCGGCGCAGCGCGAGGCAGCCGAGCTTTGCTCGGCCTGTACGGATTCCCTCGACTTCGGACAGGCTCCGACCCGAACCCACACGAAGCTATTTGAATAGGCGCATCAGGCCAGTAGGAGGGAGGTCGGAGGATAGGAAGCTGGAATCTTTGAGGCCGGCGGCGCGGGCCAGGGTTTCGGCGGCGCGATATCCGCTACGGACGGCGCCTTCCATGGTTGCGGGCCAGCCGGTTGCGGTCCAGTCGCCGGCAAGAAAGACGCGCGGCCAGTTGGTGGCTGCGGCGGGACGGTGGGCGTCAATTCCGGGGCGCGGGGAGTAGGTGGCGTGGAGTTCTTTGATCACGGTGGATTTAACGAGATTGGCTTGGCGCGCGGCAGGGAAGAATTCGCGGACTTCGCTGAGGGCGAGATCGATGATCTCGGCGCGGGATTTGTCGATTAGAGTCTTCGAGGAACTGACGACGAGTTCGATGTAGCTTCCGTCAGGCGAAGAATCTGTTAAGTCAGCATTCTTTCGCCCCTCCGGGGCCGCATCGTGTTTGTCTCCGGAGCCACGGCTGACGCCGTGGGCTGCATTCTTTCGCTGCTCCGCAGCTGAGCCCTGGGTGCGCATGGGCTGCAGGCGGGATTTGTGGAACATCCATTGGATGGTGCGGTCGAGGAGGACGGCGTGGTCGAGGTCGGAAATCTGACGGTCGAACCATAGGTGGATGCCGGTGATTGGGGCGGTCTCGAAGTGGCTGAGTTGCTCGCGGATCGGTGCGCTCTCTGGGGCTTGGGGAAGGATGCGGGCGAGGTTCTCGAACGGCAGCGCGAGGATGAGATAGTCAAATGCTTCTTCGGGATCTCCTTGTTGATTTTCATCTTGTCCCCTTAGGTGCAGTCGCACCTGCGAAGAATCAGCGGCGAAGGTTTCGAGCGGGTGGCGAAAATGTAGGACCCCGCCGCGGGCACGGATGTAGTCGCCAGCGGCGTTGTAGAGGTCGGTGAGAGGAACGGTGGGAACGCCCATCTGGCGGGCGGCGGGAGACTTCATCGATTCGCGCACGACCTGCGCGGCGGCGGAGATGGAAATCAGATCGAGATCTTCGCTGAGCGCGCTGACCAGGATGGGGCGCCAGAAGCGTTCGACGGCTTGTTTGGTTTGGCCGTGGCGATCAAGCCAGTGCTGGAAGGATTGTCCGGTGTCGGGCTGATCGGTGAGCGTGAGCGGGAGCAGGGCGCGCGCGATGCAGAGTTTGTCGGCGGTATTCAGGAATGAGAAGCGCAGGAACGACGGCGCGGTGTGCAGCGGCGCGGGGAGCGGCGACGATTTCATCACCGAAGTGCGGCCGCCGGGTTCGATGAAGGTCATTTCGTCGTACCAGCGGATTTGATCGGCTACGCCGATGCGGTCGTAGAACTCGATCAGATTCGTACACAGGCGGAAGAGCACGTGCTGGCAGTTATCGACGACTTCGCCGGTGCCGGGATGTTCCCAGGATGAAGCACGGCCGCCGACGAAGGGACGCTTCTCGAACAGGGTGATGCGGAAACCGGCGTCGGACAGGGCGCAAGCGGCCGCGAGTCCGGCCAGGCCGCCTCCGGCGACGGCGACTGTGGGTTGGGATGGGGTGGAAGGCATTTTAAGGAAGCGAGCCAAACGCGTGATTATTGCGTCGCAAAGAACGCTCCGCGGCTCGCTCAGATCCCTCGGCTGTTTGATGACCGAGTGCTCCTTGGCGCCTGAAGCCGCTGCTGATTTTGCGGCACTTACGGCGCGGCTAAAGCCCCGCCCTTTCAAAACTGAGCCGCACGCCTAGTTTTTCAGCAGCCTACTCGCAGGCAAAAGCGGTGCCTCGGATGACAATAAAACTGTACCACTACCAGACTTCACGCTACGCGCTTCAGGAAACCTTTTCCGAGGATGCGCAACTTTTCCCAGGTGCTCAGGGAGACTTTGGCGCTGAAGACGTCGTATTGCTTTTCGGCGATTTTTTCGAGCAAGCGGCGATAGATAGTCACAAGGACCCACAACGCGGGCTGACTGTCTTCGGCGATAAAGGGGATCAGCGCGTGGCCGGCGGCGTAGAACTCGCGGGCGCGATCGGCTTCGAGCGCGAGCAAAGGGCGGAAGCGCGCGGGGTCCGGCGTCGCAAGCAGTTCGGAGGCGGAAAGATCGAACTTCGCCAGGTCTTTTTCGGGGAGATAGATTCTGCCCATGCCGGCGTCTTCTTTGACGTCGCGAATGATGTTGGTGAGCTGGAATGCCAGGCCGCACTGCTCGGCCAAGGTTTCTGCCGCGGGATCGCGGTATCCAAAGATGTGGATGCACACCAGACCGACTACGGATGCGACGCGATAGCAGTATAGCCGGAGATCTTCGAAGGTTTTGTACTGAATGGTCAGGCCGGGAGCGCTGGTGGTTTGTGCAGAGGACTCTTCCTGTTCAACGTCCATCGACGTGCCGTGGGCGAGCTCGTCGAGCAATCCGGCGGGGATGGAGTAGCGGCGCTGGGCGTCGGTCAGGGCGAGCAGGATGGCGTCGTCGGTGGGCTGGCCTTGCTGCGCGCGGTGAAGAGCGTCGAGCCAGGTGTCGAGTTTCTGACGGCGGTCGGGCAGGCTTAATTTGGAGTCGTCGGCGATGTCGTCGCACAGGCGCATGAAGGCGTAGACGGCGCACAGAGCTTCGCGCTTGCGGCGCGGCAGGGCGAGGAACGCATAGTAGAAATTCTTCGCCGAGGTGCGGGTGATGCCCTTGCAGACAGAGTAGGCCATCACGAGCTGGGGCGGAGCGGGAGCCCAGGGAATGGGAACCTGCTGGGTGCCCGCGCTCATTCTTTTCCTCCCGGCTTTGCTCCAACTGTTCCCATGAGTTTTGCCATGGCGGCGCGTGCGACCAGAGCGAGTTTGCGAGGCTTCGAGATCGACGGGCGATTTCCGAGAACGGCGTAGTTCTGTTTTTCAATCGCGTTCAGGATTTCCTGTCCGCCGCGGCTGAAGAGATCGAGATCGATGGCCAGTTCGCTGTCGACTTTTGCGATCAGCGGCAGGCCCTGCCGAAACCAATCGCGGGCGCGTTCGACTTCGAATTTCATCATGGCGCAGAAGGCTGGTGTGTTCTGGTCGTGCGCGATTTCCTCCTCGCGAACGTTGAAGCGGCGAAGATCTTCGAGCGGGAGATAGATGCGGCCATTAGCGTAGTCGGCGCTCACGTCCTGCCAGAAGTTGGCGAGCTGCAATGCCGTGCAGGTGAAGTCGGAAAGCTGCCGGCGCTCGGGGTCGCGGTATCCGCAAAGGCAGAGCACGAGGTGGCCGACGGGATTGGCGGAGTAGCGGCAATAGGCCAGGACGTCGTTGAACTGGGCGAAGCGGGTGACGGTTTGATCCTGGCGGAAGGCGCGGAGAAGATCGGAAAACTCGTATTGGGGAATATTGAACTGGCGCACGGTTTCGGCCAGAGCTACGAAGACCGGGTGTTTGGGAGTGCCCAGGTAACAAGCGTCAAGTTCGTTCTGCCACTGGTTCAAGAGTTCGAGCGAGGCAGCGGGGTCGCCGACTTCGTCACCCAGATCGTCGGAGATGCGGCAGTAGGCGTAGACGTTGTAGAAATGCTGGCGCAGGCGGTGGGGAAGGAACCAGCTGGCGACGGAGAAATTTTCGTAGTGAGTGCGCGCGAGGTGGGCGCAGTATGCGTGGGCTTCGGAGAGCGTGGGCGGAGTGGAGGGGATGGCGTAGTGGGCGGGCAGGCGGCTCCAGCCGAGAGTGGATGACGGGTTGGCGGTTAGATTCATTTCAATTCTGAAAACTAAAAGATCGAGAGCGTCGTGAGAATTCCTGTTGGTGCTTCTGCCAGCACCTCATTACAGGGGTCCTTCGACTGCGCAACTGATTCGCGTTCGCGAACCAGTTGCTCCGCTCAGATTTCGCTCTGCGTTCCTGCGCTATCTATCAGTGGCCGGGGATGATTGCGGTTTTGATGTCGCCACCGCGGTTCAGCATGTGACGCAGAACCTGCTGCAGGCGCGACAGCGGCGCCTCCCCGGTGATGTAGTCGGTGGGGCGAATCTTTTTGGCCGCGATTAATCCAAAGGCCCGGCGAACCGTTTCTGGAGTGTGGTGGAACGTTGCTTTCAGAGTTATCTCGGAGTAGTGCAGGCGATTGGTCTCGAGTTGCACTTTCGTTCCACTGGCGCATCCACCGAAGAAGTTGACGGTGCCGCCTTTGCGAACCATGTCGACGGCCCACTCCCAGGCTTCGGGCCTGCCTACGGCTTCGATCACGACGTCGCAGCCGCGCTTCTGCGGAGAAAGGGCGCGGACCGCATCGACCACGTTCGGTACTTTGGTGGTTTGAATAATTTCGTGCGCGCCCATATGTTTAGCGGCTTCCACCTGGCCGTCGCGCTTGACGACGGAAATCACGTTGCAGCCGATGGCGCGGGCTACCTGCACGAACATGAGGCCGATGGGGCCACCGCCGAGGATTGTGACCGTGTCGCCGATCTCGACGCCGGTTTCATGCAAGCCGCGCAGGACGCAGGCCAGGGGTTCGGTCATGGCGGCTTCTTCGACGCTGACGTTGGGTGGAATGATCAGCATGTTCGCTTCGACAATGCGGCGAGGAACGCGTATGTATTCCGCATAGGCTCCATTGTTGAAGAGGAGGTCTTCGCAAAGATTCTCCTGATGCTTGGAACAGTAGAAGCACATCTGGCAAGGGGCGGAGTTGAGGGCGACGACGCGCATGCCCTTCTTGAAGCCGTTGACCCCGGCGCCGACTTCCTCGATGACGCCGGCCAGTTCGTGGCCGAACAGGGCGGGAGGAACGATCATGCGGGCGTGGTAGCCGCGCTGGTAAACTTTTAGATCGGTGCCGCAAGTTAAAGCAACTTGGACCTTGACTAGAACTTCGCCGTCTCCCACGCGAGGGATGGGTACTTTTTCAATCTTCAGATCTTCTTTGCCGTATAAGACGGCAGCGGTCATTTTTCCGTTCACTGCGGGTTTCCTTCCCGAGTACTCCCGGGCCAGATACTGCCGGGCTGAATCATGATCTTCATTGACGAAGGTTGCGGATGGGCAGCCAAGTCCAAGGCTTGCGGGCTCTGCGCGAGCGGGAAGCGATGACTGACCAGCCGTTCCAGATCCATCTCACGGTTCATAACAAAACGGACCGACTCTTCCTGCAAATCGACCGATGCACTGTAGGACCCCACTAAGGTTTTCTCATCGACACAAATGGCGGCCGGATCGATCACGGCCTCTCCATGCTGCGTCTGTGCAAAAAGCAATGCCCGGCCACCGGGACGGGCCGCATCCATCGCAGTGCCAATCAAAGAGTTGCCGCCGACGGCGAGAATCACAGCGTCAGCGCCACGCCCTCCGGTCAACTCGCGGACGCGCTCAACCACGTTTGCCTGCGAAGCATCAATTGTAAGGTCTAATCCGACGCTTGATCCTATTCTAAGCCTCTCGGGATACAAATCGGAAGTAATTACAGTGGCCCCGGCCCGCTTGGCTAGAACACTCAGTATGATGCCGATTGGGCCTTGGCCGATGGCCAGGACGGTTTCACCTCGGCGGAGGCGCAGGGCCTCGATTCCTTTCATGCAGGTATTGGCCGGTTCGACGAAGCAGGCCTGCTCGAAAGAAATGCCAGCGGGGATGCGCACGGTGCCGTGCTCGACGATCCAGTCCATGACGCGGACGTATTCGGCGAAACCTCCTCCTGAGGGCTCGAATCCGGCGGTACAGCCGACTTTCTTGTAAGTGGCGCACTGGGCGAAAGTCTTGTTCTGGCAGTAGAAACATTGGCGGCACGGGATGTGATGGAAGATCATGACACGGTCACCCGGGCTGTAATTCTGCACACCTTCGCCGACTGCGGCGACCACGCCGGAGGTTTCGTGTCCGAAGATGCGCGGGGCGGAATGGGAACCGGTCGAAATCTTCTTGAGGTCCGTGCCACAGACGCCGCATGAGTGAACGCGGACGAGCATCTCTCCGGGAGCGATCTTGGGAACGGGGACGGTTTCCAGCCGAATATCATCTACTCCGCGGTAGACCGCGGCTTGCATGGTTGCGGGGATCGGGCGCGCGTTCGTCTCCAGCGCATACTGTCCGGCAATGGCCATTGGGATCTATTTTAGATGATGTCGGGGTGAGTTCGTTTCAAATCAGGGGATGGGTGGACCGATGGTAACGGGCGGCGGGCCGAGGTGCGGTGGCGTACATACGGCATTTGCTGAGCTTTCTGCGCCGAGGGCGAGACGCCCCTTCGACAAGCTCAGGGCCGGCTCTGGGGACAGCCGGCAAGGTGCTGGCGCTACTCGTATGTGTCACGGACGACCGCTGGCTTTCGTGCTATGCTGCGCAAAACTTCGGCTTTCCAGGACTGATTGTGCTGATTGAAATGCGGCTTGAGAACTATGCGGTGATTGACAACCTGGTGGTGGAGTTCGGGCCGGGGTTGAACCTGCTGACGGGAGAGACCGGGGCGGGGAAGTCGATCCTGGTGGACGCCCTGGCGCTGCTGTTGGGTGACAAGGCTTCGAGCGATGTGATTCGCACGGGGGCGGAGCGGGCCGTGGTGTCCGCGGTCTTCGAGGCGGAGGGTGCGGCGGAGAAGCCGCTGGCTGGGATTCTGGAATCTAACGGGTTGGACGAGTCGGACGATGGGTCCCTGATTTTGCGGCGCGAGATTGCGGCCGGGGGAAAGGGACGCGTGTTTGTGAACAACCAGCCGGCCACCGTCGCGGTGTTGCGGCTGCTGGCGCCCTACTTGGCGACGATTCATGCGCAGAACGAATCCATTTTGTCGTTTGACGGGCCGGCGCGTTTGGAGTTGCTGGATGCGTTTGCGGGCAGCCAACTCGAGGCGGTGGAGACGGGATTCCGGGCGTGGAAGGAGATTCGTACGCGCATCGAAGAACTGGAGCGCGGAGAGCAAGACCGGCTGCGGCTGGTGGATCTTTGGATTTTTCAGAAGCGCGAAATCGAAGACGCGCGGTTGCAGAGTGGGGAGGACGAAGGGCTGGAGGCAGAGAAGCGCGTCCTCGCCAACGCCGAAAAAATCTACAACGCGGCGATGAATGCTTTTGACCTGCTGTATGAGGGCAACGGCTCGACCGCGTCGTCGTTGCGGGCGGCGCAGAAGCAGGTGGAAGAGTTGGCCCGTTACGAGCCCAGGTTTCAAGAGGCTCTGGCCGCGCTGGATACAGCGCGCATCAGCGTGGAAGATGTGGGCGCGACCGTTCGTGACTATGCCGGAGGGATTCATGCTTCGCCGGAACATCTGGCGCAGGTGGAGGACCGGCTCGTGCTGCTGGACCGACTGAAGCGCAAGTATGGACCGACGCTAGACGCGGTGATCGAGTTCGGAGCGGACGTGTCGCGAAAATTGTTGGAGGTCGAGAACAGAGACGAAATTCTGCGTGGGTTGCGAAGTGAACTGGAGAAGGCGGCTGGGGAATATCTGCGGGCGGCGCGGACGCTGTCTAAGAAAAGGGCGGACGCGGCGCGCAGGCTGGAGAAATTGGTGGAGGCGGAGATCAACGATTTGGCGATGAAGTCGGCGTTCCGCATCGAGATGACGAGTTCGGAGGAGGAAAGGAACTGGACTGGCGCGGGCATCGATCAGGTGGTGTACATGATCTCGACGAATCCCGGCGAGCCGTTGCGGCAGCTGGAACACATCGCATCGGGCGGCGAGCTTTCGCGGGTGATGCTGGCGCTCAAGGCCAGCGTGGAGGCGGGGGGGGACGCTAACCTTGCTAAGAAGCGCGGTATGCAAGTCCCCACTTCTCGCAAAGGACGCGAGAAATGGGGCACCCAGAAGACGCTTGTGTTTGACGAGATAGACACCGGCATCGGGGGACGGGCGGCGGAGGCAGTGGGCAGAAAACTGAAGTCGCTGGCGCGATCGAATCAGGTGTTGTGCGTGACGCATCTGCCGCAGATTGCGACGTTTGGCGATCATCATTTTGTCATCGAGAAGAAGGAATCCGGGGGGCGGTCGCACACCAGCGTTCGCCGCGTAGCCGGGGAAGAGCGCACGGAAGAAGTGGCGCGCATGTTGAGCGGGGCGAAGCTGACTGAGACTTCGCGCAGGCATGCGGAGCAGATGATTAAGGCAAATGGGTGAAGGGTTGCGGCGCTATCGACAGCGCGGGCGGGACGCCGGCGCTACTTAAACCCTAGCTGGTCTTGGTACTATCTGCGACTTTGATGGTGAAGTTAACGGTGATTCTGGCTTTGCTTTCGACGGGCTGACCGTTCTGTAAGATCGGTTTGAAGCGCCACTCGCGCACCGCCTGCTGCGCGGCTGCGGCGAGGATGGTGGGACCGCTGACTACGCGAAGATCCTCAATGATGCCGTCGGAGCCGATGATGGCCTGCAACACCACCGATCCCTGCACGTTCATGTGCTGCGCCAGCAGTGGGTAGGATGCCGGCTGCGGGGCTACGTCGGTGGAGATCCGCTCGCGCTCTACCGCATTGGTCGACGCAGACAAGTTGCCGGTGGATTGCGCCGGCGCGATCGATCCGGAATGGGTAATTTCCAGCTTCCTGGCGTTCGTGCCGGGATGAATGGTGCGGTGTGCGTCGCCGGCCACTACTTCAACGTCGAGAGGAGGCAGCACGGTACGGGTGGTTGCCACGACGGGTGAGTTCGCAGCCTTCGGCGCGGCGGAATTTGCGGCAGGAATGTGCGTTTTCGCCGCAGGTGCGGGCGCGGGCTGCGCTTGGTTAGCGGCGTTTGGAGCCGATTTTGGCCGGGGTGCAACCGAAGGCGTGGCTACATCGGAATCCAAATCCGATTGATCCGAGCCGAACCAGAACTTCCGATCCGTCCCCAGAACGACAGCGATGGCAACCAGCAGGAGCACGAGTGCGAGCAGCAGCCTGCGGGATTGCCGGGTCTCATAAACTTCGTGAGCTGGTGAGGTTCCGGCTGTCGGTCTGGCCTTTAGTTCCTGCATTTTGCTCGCTGACCTGGTAGTTCTCGCGACGACATTGATATAACGTTAATTGGCATGCGATCACAATGGCACGGGCCGGGGGGCTGGGGGCACGACAGGGCCATGTCGAAAGCCGCAGCCTTGGATTTTGTGCATTATGGTTGTCGGAGCTCTGGTTCTCACGCGCATTCTTTAGGAGGCCTTCCATTCGAGGCCCAGATTTCCCTGTTCGCTGCTAATCCCCGCGCTTTCTGTGGCTTACGTTGGCAAGAATATACTTGACGCACATGTTGCGTCGGATTACCCTTGCTGACTCAATAGCTTGGAAGCTATTTCGAGTGCAGCGGAGGTATGTGTGTCGTCTGAGATTGCTCTTAAAGTCGTTGGTGCCGTTTTGATGGCATCGATTGCCGTAGTTCAATTCTTCCCAAGCGCTTTGGCATATCCGGCCACTCGCTGGATTGTGGCTGTTATCGCCGTTCTTGCTGTCGCATGTTTCGCTACTGAAGTGATCGTGGGGGAAAGGAAACGAAAGCAAGAACGACTTGATTGGGAAAACAAGCAGACAGAGAGAGATCGGGCGCTCGTAGCAGAAGTTGCCGCACAGATTAAACGAGATGAATTGGCGAGTACGGTATTGTCAAACGACGGAGCCACCGAGCCTGCGATTCCGTTCGTATTGGCAAAAGATCCAGAAATGGAAATGACCGGGGACGATCCTCGAATATATGCGAGCATCAAAGAACCCACCGAATCAACGTTCCCGAGAACACCGTTTGCATTAACAAACAACGGTCGGGATGTTGCACATAAGGTAATAGTTGAAATACCGCTCGGCTTGAAGGGTAAGAGTGTGGCATTCAATACGGTGGAAGTGATTAAGCCTGGAGATACCGAAGAGAGCTTGCCTACTGTAGAGGGCGAAGACCTTACACACAAACATAATATTTTCTTTTGGATGTTGGCTGATTGGAATGGTGATTCGAGAGGTATAACGCAGGAATGGTCCAAACTGATAACGATAAGCTACGAGGACTTTCGTCACAGAAAATTTGAGGCTTCTATGACGTTGATGTTTTATCCGATTAGGCACATGCTGAAAGAAAACGAGAGCTTCAAAGTGTGGCGGCACTACAAAACTTGGGAATTTCGAGACATACAGTTCAAGAGAATAGCATGATGAAACCTGAATACAAGGAAGGACCGCAAGTGCGGGAGGAGTTTGAGCGCACAATGACAGCACTATTTCGTGCGCCCAAAACTAAAGAGCGGAAGCAGCCTAAGAAGGCATCTAGCGTCCGCAAATCCAAGAAGGCCGACAAGGACTAGAAGGGGACTGGTATTTCCCCCGTCCTTGTCGTTTCGTGGCGCGGCGATTCATCTTTGCCCGTCAGTTCGCTATAGGTAAGGCGATGTCCTGCAACTTGAGACATGGCCAGAGCGAAGCGGTCGGCATCATTCAGCGGGTTGTCTCTGGTAGCGCGATTGTTGAAACGAAAAACTTGTTCATCTAGGTAACGATCAAGATGGAATGGCTCGACAGCGACGTAGGTTCCGCGCAGCATTCGCTTAATCAGCGACCAGAAGTTATCGAGTCCTTGCGTATGAACCTGTCCCTTAACATATTCCTCAGCATGGTTCACAACGTCATGGACGAAATGGCGATGCAGGTTATCGAATCCGACAGCCGCATCTGTATAGACCGTGCTGCCATGCTCCACGTTCTCAAGAATCGCATTCTGCAAGGTCTCGCGCTTCACGTTCGGTACGACGTTGGCGCGAACCTGCCGCAATCCGCGATCCAGCACGCCAAAGACAGCCGTCTTGCCGACATAGCCAAACCGCTTGCCTTGACCGCGCCCAGCCCGCATCTTGAGTCTGCGACTGCGGTGCATCTTCTGGGGGGTCGGCCCGATGAACGTCTCGTCGCTCTCGACCGGGCCACCTTCGCTGCCGCCGAACTTGTACGACGTATCGCCTTTCATTGCCTCCCGAATCCGGTGGAGCATGAACCATGCCGACTTCTGGGTAATGCCAAGCGACCGCGCCAGTTCATGCGAAGAAATCCCGTTCTTGCAAGCGACCAGCATCCACACCGCCGTCATCCACTTATCAAGCCCAAGCGCAGAATCCTCCATGATGGTTTTGACCTTCACGGTGAACTGCTTTTTGCAGTCGTAGCAGAACCAAATACGGCGAGTTTTGATGAACGAATGCTTCGATCCGCTGCATCGCGGACACTCCACCTTGCCGTCAGGCCAGCGCAATTTGACGGCATACTGGAAGCACTTTTCTGGATCGGAAAAGTGGGTGATTGCGGCTTGCAAAGTCTTTGGTGTGTTACCCATGCAAATAACTATACCCTAAATGCACATGTGTGTCAAGGATATTATTGCCCTTACGTTGACCATCCCGGTACTTTCCGGTAGTTTATTAGTATCGCCACAATGGGGATCGTGTACCCTGAAGGTACGGGTATTGTGGCGGTTCTTCCATCGAATGACTGGAAAGCAGATTCCTCGCTTCGCTCGGAATGACAACCGGAGGGGTTAGCTGCCGGAATCTTGACCGGCGAGAGGTAGGGAATTTGGGGAACGGGATTATATCGTGGCTGGAATTCTAGCGAAGACTGACGGAAAGACCTTACTGTTGCTCAAGCCGAGGGGTTTCTGCGCGGGAGTGGTGCGGGCGATTGACGTGGTCCGCATTGCTCTGGAGGCGTTCGGGCCGCCGATTTATGTGCGCAAGGAGATCGTCCACAACAGCTTTGTGGTCGAGGAACTGCGCGGCAAGGGCGCGATTTTTGTGGACAGTGAGGACGAAGTGCCCAACGGGGAGCGCATCATTTACAGCGCGCATGGAGTTTCTCCGGAGGCGCGCGAACACAGCGCGCGGCGCGGATTGCGCGTGATCGATGCGACCTGTCCGCTGGTCACCAAGGTCCACGTAGAGGCCGTGAAGTTCGCCAAGGAAGGGTATTCGCTCATTCTGATTGGGCATAAGGATCATGATGAGGTGATTGGGACGCTCGGCGAGGCTCCACTGGTGACGCAGGTGGTGGGATCGCCGGAGCAGGTGAAGTCCCTGAGCGTGCCTGACCCGAACCGCGTTGCGTACCTGACGCAGACGACCCTGAGCCTGGACGAGACCAAAGACATTATCGCGGCGCTCAAGAAGAAGTTTCCCAACATCAAGGGACCGGCGGCGCAGGATATCTGCTATGCCACGGAGAATCGGCAGGTAGCAGTGAAGCAGGTGGCTTCCGAAGCCGATCTGCTGCTGGTGGTGGGATCGGAAAACAGTTCGAATTCCAATCGCTTGGTGGAAGTGGCGCGGAACCTGGGTACCAAGGCGCACCTTATCGATAGTTGCAACGACATTGAAGCGGAGTGGTTGAAGGGCGTGAAGACGATTGCGCTGACGGCGGGCGCTTCTGCACCGGAGTGCCTGGTGGAAGAGACGGTGAGCTTCCTGCGCAACAAAGGATTCGATAACTTGCAGGAACTGGAAGTGATGCCGGAAAACGTGCGCTTTGGGTTGCCGCCGGAGATTGTGGAGGCGATCGCCGCCGCCCCGGCCAGCGCGAACGCCGATTAGTTGCAGTTTGTGAGCTATATGTGTTTTTGCGGGAGGTGAGCGATGACGATTGATGAACGCCTCGATCGGCTGACCGAGCGGCACGAAGCCCTGACCCAGACAGTCGAAATTCTCGCCCGGACCACTCACGAACACAGCCAGCAAATCACTGACATTATGGAAGCATCCGGCAGGCTGTTGCATATCGCGCAAATCCACGAACAGCGCCGGACGCGTTTGGAAGGTGGCGAACAGTGAGTTTTGCCGCCGTCGCGGAGTAAGCAGGGCAATGCGAGAAGGCCGTATGTGCTTGCAGGTTTGCGACTAAACGGAGCAGTAAATTCATGGACAGCAACTCCCCCGATTCCAATGTAGCTTCCGTACCTCTCGGTTCGAACCCCCAACTTCGCTTTGGCAAAATTGAGGGACTGGGCACGCGCGTGGGCGCGGCAGTTGCGGCCGCGCGGAATTATCTTTTTTCGCAGCAGCATGAAGATGGGTACTGGTGCGGGGAACTCGAGGCGGATACCACGCTCGAGTCGGATTACATCCTGCTGCACACGCTGCTGGGGACGGGGAACCAGGAGCGATTTCAGAAGGCGGCGAACTGGATTCTGCGCCATCAGAAGGAAGACGGCGGGTGGAGTATCTATGCCGCAGGGCCCTCGAACATCAGCGCGTCAGTGAAGGCGTACTTCGGATTAAAGCTGGCGGGATACACGGCGGATCATCCGGCGTTGCAGCGCGCCCGCGAGAAGATTCTGGAAATGGGCGGCGTCACGGAAGTTAATACATTTACCAAGATCTATCTTTGTTTCTTTGGGCAGTATGACTACGATGCGGTTCCGGCGATTCCACCGGAGATCGTGCTGTTTCCACACTGGTTCTGGTTTAACATCTACGAGATTTCTTCGTGGTCGCGCGCCATTCTGGTGCCGCTTTCGATTTGCTACGCCAAAAAGCCGTTCAAGAAGATCCCGCGCGAAATGGGCGTGGAGGAATTGTTTGTGGGCGGGATGCAGAAGTCGCGCATGCACCTGCATTGGGCCAAGAAGCTGGTCTCGTGGAGCAATTTTTTCCTTGTGCTCGATCGCATGACGCATTGGTTCGAACGCGTGCATGTGCGGCCGTTGCGTTCCGTTGCTCTGAAGAGCGCCGAGAAATGGATGCTGGAGCGCTTCGAGATGAGCGACGGGTTGGGCGCGATTTATCCCTCGATGATGAACGCGATCATTGCGCTACGCTGCCTGGGATATTCGCTGGACGATCCGCAGGTAATTCGCGCGCTGGACGAATTTGAGAAGTTGGGAATCGAAGAGGAAGATACCTTTCGCATGCAGCCTTGCATGTCGCCGGTGTGGGATACCGCGTACGCCATGTTTGCCCTGGGCGAGGCGGGAGTGCCGGCGAATGATCCGCGGATGGTCAAGTGCGCGGACTGGATTCTGCAGAAACAAGTACGAAATGTGGGCGACTGGAAAGTAAAAAATAAGCAGGGTCAGCCGGGCGGATGGTACTTCGAGTTCAATAATGAGTTTTATCCGGACGTCGATGACAGCGCGATGGTTTGCCTGGGATTGAGTCGCGTGGAGCATCCCAACGGGCGTTATCAGCGGGAGTCGGTGCAGCGGGCGATTGACTGGATCTTTTCGATGCAGTGCAAGAACGGCGGCTGGGCGTCGTTCGATAAAGACAACGACAAGATGGTGTTCGAACATATTCCGTTTGCCGATCACAACGCCATGCTCGATCCGCCGACTGTGGACATTACCGGGCGAATCCTCGAGATGCTTGCGACTTACGGGTACGACAAGAATCATCCTGCAGTGAAGCGGGCGATTCAGTTCGTCCGCGACGAGCAGGAGCCGGACGGAAGCTGGTTCGGGCGCTGGGGCGTGAACTACATTTACGGCACGGCGCTGGTGTTGCGCGGACTGGATGCGATCGGGATGGACCTACACGAGCCTTGCGTGCAGCAGGGCGCGGAATGGTTGCGGATGGTGCAAAACGCCGATGGCGGATGGGGCGAGACGGTGGGGTCCTATGATGACCCGAGCTTGCGCGGGCAGGGGGAGAGCACGCCGTCGCAGACCGCATGGGCGATCTTGGGACTGCTCGCGGCGAACGACATTCGCAGCGACTCGGTGGCGCGCGGCGTCGCTTATTTGCTGCGCACGCAGAGAAAAGATGGATCGTGGGATGAACCGTACTTCACTGGCACTGGATTCCCGCGTGTGTTCTATTTGATGTATCACCTCTACCGGGATTACTTTCCTCTGCTCGCGCTGACGACTTACGCCAAGGTGATGGAGAAGGCGCAAAACTAGTTCTCAGTTCTCAGTTCTCAGTTTCGCTGCCCAAGCGTTGAGGCTTTGACTGAGAACTGAGAACCGAGAACTGAGAACTGCTCTGAAAGCTTTCGTCACAGGCGCCACCGGATTTCTGGGATCTCACGTCGCGCGCGTTCTTGCCGATCAGGGCGCGGAGTTGCGGCTGCTGGTGCGTGCCACTAGCAATTTGCGCAACCTGGAAGGGCTCAAGGCTGAGACGGCAACCGGGGATCTGCGCGATGCCGGCTCGCTTGAAAAAGCCATGTCGGGTTGCGACACGGTTTTTCACGTGGCGGCCGACTACCGGCTCTGGGTGCGCGATCCGGCGGAGATGTACCGCTCAAATGTCGATGGGACAAAAGCGATTCTGGAAGCGGTGCGGAAGAACGGCGTGCGGCGCACGGTTTACACTTCGAGCGTTGCGACGGTTGGTTTCACCGGCAATGGACATCCTGCGGATGAAGATTCTCCAGTGTCGCTGGCCGACATGATCGGTCACTACAAGCGATCGAAGTTCATGGCGGAGCAAGTGGCGTTCGAGGCTGGCCACGACGGAATGCATATAGTGATCGTGAATCCGACGACGCCGGTTGGAGAGCAGGACGTGAAACCGACGCCGACTGGGCGCATCGTGGTCGATTTTCTGAAACGCAAATTTCCCGCGTATGTCGAAACGGGCTTGAACTTAGTCGATGTGAGGGAATGCGCGCTGGGGCACGTTGCGGCTTTGGAAAAAGGGAAGCCGGGCGAGCGCTACATTTTGGGCGGGGAGAATCTTACGCTGAAGCAGATTCTGGACAAGCTTGGAGAGATCACCGGCCTGCCTTCGCCGAAGGTGAAGTTGCCGTATGTATTCGCGTTTGCCGCGGGCATAGTAGATGAGGCAATCACCGGTCGGATGTTGCACCGCGAGCCGCGCGCCACGGTCGACACGGTGCGTATGGGCAGGAAAACAATGTTTGCCAGCTCCGGCAAGGCGGAGCGCGAATTGGGCTGGAAGATTGTGCCGGTCGACGAGGCATTGCGTCGGGCGGTGGAATGGTTCCGGGGCAACGGATATGTCTAGAGTCGCCATTGTGGCCGCGCTGGAGCGCGAGGTGCGTCCTTTGATCCGCGACTGGCGCGTGAGCGAGAAGGACGTGGGTGGGCGGCGCTTTCGTTTTTTCGAGAAGGACGACTTTGTGGTGGTTTGCGGAGGGATTGGAGCGGAGGCGGCGCGGCGGGCGGCGGAGGCGGCGATCGCGATCTACGCACCCTCGGTCATGTATTCGGCGGGCTTTGCCGGGGCGCTCGATGCCGCGCTCAAAGTTGGGGATGTAGTGCAACCTCGACGGGTCGTCAATGCGGGCGACGGCAGCAGCGTGAGTCTTGATCGCGGTGAAAGCGTGTTGGTCAGTTTTGGATCGGTTGCGAGCCCGGCGCAGAAGGCGAGTCTGCGAGATTCATTTGGAGCGCACGCCGTCGACATGGAGGCGGCTGCGGTCGCGCGAGCGGCTGAAGCTCGAGGAGCAGAATTTGTGGTGGTGAAAGTAATTTCGGATGAATTCAATTTCAGCTTTCCGTCGATGGAACGCTTCGTCGATTCCAACGGACAGTTTCTGCAGAGACGATTTGCATGGTTCGCAGCGGTGCGGCCGTGGCTGTGGCCACAAGTTGCGCGGCTGGCACGAAACAGCAATCGCGCGTCGTTAGCGCTGTGCGACTGGCTGCGAACGATGATGGGTGCAACTTCAGCGTCTTCAAACGTTCATACCTCAGTAGAAGCGGCCCACCGCTGATGAGGGCGCACGGCCAGTTTCCGGCCTTCGATGGTTTCGACCTTGTTGGATCCCAGCGAATGTTTCGTTGGCAGATCGGATACGTGTGGGAAAGTGCGTGACTTAGTTCATCTATAATCGCAGAAGGCATTCTCCAAAAAAAGCGATGCATCTTTTTCCCTTGCTAGCAGTGTTCGTCGGCGGCGAGATCGTCGACATGATTTCCAACACGGGCGCGGTGGCCAAGCTGGTATTGCTTGCGCTGCTGGTGTTCAGCCTGATCTCATGGGCCATTATCCTCACCAAGTGGAGTTTGTTGCGGAGAGCGCGGGCTCAGAGCGGGCGATTCGTGCGCGCATTTCGCAAGGCGCAGCGGCTGCAGGATATTGCCGCCGTGGCGGACCAATTCAAGCCCAGCCCTCTGGTGGGCGTGTTCGAGGGCGGGTATGAGGAATATAAGCGGCAGGCCGGGACGCTCGGCACCCTGCGGAATCTGGTGACGATTCAGCGCGGAATGCAGATTGGCGCCTCGGAAGAAATCACACGGCTCGAACGGAATCTCCCCTGGCTCGCGATCACCGCCGCGGTAACGCCATTTGTCGGATTGTTTGGCACAGTGTGGGGCATCATTGATGCGTTTCACGGGTTGGGAACGGCAGGGGCGGCGACGTTGCGGGCGGTAGCTCCCGGTATTTCAGAGGCTCTGATTACCACGGCTGCCGGATTAGCAGCGGCAATTCCGGCGGTGATTGCTTATAACCTGATTGGCGCGTCGATCCGCGAGTTGGCGGCACGCAGCGACGACTTTGCCCTGGAGGTGCTCAACGCGGTGGAACACTCCCAGGCACAGGCTACCTCCCAGATTCCCAGTGAAGTGAGGCGCTGATGGCATTTACGGCTTCCAACGGACGCACGCAGACGGCGCTGGCCGATATCAACATCACTCCGCTGGTGGATGTGGTGCTGGTGTTGCTGATTATTTTCATGGTAACGGCGCCGGTGCTGCAGTCGGGAATCGATGTGAGTGTGCCGAAAACACGAACCGTCAAGGAGATCACCGAAGAGCGGACGGTGATCACCATCAATAAAGATCAGCGCGTTTTCCTGGGCAACGAAGCGATCAACATCAATGAGATCAGAAGCAAATTGCGGCAGAAGATTCGGGACCCGCGCAATCAGTTCATCTTTGTGCGCGCCGACGAAAATGTTCCCTTCGGCGCGTTCGCCACGGTCATGGACGCGGTGAAGCAGGCGGGGATCACCAACGTCAGCATTGTGACGCAACCTTTAGAGCAAAATGGCAGCAAACGCTGAGATTTATTTCGAGCATGACGGCTGGGGCCGGGCGCTCGCGTGGTCCGTGGGGTTGCATGTGGGAATCACGGCGGCGATGTTGATCTACTCCACCGTTTTCTCTGGGCCAATCGGCGACACGTGGGGCGCGGGCGGGGGCGGCGACGCGATTGGTGCGACGCTGGTAAGCACGGTTCCGCTGCCGGCGAATCCAACGCAAAGCAAGAATGTGCTGGCGAATGAATCGAAGGGAGTGACGCAGTCGAAGCCGAAAATCGAAGAGAAGGAGCCGGACGCGATTGAGATTCAGGGCAAGAATGCAAAGATAAAGCCGAAGAAAAAGCAGGAGACGGCTTCGAAGGAGAAGCCGCTGGCTGCGCCGGAAGAAGAGAATAATCAGGTTGCGTTTGGCGAAGGTGGACCGGTCAGCGGACCTTACGGAACTTTTGCGGCAGGTGGGGCCAAGGGCGGATTCGGAATTAACGGCGGCGGCGATTTTGGCACAAAGTACGCTTATTACGTGCACGTGATTCAGCAGAAGGTTGCGGAGAACTGGCTGCGATATGAAGTCGATCCGAGAATCGCGAGCGCTCAACGTGTGTATATAGTCTTCGACATTGCGCGCGATGGCCATCCTTCGAACGCGCATGTGGAGCAATCCAGTGGGGTCCCTTCGCTGGACATTTCAGCGGTGCGCGCACTGCAGCGAATTGATACTTTCGGTCCCTTGCCGCAGGATTATCCGGGCAGTAAAATTTCGGTGGAGTACTGGTTCGATTACAAGAAGTGAATCTTTCGAGTAAATAGGACGTACTCCTGAGTGACTTTGTGCTCCAAAACGGAGGCACAATGAGAATGAAGGGAATGGAGCGCAGTGAGAGGCGTCAGGAGGAAACAAGAAACCTTGCAAAGCAATTCCTATCGGAATACGATATTGTGGTACCCCGTACCTTTCCCCCCCACACGGATGGACGAAGGCGACAGACCTAATTTCAACAGACCTGGTTTCAACCGACCTGGTTCCTGGCGCTGGCTGAGCAGGTTTCGCGGCCGTGTGTGGGCGCTTGTTCTAGTCGTCACTTGCTGCCTTATTTCTTCCGAACTTTTCGCGCAGGACTGGGTTAAGACAGGGACGAGCCTGGGTGTGGAAAAAGTACGGCTGGCCGTCCCGGACTTCAAGCCTTCGACCACCGACCCGCAGAATGCCGCATTGCTTAAGACTTTTAACGACACGCTGTGGAACGACCTTGACGTCTCCGGCGTAGTCGAACTGGTCTCGAAAAGTTTCTATCCGTTGCAGGTTCCCGGTCAGCCACCGGAAGTGAATAACCTGGTGTGGAATGCGCCTCCTCCCGATGCAGCCATGCTGGCTTTCGGAAGCCTGGGCGTGGCGGCAGGGAAGCTAACCGTTCAGGGCTGGCTGTATGACGTGAAGAATTCGCAGTCCCCGCAGATTCTGGGTAAGCAATACGCGGATACTTCCAGCGATGCGGCCGCACGACTGATGGCCCACAAGTTTGCCGACGAGATCATTTTTCGGCTGGGCGGAGGCATCACCGGCATCGCCGAGACGCAAATTTATTTTGTCAGCGACCGAAGCGGGCGCAAGGAAATTTGGGCGATGGATTATGATGGCTCGAACCAGCATCAGCTCACGCATCTGGGCTCGATCTCATTGTCGCCGCGGGTTTCGCCCGACGGATCCCGCGTCGCCTTCAGTAGCCTGACGAAAAGCGGCTGGGAGATTATGATGTACTCGCTCGACCTTAACCGAACGGTGAGTTTTCCGCATATGGGCGGAACGAATCTGTCGCCGGCTTGGTCGGGGGATGGGACGAAGCTTGCGTTCTCATCGTCGCGCGGGGGCGAGCCGGAGATTTATGTGGGCGATGCCTCCGGGGGGAATCTGCATCGCATGACCACGGCCAAGGGGCCGGATGTTTCGCCGGTGTGGAACCGGAAGACGAATGCGCAAATCGCCTTCGTCAGCGGGCGCACGGGATTGCCGCAAATTTATACGATGGAGGCCGACGGAACCAACCAGCAGCGCATGACCGATCAGGGCTACGCCGTCTCGCCGAACTGGGCGCCCAACGGGCAATTTCTTAGTCTGGCGTGGATCCGCAAGTATGGTCCGGGCGAGCCGGGCGCGTCGGACATCTACCTGATGGACATTGCCAGCAAGCAGTGGGTGCAGTTGACCCACGATGGCGGGCGCAACGATTTTCCTTCCTGGTCGCCGGATGGACGGCATATTGTGTTTCAGTCCAGCCGGTCCGGCAAGGAAGAAATCTGGACGATGCTGGCAGATGGCACAAAGGTCCAGCAATTGACTTTTACAGGGCGCAATACCCAACCCAATTGGAGTTGGAAATAGTAAATACGCTTCGTCTGACCTTGGGGGCAAGCCTCTGGGGTCGCAGGGAGGAATAAAAGTGAATCAAAAAAGTATGAAGTGGTTTTTGCTGATCGTTGCACTGGGTGCAATATTGACGCTGGGCGCTTGCGGAAAAAAAGCGACTCCGCCACCGCCGCCACCACCACCGCCGCCACCGGCCCCAACGGCTTCGATTTCGGTGGATCCCAACACCATTCAGGCGGGACAGTCAGCTTCTCTGACCTGGCAGACCAGCAATGCGACCGACGTGTCGATCGACGGTATTGGCGCGGTGCAGCCGAACGGCTCGCAAAGCGTCTCCCCGACGGATTCGATGACCTATCACCTGACGGCCAAAGGATCGGGCGGATCACAGGAAGCCACGGCACGCCTCACGTTAACCCAAGCGCCCCCACCGCCTCCGCCGCCGACGACTTCAACCGTGTCGGACGAAGACTTGTTTAGCCAGAACGTGAAGGATGTTTACTTCGACTACGACAAGTCGGACCTTCGCGGCGACCAGCAGAGTTCGGTGCAGGCGGACGCGCAGTTCCTCAATCAGCATCCCAATGTCAACATCACGATTGAAGGGCACTGCGACGAGCGCGGCTCGACTGACTATAATCTGGCTCTGGGCGACCAGCGCGCCAGTGCGGTGAAGGCCGCACTGACGGGGGCCGGCATCAGCGCCAGCCGGATCAAGACCATCAGCTACGGCAAGGAAAAGCCCTTCTGCACAGAAAGCAATGAAGCTTGCTGGCAGCAGAATCGCCGTGGCCATCTCGTTTATCAAAAGTGATGATTGCCGGGGGACGCCAAAACGTCCCCCGTTTCTTCTTGCGTGGAATGGTGCATTGGTGTGCGCCGAAGCGGGAATGTATGCTGGAACGGAAACATCTCCCCGTTGAATCTTACGGTTCCGGGCGGCCGCTTTCTGTGTGGAATATCCTAGCCTGTGGGACAATCAATAGCATCTAAATCAATGTATCGAAACGACAGGTGTGTTCAGGAAATCTCTATGAGACTAAATCGCATTTCCGCGTTTTTTGTGTTGCTCCTGGTGCTCTGTCTGGGAGCGGCTCCGGCTTGGGGCGCTAATAAAGACATGGTGCAGTTGCAGACGCAGGTACAGCAACTGCAGGAACAGATGACGGCCATGCAACGCGGCTTTGACGAGCGCATGGGCGTGATGAAGAACCTGGTGGAGCAGGACACGGATGCAGTGAATAAAGTGGCCAACGCCCTCAACGGGCTGCAGACCACGCTGCAGAAGCAGCAGACGGAAGGAGGCTCGAAGACCGACCAACTTTCGGGCCAGATCCAGTCGCTCAACGACACTCTGGATGAACTGAAGGTGCGACTGGCCAAGGTCAGCAAGCAGCTCGAAGACATGCAGGCGGCGCAACAGAGTCTGGGCGCGCAGCAGGCCCAGCAGCAAGCGCAGCAGCAGGCCCAGGCGCAAGCTCCGGCTCCAGATGTGCTCTACAACAATGCCGTGCGCGATTACAACGGCAACAAGAATGACCTGTCGTTGCAGGAGTTCTCGGATTACATCAAGTACTATCCCAACACCGATCTGGCGGGAAACTGCTATTTCTATCTGGGGGAGATTCAGTTCCGTCAGGGAAACTACCAGCAGGCGGCGCAGAGCTATGACGCGGTATTGCAGAATTTTCCCAGCGGAAACAAAGCCGCGGCCGCGCAGTTGAAAAAAGGCTTTTCGCTAATTGAACTCGGGAAACAGGATGATGGGGTCAGCGAATTACGGCACCTGATCCAGCGGTATCCGCATTCTCCGGAGGCGCTGCAGGCGCGGGAGCGGTTGCGCAAGCTGGGAGTGCCGACCTCGGGGAGAAATTCCTGAGTTATAGATGGAGGTTGCCGTTCGGGCTTTGCAGTAGCCGTGACCGCTAGATTGTGTGGTGGCGTTGCCGCTTAGGTCGATGATGCTTGGCGGCTTTGTGGGCGCGATGTCGCTTGACGCGCTGGTGAGTTGCCCTCACGGGGATGAGGCGGGCGTGTGACGGCATTGCCACTGCGAATGCAGTGGATAACAAGGCAAGGATTAATACTGAAAAGCACCGTTTCATATACCTATTCTCCGACCCACTTCTCCTACTTTATATCTATTTTATTCGGAAAGCTCCAGTTCTAAACTGTGTTCGTAGGATCGAGATCGAGGTCAAAACATGCCGCACAGCACTCCCGATCAAGACACGGCGAAGGGTGCCACAGAAGCTGAGGACGACAAGGGTCCGGGCAATGTGGGCCTGCAAGAACAGCTTGGGCATCGCGATCAGGATCCGATGATAAAAGATGCAGACTCCGATTTTCC
>Ga0182024_10005446_pt1 | contig 28575 bp, 25 predicted proteins | sample P32metaG_FD_120480 | JGI IMG/M metagenome (GOLD analysis project Ga0182024, IMG submission 120480) | Permafrost microbial communities from Stordalen Mire, Sweden - P3-2 metaG (Illumina Assembly) | ecosystem: Environmental > Terrestrial > Soil > Wetlands > Permafrost | place: Sweden: Stordalen...
AACGCGGTGCGCCAGGCGATGTACGGCCAGAAGGTGCAGGCGCCCTCGGGCTTCGAAGAGGTGATGAACACCAATCACCACCTGTCGAAACCGGTGATGATCGGCGAAATCCGGCCCGACGCGCAGTTCGACGTCGTCTGGCAGACCAAGGGCGTGATCAAGGCCGATGCCTGGAGCCCCTATCTGGCCGAGGACAAGGGCAAGATCGCCGACTGGACCTATCCGTGGGTATGCGGCAACTGCACCGCGCCGAAATACAGCGACTAGCGTAACCGCTCCGGCCGCCGCGCGGCGGCCGGAGCGGCATTGGACAAAACGGCGGTTTGTCGGGGCTTGGTCGGCCCGGCAGGTCATGACCCGAAGGCGCCTTCGGGCCCCGGTAAAAGTGTTCGAGGTTCGAGACTGCAGATGGCTGCCCGAATGTTTCGACTGGCCGCGCTGGCGCTGCTGCTGATCGCGGCGGCGCTGCCGGCCCGGGCCGACGAGTATTCGGCGCTGGTCGCGGCGCTCGGCAGCGACAGCTTCGCCGATAAGGAAAAGGCGATCGTCGGCCTCGGCAATCTCGGCGACGCGCGCGCGGTGCCGATTCTCCAGGCGCTAAACGACGATCGCCTGCGCACGGGCCCGAACGGCGAAGTCCTGATCGTCGCGCCCGACGACCCGGCAAAGCTGACCGACGCCGTGACCGGCAAGCCGGTGACCGGCCTCGCCCCGGACAGCATCAGCCGCATCATCGTCAACAACCGGCTGCGCGGCCGCATCGAGGCGGCGCTCGGCGGGCTGAGCCTGTTCAGCCCCGATCGCACCACCCGCCTCAACGCCGCACGGGACGCACTGAAACACCCTTCCGCCGAAAGCGCCGAGCGGCTGAAGAAAGCACTGGCCGGTGAGACCGATCCGGAAATCCGCGCCGCGATGCAGGAAGGCCTGTTCGCCGCACAGCTGCTCAACGGCAGCAAGGAAGAGCAGATTGCGGCGATCCATGGTCTTGCCGATTACACCGACCCGCAGGTCAAGAACCTGCTCGATGAATACGCCGCCAAGCCCGACCTCGATCCCGAATTGAAAAAAGCCGCCGAGGCCGCGATCGCGTCGATCGACGGGCGGCTGCGCATGGTCGGCGCGGTCGCCAATCTGTTTCAAGGCTTGAGCCTCGGCAGCGTGCTCCTGCTCGCAGCGATCGGTCTCGCCATCACCTTCGGGGTGATGGGGGTCATCAACATGGCGCATGGCGAGATGATCATGATCGGCGCCTATGCCGCCTACGTCGTGCAGCAGCTGTTTCGCACCTTCCTGCCGCCGGGGTGGATCGACGGCTACCTCGTCGTCGCGGTGCCGGTGGCGTTTCTCTTCGCCGGTTTGCTCGGGGTCATCCTCGAGCGCGGCCTGATCCGCTTTCTCTATGGCCGCCCGCTCGAAACGCTGCTGGCGACCTGGGGCGTCAGCCTCATTCTGCAGCAGGTGGTGCGGGCAATCTTCGGCTCGCCCAACAAGGAAGTCTCCAATCCGAGCTGGATGACCGGCGGCTTCGATCCGGTCGGCGGGTTCACGGTCACCTGGAACCGGCTCTACATCATCGTCTTCTGCTTTGTCGTGCTCGGGGCTCTGGCGCTGATCCTCAACCGCACCACCTTCGGCCTGCAGATGCGCGCGGTGACGCAGAATCGCGAGATGGCGAGGGCGATGGGCATCCGCACCGCGCGCATCGACGCGCTGACCTTCGGCCTCGGCTCGGGCATCGCCGGCATGGCCGGGGTGGCGCTGAGCCAGATCGGCAATGTCAGCCCCAATCTCGGCCAGATCTACATCGTCGACAGCTTCCTCGTCGTCGTCTTCGGCGGGGTCGGGAACCTGCTCGGAACCCTGGTCGGCGCGCTGTCGCTCGGCATCGTCAACAAGCTGCTGGAGCCGGTGGCGGGCGCGATCCTCGGCAAGATCGTCGTGCTGGTGGCGATCATTCTGTTCATCCAGAGGCGGCCGCGCGGCCTGTTCGCGCTCAAGGGCCGCACCGCGGAAGGATAGAGCGGTGGCCGACGCGACCCAGATCGACACGCGCGGCGCCTGGGGGCCGGGCTTCTGGCTCAAGTTCGCCGCCACCGGGCTGGTGCTTGCCGTCATCGTGCCGGCGCTCAACCGCGGCGTCTCGCCCAATTGGTTCATCGCCGTCCCCGACTACATCGTGCCGCTGCTCGGCAAGTATCTGTGCTACGCAATCCTGGCGCTGAGCCTCGATCTGATCTGGGGCTACGCCGGCATATTGAGCCTCGGCCAGGGCGCGTTTTTCGCCCTGGGCGGGTACTGCATGGGCATGTACCTGATGCGCCAGATCGGCACCCGCGGGGTCTATCAGAACCCGGTCCTGCCCGATTTCATGGTGTTCCTGCAGTACAAGGAATTGCCCTGGTTCTGGTACGGGTTCGACCATTTCGCCTGGGCCCTGCTGATGATCGTCCTGGTGCCGGGGCTGCTGGCCTTCGTCTTCGGCTGGCTCGCCTTCCGCTCGCGGGTCAGCGGCGTCTACCTGTCGATCATCACGCAGGCGATGACCTATGCGCTGCTGCTCGCGTTTTTCCGCAACGACATGGGTTTTGGCGGCAATAACGGTCTGACCGATTACAAGGACATAATCGGCTGGGACGTGCATTCGCCAGGCACCAGGCTCGGGCTTTACATCGCCTCGGTCGTGGGGCTGGGGGCCGCCTATCTGCTCTGCCGCTACATCACCCGCTCGAAGCTCGGCCGCGTGCTCATGGCGCTGCGCGACGCCGAGAGCCGCGTGCGCTTCCTCGGCTACTCGGCGACCAACGCCAAGCTCTTGGTCTTCACCGTATCGGCGGTGCTCGCCGGGATCGCCGGCGCGCTCTACGTGCCGCAGGTCGGGATCATCAACCCGAGCGAGTTCTCGCCCGGCAATTCGATCGAGATCGCCATCTGGGTCTCGGTCGGCGGCCGCGGGACGCTGGTCGGCGCGGCGATCGGCGCGGTGCTGGTCAATCTGGCGAAGTCCTGGCTCACCGCAGTGCAGCCCGAGAGCTGGCTGTTCCTCGTCTCCTGGCTGCATGGCTCGGCGCACGACGCCGGCGAATGGCTGATCCGGGGTATCTTCAGGGCGGAGAACTGGCAGTTCATCCTGGGTGCCCTGTTCATCGGGATGACGCTGCTGTTCCCACAGGGGATCGTCGGCCTCGCCCACCGGTTCCACTGGCTGCGGTGGCGCGGCAGGGCGGCGCCGCCGCCGGTCGACGACAAGCCCATCGCGGCCGAGGAGCAGGCATGAGCGACGCCTCAACCGAATTGGCCGAACCGCGCCCGGCGCGCGACGTGCTGCTGTACCTCAACGGCGTCACCGTCAGCTTCGACGGGTTCAAGGCGCTGAACGATCTGTCGCTGATCGTCGAGGACGGCGAGCTGCGCACCATCATCGGCCCCAACGGCGCCGGCAAGACGACGATGATGGATGTCGTCACCGGCAAGACCCGGCCCGATACCGGCGAGGTGTTCTTTCGCGGCAACGAGGATTTGACCCGGCTCGACGAGGCGGCGATCGCCAATCTCGGCATCGGCCGCAAGTTTCAGCGCCCGACCGTGTTCGAGAACCTCACCGTGTTCGACAACCTCGACCTGTCGCTGGCCGACACGCGCAGCACCTGGCGCACGCTGTTTGCCCGGCAGACGCCGGAGCGGCGCGAGCGCATCGAGGCGACCCTGTCGCGCATCGGGCTCTCCGCGCAAAGCGGCAGCCTCGCCGGGGCGCTGAGCCACGGGCAGAAACAGTGGCTCGAGATCGGCATGCTGCTGATCCACGACCGCCAGCTGCTGCTGCTCGACGAACCGGTGGCCGGGCTCACCGACCGCGAGACCGAGGAGACGGCGGCGCTGATCCTCGACCTCGCGCGCGACCGCACGATCGTCGTCGTCGAGCACGACATGGCCTTTGTCCGCAGCCTCGGCGCGCGGGTGACGGTGCTGCATGAAGGCTCGGTCTTGGCCGAGGGCTCGATCGACTATGTGCAGAACCATCCGCGCGTCATCGAAGTGTATTTGGGGCGGTGAAGCGGATGCATCGCCCCTCATTTTCCATGCCGGAGAAAGCCGGGACCCGCTTATCCGCTGGCAAAATGCTTCTGTCCTGGCCTCAAATCCGGGACGCGCTGCGGAAAGTTCTCTGCCTTTCCGATCCGTGGGTCCCGGCTTTCGCCGGGATGGCGGAGGAACTCAGGACGGCCGGGGAATAACCGATGCTCTCGGTCGAGGCGATCGATCTCTACTACGGCGCCAGCTACACGCTGCGCCGGGTGAGCCTCGAGGCCAAGCGCGGCGAGGTGACCTGCATCCTCGGCCGCAACGGGGTCGGCAAGACCAGCCTGCTGCGCGCGATCTTCGGGCTGCACCCGATCCGCTCGGGAAAAATCTCTTGGGAAGACCGCGACCTCACCCACATGCCGACGCATGAGCGCGCGCGGAGCGGGCTGGCGCTGGTGCCGCAAGGGCGCGAGATCTTCCCGCGTCTCACCGTGCTGGAGAACTTGCAGACCGGGTTCGCCATCCTGCCCCGCGCGCTGCGGCACATCCCCGACGAGATCTACCAGCTCTTTCCGGTCCTGAAGGACATGCCCGGCCGGCGCGGCGGCGATCTCTCCGGCGGGCAGCAGCAGCAATTGGCGATCGCCCGGGCGCTCGTCGCCCGGCCGCGGCTCTTGATCCTCGACGAGCCGACCGAGGGCATCCAGCCCTCGATCATCAAGGATATCGGCCGGGTCATCGAGCAGCTCGTCGCCCGCGGCGACATGGCGATCCTGCTGGTCGAGCAGTATTTCGAGTTCGCCCGCGACCTCGCCTCCGCCTATGTCGTCATGCAGCGCGGCGAGGTCGTCCTCTCGGGCCGCGGCAAGGAGATGGACGAGACGGCGGTGCGCACCTACCTGACGGTATAACGCTCGTCAGTGTGCCGCCTGCTGGGTCGGCGGCGCCTGCGAGGAGCCGAAAAACGGGTCGAAGAGGTGGCGCAACAGGCCGGGGGTCAGGGCGCTTAGCGGATTGACCGATACCCCCGGGTCGTCGTTCGAGCCGGTCAGGCGGAACGCCGCCGCGAACATGCCCTGACCTTCACCGCCGGTCAGCAGCGAGCCGATGATCGGAAAATTGCCGATCAGCGAATTGAGCACGTAGACCGGCGCCACCGTGCCGTCGACATCGATGCGATCCTCGTGCGGGCTGAGCCAGCCGTGTGCGGTGACCCCGAGCGCACCGCCATAGGCGATCATCGGCTCGAGCGTGATACGCCCCCGCTCGAAGGTGAAGTCGCCCCTTAGCGTGGTGAATGGAATACCCGAGCCCGACATCATGCCGTAGACGCCTTCGAAGGAAGCCAGCGACAGTAGCCGGGCCAGCGCCGGCGCCTGCACCAAGCTGTAATCCGACCCGTTGATATGGGCGCGCAACATCTGATGGCCGTCGGCCTCGCTCACCGTGCCGTCGATCGCCACCCTGCCGCCGACGACGTTGTCGGCAATGCCGAACAGGCTGAGGCTCGCACCGAGATCGTCCGACTCTATGTGCAGCCGCCGGGCGCCGTCGGCGCCGCCGAGGGTGATGGCGAGCCGCCCGCCCTTGGGATAATTCCCCGCGATCCTGATCGATTGCCAGACGCCGCGGTCGCGCGATAGCGCGGCGGAGACCTCGCGCATCTCGCGATGCGGGCCGAGCATCAGGCGAGCGAGATGCGCATCGATCTGCAGCGGCGGCGGCGCATCTTTCGAATCGTCGTCGAGCGCGTGCTTGAACTCATGGCTCAGGTCGAGCCGGGCACCGTGGATATCGGCGTGCCAGCTGCCGTCGGGGCGCCGGCTGACGACCCCGGCGATGTCGCTGTCGGCGACGACCAGATGTCGGATGTCGACCCGCTGAACGTAGTCCCGGTTCGGACTGAGCGTAACCGCGATGCTGCTGTCGAGCCCGGGCGCCTTGACCTCGACCTGCGGCACGCCGGTGACCGCATCGCCATCGAGATCGACCGCGAGTTTGGCCGAACCCGGAACTTGCGGCGGCTTCTCCCAACCGGCCTCGCGGATGATGAGGCGCGCGCCGGTCAGATCGAACGTCGCGTCAAGCCGGGCGTGGGTCCCGCTTTGCGGCACGGCATAGGTCAGATCGGCCGCGATCGGTCCGGTTAGGCGGCCGACCCCGGAAATCCAGCCGAGGCGTTGACGCATCGCGTCGTCGAGCGTGAGCCCAATGCGAAAGCGCGAGCGCGGCCCGTTCGCCGGATGAAAATAGAGGTTGAAGTCGACCGTAGCCGGCGTCCCGTCGAATTTGGCGTTGCCCTGCACATGCGTGCCGGCGTGGCCGAGTTCGAGCGCGAAATTGCCGTCGGTGAGATCGCGGTCGAGCGCAGCCCTGGCGAACGAGGCGCCAGTGAGCGTCGCCTTGACGCCGTAATCGACCATGTCGAATTTGAGGTCGTTGACCAGCGGCATCTTGAAATGCAGCTGGGCGTCGGCCTTGCCGCCGATCCGGGCCGGATCGAACCCGGCCTCATGCGCATAATGCAGCGGCTTGGTGTCGATGACGTCGAGCGCGTCCTGCAACGGCCCGGCGATCCCGATATCGACCACCATCGTCTCGACCGGCGCGCCCAGATCGGTGATCGTCACCGTGCCGCCGGTTGCCTTCAACGCCTTGAGCTGGCCGCCGGTGAAGGTGAAATCGAGCCGGCGGTCGGCCAGCGTCGCGCTGCCGCTGACCTTGCGTGCCGGCGGCAGACCGTTGAAGTAATCGAGGGTCATGTCGCGGAAGCGCATCGTCCCGTGCGCCCCCGAGAACGCGGCGGCCAGCGAGACGGGATCGACCGCCACGACGAGCTGCATCGCCACCTCGTCGAGCACCCCGTCGGACAGATTGGCCGTCGCCCACTTCTTCCCGCCTTTGGCCACCCCGAGCGGCCACAACTCGGCAAACCGGCTCGCCGGCACATGCGTCAGGGTGACGCCGAGCGTCCCGCCGAGCTTTCCCGGTAGGGCCGAGTCGGCGGAAACCAGGGTCGGGGCCAGCCCGTCGAGCTGGCCATCGATGACGAGGCGCGTGCCGTCGCCGAGATCGAGCGCCAGCTGCTGGAGCCGTAGCTGCGACTTCTCCGACGCATAATCGGCGTGAAGCTCGCCCTGCACGACCGAGAGACCGTTGGGGTACATCGGTGTCTCGATCCGGCCCGCACCGAAACCGAGATCGAGCCGCCCGCCTTCGACCCTCCCGGCGGCGAGGTCGAAGCGGATCGTGGCGCTGCCGGAGACCGGCATCTGCGCCTGGGCGAGCGGCGCCAGGATTGGCGCAAACGGCGCCAGCGCGGTCGGGTCGAGCCCGTCGACGGCGAGTTCGAGATCGAGGCTTTGCGCCGCGGCGCCATAGCGGTAGGTCGCGTGCAGCTCGGGCGTGTTGGTTCCGAGCTGGGCGGCGAGCGACAGATCGCCGGTCACCCCCGCTTCGCTGCGTTCGAGGGTCGCGGCGACGCGGTTGGCCCGCCAGGTTCGCCCGGTCTGCCGGTCGTCGACGATGATGGTGGCGTCGCGGATCGTCACCTGGCGCAGCTGGCTCCACGGCGCGCCCTCGCGCGGCGGCGCGAAGATCGCCAACGGATTGTCGAGACCGACATCGCGCGCGGCGTCGTTCGAGTCGCCGACGCGGAAGCTCAGCGCGCCGTTCTCGTCACGCGTCAGCATCAGCACCGGACGCTCGATGGTCAGCCGGGTCGGCTCGATCCGGCCGCCGAGTAGCCCGCCGAGGCTGAAGCTGGTCGCCATCTCGGGGAAGCTCGCCAGTTTCTCGCCGTTCGGCAGCTTCAGGCTGACATCGTTGATCCGCAGATCGAGCTGGTGGGTCTGCCGGTCGATGGCGATGCTGACCCGGGAAACCGCGATGTCGAGCCCGCTGCCCGAGCGAGCAAACGCTTGCTGGACATAAGGGATCAGCCGGTCGAGCTCGACCGGGCCCTGCATCAGCCGCCAGATTCCGGCGCCGGCGATCAGAATCAGCACGGCCAGCACGCCGCCGAGCCAGACCAGGACCCGGTGCGCGTGATGGCCGACATGCTGCGCCGGGGTGCGGCTGGGGCGTTGCGGCCGGATCCGGCGGCGCACGCGCGCGACCGCGGCGACCGCCCGGTCTTGACCCGGACCCGGCGGCGGGCGAGTGTCTTTGCTAGCGCCGGAGCCGCGCGGTGAAACTGTTATCGCACTTCTCCCCCGAACCCGGCGGGCCGCCGCTGCCCGCCGACCCACGGCTGCTCGCACTGGGCGAGGCGGCCTGGCAGGAGGCGCTGGCCGAAACGGCCGAGGCCGCCGTCGCGCGCGCGTGGAGCGGTACGCCCAAAGGGCGAAGGCTCCTCACGGCGATGTTCGGCAACAGCCCGTTTCTGTCGGGGGTCGCCGTCCGCGAATGGGCGTTTCTGACCCGCCTCGTCGAAGCGGGCGCCGATCCGCCGTTCAAGGCACTCATCGCCGAAACGCGCGAGGCGCCGGCCGAGCTCGAAACCCGCGCGGCGCTGATGCGGCGCCTGCGCGTCGCCCGGCGCCGGGTGGCGTTGACCGTCGCGGTCGCCGACCTGGCCGGCGCCTGGGATCTCGAGCGCCAGATGCAGGCCCTGACCGGCTTCGCCGAGGCGGCGCTCGATGCGGCGTTGCATCATTTGCTGCGCCACGCCGCGGCGGACGGCCTCATACCGGCAGAGGCGGCCGCAGTGGAAGACAGCGGCCTGATCGTGCTCGGCATGGGCAAGCTGGGCGGCGGCGAGCTCAATTACTCGAGTGATATCGACCTCATCCTGCTCTACGACCCGGCGCGGGCACCGCCGCTTGCAGGCGACGCCCTCCATGCCTTGTCCAACCGGGTCGCCCGGGAACTGGTGCGCATTCTCGACGAGCGGACCGGCGATGGCTACGTTTTTCGCACCGATCTGCGGCTGCGCCCCGATCCGCGCTCGACTCCGCTGGCGATGTCGACCGCCGCGGCGCTCAGCTATTACGAGAGCGCCGGGCAGAATTGGGAGCGTGCGGCGCTGATAAAAGCCCGCCCGGTCGCGGGCGATCGCATCGCCGGTGCGCGCTTTCTCGCCGAGCTCACGCCTTACATTTGGCGCAAGAACCTCGACTTCGCGGCGATCGCCGACATCCATTCGATTAAGCGCCAGATCCAGGCCTATCGCGGCGGTGGTCGAATCGCCGTTAACGGTCATGACATCAAGGTCGGGCGCGGCGGCATCCGCGAAATCGAGTTTTTCGCGCAGACGCAGCAGCTGATCTGGGGCGGCCGCCGCTCTGTCCTGCGCGTCGGCACGACCTGCGAGGCGCTGCGCCGACTCGCCGCCGCCGGGCAGATCGATGCGGAAGCCTGCGTGACGCTGATCGACGATTATCGCTTCCTCCGCCGGGTCGAGCACCGCCTGCAGATGGTCGACGACGCGCAAACCCATCGCCTGCCCAGCGACGACGAAGGCATCGCCCGCCTCGCCGTCTTTCTCGGCTACCCAAGTCCCGAGGCGTTCACCGGCGAACTCGTCGTCCGCCTCGGATCGGTCGAGGCGCACTACGCCGAACTTTTCGAGGAGGCGCCGAGCCTCGCCGGACCCGGCAATCTGGTCTTTACCGGCACCGATGACGACCCGGCGACCCTGGCAACCCTGACGCAGATGGGATTTGCCGACCCGGGCAGGGTCGCCGGCATGGTGCGCGATTGGCACCACGGCCGGATGCGGGCGACGCGCAGCCAGCGGGCACGCGAAATCCTCACCGAGCTCGTCCCGGAGTTGCTGCGGATTTTCGGCGCTACCGCCGCGCCCGACACCGCGTTCCAGCGCTTCAGCGAATTTCTTGCCCGCCTGCCGGCCGGGGTCCAGGTGTTCTCGTTGTTCCATGCCAATTCGGGGCTGCTGCGTCTGGTCGCCGACATCATGGCCGAGGCGCCGCTCCTGGCCGAGAGCCTGGCCCGGCGCCCGGCCCTGCTCGACGCGGTGCTGAGCGCCGATTTCCTCGCGCCGTTCCCCTCCCGCGCCGTACTGGCCGAGGACCTCGACAGCCTCATCGCCGGCGCGCGCAATTTCGAGGACACGCTCGACCTGCTGCGCCGCTGGGCCGGAGAGCGGAGCTTTCAGGTCGGCGTCCAACTGCTGCACCGCAGCCTCGACGGCGCCGGAGCCGGCGCGGCACTCGCCGACATCGCCGAAACTGTGCTCGACGTCCTCGCGCCCGCGGTCGCGAAGGATTTCGCGCGGGCTCACGGGGAGATACCGGGCGGCGCGTTCGCGATCCTGGCGATGGGGCGGCTCGGTAGCCGCGAGATGACGCTGTCCTCCGATCTCGACCTGATCCTGATCTACGACGCGCCGGAAGCGAGCGAGGCGTCGGACGGCCCGCGACCGCTCGCGGTTTCGACCTATTTCGGGCGACTGACCCAGCGGCTCATAAGCGCGATCACAGCCCCAACCGCCGAAGGGCGGATCTACGAAACCGACATGCGGCTGCGGCCGTCCGGCTCGTCGGGGCCGATCGCCTCGAGCCTCGGCTCTTTTGCGAACTACCACCGCCAATCGGCCTGGACCTGGGAGCACATGGCGCTGACCCGCGCGCGCCCGGTCGCCGGCGCCGCGACGCTGTGCCGGCGCATCGAGGAAGCGATCGGAGCGGCGTTGACCCTGCCGCGCGACGCCGCCCGCCTCGTCGCCGATGTCGCCGATATGCGCCGGCGCATCGCCGGCGAACACCCTCGGCCCGCCGCCTGGGATCTGCGCAACCGGCGCGGCGGCCTCATCGATCTTGAATTCATCGTCCAGTATCTGATGCTGCGCGAGTCGGCGCGGACGCCAGGGGTCTTGCAGCGCGACACCGGCGCGGCGATCGCGGCGCTGGGCGAGGCACAAATCCTGCCGCCTCAAGCGGTGCAGGCATTGGGCGACGCGCTGACCCTGCTGCGCGATGTGCGGGCGCTGCTGACCGTGCTCTTCGAGGGCATCCCCGAGCCCGAGGCGCTCGCCGGAGCGGCCGGCGCGACCCTGGCGCGCTGCGCGGGGGCGATTGACTTCCCCCGGCTCGACGCGGATATGACTGCCGCCTGCGAAGCGATCGGCGACTGGTACGACCGGTTGATCGCGGAACCGGCGAAATCCGCGGAACCCACGAGAGGAGGCGTGACGACATGAGCGTCAAAATCGGCGACAAGGCCCCCGACTTCACCCTCGCGACCGATGGCGGCGGCTCGGTCACGCTGTCGAAGCTGCAAGGCAAGCCGGTGGTGCTCTATTTCTACCCCAAGGACGACACCACGGGCTGCACCGCCGAGGCCTGCGGCTTTCGCGACTCGTTCCCCGATTACGGCAAGACGGGCGCGACGGTGATCGGGATCAGCAAGGATTCGGTCGCCTCGCACGACAGGTTCAAGGCCAAGTACCAGCTGCCCTTCACCCTCGGCTCCGATGCCGACGGCAAGGTGGTCGAAAATTACGGCGTGTGGGTCGAAAAGAGCATGTACGGGCGCAAATACATGGGGATCGACCGTTCGACCTTCCTCATCGACAAGACGGGCGTGGTCCGCGGCGTGTGGCACAAGGTCAAGGTCCCCGGCCATGTCGGCGAAGTGCTGAAGGCGGCGCAGGGCCTCTGACCGCCGCGCCCGACACGCTCGCGGCCGGGGCGGTCGCGATCCTCGCCGCCGCCGAGCCGGCCGAGAAGGTGGCGCTCAGCCGCGCCCTGGCGACGCGCTGGCGTCACGGCGGCATGACGGTCGGGAGCGCCACCCCGCCCGAGCGGCCGGCCCGGCCGCAGCGGCCTGCGCTGCAGCCGCCGCGCGAGATGAAACGCCGCCGCAACCTCGGCGGGCTCGCCGGCAGGATCGCGCTCCTTCACGCACTCGCGCACATCGAATTGAACGCGATCGACCTCGCCTGGGACATCGTCGCGCGCTTCCCGGCCGAGGAATTGCCGATGGTATTCTTCGAGGATTGGGTCGGGGTCGCCGCCGAGGAGGCCGAGCACTTCGCATTGCTCGACGCGCGTCTGGTCGAGCTCGGCGGCGAATATGGCGCGCTGCCGGCGCATGATGGTCTGTGGGAAGCGGCGGGCGCGACCGCGGGCGACCTCCTCGCCCGGCTCGCCATCGTGCCGCTGGTGCTGGAGGCACGCGGGCTCGACGTGACACCGGCGATGATCGCCCGCCTGGAACAGGCCGGCGACCGCGACAGCGCGGCGATCCTCGGCCGGCTTTACGAGGACGAAATCGGCCATGTCGCCGGCGGCGCGCGCTGGTTCGAGCATGTGTGCCGCGCCCGCGGTCACGACCCCGCCGCCGCGTTTCACGACTGCGTCCGCCGCTATTTCACCGGCGCACTGAAGCCGCCGTTCAACCGCGCGGCACGCGACGCCGCCGGGCTGCCGGCCTCCTATTACGCGCCGCTCGCCCCCGCCGAAGCCTGACATGCGCCGGCCCTTCCTCGTGCGGCTGCGGCCGACCCTGCGGACGACGATCATCGGGCTGGTGCTGCTGACCGCGCTGGCGATCGGCGGCAGCGCGGCGATCCTCACGCTGTCGGTGACGCGGACCTTGATCGACCAGGCGCGCACCGACGCGGTCACCGCGGCCGATTTCGCGTGGCGCCGGCTCGATCGCGTCGCGGTAAAGGGGCACCGCCAGGGCACGCTGATCTGCGAGCTGATGGGTCTCAAGGACGCAATCGCCGCCGACCTGCTAGCCGCCCGCGACACTTATGAGCGCGCGCTTGACGCCTACCTGGCGGCGGAGTTCGATCGTGCCGCCGAGCTTTTCGCCGAGGATCTTGGCGCGGCGATGATGCGCGACCGCACCTTTGCGCTGGCCAACGATCCGCCGATGCAGTGGGATGGCGTGCATGTAATGGAGGAGAAATAGCGCGCCGATGCGGTACGATAGGTCGACGCCGCCCATCGGCCCGACCGTCCGGCCCGCTCGAGGCGCGCAAGCGAGGCGAGGAATGTCCACGCGAAAATTGCCCAACCACCGCCTGGTTCGCAGCATCGCGCTGCCCCTGGCTCTTGTCCTGTTGCTCCCGATTTTTGTTCCCGGGGCTTCGGCCCAGCTGGTCCCGGGAGCGCAACCTCCGGCCAACCAGGCGCCGCTGCCGCCACCGGGGACGCCGCCGGTTCCCTCCGCGACGCCGGTGCCGGCGCTGCCTGCCGGATATGGGCTCTGCCAATGCATCTCGGACAAGCAGCGGCTGGAGTTCATCTGCCCCGGCAGCGCGCAAGCCTGCCAATCGGCCTGCGGCACGCAGTTCTCGTTCAAGCCGGACGCGATGTGCCACGTCCCGGCGCCGACCCCGTGAGCCGGCGATGACCGAGGATTGGGCCAAGCTCACCGCCGATCTGGAGCGCCTGCTGAAGCTGCGCTCCTTCGTCTTCGCGATGAAGCTCTACGAGAAGCGCGAGGAGATGGAGGCGATCCCGCGCATCCGCCGTCCGCAATCGATCCACACCTTCGACCAGGTCGTCGGCCAGGCCGCGCGGCTTGGCTGGACCGTCGGCATCACCGCGGAGAACCTCGTCGGCGCGCAATGCCGCGCGGTCATCGGGCTCGGCAACGCCAAGGATCCCGAGTGGCAGTCGGGCAAGCACATGGTCGGGGTCTGGTACTCGACCGAGGCGGATGCGAGCGCGCACCAGGCGGCGATGAACTGCGTCGCCGACGGAAAATACGAGGCGATGGCGGTGGCGCCGCTGGCGAGCGGTAGGCTCGATCCGCCCGACATCGCGCTCTTCTACGCGACCCCGGGCGCGATGATGTACTTCATCAACGGGCTGCAATGGGCCGGGTACAAGAGTTTCGACTGGGGCATCGTCGGCGAATCGGCCTGTGCCGATTCCTGGGGCCGCGCGCTCAAGACCCGCGAGCCGAGCCTATCGATCCCGTGCTTCGCCGAGCGCCGGTACGGCGGGGTGCTCGACGATGAGATGCTGATGGCGATCCCGCCCGACTATCTGCCCAAGGCGATCGCCGGGATGGAGGCGCTGGCGAAGAACGGGCTGCGCTACCCGTTCCCGCAATACGGCATCCAGCAGGACGTCCGCGCCGGCATGGCGGTGAGCTACCCCGGACGCTGATCAGCGCGGCGCCGCAGCCAAGTTGCCGCCATCGACGGCGACAAAGCTCCCGGTGGTGCTGCGCGCCATGGCCAGCGCCAGAAACGCCTGGGCGACATCGTCGGCTGTCACCTCGCGGCCCAGCAGGTTGCGCGCCATGTAGTCGGCCTCGCTGAGACCGTAAGCGGCGGCGCGCGTCTTGACGAACTCCTCGGTCATCAGCCCGCCGCGGATGCCGTCGGCGTTGACCGCATTGCTGCGAATGCCGTGAGCGCCGTATTCAAGCGCGTATTGCTTCATCAGGAACAGCGTCGCCGCTTTCGGCAACCCGTAGGGCCCGGCGTTCGGCCCTTGGCTGACCGCCTGGCGCGACACGTTGAACAGCAGGCAACCACCGGTCCCTTGCGCGGGCATGATCCTGACCGCCTGCTGCGCGACCGACTGATGCGCGAAGAAATTCACTTCGAAGCTTTCGCGCAGCACCGCGTCGGAAACGTCGCCGATGCGGCCCTGCCAGGCGGCGCCGGCATTGGAGACGACAATGTCCACCCCGCCGAAACGGCCGACGACGCGCTCGAAACCCGCGGCGACCGCCGCGCCATCGGTCACGTCGCAGACGATTCCGAGCCCACTCAGCTTTTTCGCCGCGCCTTCCGGGTCGGCGTCGGCGCGGTCGAGTAGCGCGATCTCGGCGCCGGCGTCGCGCAGCGCCTTGGCCGTCGCCAGGCCGATCGTGCCGGCGGCGCCGGTTACCACCGCGACCTGGCCGAGCAGCGGCTTTTCGACCGCGCCGCCAAGCTTCGCCTGCTCCAGCGACCAGTATTCCATATCGAACAGCTCGGCCTCGGGCAGCGACTCGAAGGTGCCGACCGCTTCGGCGTCGGTCACGGTCCGCACCCAGGATTCGGCGAGGTCGGCGGCGACCACCGCATCCTTGGCGCTGCGCCCGAGCCCGTAGAGACCGAGGCCCGGCACCAGGATCACCCGCGCGGCGGGATCGAGCTCGCGCTTGATGCCGCCGACGGCCGCGTTGTTGCGGGCGAAATAGTCGTGGTAGTCGGCGGCGAAGCGTTCAACCGCCGCGCGCGCCGCCGCAGCGAATTCGTCAAGCTTGCCGGCTTTCGGCGCCAGCACGATCAGCGGGTGGTTCTTGGTGCGGATGGTGTGGTCCGGAGTGGCGACCCCGGCCCGGCCGTAACGCCCGATCTCAGCGCCGTTAACGAGGTTCAATACCGCCGGGCCGCCGCGGAAATCGAGGACGAAGCGCTTGTAGGCGCCGGGCACCGCCGGATCGGACAGCGCGCAGGCGCCGCGCAGGAGCGGCGCCACCTCCGTCGCGCTCGCGATCTTACCCGGCAACGCGGCCGGGGCGAAAACATTGCGGCGCCCGCGCTTCAGCCGTTCCTCGGCCAGCGTCACCGCCGCGATCATCCGCTCATAGGCTTCCTCGGCGCTGTCGCCGAAGCTGAAGATGCCGTGCTTCAACAGCACGAGGCCCTCGACCGCCTCGTCCTCCTCGAAGATCTCCGCCGCCTTCTTGGCCAGGAGGAACCCCGGCATGATGTAGGGCACGATTCCCAGCCGGCCGCCGTAGAGGTCGGCGCAGCGCTCGGCCGCGTCGGGCTGGTCGGCAAGGCTCAACACCGCCGTCGCATGGGTGTGGTCGATGAATTTGTGCGGCAGGAAGGCGTGCAGAAGCGTCTCGACCGAGGGGTTCGGCGCGCCGGGATCGATGAGATTGGCGCGCTGGATCCGCACCATGTCTTCGTCGGAGAGCGCGTCGCGCGCGCGCAGCGTGCGCAGCGGCTGGAGGCGCACCGCGGGCAGCCCGGCCGGCTCGATCGCCGCCATATCCCAGCCGCTGCCCTTGACGCAGAGGATTTCGGCTTCGTCGCCGACGAGGTCGCGGGCTCTGGTTTTTACCGAGGTGTTGCCGCCGCCGTGCAGGACAAGGCTCAGGTCGCCGCCGAGCAGCCGTGAGGTGTAGACGCGCAAGGCGAGGTCGCGGCCGGTGCCGGACGCCTCGTAGCGGACCACCATCTGCTCGGCGTCGCGATTCGACCACAGGCTCTGCATCGCCCGCCCTCCCGAGCCGTCAGTGGACCCCCTTCAACGGCGTCGTCTCGCGCCCTTCGACGACAACATTGTCGCCGCTGTCGCCCGACTGCAGCAGCTTCGCCGCCAGGCTCTGGTCGGCGACCTGTGAATTGGGATCGGCGCCACCGCCGCCGGGATAGTGCAGCGCGCCGACTTCCTGCTTCCCGGGGTCCCCCGGTCCGGCCCGCTCGATCGTGTTCCGCGCCAGATTGGCGGAACTCTGCTCCTGCGGACGGGGCGCGCCGGGCTGCGGCGGACGCAGATCGAAATCGGGCGGGATGGTCAGCGGTGCGCGCGACTCGACGGCGAACTCGTCGGGCGAAGATTTCTCAATGCCCACGGCTTTTTTTAAGTCTTCGCAGGCAGATAGCAGCATTCCTGCAAAGACGACCACAACCACAGGTAAAACAGCTTGACGAACGACAGTAACAATTCGCCAAAAACCGGTCATGATAGAGGATCGTCCCTGGTAGTTGCTGGCGGAATGCGGCGCCGCGAGAGTAATCCTTCGAAGAGCATTATCGCAACGCCAACACAAATCGCCGAATCGGCGACATTGAACGCCGGCCAATACCACGACCCCGCGTGAAAATAAAGAAAGTCGATGACCCCGCCAAAGCGCACCCGGTCGATGACGTTGCCGATCGCGCCGCCGACGATCATGCCGATCGCATTGGCGAGGATCTCGCTGCGCACCCGCGACAGCCAGAAGAGCAGCACCACGACGATCGCCGCGGCGGCGAGCGAGAAGATCGGCACGCTCAATCCTTGGCCGGTATTGAACAGGCCGAAGCTCATGCCGCGGTTGCAGGTCGAGACCAGGTCGAGAAACGCCGTCACGATCTCGCGGCGGTCGACGCAGGCGGGCTCGCCGAAATGCTGCAACAGCACGTATTTGCTGAGCTGATCGATGACGACGACCGCAGTCGCCGTGCTGACGCCGCGCCTGAAAATCATGCCGCGCCCGCCATCTCGCCCCCGAGGGCGCCGACGACATCGGCGCAGCGCTGGCAGAGATCGCTGTGCCCCTCGACATGGCCGACCTCGGGCAGCACCTGCCAGCAGCGCTCGCACTTTTCGCCCGGCGCGTCGCACACGACGGCGCCGATGCGGGGAAGCTCGGGCAGGGTGAAGGCGCCTTCGGGCGGCGCGCCGATGGTCAGGCTGGCGTCGGAGGTGATGCACAGCTCGGCGAGGTCGACGTCACCCAGCAGTGCGGCCGTTTCCGCCGGCACGTAAAGCTCGATCGCCGCCTGCAGGCTGGAGCCGATGCGCTTGGCGCCGCGCTCCAATTCGAGCGCGCCGGTGACGACGCTGCGCACTTCGCGCAGTATCCCCCAACGCTCGCCGAGCGCGGGATCGAGCCAGGAATCGGGCACCGTAGCGAAGGTTTCGAGATGAACGCTGCGTCCCGGCGCGTCGCCGTGTCTGACCAGCCAGGCCTCCTCGGCGGTGTAGCACAGGATCGGCGCCAGCCAGCGCACGAGACAGTCGAAGGTGCGGTCCAGTACGGTGCGGGTCGCGCGCCGGGCCGCATCGTCCGCGGCGTCGCAATAGAGCCGGTCCTTGCGGATGTCGAAATAGAACGCCGACAAATCGACCGCGCAGAAATTATGCAGCGCGGTGAACATCGCGTGAAAATCGAAATCCTCGACCGATTGGCGCACCAGCCGGTCGAGCTCGGCCAGGCGATGCAGCACCCAGCGGTCGAGCTCGGGCATCGTCTCGGGCGCGACCGCCTCTTCCGTCGAATAGCCTTCGAGCGCGCCCAGCAGGTAGCGCAGCGTGTTCCGGAGACGGCGATAGACGTCGCCGTGATGCTTCAGGATCTCCGGGCCGATGCGCAGATCCTCGGAATAGTCCGAGCCGACGACCCAGAGCCGCAAGATGTCGGCCCCCGATTGCCGCATCACGTCCTGCGGCGCGATGACGTTGCCGAGCGACTTCGACATCTTGCGTCCGACCTCGTCGAGCACGAAACCGTGGGTCAGCACCGCCTCGTACGGCGCCCGCCCGCGCGTGCCGCACGACTCCAAGAGCGAGGAATGAAACCAGCCGCGATGCTGGTCGGAGCCTTCGAGATAGAGCGAGGCCGGCCATTTCAATTCCGGCCGCTGCTCCAGCACGAAGGCATGAGTCGAGCCGGAATCGAACCACACCTCGATGATGTCGGTGACCTGGTCCCATTCGGCCGGGTCATAGGCGTTGCCGAGAAAAATCGCCGGATCGGCCGAGAACCAGACGTCGCCGCCCTCGCGATCGACCGCCGCGGCGATGCGGTCGATCACCGTCTGGTCGCGCAGCGGCTCGCCGGTCTTCTTGCTGGTGAAGACCGGGATCGGCACCCCCCAGGCACGCTGGCGCGAGACGCACCAGTCCGGCCGCCCGTCGATCATCGCGGTGATGCGGTTCTTGCCCTGCGGCGGGACCCATCTGGTGTCGTCGATGGCCTTCAACGCCGCGTCGCGCAGCCCGTTCGCCTCCATCGAGATGAACCATTGCGGCGTGTTGCGGAAAATGAGCGGCGCCTTCGAGCGCCAGGAATGCGGGTAGGAATGGATGAGCGTGCCGCGCGCCAGCAGCGCCCCCGCGACGTCGATCGCGGCGATCACCGCGCCGTTGGCGTCGCCCTCCTTGCCGTCGCTGGTATAGACGGACCTCCCGGCGAAGATCGGAACGCTCGGCAGCAGCACCCCGTCCGGCCCGACCGTGTCGATCACCGGGATGCCGTGCTCGCGGCCCAGCTCCCAGTCGTCCTGACCGGCATTGGGCGCGATGTGGACGAGGCCGGTGCCCTGATCGGCCAGCACGAAGCCCGCCGGCAGCAGCGGCACGTCGAAATCGTAGCCCTGCCCCGCGAGCGGATGCCTCGCGACCGTCCCGGCGAGCGCGCTGCCGGGAAACAGATCGACGATGGTGTGCCGCTCGATCTTGGCGCGCTGGCAGAAATCCTCGATCAGCGGCATCGCCACCAGGAGCTTGTCGCCCAGCACTCCGTCCTTCGGGCCGGCCGCGCGGCTGCCTTCGGCCACCTCGTCGACCTGGATCACCGCATATTCGAGGTCGGCGCTGTAGGCGATCGCGCGATTGCCGGGCAAGGTCCACGGTGTCGTCGTCCAGATCACCGCGGCGGCGCCGCGCAGCGACGGCCGCAGCGCCTTCGCCACCGGAAATTTCACCCACACCGTCGTCGAGCGATGGTCGGCATATTCGACCTCGGCCTCGGCGAGCGCGGTCTGCTCGACGACCGACCACAACACCGGCTTCGAGCCCTTGTAGAGCCCGCCGTTCATCAGGAATTTTCCAATTTCGCGGACGATCTGGGCTTCGGCGGAAAAGGCCATCGTCGTGTACGGATTGTCCCAGTCGCCGACGACGCCGAGGCGTTTGAAGTCGCGCTTCTGCACCTCGATCCAGTGCGCGGCGAAGTCGCGGCATTCCTTGCGGAACTGGGCGATCGGCACGCTGTCCTTGGACTCCCCCTTGGCCCGGTATTTTTCCTCGACGATCCATTCGATCGGCAGGCCGTGGCAGTCCCAGCCCGGGACATAGGGCGCGTCCTTGCCGAGCATCTGCTGGCCGCGATTGACGATGTCCTTGAGGATCTTGTTGAGCGCGGTGCCGAGATGCGGCTCGCCGTTGGCATAGGGTGGGCCGTCATGCAGGACGAATTTCTCGCGGCCCTGCGAGGCTTCGCGCAGCTTCTTGTAGAGGCCCATTTCTTCCCAGCGCGCCAGGAGCACCGGCTCGCGGTTCGGCAGATCGCCGCGCATCGGGAAATCGGTCTTGGGCAGGAAGACGGTCGGACGGTAATCCGCAGGCATGGTGAGTCCCCGGAAGAGATGCGGCGAAAACGAATGCGGCCCGGTCCTCAGACGAGGACCGGGTGCCTAATTCGCCGTATCCATCCGCAACTCAGCGCCATCGCCCTGATATAACAGCGGCGCCGGCCGAATTCGAGGGTCTTGTCGGGAAAGCCCCCGCGGCCGTCAGGTCCGGAAGCCAGGGTCGAGCCGGTCGCACAGCCGCAGCAGCGCCGGCCATTCGCGCTGGCCGCCGAGCCGCGGCGTGTTGCCCATCGTGGCGAACTGCGCCGCCTGCCGCTCGCAGGTCTCCTCCGGCGGAAACACCAGCTTGCCGCCCGCCGCGCAGGCCGCCTGGGCCTTCAGCTGCGCCTCGGCCGCACGCTCGAAATGATAGGTGTGGGAAAACGCCTCGGCGACATTGCGGCCGGTCGCGAGCAGGCCGTGATTGCGCAACACCAGCACCGGATGACCGCCGATCGACTGCTGCAACCGGGTACGCTCGTCCATGTCGAGCGAGACGCCTTCGTAGTCGTGGTAGCCGAGCCGGTTGTGGAAGCGCATCGACCATTGCGACAGCGGCAGCAGCCCCTCTTCCTGCACGCCGACCGCGATATCGGCCTCGGTATGGGTGTGGACGACGCATTCGACGTCCGGACGGCCGAGATAGATCGCGCCGTGGATCACCACCCCGGCAAAGATCGGCTCGTATTCCGACGGCTCGACGAGGTTGCCGTCGAAATCGACCTTGAGGATGTTCGAGGCGGTGACCTCGTCGAACATCAGCCCCATCGGGTTGATCAGCATGTGATCGGGCTCGCCCGGCACCCGCGCCGAATTGTGCGTCAGGATCAGATCGTCCCAGCCGAAATGCGCGACGAGGCGATAGCAGGCGGCGAGATCGACCCGCACCGCCCACTCCTCCGGGCTGATGTGGCGCGGCCGCGACGTCTGGACGTTGAGCGTGTCCATGGCTCCTCTCCTTCAACCGTCATTCCGGGGCCGAGCGCAGCGAGGAGCCCGGAACCCATGCACTCCAACAAGTGTAATCGACGCATCGACGGTGCCAAAAGCCTAAAGCCGGTGTTCCTGGGTTCCGGGGCGCGGCTCCGCCGCGCCCCGGAATGACGATGCGGCTACACCGGCGCGAAACACGGCACCGGCGGGCCGCCTTCGCTGGGCTTGAAGACGAGCTTGACCTTCTGGCCGATCTTGATGCCGTCGAGGTCGCAATCGACGATGTTGGTCATCATCGTCGGGCCCTCGGCCAGGGTCACGTAGGCGATCGCGTAGGGCACCGGCGCACGGCGCATGACGCTGTAGGTATAGACCACGCCAGCGCCCGAGGCCTGCTGCCAGGCGGTGTTGTCGCTGAAGCAGAACGGGCAATGGGCGCGCGGGTAGAAATGCACCTCGCCGCAGGCGTTGCACTTCTTGATCAGCAGCTTGCCCTCGGCGGCGGCATCCCAATACGCCTGGGTCTCGGGATTGGGCTGCGGCGCGGTGATCTTGCGGTCGGCCATCGCCCTACTCCCTTTCCATGATCACGGTGGCGGCGCCGTGGCGGGTGCCGAGCGAGCCGCCGGTGCCGTGCGCCAGCGCGATGTCGCAATTGCGCACCTGCACCGCCGGGTGCGCCTCGCCGCGCAGCTGGCGCACCGCCTCGACGACCTTGGTCAAGCCGCCGCGGTTCGACGGGTGGTTGTTGCAGAGGCCGCCGCCATCGGTGTTGAACGGCAGCTTGCCGGTGCCGGAAATCAGGTTGCCGTCGGACACGAACCGGCCGCCCTGGCCCTTCTCGCAAAAGCCGAGATCCTCGATCTGCATCACCACGGTGATGGTGAAGCTGTCGTAGATCGAGGCGTATTTGATGTCGCCGGGCTTGACCCCGGCCTCGGCGAAGGCCAGCGGGCCGGACACAACCGCACCCGAATAGGTCAGGTCGAGGTTCTTGCCGCCGTACTGGTTCTTCGGCGATTCGCCGCAGCCGATCACCGATACTTTCGGCCGCTTGAGGCTCTTGGCGATCTCCGGCCGGGCGACGATGATCGCGCCGCCGCCGTCGCTGATGACGCAACAATCGAGCCGGTGCAGCGGGTCGGCGATCATCGGCGAGTTGACCACCTCCTCGACCGTGACGACGTCGCGCAGCATCGCGTGCTCGTTGTATTGCGCGTGGTGCGACGCGGCGACCTTGACCCAAGCGAGCTGCTCGCTGGTAGTGCCGTACTGGTGCATGTGCCGCATCGCGCACATCGCGTACATGTTGGCGGTGGCCGGGCCGTAGGGCGTCTCGAAGGAGGTCTCGGGGAACGGCACCGAGGGCTGGCGCGGCGCGGTGCCGGTCGCCATGCCTTCGGCGCGCGGCCGGCCGGCGAGCGTGATGAGGGCGATGTTGCACTTGCCGGCGGCGATCGCCTCGGCAGCGTGGCCGACCTGCAAGAGGTAGGACGAGCCGCCGGTATCGGTCGAATCCCAGTGCTTCAGCTTCAATCCCATGTAGTCGATCATCGACAGCGCGCCGAGGCCGGGCGTGTCGCCGGCGGCGCAGAAATAGCCGTCGATATCGTCCTTGGTGATCCCGGCATCCTCGATCGCGCCGCGGGCGCTTTCGGCATGGAGCTGCGGCACCGTCTTGTCGGTCGCAAGCCGCGTCGGGTGCTCGTAGACGCCGATAATGTTGGATTTCCCCTTGATGCTCATCGCGCTGCAACCCCTCCCTGGGTGCGGCCAGGATGGGATACCGTTCGCCCGCCGGTCAATCCCGGATTGCGGCGATCTCCTCTGCGCTAAAGCCGACCTCGCCTAGCACCATCTCGGTGTGCTCGCCGAGCCGGGCAGGCGGTTCGTTGCGGTCCGGCGCGGTCGCCGAAAAGGTTACCGGGAACGGCATCGTCGTCAGGCGGCCTTCGCTCGGGTGGTCGAGCGGCTGGAAGAACCCGGCTTTATTCAGATACGGGTCGTTCACCACCCCCATCAGATCGTTGACCCCGCCATTCGGCACATCGGCCGCGTCGAGCCGGGCGCGCCATTCGGCGGTGCTCCTGGTCTTCATCCGCCCGGCGAGCCAGGTATAGAGCTCGTCGATGTTCCGCGTCCGGTGCTCGATCGTATCGAAGCGCGGATCGGCGGCCAGCTCCGGGGCGCCCAGCGCCCCGAACAGATTGCGCCATTGCCGGTCGGTCGTCGCCAAGAGGCAGACATGCCCATCGGTCGTCGCATAGGGCCGGCGGTGCGGGGTCAGCATGCGCGGATAGCCGAGCCCTTTCTCGGGCTCGCCAAAGACGCCGTGCCAGAGATGGTCGACAAGGTTGAAGGCGGCCATCGTGTCGAACATCGGCACATGGACTTCCTGGCCCTTGCCCGTATTTTCGCGGGCGTAGAGCGCCATCCCGACCATCGAGGCCAGCACATACCCGCAGATTTTGTCGCCGATCACCATCGGCGCGTAGCGCGGCGCGCCGTCGGCGTCCTGGTTCAGCGACGCGAAGCCGCTCTCGCCCTGGATCACATCGTCGAACGCGGCGCGGTCGCGATTGGGGCCGTCGGGGCGGTAGCCGCTCGCCCAGGCATAGATTATGCGCGGGTTGGCGGCGGCGACTGCCGTGTAGTCGATGCCGCAGCGCTCGGCCGCGCCGGGGCGCATGTTGTGGACCAGCACGTCGGCCGTCGCCGCCAGCCGCAGCAGCGCCCGCTGCGCCGCCGGCCGCTTCAGATCGAGCACGACACTTTTCTTGTTGCGGTTGATGTTGAGGAAATAGGCGGCCATGTCCGGGTTTCGCATCGGCCCGATGGACCGCATCATGTCGCCCTCGGGCGCCTCGACCTTGATCACCTCGGCGCCGAGGTCGCCCAGGATCTGCGTCGCCACCGGCCCCAAGACCGCGACCGTCAGGTCGACGACGCGCACCCCCGTGAGCGGTCCCGCCATCTCGTCCCCCGTGCTGTGGGGCTCGACCATCGATCCTCGCCGGCTTCGGCGCAAGCCTCGGCGCGGCGATACGGCCCGTTGTGCCCGCGCCGCCCGGTTCGTATAAAGGCGGCATTACCCCCGGAGATAAATATGCGCAGGGTTGCGATGGCGAGAACGCAGCGATTCCTTCTGTTGGCGGTGGGCCTGTGGCTTGGGTTGGCCGCGGCGGCTCCGGCTTGGGCCGACGGGCTCGCCCGCTTCAAGAAGTCGATCGAGCCGCAAATCCCCGCGGGGGCTCTGACCTACAAGAGCGCCAGGGCGCTCGGCGACAACGGCTTTATCCTCGAAGGCGTGGTCGTGACCCCGCCGCCGACCGACAAGGACAGCAAGGAGAAGCCGCAACCGATCGCGATCAAGACCGTGACGGTGGAGGCTCTCGATTTCGACGCGATCGAGAACAACAAGCCGCCGCTCTTCGCCAAACTGCATTTCGACGGCATCACCACCGGCTCGAATGTCGGCGGCGCCTTCGATCTCAAGCAGCTTACCGGCCTCGACAAGGTGAGCGCCGATTTCCGGCTCGACTACAAGCTCGCGGGGGACACCAAGACCTTCACCTTGAACCAGCTCGAGCTGAACCTGAACGGCCTGGCCAAGCTCGACACCTCGCTGGTGCTCAACGGCGTCGGCGCCGACGTCGCCGCCAAGCCGGATACGGCGATGGACGACGCCTCGCTCAAAACCGCGGACTTCGTCTACGACGACCATTCGCTGCTCGCCAAGGTGGTCCCGATCGTCGCGGTGCTGCAGGGCAGCGACCCGAAGGCGCTGATCGCGCTGGCGACGACCCAGCTCGACATCGCCCGCGCCGGGCAGGGCCCCGCCGCGCAGAAGGCCATCGATTCGCTGGTCGCCTTTCTCGAAGACTACCAGAAGCCGAAAGGGCCGTTGCACATCACGCTCAACCCGCCCGACAAGGTGACGAACGCGCAACTGAGCGATGCCAAGACCGCCGACGAGGTGGTCAAGCTCCTCGGCGTCGAGGTGTCCTATGCCGGCACCCGGCAATCGAAGCCCGCCGAGCTCACGACCGATCCGCCACCGAAGAAGGATTGAGCCGAGGACGCCGGCAGCCGAAAGCTGCGGCTAGGCACGATCCTTTCAGGCACGATCACCTTATCGTCACCCCCGCGAAGGCGGGGGTCCAGGGCGGAGGGCTGAACGGTAGCCCTGGATTCCCGCCTTCGCGGGAATGGCGAAAGCGATGCAACCCGATCGAGCAGCGCTCTAATCGGCCTGCCGCGGCGCGCCGCAATTATCGACCAGCTTGCGGATCGCCGAGCGGAAGAGCGGGTTCGAGCGCGTCTGATGCTGGATCAGGTAAGCGACCAGCCCCAGCAGCACCACGTAGGCCACCGCCATCGCGCCCAGGTCGCCCTTCCACATGCCGTAGAACCCGAACAGCAGCGAGGGGACGAAGTAGATCGCGTACTGAAGGAAGACGTCTGCTGCGCGATTCGGCGAGAAAACGCGAGATCGTCGATTGCTCTTCCGCGGTTAGATTGTGCATGGCGGTCAGCCGATCATGCCTTTGAGCTTGATCACCGCCGCGTCTGGGGCGGTCAGCACCGGGCAGCGCAGGGCCGCCTTCACCGCATCGGCCGCGCGCGAGGTCGAGAAATGCGCGAGCAGCACCGCGTCGCGATCGGCGAAGCGCGGCGCGGCTTCGGCGAGGCGCTTATCGTGCTCGGCGCCGTCGCCGCCTTGCAGCGCTGGCATCGCGCCGGCGACGCAGAAGCTGTCGAGCGTCGCTGCCGATCCGGCCGCGCCGGCGATGTCGCGGAATTCGGCCTCCATCCCGGCGACGCTCGGCTCGAACGTCGCCAGCATGCCGAACCGCTTGCCCGCGGCGAGCGCCGCCTCGAACATCGCCTCGTTCGGCTTCAGCACCGGGATGCGCGCCTTCGCCGCCGCCGCCTCGATCGCCTCGCCGAAGGCCGAGCAGGTGAAAAGGATGCCGTCGGCGCCGTTGTCCTCGGCGTATTTGGCGAGCAGCAGGAAGCGGCCGGTCATCGCCTCGGTCAGCCGTCCGTCGCGCTCGCGGTCGCGCGACAGCGAGGTGTCGAGGATGTCGACGCATTCGGCCTCGGGCCACATCTGGCGAAACGAATCGTGCACCGGCGCCATCGCCACGGTGACGGCATGGATGAGCGCGATCCGGGGCATGCCTCTATCCTCATCTCGTGAGCCTCAATGGTAGCAGGCGGGCGGGCCCGGCGGTATCGTCGGGCGGCACGGCGGGGAGACGCAGCATGGAGACGGTCGGGCTCGGCCTTTATTTCGAGGACCTACCGGTCGGGCGGCAATTCCAGACCATCGGCCGCACCGTGACCGAGGCCGACATCACCCAGTTCGTCAACTGCACCGGCATGGTCGAGGTGCTGTTCACCAACCTCGAATTCCTCGCGCACGAGAGCGACATCAAGGGCCGCCCGGCGCCGGGCGCGCTGGTCTACGCCTTCGCCGAGGGGCTGCTCACCCAATCGACCATGCAGCACACCGGCTTCGCCTTCCTGCACATGGAACTCAACATCGAGGGTCCCGTCGTCGCCGGCGACACGATCCACGCCGAATGCGAGGTGATCGAGGCGCGGCTGTCGAGGAGCCGGCCGGGCCGCGGCCTGGTGCGCACGCGGGTCACGGTCAAGAAACAGGACGGCTCGACCGCCCTCGTCTACACCCCGCTGCGCATGGTCAAGTGCCGCGAGTGACGGGAATTACGTCGCAAAGCGCGGCATCAGCCGCGCGGCGTTGCCGCGGTCGATCGCCTGCCGTTCGGCATCCGTCAGCGCAATCTCGGCAAGATTGCCGACATTCTCTTCAAGCGAATAATACGGATAGTCGCTGCCGAACAGCACCTGGGCAACCGGCACGAACTTGAGCAGCGCGGCCATCGTCGGCGCAAAGGCGGCGTTGGCGGTGTCGTAGTAAAGCCGGGTCAGCTCGTGCATCACCCCTTGCGGCGCGATCTGCGCCAGGTCGGGGCGGTTCCGCGTCATGTTGACGATGCGCCCCGCGAGCGCCGGCACCGGCCCCCCGGCATGCGAGAAAATCCAGCGAATATCCGGGTATTTCACCAGCGCGCCGCCGAGCAGGAGGCTGACCACCGCACGGCCGGTATCGTACGGCCATTCGAGCATTGACGGCTGCGCCCCAGGCACCAGATTGCCGCAGCAAGTTGGCGTGTTCGGATGGAAATAGGCGACCGCCTTGCGCCGGTTCAGCTCCTCCCAGACCGGCGCGAAAGCCGGGTCGCCCGGCCATTTGTCGCCGTAATCGGTCATCAGCCCGACGCCGTCGGCCTTCAGCGTATCGAGCGCGTACTCGATCTCCTTCAGCGCGCCGTCGACATCGGGGAGCGGCATCGCCGCGAACAGGCCGAAATGGCCGGGGTGATCGCGGCTCGTCTGCGCCGCGTAATCGTTGCACGCTCGCGCCAGGTCGCGGGCCTGGGACGCATCCCTGAAATGCGGTCCCCAGGGCGACATCGACAGCAGCGCGGTGGCGACCCCCGTCTTGTCCATGCGGTCCAGCACGCCGGCCGCGCTCCACCCGGTCATCAGCGGGCTCGGCTTGTTGCCGACCACTTCCGCGATCTTGTCGAGATAGACGGGCGGAAAGAAATGATGGTGGACATCGACCCGCCGCGGGCCGGGCGCATCGGCCCGCGCTCGCGCCGACGGCAATACGGCCGCACCCGCCAAGCCGGCGAGCAGCGAGCGACGCGATGGACGGGCGCATCCGCACGCCCCAAATCCATGCAGATGGTCCATCGCGCCCTCCCTTTTTCTCCCGGGGTTAGACCAAGCCCATCGCGCTCGGCTTGCCCTCTTCGTTGACGTTGAACGCAGCCTCCCAGACCGCGACCTTGCCGTCGCGCATCGTCCACACCTCAACGCCGCGGCCTCGCATCTTCTTGCCGGTGATGCGGTCCTCCCACCAGCCTTCCCAATAATTGGCGATCTTGTCGCCCATCAGCGCGCGGAACTCCTTGACCAGGCGATAGTCCTTCTGCCGCTCCATCCGGCTGCGGAACAGCTTTTCGAGCGCCGCCTTGCCGCGAAGCTCGGGCAGGTCGCCGAACTTGACGATGCAATCCTCGGTGAACCCGGCCAGAAGCGCTTCGATGTTCCACGGCATGAACAGCGACTCGACATGGGCCACGAAAGCGCGCGCCTCCTCGACCGTACGCGGATTGTGGCCGGGCATTGATCCTTCCTGGTTTTACTCACCACAGAGACGCAGAGATCGCAGAAGAGTTATTCGACACGCGCTCGATATCGGCCCCGAGCGGAGCGATCGACACCGGGAGCCGGTATCGGGTGCGCAACGATTTCCGTCTTCTGTGTTCTTGGTGCCCTGCGCGGTGATCCTTTACATCGAATCGCGCAGCTCGGGGACGATCCAGAATGCGCCCTGGCCGCGGGCGACGCGCTCGCAATTGTCGAACGCATTGCGCCAGCGCTTGGGGTGGTTGTCCCAGGTCGGGCCGGCGGCGTGCGGGCTGAAGATCGCGTTCTTCAAGGTGAAGAGCCGATGGTCGGGCTTTGGCGGCTCCTCGACCATGACATCGATCCCGGCGGCCATGATGACCTCGTTGTTGAGCGCA
>Ga0182024_10005447_pt1 | contig 28575 bp, 19 predicted proteins | sample P32metaG_FD_120480 | JGI IMG/M metagenome (GOLD analysis project Ga0182024, IMG submission 120480) | Permafrost microbial communities from Stordalen Mire, Sweden - P3-2 metaG (Illumina Assembly) | ecosystem: Environmental > Terrestrial > Soil > Wetlands > Permafrost | place: Sweden: Stordalen...
CCCTCCGGCACGACGACCGCCGCCTTGGCCGCGTCCGGGTCCTTCACCGACAGCCGCAACAGCTTGCCGCGCGGCGCGTCCTGGAGCGAAATAACAAACAAGTCGTCGCGGCGGCCGAAAGCGGCCTGCACCAGCTTGTCCTTGAACGTGCTGAACTGCCGCCATTCGCCCTCCGGGTCGCGTAGAAAGAAGGCGAACTCGCCGCCGTCGCCGTTCTGCACCGTGGCCAGAATCCGCCCGGTCGCGTCGTCGGCCTCCAGCTTGATCTCGGCGATGCGCGGCAGGTCTTTGCCCATCTCATAACGGTCTTTTTCCGTCGGCGTCCCCAGCGCGTGGAAGTAGACCTGTTGGTAGAAGTCGATGTCCGCCGGCGGCCGCTCCTGGCCGCGCGGGTAGCGGGTGTAGAAGTAGCCCTTGCCGTCGGCCGCCCAGGCCAGGTCGCCGCCCGCCGTGCCGCCGTTGACGCGCGGCACGACTTCGTACACCTCCTTGGCCGTGGCGGCGTCGTAAACGTGGACGTCGCCGGTCTCCGTGCCGCCTTTGGACAGCGACACGGCCACGAGTTTGCCGTCGGGCGAAGGGACGTACCAGTCGATGGCGGTGGTCCCCTTGGCGTCGATCTCGCCGGGGTCCACGAGGACGCGGGCCTTGTCGGGCTGATCGAGGGCGGGCAGAACGACGAGGAACGGCTGCTGTTTGGGCGGCTGGCGGCGCATGGCGAAGAGGCGGCCGCCGCGGTAGAAGAAGTTGCCGTGGCTGATCGTCTTGGCCGTCATAATCTTCGTGAGCTGCTTGCGGAGCGTTTCGGCGCCGGGCAGGTGGTCGAGGACGTTGCGGGCGTAGGCGTTCTGCGCCTCGCTCCAGGCCTTCACGTCCTTGTTGTTCCAGTCCTCCAGCCAGCGGTAATCGTCGGTGACGGCGACGCCGTGATAAGTGTCCGTGACCGGCTCCTTTTTCGTGGGGGGCGGCCCGGCGAGGGCGGTCCCGCTCAGAAATCCCGACAGCAGCCACAGGGCGAGTTGGTGAGGTTTCATCGACGGCGCATCCCCAGGGGGTTTGGGCGATGGACACGGGCGCGGGGAAACGGTCTCCCCTGGGATCTTAGGCGCCGCGCCCGCCAACGTCGGGGGACGCGCCGGCCGGTTTCTTGCGGAAGCGATGGATGACGTAGTAAACGCCACAGGCGAAGTAGAAGAGAGGTGCAACGGCTGCTGCGGGTCATGGGCCTGGAAGCCATTTACCCCAAGCCCCGGCTGAGCGTGGCCGGGCGAGGGCATCGGATCTACCCGTATTTGCCGCGGGACGTGAGCATTGAGCGGCCGGATCAGGTGTGGAGTACGGACATCACCTATATACCTCTGGTCTTGGGATTCATGTACCTGGCGGCGATCATCGACTGGTTCAGCCGCTACGCGATCTCCTGGCGGCTGTCGAACACGCCGGACGGCTCGTTCCGCCTGGAGATGCTGGAGGAGGCGTTGGGTCGGGGCCGTCCCGAGGTGTTCAACACGGACCAAGGCGTGCAGTTCACGTCCCAAGCGTGGACGGGTCGGCTGGAGTCGGCGGGTGCGGCGGTGAGCATGGACGGTCGGGGTCGACGCCTGGACAACGTGTTCGTCGAACGTCTTTGGAGGTCGGTGAAGTACGAGGACGTGTACCTGCACGGCTACGAGGTCGTGCCCGAGTTGGAGCGCGGGCTGGGTCGGTACTTCACGTTCTACAACGAGGAGCGACCGCACCAGTCGCTGGACTACCGGACGCCCTGAGAAGTGTATCGGGGCCGACGGCCGTGGACGAGTTGACGATCCGGAAAGAGGTTCTTGTTCGCACCGCAAACCCTCGGCCAGCCAGTCCACCAGCTTTGCACATCAGCTTCTTCATGCTTCAAGTATCTTAATCTGTCTGCTGTCTCTTTAACCGCACTAGCCGATGGCCCTTGAGGGTAAACCCCCGCTCTGACAATCTCCTTTCCCATCCATTCCGAGTGCCGATCCCGCTGGGGTCGGCCAGCAGGCCGCGCTTTTCTTCCTCAGCGGTCAGTCGGGCGAATTTCGCTTGCAGCTCGTCATCAGGCCGCAGAAATGACTCTTTTCGGTGGAGAACGGGCGGGTTGGCGCTGTCGGCATAGTCGTAGCAGTTCAGTTCGCGGGTGCGTAATGACAGCCGGATGCAACGCGAAAGCGCCGGATGCGGATCGTTCTCGAAATCGGGGTAGGCCAAATAGGAAATCTTGCCGGAGCGGCGGTGGATCTTGATGACGTTCGCTCCTTCGACGTCGCCCAGGTAGGCCCGTCGTACATGTTTACCCTGAACTGAAGTTGCGTCTGCCACCTCACCTGACAAAGAGCCGGTTGCAATTCTCGCTGGCGTCTTGACCTGGCCCTTACAATGGGGATGCACCTCGATTGAAGCACCTCAATGATCGTACTCTCCTCGTTGCCGAACAGACTTCGCGGAGGTCACCATGGCCTCAAATCCTGCCCTGTGTCTCGGCTGCCAGGAGCGTGACCGGGAACTTCGGCACCTGCGCTACCGCCTGGCCGTGCTGAACGAGGAGCATCAGTCCCTCCAGCGCGAGAATCGCGGCCTGGTTCACCGCCTGGCCAAGGTGGAACAACAGAACCGCGAACTCCGCCAACGGCTGGACGAAGCCCGACGCGAGCAGCATCGGCAGACGCACCCGTTCCGCCGCAAGAGAACGCAACCCGGCAAACCCAAGAAGCCCGGACGCCCCAAGGGACACGCGCCTGCGCTCCGCCCCGTGCCCACTCCCGAGCAGGTCGATCGAATCATCAACGTGCCCCTGCACGAATGCCCTACCTGCCACATGCCCTTGTGCGACCCCGCCGTGGTCGTCCAGTATCAGACCGACTTGCCGCCCATCGTCCCCATTGTCACCCAGTTCAACATCGAGACCGGTTTCTGCCCTTGCTGCCGCCAGCACTGGCAAGGACGGCACTCCGAGCAAGTCTCCGATGCCCTTGGTGCCGCCGGGAACACGCTCGGCCCCGTGGTCCTAACCATGGCCGCCGAGATGAAACATCGCCTCGGCGTCAGTTACCGAAAGATCTGCGATTTCCTGGCCACCTACGCCGATTTGCACGTGGCCCCCGCTACCTTCGTTCGCGCCGAGCAACGCCTGGCCGACCTCGCCCGACCCACTTACGAGTTGCTCCTTGAAGCCTTGCGGCAAAGCCACGTCGTCCATGCCGACGAGACCGGCTGGCGCATCGGCCGCCTCAACGCCTGGCTGTGGGTCTTCAGCAGCAAAGCGGCGACTATCTATGTGATCCGCACCGGCGTGGGTGCCCGTGGCCATCAGGTTCCCCGAAGACATCCTCGGCCCTGACTTCGATGGTTATCTGGTGGTGGACGGCCTGAAAAGCTACGACGTGCTCAAAGTCGCCAAGGGCCGTTGCAACGGCCATCTGCTGCGACGGTGCAAGGAACTTCACGATGTGGTCCCCGCCAAGGAGCAGCCTTACCTCGAATCCCTGAGCGCCCTCCTGCAAGAAGCCATCGACCTGGCTCGCCGCCGGGAGACCTTGACCCCCGCAGGCTACGACCGCCACGTCCAGGAGATCGAGCATCGCCTCGACGACTGGCTCGACGGTCTGCCGCGGTCGGTAAGCCCGGAACTGGATCGCCTGGACAACCACATCCGCACTCATCGCGGCGAGTGGTTGGTGTTCCTGCACGATCCCGAGGTGCCGCCCACGAACAATCACGCCGAGCAGATGTTGCATCCGGCGGTCATCACCCGCAAGGTGGGCGGCTGCAACAAGACCCTCTGGGGCGCGCTGGTCCATGGCGTCCTGGCAAGCATTATGGTGACCTGCAAGCGTAAGGGCAAGCGTTTCCTCGATCTCGCGCGGCGTCTCTGGCAGAGCAGCGACCCGCCAGCCATCCCTCTGGAAGCCTTGCCAGGCGGCTGAGCTGGAAGCCCCCGGGAAGGCCCGGGGACCTGCCTCATCCTTCGTGCTGATACGCTTCCTGGGTGCAACCTGCGCTTCCGGAGTGGAGGCAAGCCCCCTCCCGCGCCATCCGGCGGCAAGATCAAACCTGCTTATCTCCTCTGCCGGGGACAGCGTCCACGCGGCCCGTCGCACTGTCTCCTCGTACAATGGCACCCTCGGCGTGTGAATTTCGTGGCTGGCGTTGGCGGGGCACGCGCCGCAGGCCGGGCAAGACTCGGCGGGCGGCGCGTCCCACAAGGAGACTTCCAATGAGGCAGCGTATGAGACTGATGGCGCTGGCCGCCGTCGGGCTGGGCGCCCTGCTCGGCTACGCGGCGGCGTCCCGTGCGTTGAACCCGTTCCAGAGGGCCGGCGACGCCCCGGTTCCGGAACACAACACCGGTCAACCCCGCGCCGCGGCCGGCCCCGATCGGGACAACGTGCTCGCCCGGCGGGAGCCGAACTCGCCAGCTGGGATCCCTCAGGACGACAACCCAGCGGCCGACAAGAAGCCTAACATCGTCTTCATCCTGATGGACAACCTCGGTTACGGCGAGCTGGGCTGCTACGGCGGCGGCATCCTCCGCGGCGCGCCGACGCCGCGCATCGACAAGCTCGCCACGGAGGGCACTCGCCTGCTGAACTTCAACGTCGAAGCGCAATGCACGCCCAGCCGCTCGGCCATCATGACCGGACGCTACGCGATTCGCAGCGGCACGCACTCCGTGCCCCTCCCCGGTCAGCCTGAGGGATTGACGCGGTGGGAGGTCACCGTCGCCGAACTGCTCTCCAGTCAGGGCTACGCCACCGGCCACTTCGGCAAGTGGCATCTGGGCAGCGACCAAAGCCGGTTGCCCACCAGCCGGGGGTTCGACGAGTGGTTCGGCGTTCCGCGCACGGCGGACGAGACCTACTGGCCGGAGGCGCCCGGGTTCAAAGATGCCGGCCTCGAGCCGGAATACATCATGGAGGGCCGGAAAGGCGAGAAAAGCCGCAACATCGAAGTCTATGACTTCAAGTCGCGCAGGCTCATTGACGCCGAGATCACGCGCCGCGCGATCGATTTCATGAAGCGCAGCGTGAAGGCCGGCAAACCCTTCTACGCGTACGTTCCGCTCACACAGGTTCACTTCCCCGTTCTGCCGCACCCGGATTTTGTCGGCAAGACCGGCTTCGGCAATTTTCCCGACGCGCTGACCGAGATGGATTTCCGCGTCGGCCAACTCCTCGATGCCGTGGATGAACTGGGCGTGCGCGACGACACCATCTTTGTCTTCACCTCCGACAACGGGCCTGACTCGACCTATCCGCATCAGGGCAGTTCCGGCCCGTGGCGCGGCTACTACTTCACGCACATGGAGGGTTCATCGCGCGTGCCGTTCATTATCCGCTGGCCGGGGAAAATTCCCGCCGGCCGTGTGAGCAATGAGATCGTTCACGAGATGGACACCTTCACGACTTTTGCGAAGATTGCGGGCGCGCAAGTGCCGCAAGACCGGCTGATTGACGGCGTGGACCAGACCGATTTTCTGTTGGGCAAAAAGGAGGCGTCAAACCGCGAAGGCATCCTGCTCTTCTGCGCGGACCGGCTTGAGGCCGTCAAGTGGCGCAACTGGAAGATGTGGCTCTACGACGAGGAGCGAGACGGGTTCACGCCTCCGTTGAAACTCGGCGTGCCGAAACTCTTCAACCTCATCCTCGATCCCAAGGAGGAGTACCCGCAGACCACGATCGAAAACACCTGGGCCATCGTGGACATGACGAAGATGATCGAGGAGTTCGAGAGGAGCGTGAAAAAGTTCCCGCTCATCGCCCCCGGCACTCCAGACCCTTACACGCCGCCAAAGTGACGCTTTCGCTTGTCGGCGCGACTGCCGATAGGCGACGCCGACGAGCAGCCTAACAGTCGTCAGAAGTCGATCTTCGTCCGCAGCCCCAGGAAGAGCAGAGTATCCGCCCGCTCACGGCCTGGGTTCACCACTTGCAGGTCCGGCGTGATGTGGCACCAAGGAGTGGCGGCGACGTTGTAAAACAACTCGACTCCTTGCTCGTCCCGAATGGGCAACAATTGTGGAGCGAGTTGCTTCAACGAGTCGCTGACGCCGACATAGAAATAGCCGATTCCAAAAGTGTCTTGCTTACGCCCCTCAAATGGGCTGGCGCCGCCCAGTCCGATGTTGGCGCTCCAGTGGAATGGGTTTGGATTGCTGTCCGCCAATCCCAGGTTCCCGAACACCCCCCACGACCGCTTGGGGTCATCCGGCGACACGTAGACGGCTTGGTCGAATGCGTAGGCCAGCGACCACGACCCTTTCTTGGTGGGATTCGGGAGAACAAGCCCCTCGACCGGGTCGATGAACGGAGACGGCTGGAGATTGAAGTACGTTCCGGTGCTGTAGGTTGCGAAGAAAGTTTGGTGTCCGGGTTGGCCGATGAATTTCGTCGGCAGGTTGGCGGCGGCGAACAGGTCCACCCCGTTGTTAAAGAACGTCTTGAAGCCGCTTACCGTCGGGGTGTCGTTTGTGTCGTAGACGGCGCCCGTGAATACCCATTCTTGGTCTTTATTGAGGACGACGAATCCCGCCCCGAATGTCGAGTACGGAAACGTGCGAATAAGCACCGGATTGAACAGCAGCCCCGTGTTCTGGAATCCGTTCACGCCATCTGCGCCCCCGGTGAACGGCTGGCCGAAGCCGTCAAGGGTGTTGATTTTTCCGGCGTAGACCAAAAAGTTTTCGCTCAGAGCTTGGGTGAACTTGACGCCGGTGAGGGCAGTGACCGACCCGTTTCCGGTTGGGAGCGACTGAGCCAAGCTGACCGGCAGCAATGTTCCCGTGGAGTGGTTTACGTTGGCGCCAAACACCGACTCCCCATGCAGGTCGATGAACAGTCCCTTCCAAAGCCCGGCTTTCTCCCCATCGACGTTGAGGAGGTAGTCCGCTCGTCCCCGGTAATCGAATGAATGGTCCAGCCCACCGGTTGCGACCCCTGAGTAGAAGTTGGTGCTGGAAATGTTCCATGTGATCCCGTCGTCGCGCATAGCGGTCCTGGTCCCGAACCAGTCGCCGGTTAGATTCGGCCGTTCAAGGAGTGGGCCCCCGAACGGGACCGGATCAGGTTGCGCCGGCTTGTCCGCAGCTGGCTCGGGACACGAGGTGCTCGGCATGGTCAGCCGGTCGATGGCTCCAGAATCCGACAGGGGGTCGGCCGCTTTCGGGCTAATGTGCTGATCCGTGAGAGGGGGGGATGTTGGTTGGTCACCGGTAGTGGGAAGCTCCTGGGCCAAAGCGGGACACGTTCCGACCGCCAACGCGACCGTCGCGGTGAGCAGGAACCGGGCGGTGGAACGAGTGAAGTGCGAGAGCGAGACCATCCTACGGCCTCCATGCCATATGCGGATGAGGCAGGCCATCGTGGGCCTGTCCATCCGGGACGAGAGCGACTGGACCTCTTGAGGAGCGCGCCTAGCATTGTTTCGGTCGGGGCGGTGAGACGGCATGAGCAGCGTGTGCCATGTTGAGCCGGAAAATCAGATACCTGCTCTCTGGCGGAGTGGTTGTGCCGGATGTATCGAGTCCATGCCGGCTTCCTGCTCATAAGGAGAACGAAAGGTAGAAGCGTTCGATACCCTGCTCGTCGCAAAGAGGGAGTAAGGAAGCAGACCCAACTTGAGTTCACGGTAAACAGATACGGCAGAAGCTCATCAAGCTTGAGACGCTCGACTGGTCTCGCGGCAACTCGAAGCTCTGGGAAGGTCGCGCCATGAGCGCCGGCCGGCTCTCGAAGAAAACCGTGAACGTCGTCCTGACGGGCAACGCCATCAAGAAGCACCTTGGGCTGAAGCTCACCGAGGACGAGCAGCAGTTGGAGAACGACTACCTGGGGAGCCGCAATGGCCGAAGCAGCTAAAAATCCGGGCAGCCGGCCGTCCGCCTTCGCCGAGCGCGGGCTGGTGAAGACCGTCCAAGCCCTCTGTGACGAGATCCGGGAGCTCTACCTCTGTGACGCCGTCCCCTGGGTGGTGGGCTACAGCGGCGGCAAGGACTCCAGCGCCGTCTTGCAGTTGGTGTGGCTCGCGATCCGTGACCTGCCGAGTGAGCAGCGGACGAAACCCATCCACGTCATCACGACCGACACGCTGGTCGAACAGCCGCTAGTCGCCGCCTGGGTGGATACGTCGCAGGCGCGGATGCGGGAGGCGGCGGCCACGCAGGGGATGCCCATCACACCGCACAAGCTCACCCCGGAGATCGAAGACTCGTTCTGGGTGAACTTGATCGGGAAGGGCTACCCCGCGCCGCGGCAGAAGTTTCGCTGGTGTACGGAACGTCTCAAAATCCGTCCTTCTAACAAGTTCATCCGCGACGTTGTCCGCCAGAACGGCGAGGCCATCCTCGTACTCGGCACGCGCAAGGCCGAGAGCCAGAAGCGTGCCGCGACGATGGTGAAGCACGAAGCCCGGCGTGTGCGGCATCGACTAAGCCCGAACGTCAGTCTCCCGAACTCGCTGGTCTACACCCCTATCGAGGACTGGAGCAACGACGATGTCTGGCTGTACCTGATGCAGGTGAAGAACCCCTGGGGCCACGACAACAAGTCGCTCCTGGGAATGTACCAAGGCGCGTCGGAAGGCGGCGAATGCCCGCTGGTGGTGGACACCACGACGCCCAGCTGCGGCGCCAGCCGGTTCGGTTGCTGGGTCTGCACGGTCGTGGACAAGGACCGGTCGATGGAGGCGATGATAAAGAACGACGAGGAGAAGGCGTGGATGGCGCCGCTCCTGGAGTTGCGAAACGAACTGGACAAGCCCGACGACCGCGACCGCCGTGACTTCCGCCGCATGAACGGCCGGGTGCAGCTCATGGGCGACGGCTCGATCGTGGTCCCCGGTCCCTACACGAAGGAGTGGCGCGAACGCTGGCTCCGGCGCGTGCTGGAAGCTCAGCAGAGCGCCCGGCTGGAAGGGCCGCCGGAGTTCCGCACGCTACAGCTCATCACCCTGGAGGAGATGCACGAGATCCGGCGGATCTGGCTCTACGAGAAGCACGAGTTCGATGACGTCCTGCCGCGAATCTACGAGGAAGCGACCGGCGAGAAATTCCCCAAGCGCGGCGACGAGGGCAACGGGCTGCGGGCGGACGATTGGACGCTCTTGCGCGAAGTCTGTGGCGGTGATCGGGCGTTCTTCGACCTGCAAGTGTCCCTCCTGGGGGTCGAACGCCAGTTCCGCGGCATGTCCCGGCGCTCCGGCATCTACGAGGTCCTTGAGGACCGGCTGCGTACTGGGCTTTACGGCAGCGAGCAGGAAGCGGTAGCCATCCTGGGCGAACGACTCAAGAAACGCGAGCAGGCGAGTCAGGGGGCGCTGTTTCCCAAGGAGCTACCGGTAGTGGATGCCTCGTCCCAACCTACAGGGACTGAGGAATGATCCTGGAACAACTGACGGTTCGCAACTTCTGTCTGTTCCGCGGCGAGCAGGTCTTCGACTTGACGCCCGGTCGCCGCAACGGACGACATCTGCCCATTACCCTCTTCGGCGGCATCAACGGGGGAGGGAAGACGACCCTCCTCGACGCGATCCGGCTCGCCCTGTACGGAGGGCGGGCCCGGTGCTCGAAGCGGTCGAACCTCGCGTACGATGACTTCCTGCGCCAGTCCATCCACCACGGCGTCAACGGGAGCGAGGCGGCCGGCGTGTCGCTGTCGTTCCGGAATGCGGCGGATGGAGAGGAGCACCTCTACGACGTATGCCGGAGCTGGAAGGTCTCCGAGGGCCGGCTGCGCGAAGACCTGCGGGTGTTGCAAGACGGACTGCCCGACCAGTGGCTGTCGGAGAATTGGCCGCAGTTGGTCGAAGACCTCTTCCCGCTCGACATCTCGCAACTGTTCTTCTTCGATGCCGAGAAAATCCGAGTGCTGGCCGAGGATGAGAGCAGCAGTAAGGCCCTCGGCGCCGCCATCAAGTCGCTCGCATGATGCGGCTCGCCGGGCGAACGCGAGAGACCATGCGGGTCTTCCTGCAACGGGTGACGGCTCACAAGATCGATCGACTATCGGCATTCATCACCGAGTCTTTCCGCTTCCTGCTGCGCAAGCAGACGCTGGTCGAGCGCATCCTCATCGACCCGACGACGTTTGCGATTACCCTCTATGACGAGACGGGGCAGGCGATCGCCAAGCAGCGATTATCGGAAGGAGAGAAGCAGATCTTCGCGATCTCCGTACTCTGGGGTCTGGCACGGGCATCAGCCAGGCCGCTACCGGCGGTCATCGACACGCCGATGGCGCGGCTCGACGCCGCCCACCGCCAGCACCTGGTGGAGCGCTACTTCCCCAACGCCAGCCACCAAGTCATCATCTTCTCCACGGATACGGAGGTGGACCGGCAGTACTACCAAGCCTTGCAGCCGTCGATCGCCCGCGCCTACCACCTCAACTACGACGATGAGACCAAACGGACAGTGGGAGAGGAAGGCTACTTCTGGAAAGAGTGACCCCGGCGCCGGAGACTCACCATGAGCATAAAGCAGTTTCGCCTTTCAGCCCAGGCCAGGGACCAGTTGATCCGTCTGAAAACGAGAACCGGGATCACGCAGTGGAACGTCCTGTGCCGGTGGGCCTTCTGCCTCTCCCTGCGGCAATCCACTCCGCCTACGCCTATCGAAATCCCAAGTGACAGCAACGTCGAGATGACGTGGCAGGTCTTCGGCGGAGAGGCACACGAGCTGTTTTTGGCGCTGCTCAAGGAACGCTGTGAGCAGCAGGGGCTGGGCACATCGGACGACGTACTTCTTCGACAGTTCCGCCTGCACTTGCACCGGGGCATCAACCACCTGGCGACACCGCGGGCGATCCGGTCGATCGGGGATTTGGTCCGACTGGCCCTCGAAGATGGGGCAACATCCGCTGAATGACGGCCTCCGCGTTCGATACCTCGCACTCTGCTGGCGGCGTCGCCCCCACTCAGAAGAGCGAGGGCCGGTCCGCATCCACGTCGGACACTCGGAGATGCAATCGCCTCAGAACGCCGTGCATATCCTTGTCCTCGTCCTCGCCAGAGCCGTCTTCGCCGCGTAGGGTAACCGTTCACGGGGCGAGGGTGACAAAAGGTCAGTAAAGCGACAAGACGGACATCTTAAAATCACCTGAAAAACCGGTCACACTCTACTACACACGAGGCATCAGTTTCATGGGAAAGGCTTGAACGGGGTGCGATATTGATATCTGCATTGCCGCGGCCTTCAATTGCTGTTATTGCCATCTCTTAACACCATGTCATTTCTGGGCGATTTACAGAGGTCTTGATTGGCGGAATAGTGAACTCCTGTCACCCTCGCCCCGTGAACGGTTACAGGAATTCGACCTGACGCCGCCGTTCGACGCGCCGCCATTGCGGGAAGCCCGGTCGAGACCGCCGGGGCGCTGGGGAATAGTCTGGTGATTGATCCAGGGCATGAGAACGGGCGTCGGCGCCGCGCGAGGCCGGCCCGGAGAGGCGATTTGATTGGCAGAATTCTCGAAGACCGCGGTATGCTGTAGCTGATGGGAAGACGCACTGCGCGGACGTTGCGCGGCAACAGCCCCCGACTACATCGCACGTTCACCAGGGGGTGGAAGGAACACGTCTCCCGAGTGCGCGAGCTGCGGCTCGCATCGAACCATCGGGGAACGACCATGACGCCGCCCATTCCTGGAAAGCCCCGCGCCGCCCGGACGCGCCCGCACGTGTTGCTAGCGCCCGCCGCGGCCGTCATGGACCGCCTCACCTATCCCTGGAAGTTCGCCCTCATCAGCCTGCTGTTCGCCTTGCCTCTGACGCTCTTCCTGTATTTCCTCCTCGCCGACTCCTCCGACAACATCCGCTTCGCCCAGAAAGAGTTGGATGGCGTCCAGTATCTGCGCCCCCTCCGCCGCCTGCGCGAGCATGTCATCCAGTGCCGCCTGCTTGCGCTCGACGACGTCGGGGCCGACCAGGTCCGCCGGCCGGAACTGATGCGTAAACTGGCGGAAATCGACGGGGACCTGCAAGCCCTGACCGCGGCGGAGCGGCAACTCGGCGCCGGGCTCAACACCGCGAGCAAGTTCGCCGCGCTCCAGGATGATTGGCGTTCTCTCAAAGAGAAACTGGTCGCCCAGGCGCCCGAGGACGCGGACGCCCTGCACGCCGCGCTCCTGGCCGACGTGGCCGCCCTCACGTCTCACGTCGGCGACGCCTCGAACCTGATCCTCGATCCGTACCTCGACAGCTATTACCTGATGGATCCGATCCTCCTGCATTTGCCCCAAGGAGAAGACCTGGCCGGACAGGCGGCCGCGCTCGGCAAGAAATGCCTCCGTCCGGGGGCGACCCTGACGGTCAAGGAACGCGCCGAGTTCACCCGCTTGCCTGGCCTTCTGCGCTCCAATCTCGAGGCGACGCGGGACGCCATGGACAAGGCGTTTCGGAACAACGCCGCCGCGCACCTCCAGGACCGCCTGGACGAACCGCTGCGCGAGTTCGAGACCGCCACGGAACGGGTGTTGCCGCTCCTCGATCGGGACATCCTTCCGGAGAAGGTGATCGCCGTAGCGCCCGACGACTTCGAGCGCCTGACCGGTGAGCAGCGGAAAGCCAGCTTCCAACTCTGGGACCGAACGAGCGCGGAGTTGGACGCGGTGCTGCAAGCCCACGTCGCAGGCTATTACGGCAAAATGCGTCTGGTCCTGCTGTGCGCGGTCGGGACCGTGCTGCTGGTCGTCTACCTGCTGGCCGGGTTCTATGCGACCGTCATGAACACCGTGCGGACGCTGGAAGCCGCGGCCCAGCGCATGGTCGGCGGCGAACTGGACGCGCCGATCGCCTTGCAGACCCGCGATGAACTCGGGCAGGTGGTCGCTTCCTTCACCAAGATCGCCGCGCGGTTGCGCGAGGAAGCGGCGCAGGCGCGCGAGGAAAGCGACCGCGCCCGCACGGCCGAGGCGGCGCTGCACACGGCCAAGGCCGTCGCGGAAGAAGCCAATCGGGTCAAGAGCGAGTTCCTGGCCAACATGAGCCACGAGATCCGCACGCCCATGAACGGCATCCTCGGCATGACCGAGCTGGCCCTGGATACGAAGCTGACCCGCGAGCAGCGCGAGTACCTGAGCCTGGTCAAAGCCTCCGCCGAGTCGTTGCTGGGCCTCATCAACGACATCCTCGACTTCTCCAAGATCGAAGCCCGGAAACTGCACCTGGATTCGGTGGACTTCGCCCTGCGGCCGCACCTGGACGAAGTCATGAAGACCCTGGCCTTGCGGGCGCAGCAGAAGGGCCTGGAACTGGCGTGCCGCGTGGCCCCCGAGGCTCCGGAGACCGTGTGCGGCGACCCCGGCCGGCTGCGGCAGGTCCTGGTGAACCTGGTCGGCAACGCCATCAAGTTCACGGCCGGCGGCGAGGTGGTGGTGGACGTGCGGCCGGAGACGCGCACCGAAAAAGACGTCTGCCTGCGCTTCTCCGTGCGCGACACGGGCATCGGCATCCCCAAGGAGCACCAGGACCACATCTTCGAGGCGTTCACGCAGGTGGATCGTTCGACGACCCGAAAGTACGGCGGCACCGGCTTGGGCCTGACCATCTCGGCACAGCTGGCGTCCCTGATGGGCGGCCGCATTTGGGTGGAAAGCGACGTGGGCAAGGGCAGCACCTTCCACGTCACCGCGCGGTTCGGCCTGAACGGGGCGGGGGCGCCGCTGCCGGCGCAGCCGGCCCACCTGCACGGCCTGGCGGTGCTGATCGTGGACGACAACGCCACCAACCGCCGCATTCTGGAAGAGGTGCTCACCAACTGGCATATGCGGCCGCGGGCGGTGGACGGCGGGGCGGCGGCGCTGGCGGTGCTGTCGGAGGCGGCGGCGGCGGGCGAGCCGTACCCGCTGATCCTGCTGGACGGCCACATGCCGGAGATGGACGGCTTCACCCTGGCCGCCCGCATTCAAGCGGATTCCGCGCTGTCCGGGGCCACGGTGCTGATGCTGACCTCGGCCGGCCAGCCGGACGACGTGGAGCGCTGCCGGCAGCTGGGCATCCGCGCCTATCTGACCAAGCCGGTGCGGCAGTCGGAGCTGCTGGAAACGATCCTGGCCACGCTGGGTGGCTCGCCTCTGCACGCCGACCTCGCGGCCGCCGGGCCACCGGTCGCGGCGCCCGGTCGGCGGCCGCTGCACGTCCTAGTGGCGGAAGACAACACCGTAAACCAGCAGCTGGCGCTGGCTCTGTTGCGAAAGCAGGGGCACTCGGTCGTCATCGCCAACACCGGCCGTGAGGCGGTGGAGGCGCTGGAGAAGCAGGCGTTCGATGTGGTGCTGATGGACGTGCAGATGCCGGAGATGGACGGCATGGAGGCGACGGCTGCGATCCGGCGGAGGGAGAAGGGCACGGGCCGTCGCGTGCCGATCATTGCCATGACGGCGCACGCCATGAAGGGCGACCGCGAGCGCTGCCTGGCGTCCGGCATGGACGGCTACGTCTCCAAGCCCATCCAGAGGCACGAATTGTTCGGTGCCATCGCGGCGCTGGTCCCCGCGGAGTCCCCCGCGCCGACTGTGGTGGCGCCGAATAACCCGCCGGCCGGCGACGACGGGGCGATCATCGACCAGGTCGAGGCGTTGACCCGCGTGGGCGGCGACTGGGGGCTGTTGAAGTCGCTGGCGGAGATGTTCTTCGATTCGTACCCGGCGCAGCTGACGGAGCTGCGCGAGGCGATCGGCGGCGGCGACGGGCCGACGGTGTGCCGGTTGGCGCACACGTTAGTGGGGGCGGTGGGCATTTTCGGGGCGCGGCCGGCGGTGGAGGCGGCGACGCGGCTGGAAACGATGGGCCGCGAGGGCCAGCTGGCCGGGGCGGAGGAGGCGTGGAAGCGGCTGGACATGGCCATCGCCGGGCTCAAGCCCGCGCTGACGGCGATGACCGCCGCAGGGCCGGAGGCGCAGCGCTGAGGGAGCGCCACGAGTCACGGATCGGCCGCTCCGGTCGGGGGTGCTCCTCCCGATCTTGGCGCCGGCACGGGAGCCGGCCCGCCGTCAACGGCGGGCCTATACGCCCAAGCCCGGTGAACCGGGCTGTAATCCACGGGTAGCCCCGTTCACGGGGCTTCGGCCTGTAGCCCCGCCGATGACGGCGGGGCGGATCTTGTTGCAGGCGAGGCGCGGTTCACTACCGACCTCGTCCTGAACTCCTTGACGATTGCGTCTCGGCGTCCAACATTATCCCGTGAGGCCGGGCGCGTCCTGTTGAGACCGCCGCCGCGATTGCGCCCTTGTCCGATCCGCCAAATGGATTGACGGCGCCACTCATGTCGCATGAACTCACGATCGCGCCGAGCGGCCATCTGGCGTTGCGAGAGCAAGCGTCCGGGGATGAGCCGGCGACGGCCGTTCCGCGGCCCATCGTTGCCGCCTTCGCGGAAAGCCCGTCGCGGGGGCTGCTGCACCTGGCGACGAACGAATTGCAAGCCGCTCTGCCGCCCGCGCTGGATTATGTCCGGTCGTTCGCCCGAACGTATCTGACGCGGCTCTGCCAGACCCAGCCTCACGACGCGACGGCCGATTTGCCGCCCACGCCGCCCCCCTCGTCCGACGAACTGAAGGCCTGGATCTTGCGGGCGCCGCCGATGATCGGCCTGGAGTATTTGCGCGAGGAAGCGCTCGCGGCGTGGTGGACCGGCCTGGATGCGCTGGTCCGCGACGAGGTCCGGCTCCACGCGGGCGGCGCGCAAGCGTACCTCAGCGAGAAAAACCCTCTCTGGAGGTTTGTCGGCCGCGTCACCTTTCACCTGGCCGAGAACAAGCGCGACACGGAGCACCCGTTCGCGTTTCTGGCGACGTATGCCAGCCGCCTGTCGGCGCGGGGGCGCGTCGAGCACGAAGCCCTGGGCCAGGCGCTGGAGCAATATGCGGGCGCCAGGAACCGGCAAGCGTTGCTCTCGTTGCTCGTTCCCATTCAACGGGCGGCCGAGCGCAGCGCCCTGGTCAAAGAACTGGTCGAGTCCGGCGACGTATACCACCCCCTGGCGTGGTCGCCGCGCCAGGCGCACCGCTTCTTGCAGGACGTGCCGATCCTGGAAGAAAGCGGGCTGATCGTTCGCATCCCCGATTGGTGGAAGCCCCTCCAGCCCCCGCGGGCTATCGTGCAGGTGCGGATCGACGGCCGCCCGCGCTCCACGCTGGGGGCGGATGCCTTACTCGATTTCTCGGTCGGCGTGGCGCTGGACGGCGAATCCCTGAGCGAGACCGAAGTCCAGGAGTTGCTGGCTTCGACGGACGGACTGGTCCGGCTCAAGGGACAGTGGGTGGAGGTGGACCGCGAGAAACTGGCCGAAGCGCTGGCGCATTGGCAAACCGTGCGGCGCGGCGTGCGAGAGGGCGGCCTTTCCTTCTTTGAAGGGATGCGCTTGCTGGCCGGCGTCGCGCTGGAGCGCGACGCGGCGGCGCCGCTCCCGGAAGCGACCCGCGCGTGGACGGGGTTGACGGCCGGCCCTCAGCTCGAGGCGATGCTGAGCCGGCTGCGGTCCGCGGACGCCGGGCCTCTTCCCAACCCGCCGGGGCTGCGCGCCGAGCTGCGCCCCTATCAGCGCGGCGGCGTGAGCTGGCTGCACTTTCTGACGCAACTCGGTCTCGGCGCCTGCCTGGCCGATGACATGGGGCTGGGCAAGACCGTCCAGGTGATCGCCCTCTTGCTCGCTTTGAAGCGCGAACGCGAGCAAGGCGATCCGTCCGGGGCGAAGGCGGCGCCCTGGCTGCTGGTCGTGCCGGCGTCCTTGATCGCGAACTGGAAGGCGGAACTGGAGCGCTTTTCGCCATCCCTTTTGTATACAATAGTTCACCCCTCGGAAACGCCGGCCGGCGAAGCGGCGCGTTCCGCCGCGGACGTTGAGGGCCGCGATCTGGTCATCACCACGTATGGCATGTTGTCGAGGCAGGCGTGGCTGCGCCGGCGCGACTGGGGACTCGTGGTTCTCGACGAGGCGCAAGCCATCAAGAACGCCGGCACGCGCCAGGCGCGGGCCGCCAAGGAGTTGCGGGCGGCCGCGCGCATCGCCTTGACGGGCACGCCGGTCGAAAATCGGCTCTCGGACCTGTGGTCGTTGTTCGATTTCCTGAACCCCGGTCTGCTGGGCGGCGCCAAGGCCTTCGCCGGCTTTGTCAAGCGAATGCAAGCGCGGCAACAGCCGTCGTATCAGCCGTTGCGGACGCTCGTCGGGCCGTACATCCTACGGCGGTTGAAGACGGACAAGCGCGTCATCGCCGACCTGCCGGACAAGACCGAGGTGAAGGCGTATTGCGGCTTGACCCGGCGGCAAGCGGCCCTCTACGAGCGGGCGGTTCGCGACCTCCAGGACGGGCTGGAGAACGTGGACGGGATGCGGCGGCGCGGGCTGGTGCTGGCCCAGTTGATGCGCCTTAAACAGATCTGCAATCATCCCGACCAGATGCTCGGCCACGGGGACTACGACGCCCGGCACAGCGGCAAGTTCCGGCGTTTGGCCGAGCTGTGCGAGGAGCTGGCCCAGAGGCAGGAGAAGGCGCTCATTTTCACCCAGTTCCGCGAGGTCGCCGAGCCTTTGGCCCGGTTTCTGGAAGGCGTCTTCGGCCGGCCGGGCCTGGTGCTGCACGGCGGGACCGCGGTCGCCAAACGGCGCGAACTGGTGGAACGGTTTCAGCGCGAGAGCGGGCCGCCGTTTTTCGTCCTGTCGCTCAAGGCGGGCGGGACCGGACTGAACCTGACGGCGGCGTCGCAGGTGATTCACTTCGACCGCTGGTGGAACCCGGCCGTGGAAGACCAGGCGACGGATCGGGCGTTCCGCATCGGCCAGAAGCGCAATGTTCTGGTGCATAAATTCGTGTGCCGGGGGACCGTGGAAGAGCGGATCGACGCCCTGATCGCCGAAAAGACCGATCTGGCGCGCGACGTGGTCGAAGGCGGCGAGCGGTTGCTGACGGAGATGGAGAACGACGAATTGCTGCAATTCGTGGCCCTGGACGTTCACAAGGCGTTGGGTGCATAATACAGTACGGCGTTGAGGTCTATTTCAAGGTCCAAGGGAGGGCGCCATGTGGTATGCCTTTCGACCGTACGTCCCGGCGGCGAAGCGACGGGCGCAGGCCGCCCGGGAAGTCGAGAAGCGAAGAAAAAAGGGACAGGCCGTTTCGCCGGTCGTCATCGAGGGCCGGACCATCGCGACGACGTTCTGGGGCAAGGCCTGGTGCGACAACCTGGAATCCTACAGCGACTATGAAAACCGTCTGCCGCGCGGCCGCACCTATGTCCGCAACGGCGCGGTGGTGGACCTGCGGATCCATCCGGGCAAGATCACGGCGCTGGTGAGCGGTTCCGAGCTATACGAGATCGCCATTCACATCACGCCGTTGACGGATGCCCAATGGCGCGGCGTCAAGGCCCGCTGCGCGGGCGAGATCGGCTCCCTAGTGGAGCTGCTGCAAGGCCGGCTCTCGAAGAGCGTGATGGAGGTCGTCACGGCCCACGAGGGCGGCTTGTTCCCCAAGCCGCGCGAGATCAAGTTTTCATGTTCCTGCCCCGACTGGGCCGGCATGTGCAAGCACATTGCCGCCGTGCTCTACGGCGTGGGAGCGCGTCTCGATCGGGAACCCGCGCTGCTCTTCCTCCTGCGCCAGGTCGATCCTCTGGAATTGATCGCGGAGGCGGTCCCGCGCGCCGGCAAGAAGAACTCCACCGGGAAAAAGACGATCGCGGCCGGCGAGCTGGAAAGCGTCTTCGGGATCGAACTGGCGAAGCCCGAGGCCGCGGATCGGCTGGCGGAGCCAGGAGTGAAAGGCGCCAAAAAGCGGACGCCTGGGCGGCGAAAAGCCGCCACGCCCGCTCCGGCCGCGACGGTCAAACTCCCGGCGCCGGGGACGGCAGACGCCGCACCCCATTCGCCACGCGCCCGAAAGGGCAAGGCCGCCGAGAATCGCAAACGCAAGGGATGAGCGGACGGCCAAGGGGCCGTCCGGGCCCTGCAATCGAATTCCCGGTCGCAACGGAATTGAACGCTCTGCAATGGACTAAGAATTACTCGACGGCAAGTACTTTGACTCAAAAAAAGGGTTGTCCCTACCGAAAACGCCATCGTGGCAGGCTTGCTCACACTCGTGAGAACTCTTCGATTGGCGAACTGTCGGCGCCAAAAGTTCGGCGCTCCTTCCAAACGGGCTCCTGATGCCATCGTGGCATTTTCGGTAGGGACAGGGGACGGCCGCCTACACCTTGAGCAGCCGGCACGCGTCCGCATAGCCCGCCGCCGGGAAGCCGTACTCGCTGGCCGTGACGCGGGCCAGGGCCGCCAGCTGCCGCCAGCGGAAGGCCGGCCGAATGGCCGCGAACTCCTCGGTCACAGTGCGGTAGTACTTCTCGGCGTGCAGGGCGCCGTCCTCGCTCACGGCATACTTCAGCAGCAGGTCGAAGACTGGCCGCGACGGCAGATCCAACTGGCCGTAGCGGGACACGACGGCGCAGGCCCGGGCCTGGTCCTTGTCCTTGATCGCGGCCTCCGCGTCGCGCAGCAGGCCGTCGGCGTCCTTCGCCGTGATTTTCTCCAACCGCTCGGGCAGCGGCTGGGGATCCTTGTTGAAGCCGCCGGTCTGCCCGGCCGTGTGGAACGCCCCGACGATAAGGCTGGCGACCGTGTTGCGAGCGTCGCTGACTCGGGCGATGTTGCGCCAGGCGTTGGCCGAGTCCGAGGCGTGGACGCCGCGCGAGGCGCCGTGAACGCTGCCCTCCGGCTTGCCGGCGTTGGCCTGCTGCTTGGTGCGGCCGGGGTCGCACAGCACAAGCCGGTTCGCCGCCAGCGAGATGGCCTCGCCGACCGCCTCCGGCGACATCCCGTCGGCCAGGGCGGCGGCCACCGCGTCGGCGGCCTGCGCACGGGCGCCGGAGTAGACCGTGTCCGCCAGCCGCGCGATCCACACTCGGATAGCTCCGCCTGCGTAGGACAGTCCGTCGGGTTCATGGCCGCACTCCCGGGGCTTTCTTGCCAGCATAACGCGGGCGCGTAACAGGATCTACCTTCTCCCCACACCTTTCAGGAGAATTGCAAAGTCCGTTTGGCACGCCATAAGTCGTTTAGTGATCGTGGCCTCCCGACCATCGCTCAAGGACTTACGGCGACGGCAGGCGACTTTGCAATTCTCCTGGCCCTGGGGAACGGTTCTACGTGCTCGCTCCGAACGTGGTTGTGGTGGATCTGACCAAAAGTGGGGACATTTTGGGGAATATCCACAGCGCGATGACATATCACTGGGGCTATACTGCCTGGGATGGAGGCGCCGCGCCAGGACGCCGCTTTTCCGTGGATCACGATCCGTCGGGTGGTAAGCTAAGGGCTGTCATTGTTGCGGCCGCCCTCTGGAGCGACTGCCACACCCAAGGAGACCGCAAATGGCGCACGAGCAGGAGAAGCAGCAACTGGAGGAAAAGGTGGCCGCCCTGGTGGAAGCCAGGTTCGGCGGCGACTACCGGAAGGCCTTCGACCACTCCGACAGCAACCACGACGGAAAGGTCGGCAAGGACGAGCTGATGGCCCTGCTACAGGACGCGGGGATCGGCAACTTCCTGACCCGCTCGACCTGGGCGGCCGGGGTCATTGAGCAGCTGGATACGGACGGGGACGGCCGCATCTCCTGGCCGGAGTTCGAGTCCGTCTTCACCGCGGGCCGAGGGTAGCGTTTTGTTTTCGACAGGTTAATTTCCCTGTATTTCGGAAGGAGGCGGTGTGTGGCGAAAAGAAAAACGGGGCGCCCGACGTTCGGCAAGGATTTCGGCCTCGGCTGGGTGGGGTTCGTTCACAGCTCCTGCCAGCTCCTCTCCGGCAGCATCGCCTACCTCACCCGGCGGGACAAGAAGGGCGACGTCACCGTCACGCACTCCTTCCTCGTCACCGGACCCGACGAGTGCGTCGAGGCCAACCTGCCGGTGGGGGTGGTGACTTCCGATCTGGCAAAGGAATACCTCGGCCGGGACGACCGGCTGGTCCTCTTCCGCAAGCCCAAGGGTCTGACGCCGGCTGTCGCCCGGCGGCTCGTGGCCAGGGCGAAGGCGCAGCTGGGGGCCAAGTTCGACTACGGCGCGTTCGCCGCCGAGGGGCTGACCGACTCCTTCCTGGGGCACCTGGTCGATTCCCTCCTGGGCGGCAAGCCCAAGAAGCTCCTGGCCGGGCTGCTGCACCAGAAGGGGCGCTACGTGTGCAGCGAGTTGGTCGCCTACTGTCTCCGGCAGGAGCCGCGGTTCCGAGAAAAGGGCGTCCTGGCGCGCCCGCCGGGCGTTTTGACTCCACAAGAACTGTTCGAGGACGGGGAGCTGTTCGAGCCCCTCAGTGCCCAAACGTCCCGAACAGCTTCATCAGAATCGGGATCGGCATGAACACGTCCCCCGCGACGAACCAGGCCAAGGTCAGCCGGCTTGGTGGTCGCCAATACCAGCCGTCCATACCGAAAATGCCGTTGTGGCAGGCTTGCTCACACTCGTGAGAACTCTTCGCTGGCGAGCTGTCGGCGCCGAAAGTTCGGCGCTCCTTCCAAACGGGCTCCTGATGCCATCGTGGCATTTTCGGTAGGGACACGGGTGGGAAATTCATCCGCTTTATGGGTTTACGGGCCGGCAGTCGCTCCTGTTCGAGTCCTCGTCCGCCGGCTATAAAGATCCGGGGCGCAGTCAGGTCTTCTGTGGCGCCGAAGGGCCTGGCCGTGCCTGCACGTTCGCGGCAAGGAGGCCGTCCCGCAAGTTCCCTTCGAGGACCTTTGCTCATGAAATACTACGCCTTTTTCTCCGCCCTGCTGCTGGCGTCTTCGACGGCAGGGGCGGAAGGACCGCCGCCGTCGGCTCCTTTCGCCTGGACGCCGGCGGCCAAGTCGCCGGTCGAGCGAGTCGAAGCGCCGGCCCTGGTCCTGAACGACAAACTGTACGTCTTCGGGGGATTCGACGCCGGACTGCGGGCGCTGCCGTTTCTCGACGTCTACGATCCGGCGAAGGACTCCTGGACCCGCTTGCACGACATGCCCATGAAGGTCACGCATCTGAATCCGGCCAGCGACGGGAAACGGGTCTGGTTCGCGGGCGGCTTCAAAGGCCCGCATCCCGGCGCGGCCACCGACGAGGTGTGGAAGTACGACGTCGCGTCCGATTCCTGGAGCCCGGGACCGCCCTTGCCCGAACGGCGGGCCGCCGGCGCCCTGGTTCGGCTGGGAAAAAACCTGCATTACTTCGGCGGTTACACCGCGGATCGCAACACCACCTGCGCGGACCACTGGACGTTGTCGCTCGACGACGGCAAGCAATGGAAACGGGCGGCGGCCTTGCCCGAGCCGAAGGGACACGTGAGCGCGATCGTGCTGCACGACAAGATCTACGCCCTGGGTGGTCGCTTGCGCCATGACACCGATCCCCAGGACATGAAGTCGTGCGACGCCTACGACCCGGCGACGGACAAGTGGTCGGCCATAGCCAGCCTGCCGTTCAACCGCAGCCACTTTGAATGCAGCACTTTTCTGATGAATGGACGCATTGTCATTGCCGGCGGCATCAGCGACAACACGCCGGCCGGGACTCCGGGCGTGGCGGACGTCACCCTCTACGACCCCGCCGGCGACAGCTGGGTCGCCCTGCCCGCGCTGCCTCAGCGATTGCTCTCGCCCGTCGCGGCCTTGATCGGCGACAAGCTCATCGTGTCCACCGGCGGCCTGAATAACTCGCAACCGGTGCAAACCACCACCTATGTGGGCACGCTCGTCAACCGCTGGGAAGTGGCCGACCCTATGCCGGCGGCGCTGGGCGCCGTGGCGTGCGGCATCGTTGGCGACAAGCTGTACGTGGTTGGCGACGGCCAAGCGGCAACGCTTGCATACCATCTGACCACCGGCAAGTGGATGGCCGCGGCGAGCCAGCCGGCGCGCGCGTTCGCCGGGCGTCAGCACGCGGCGGAGGTCGTGGGCGGCAAGCTGTACTTGCTCGGCGGCATCGGGGGCGACTCCGAAGGCAAGACGCAGATCTTCGATCCCAAGGAGGGTCGCTGGACGACGGGGGCAAACATGCCTTTCGCCGCCGGCGCGTGCGCGTCGGCGGTCCTGGGGGATGAAATTTACGTCGCCGGCGGGACCGTCAAGGACGCCGTCACGTCCCAGGCGGCCAGGTACAGCCCCAAGAACAACACGTGGACGCTCTTGCCGGCCATGAAACAAGGGGTCCGGGGCGCCGCGGGCGGGACGGACGGCTCCACGTTCTACGTCTTTGGCGGGATCGGTCCCGAGGGCACGGCCCTGGGCGCCGTGCAAGTCTATGACCCCGCTTCCGGGGCGTGGCGGCTCACCTCGAACTCAGGTGCGAAGATCGCACCCCTGCCCCAGGCGCGCGGCGGCATGGGCAAAGCCGTATTCGTTGACGGAGAGTTCTACCTCATCGGCGGACGGATCGCTGACGGCGAAGGGGCCAAGGAGACGGCGACGTCCAACCGCGTGGACGTTTACCATCCCGGCAAGAACACCTGGCGCTCCGGCACCGCCATGCCTACGGCCCGCCAGGGCGTCTATCCCCAGGTGATCGCTGGTCGCATCTACGTGGCGGGGGGCGGCCCGCAGGCCGGCCCATCGACTTCGCCGGTGCTCGAAATCTACAACCCGTCGCCCGCCGCCCCGCACACGGGCCTCAGCCCTTAATTGAAATCTCCCCTGGACGCCGAACGCCGCCGGGGGTCCCTTCGCGGTGCAATGCGGGTCGGGTACGTCGGCAGGCGGCCGGCCCGGGGCGCTGCCGGCGCCGAGGACTCCCATACGCGGCTTCCACTTGGTAGAATAGGCGCATGACGTTTGGTAAAGGTCCCACCCTCCGGGCATCGTCGCCGCGCCCGCACAACCGCGAAGAGTGACAAATACGGATCCTCGACGTCGCCGGGCGCGACGGCATTACGGACCCACGAGATACCAGACGAGAAGCTCGTACCCCTTGCCGGCCCCTCCCTCTGGGACAGGAACGCTTTGGAGGCCATTGATGAGGACGGGGAAAATCATGCCCTTTCGATGGTTCGCACTGGCGGCCGGCGGCGGGGCCGCGGCGCTGGCGGTGTGGGCGATGACGGCGGCCCCGGTCCCTGGCGCCGAGAAACCGACCCGACCCGACCGTTCCGAAGTCGGCAAAGCGGCTCCGGTGGATTTCGTGGAAGACGTGAAGCCGTTCCTCGAAGGGCATTGCGTGAACTGTCACGGCGAAAAGAAGCAAAAGGGCGATCTGCGGTTGGACACGCTGGAAAGGGATTTCGGCAAGCCAGGCGTCGCGGGGCGCTGGGCTGAGATCATGGACCGCATCAACTCCGGCGAGATGCCGCCGAAGAAGCTGCCGCGGCCGAAAGCGGAGGAGGTCGCCCGCGTTTCCGAATGGATCGCGGCGCAGCTCACGGAGGCCGACGCCGTGGGCCAGGCGGCGTCCGGCGAGAAAGTTTCTTTTCACCGGCTCACCCGCGAAGAGTATCGCAATACGATCCGCGACCTGCTCGGCGTGACCTACGACGCCGCCGACCCGACGGGCCTGCCCGAAGACCCGGACTGGCAGGGCTTCGAGCGCATCGGCTCGGTGCTCACCCTTTCGCCGGCGCACGTGGAGAAGTATCTCGCGGCGGCGGAGACGGTGTTAAACGAGACCCTGGCGCTTGGGCCGCGGCCCCAGCGTGAGGTCGTTCGCTGGACGGCCGCCAAGGTGCGCGTCAATTCCGACCTTTTGCAAGAGCTGACGAAGAAAGGGCTTGCCGATAAGGTGCGCGCCGACATTGTGCCGAACAACGGCCTGGACGGCACTCCGGGGAACTCGACGGAACTCAAAGTCCCGGCGACCGGCGACTACCTCGTTCGCGTGAAGCTCAGCGGCCTTCGGCCGGAGGGCGGCCGCGCCCCGCGCCTGCTCATCGTCGGCGTGACGTTCGATCGCGTGCTCTTCGAGCAGGACGTGGAGGCGCCCGAGGACCGGCCGGTGACGCTGCAATTCCGCACGCATTTGCCGGCGGGCGCCCACCAGATCCGCATCATCAACGCCGTCCCCGGCCCGAACCCCGAGGGCCGCTATTCGCGCCCGCTCGGCTCCAAGCCCTTCTTCACCATGAAGGAGCGCCAACCGTGGCAGCTCAAGCTCACCGACGACGACTACAAACCGATCTGGCCGGTGATCCTGCTGGACTGGGTGGAATGGGAAGGTCCGGTGCAAGAGTCGTGGCCGCCGCCCGCGTATCAACGGATCTTCTTCGGCGGCGACAAGGCGACCAAGGACCTCGCCTATGCGCGTGAAATTTTGTCGCGCTTCGCAACGCGGGCCTATCGTCGTCCCGTGCGGCCTGGCGAGGTGGAGCGCTTGCTGACGCTCGTCGAAGAATCGCAAAACCTGGGCGACAACTTTGAGTCCTCGGTGAAGACGGCGTTGCAGGCGGTGCTGTGCTCGAAGAGCTTCCTCTATCTCGTCGAAGGCTCCGCCGACGCGCCGTCGCCGCGTCTCACCGACTGGGAGTTGGCCTCGCGCCTTTCCTATTTCCTCTGGAGCACGATGCCCGACGAGCGGCTCTTTGACCTCGCGCGCCAGGGCAAACTTCACCAGCCCGACACGCTGAGGGCGGAGCTGCGCCGCATGATGACCGACCCCAAGGCGCGCGCGTTCGCGGACTCGTTCCCGCGCCAATGGCTGCAATTGCGGCGCGTGGGCATGTTCGCCCCGGACAGGAAGATTTATCCGGACTACGACGACTACCTGGAAAAGAGCATGGTGGCGGAGACCACGACGTATTTCCGCGAGGTCCTGGAACACAACCTCGGCCTGCGCGAGTTCCTCGATTCCGACTGGACCATGCTCAACGAGCGCCTCGCCGGCCACTACGGCATCCAAGGGGTGAAAGGCGAGTCGTTCCGGCGCGTCGCCCTCAAGCCGGAGGACCATCGCGGCGGACTGCTCACCCAGGCGTCCATTCTGAGCCTCACCTCCGACGGCACGAGGCACCGTCCGGTGCATCGGGGCAAGTGGGTGCTGGAGTCGCTCTACGGTAAGCCGCCGCCGCCGCCTCCGCCGAATGTGGGCGACATCAAGCCCACCCCGCCGAACCAGCCCAAGACCACCCTGCGCGCCAAACTGGAAGCGCACCGCAGCGACGCCAACTGCGCGGCCTGCCACCGCAAGATCGACCCGCTGGGCCTGGCCTTCGACAATTACGACGCGATCGGCCGCTGGCGCACGGAGGAGGCCGTGCGCGACGGCGCGGGAGAAAACCCGAAGATCGACGCCAGCGGCGAACTGCCCGACGGCCGCACGTTTGCCGACGCCGCCGGGTTGAAAAAGCTGATGGTCGCCGACGTCGACAAGTTCGCCGGCGCCTTCGGCGAAAAGCTCGCCACCTATGCGCTGCGGCGGCGCATGACCTTCGCGGATCGCGCCGAACTGAAACGCCTCGCCGGGCAAGCGAAAGCGGACGACTACCGCCTGGCCTCCTTCGTCGAAACGTTCGTTATGAGCGATTTGTTCCAGAAACGCTGAACATTACCCGATCCCAGGGGGACCGAAAACCGTGAGCAACATCCTCTCGCAACGCTGGCTCCTTTCCCGCCGCCACTTCCTGCGGGGCGTCGGCGCCGCCGTGGCCCTGCCTTTGCTGGACGTGATGACGCCGCTGCGCGCCGCCGACGCGGCCGCGAAGCCGCGCCGCAGCGTGTTCGTTTACATCCCCAACGGCGTGAACGGGATGACGTGGCAGGTGACGAAACCGGGCCGCGGCTATGACCTCTCCCCGGCGCTGCGCCCCCTGGAGAAGCATCGGGAAGACTTCACGATCTTCAGCGGGCTGCACCATCCCAACGGCCTCGGCCAGGCCCACGTCTGCGCGGACACCTGGCTCACGGGCGCGAAGATCGACGCCCAGAGCGCCCGGCAGTATCACAATACCGTCTCGTGCGACCAACTCATGGCGGAGGTCACGTCGAAACAGACGCGCTTCGCCTCGCTGGAGCTGTCGATCAACTCGGGCACGGGCCAGCCGAACAATTCATGTACGCTGGCCTTCTCCCGCGACGGCGTGCCGTTGCCGGCGGAAGACACCCCCCGCAACGTCTTCGACCGCCTCTTCGGGCAAGACCCGGGCGGCGTGGCGGGCCAGCGCGTCCGACTCGGCAAACGCCGCAGTGTGCTGGACGCGGTGCTCGACGACGCGAATTCCTTTCGCGGCACGCTCGGCGCGGACGACCGCACCAAGCTCGATGAATACCTCCACTCCGTGCGCGACGTGGAGCAGCGCACCGAGCGGCTCGATTCGTGGCTCGACGTGCCGAAGCCGAAGGTGGACGGCAAGCCCTTCCAGCGCGAAGTCTCCAAGGCGCAGGCGGGCGAATATTACCGCACCATGTACGACCTCATCGTGCTCGCCCTGCGCACGGACATGACGCGCGTGGTCACCTACATGAGCGGCAGCGAGGGCAACGGACTCGCCATTCCCGAAATCGGCGTCACGCAGTCGCGCCACCAGCTTTCGCACCACGGCGGCGACCCCGAAGTGCTGGCGCGCCTGAGCAAGAGCGACGCCTTCATCATGCAGCAGTTCGCGTACTTCCTCGACCGCCTCAAGAGCGAGCTGGACGGCGGAGAGCCGTTGCTCGACCGCACGATGGTGCTCTTCGGCAGCGGCATGAGCTACGGGCACAGCCACTCCAACAGCAACCTGCCCATCCTTCTCGCCGGCGGCCGGGGCCTCGGCCTGAAGCACGGGCAGCACATCGACTACAACTTCCCGAAGGGCAACGCCTACAAGCTCGATTACGACGAGTGGCGCGGCCTCTGCGGCGGCCCCAAGGACACGAAGGCGCGCCTGAGCAATGTCATGCTGACCATGCTGCAAAAGATGGAAGTGAACACGGAGCGGTTCGTGGACAGCCTGGGTCCCGTCTCGGAGGTGCTCGCATGAGGGTCTTGCCGACGCTCTTGCTCCTGGCCTGCCCCCTGACCGCGTCCGCCGAGCCTGCGAAGGCGGAACCGACGGTCCCGTTTCGCACCGACTCCGCGAACGAGAGCCTGCCCTGGTATCAACTCAAGCCCGGAGAGTTCCCGCCCGTTCACTCGGAGCACCGCGTCGGCGGCGAACTGGTGAAGGTGGACGCTATCCATCGCGCGGGCCAGTTCCGCATGGATCGCGGCGGCGAGCTGGTGGACTTCACGCTGCTGCCTTTCGCGTCCGCCATCTATCTCAACGCCTACGCCGACCTGCGCGACGTGCCGCCGGGGACGCACGTGCTGTTTTTTCTATACCAGGATGAAAAGGGCGCGTTCACCAAGGCCGCCAGTCTTATGGACGACTACAGCATCCTGGCCGGCCAAGGCGTCACCTATCGTCTGGACGCCGTGAAGCTCGAGGAAGGCAAACTCCTCGTCACCAAGCAAAACCTGCCGGAGGACCGGCCGGACCTGGGCGGCGGCGAACTGCTGGTGGACGACAAGACTCGCCTGTGGAAGGGCGACAAGCAAGTGAAGGCGGCCGATCTCGCCGTCGGGGACCAACTGCTCTTCAATCTCGCCGGCGGCGCCGGGCCAAGCCCGGGGCGTTGCACCGACGTCTGGGTGGGCGCCGAGACCCACAAGCTCGCC
>Ga0182024_10005448_pt1 | contig 28574 bp, 20 predicted proteins | sample P32metaG_FD_120480 | JGI IMG/M metagenome (GOLD analysis project Ga0182024, IMG submission 120480) | Permafrost microbial communities from Stordalen Mire, Sweden - P3-2 metaG (Illumina Assembly) | ecosystem: Environmental > Terrestrial > Soil > Wetlands > Permafrost | place: Sweden: Stordalen...
CGGCGCCGCTGCAGCGCGGGGCGGAGGCGGCGGAACCGGAGGAGTTGCAGCCCGAGGCGGAGGCGGCGGAACCGGAGGAGTTGCAGCCCGAGGCGGAGGAGCCGGCACGGGTGTGGGAACCGGAGGCGGCGGTATCACGCTGGCGACCGGCAGAACCGGCTTCAATGCGTTGCTGACCTGGGCCAAGGTCCAGCGCCGGGCAAAGGAATTGCGAATGATCTCCGCGAACGGCGCCGGAATACGATTGATCTGTGCGTCCGTGGCAGTGAGTCCCTTCCGCTGGGTGAAGGCGTGAAAGAGGGTGGTCCCAATCCCGGCCACGTCGTCCCCCTGGCCCGCGGTGGACAGGTGCAGGCAATCGCTGCGCAACTTTACCGTCTCCTGGGTGGCCAGCACGCTGGCAGCTTCCACCCGGCCGTGCGACATTCCATTTTGATGGATCGCCGTCAGCCCGCCCACCAGCGCTTCGGCGACTTCGCGCCCCTCGTCCGCGGTCAGCGCCTGGCTCTGCAGCACATCGGAAAGGCTTTGCTCGATGGGCTCCATGAGCGCGTAGACCACTAAGGTGTTATCGATCTTCACTTGCCCAACCTTGGTGATGCTGACCAGGTTGGGATGATTGAGGTGCTGCGCAGCTTCCAGGCGCGCGACGACCTCATCCGCGTCCGTAAGCGCCTCCGTAAGGCTGATGGTAGCTGGGACGGGTCGAGGATCTGACGTCTCGGTCTCAAACCATGCGCTACGGCCTTCGGATCGCACCAGGCGCCGCAAGGGATAAACCCCATCGATTATTTGTCCTTCCAACTCATTCCAGAACTGCATAGCGTCCTTGTTTCCCGAAAAGTGAGGATAGATGAGGGTAACGTGAAGATAGGCTCTGCCAGGTCAGAGCGGGCTCTTGACCTCAAAATGCTGACAGTTTATCCAACTGAACGCTTTAAGAGGCAGCCCCGCGCCAAGCCGAGCTGCCTCCGCATGTCTTACAGGATTAAAAAGGCGACCACGACTTCATGAAAACAGCTTACGCGATTCTTTCGATATTGGTCTTTGCGTTGTTGCCGGTACGCGCCAGCATGGCCATGCCCTCGCGGGCCATCTCCCGAGCCATCCTGCGCAATTCGTCAGGACGCTCGTTGTGGATGGCAGTGAGCTGTTCCAGGGCGGCGGCAGCGCGCAGCTTGGCGATGCCCTGGAAAGCCTGCTCGCCCGAATTTCCGCAGGTATGAACAATGCTTTCGGAGGTTATTTTAAAAACATCTTCGCCCTGAATGACGAAGGCCACAAAATACTTCTCTGGCGGCGGGACGGGGGTGTGGGATGCCATGAACACTTCCTTTTAGTTGATTCCATGAATTCCAGTGCAGGGCGGTCCGATTTCGGCCACAATACACTACAGTTTGCATACTAGATGCACACGGATGGATGCAAGCCTATTGGAGCATTCGGAACCGTAGAAGGTAACCGCGAAGAGTTATTTCTTGCGCAATAGGGCGGTGTACAGCGGCGCGCCCCAGGTCCCGATTGCCAGCAGGCTGCCAAACAGCACCACGGCGTCGATACTTTCCCGCCCCTCGGGCGACCAGTAAACGTTGGCGAGGTTCAGCCACAGCGCAAATTCATCCAGCGTCAGCGCGGCGCCCACGCCATACAGGATAGACATGAGACGGCTGGCAAAAATCGAAGCCGGCGTGGTGCCGGCGCCGACCTCATTGATGTAGCCGTAGCCCACGCCAAGCAGGATCAGAATGCCCCAGACCAGGTGGTGAATGTGGCGGCCACCCATGGTGACGTATTGAAAGGGGCCGACGTGGTGCTGAATGGAGGCGACCAGCAAGCGGACCGCCAGAAACGTGATGAAGAAGCTGATCGACGCCAGGAACATCCGCCGATGAGGGCGGTCAGGGATGGTTTGGCCGATGAAATGACCGAGCTCGGTGAGGTGCAGCAGCAACAGCATGGCTGCCGTTACCGCCGCAATAAATACCAGCAGGATCACTTCACCTGACCAGTGCATACGCCACTTTAACTCAGGAAAAGAGGAATTCTTTAGTTCTTAGATCCTTGATGTTGTCGCGCAGCTTGGCCGCCTTTTCAAACTCGAACTTCTTGGCTGCCTCGCGCATATCCGACTCCATCTTGCCGATATAAGCGTCCAACTCCTGCTGCGTATTGAATTCGGGCAGGCTTTCGTCCTGGCTGGTAAGGTCGGCGTATTCCGCCTTGAGGATATGCACCAGCGACATGTCGAGTGAGCGGATGATGGAGGTCGGCGTAATGCCATGCTCCTCGTTATGCGCCCGCTGCACCGTGCGCCGGCGATCCGTTTCATCGAGTGCGCGGCGGATGGAGTCCGTCATCACATCCGCATACAGAATGGCGCGGCCACTCAGGTGACGGGCGGCCCGACCGATGGTTTGGATCAGCGAGCCGGAGGAGCGCAAAAAGCCCTCTTTATCGGCATCGAGAATCGCAACCAGCGAAACCTCCGGCAAATCCAGCCCTTCCCGCAACAGGTTGATGCCGATCAGCACGTCGTACTCGCCACGCCGCAAATCGCGCAGCAGTCGCACCCGCTCCAGGGTCTCGATTTCCGAGTGCATGTAGCGGCACTTCACCCCGACTTCCGAGTAGTAGCCCGACAAATCTTCGGCCATCCTCTTGGTGAGCACAGTCACCAGAACCCGCTCATTGCGCTCCACCCGCAACCGGATCTCCGCCAGCAGATCATCGATCTGCCCGCGTATCGGCCGAATCTCCACTTCCGGATCGACCAGGCCCGTCGGCCGAATGATCTGCTCCACCACTACGCCCGCGGATTTGGTCAGCTCATAAGGCCCGGGGGTCGCGGAGACATAAATGGTCTGGTGGGCGCGGGTTTCGAACTCCTCAAACTTAAGTGGCCGATTGTCCATCGCCGAAGGCAGGCGGAAGCCGTAGTCCACGAGATTTTGCTTACGCGAGCGATCACCGTGCCACATGCCATGCAGCTGGGGCACGGTCACGTGGGACTCGTCGATAAACACCAGGTAATCGCGCGGAAAATAATCCAGCAACGTGGGCGGCGGTTCGCCCGGCAGCCGGCCGGAAAAGTGCCGCGAGTAGTTCTCGATGCCATGGCAGTAGCCCATGGACTTGATCATCTCCAGGTCGAAGCGAGTGCGTTGATGAATGCGCTGCGACTCGACCAGCCGCCCCTCCGACTCCAGCTGTTTTTCCCAAACCCCAAGCTCCTCGAGAATGGAATCAATCGCCGTCTTCTTGCGCTCTGGCTGGACCACGTAATGGGATTTGGGATAGATGGGCAGGCGAGCATATTTCTGCCGCACGGTACCAAACAGCGGATCGATCTGCGACAGCGCCTCAATCTCATTGCCGAAGAGCTCGATGCGATACGCCATCTCGTCGTAGGTGGGGTAAACCTCGATCACGTCTCCGCGCACGCGGAACGTTCCGCGGCGGAAATCGCTGTCGTTACGCTCGTAGAGAATCTCCACCAGGCGGCGGGTAATGTCTTCGCGCCGGATCTTCTGCCCCTTTTCCAGCAGCAGCAGCATGCCGTAGTACGCCTCCGGCGACCCCAGGCCGTAAATGCAGCTGACCGAGGAAACGATGATGGCGTCGCGCCGCTCAAAGAGGGAGCGGGTGGCGGAGAGGCGAAGCTTGTCCAGCTCCTCGTTGATCGTGGCTTCCTTCTCGATGTACAGGTCACCGGAAGGGATGTAGGCCTCGGGCTGGTAGTAGTCGTAGTAGGAGACGAAATACTCGACCGCATTCCCCGGAAAAAACTGCTTGAACTCGTGGAATAGCTGGGCAGCGAGCGTCTTATTGTGCGCCAGGATCAACGCCGGGCGATTGGACTGTTCGATGATCTTGGCCATGGTGAACGTCTTGCCCGAGCCGGTGACCCCGAGCAGGGTTTGGTGTTGCTCGCCCGCGGCCAGGCCGGACATGAGGTCCTGAATGGCGCGGCCCTGATCGCCGCGCGGACGGTAGTCGCTTACTAACTGGAAGTCCATGAATACCTGTAGTGAGTGGGCCGGGCGCCGACCCGCCGTGCGCGGGTGCTGGGAAGCGTTGGGGCTGTCTCGATTATAAACGTTGGGGCAAATCTAGAGCCGGGGCAGGGGAGGGTAGGCCACGGGGCCGCGTACCATGCGCCGTGTGAGCACAATCAGGCCGCCGATCATGGCGCAGATAACCAAAATCAGGGGCAGAAAGATGATGGGTGGCAACACGGTGTGGGGATGGTTGGCCGTGGTGGAATCCTGATGCAGATGCCCGCCGAAGATGAACACGTGGCCGCCGACGTTAGCGCTGCTGGCGAGGGTGAGGTTGCCGCCGAAGACCAGGACGTTGCCGCCCACAAAGCCATTGAGAAAGACGTTGCCGGCGAACACCCGAACGCTGCCGGTGGCGTGCCCATTCACCTCGACGGAGCACAGAAAGCAGCTGGCATTCTGAACCGTCTCGTCCGCTGCAACCAGAATGTTCCGGCCAAAGTGGCGCACGTTTGGCGCCAGGATCAGAGTGCAAACCATCAAGCACCGTGAAAGCATGCCGGCGTTCATACGTTATTCGATCATCAAAACGGTGCACCAGAGAAGTGGCAAGACAGTTTCTGGTGGGATCAGGGGAGGTCGAATGCGGTGGGAGGTTTCGGTTGGTACAAGCCGACTTGGCCGCCACCAGCGCCGCCATTCTGCTCCGTCGATATGCGGTAATGTAAAACACGATGTTCCCCCTCCTTCTCCGCTGTCGCCATTTGGGCGCGAGCCTTGCACTCGCCCTATGTGTTTTAATCGCCGATGGTGCATCGGCGGCCGCGCCTATCCTTGGTTACAAGGTCGTGGCGCACTACCCGCACTCGACGGACAACTACACCGAGGGATTTTTTTATCTGGATGGATTGTTTTATGAGGGCACCGGCATTGCAGGACATTCAGCTCTGTTCGCGATCCAGCCAGAAACCGGAAGCCCGGTGCAGAAGCGTGCCCTGCCGCCACAGTATTTCGGCGAGGGTATCGTCGATTGGGGCCCGAACATCTACCAGTGGACGTGGAAATCGCAAATCTGCTTTGTGTATGACCGCTTCAGCCTGAGGCCGGTCAAGCAGTTGACTTACACCGGTGAAGGTTGGGGTATGACCCGCACGGCGAAAGAAATCATCACCAGCGACGGGAGCGCCACTCTTCGCTTCCGCGATCCCGAAACCTTCAAGGAAACTCATCACATTGTGGTGAAAGATGGCGCCGAGGTCATCGACGAGCTCAACGAGTTGGAATTCATCAAAGGCGAGATCTACGCCAACGTCTGGCACTCCGACAGGATTGCGCGCATCAACCCTCGCGACGGACACGTGATCTCCTGGATCGACCTGACCGGCCTGCTGCCGCCCGAACAAAAGGTCAACGAAGAGTCGGTACTGAATGGCATTGCGTACGACGCAAAGCGGGACCGCCTGTTCGTCACCGGTAAGCAGTGGCCCACGATCTTTGAAATCAAAGTCGTTCCTCGCAATCCTGCGAAGTCCGTTTCGAGGTGAGAAGGTCGGCGGTCGTCGTTCAATAATTTTGCTTCGCGGAAGAGTTCCAATGGTCCGCGAAGATCTTCGCGATCGTATAGATGCTCTGCATGGGGTTCGCACCCACGGATGTTGGGAAGATGCTCCCATCGACGACGTACAGGCCTTCGGTTCCCCAAACATGGAAATCCTGCCCCACGACGCTTTCCCGGGGGGTTGCACCCATTTTGTCCGTCCCTTGCATATGAGCCGAGGTCACCATGGAGCGGTTCGAAATAAACTTCAGATTCTTTTCCACCAGCGTCGCCTGATCCGCAGAGCTGAGGATCTGCGGCTGCAAACCAATTTGCAGGCCCATCCTGGGAGATGCGCCTCCTCCTCCGAGCCCTAAAATGTCCTCCGTGGTCGGAAGGTAGACCTGTTTTGCGCCGGACTCGAACATCACCCGGATAGCCTCCGCAATGCCTTCCGCAAACCGCCTTTTGTCACTCTCCGAGAGCGTGTAGTCGATCTGCGGGGAACCAGACTCATCCAGCACGATACGGTTCTCAGGCTGCGGCGTATCAATCAACATGACACCGAAGCCCGCCAAATCGCGAAAGGCTTCGATCATCTCGAGGGAATGCAACGCGGGGCCGGGGCTCATCAGCGCGGCGTAAAGGGGTTGATCTGCCATCGATTCGAGCGCATATCCGCGATCCACCAGCCGGTCATCGACGTAGACGGAAGCCTCCGTCCCGGTGAGGACGTCGATGTGGTGGTCGAACCGGCCCATGATGGGCATGGATGGATGGAGAATCATCCCTCTACCGATCTGGTCATTCTTGAGCCCGCTTCGAAGCAAGACCGTGGGAGAACCCAACGCTCCGGCGGATAGGATCACGGTCTTTGCGTGAACGGTGAAGGTTTCGCCAGGAGCTATCTTGAGGCCATTGGGATCCGCGATGGTTCCGGCCTCCGGGATCGGCGGTCTCATCCGCACCTCAACCCCGACCGCACGTTGCGTATCTCCCTGGTGATCAAAAATCACCCGCCTTACATCCGCGTCCGGCATCATTCCCAGCGGATTGGTTTTGTCTTCCAGGGCGGCGAGAAGCAACTGACTCTCGGCAGAACGTTTATCCGTTACCGGCGAGGGAGACTTACCCGGTGCGTATGTATTGAGGCTATAGAGTTTGGGGTGGAGCCCGGATAACCTCGCGCCATCCCAGAGCGCTCGATTGTTTGGATTGATCTCCTTCTCGGTCAGGGTTCGGGTGCCAATCGTTTTCTTCACCCATTCGTATGCACGCGCCAGCTCGGCTTGTGTGAACTGGTCCGGCGCAATGCGGCCGTCTTTGCGCCAGCTTTCTATCTTGGTGCGGATGGCGTCGGTGGTTGGCGCGAAGCATAAGTCGACATTCACTTGCGACCCTCCACCCACCGCCATTCCGTTGCGAACGCGTATGGTTCCATCCATGGATGTGCGCGTGTCCACCAGGTCGTCGATCAGGCGAGTCTCCATCGAGCCCGCTACCACGAATGATCCACGCTCCAGCAGCAAGACCCGTCGACCGGACCGCCGCAGCTCATGCGCCAGTACCGAGCCCGCCGGACCGCTGCCCACGATCAGCACGTCGATGGCATGTCCGTCGCTTTCCACCAGCTCTTTCTTGCCGCTGTCATAGGCAAGCCGCGTGGCCGGGAGCCTCGGCAGGTTGGCTTTCACATACTCTGGCGGGGCAAACAGGCTCAGCTTCACTCCGGTCAGCTGCCCCTGCACCGCCCCGTAGCCTTTCACGATGTAGAAGTTTCGCACCGTCGCCGCAAGCCTGCGGGGAGCATTCTCGGAGCAGCTTTGCAGCAGAAACAGCACATGCTGACGGTCAGCTGGGCTAAGGTTGGCAAACGACCCGGCACCCGTGCCTTGAATGGCTTGTGCGATTCCACAGCCGGCGCCGAAGCTGTGTAGATCCGCGAAGGGTAGCAGTAATTGGCGAAACTCCGCCGTGCTTCCGGCTTGTTTCCAGATGCCGTCTCGCGCGGCCATAAGTAGGCCTTCGGTCTTGGTGTCATTGGGGAGATCGGTCACCGGAAGAAAGGATGCGAAGAGCGCATCGTGGACGGCATGCAGCGCGGGGACGGCGGAGGATGCCGCAGGTTGCGCGCTGGTTACACGCGCCCCGTCCCGGCACGACGTGCATGCCAAACCCAAAACCGCCAATCCACACAGCAGGCTGCGCAAAGTTCCCATGCCACGCAGTATAACGGCGCTCGTCTATTGCTTTGATGTAGGATAAGCGCCATGGCGAGCCGCTACTCCACCATCCAGAAGTGCGCTTTCGGCTTTGCTTTTCTCTTCCTTGCTGTGTATGCGCTCGACTACGTGCCGGGCATTAAAGGCGCCAACGGCAAGATGTTCGGACTCTTTTCGATGACCACGTTTGTGGATGTGGGCCACCTCGGTCTGGGGACGCTGGCACTCATCAGCGGATTTGTTGGCCCCAGGACGGCGCGTGCCTACTTCTGGTTCCTGGGGTGTTTCTATGCCGCAGACGTCGTCACCTATGCCGTCACCCATCTGCACCTCGTACCGCCCCTCATCAATCTGCTCGTAAACCTCCCTCATGCGATCATCTCTGTCGCGGCTTTCCTCATCGCCGCCAACGTCGGCAAGCAAAGCACGGATGCGATGAGCGCGGTTGCGTAAGATCCTCCTAAGGTTGGTGCAGCTGGTCGCATGCGCGGTGGGATTGGCGCTCGTAGCGATCGCGATCTTCATCATTCACTGCCGCACTATGCCGCTTCGCTTTAGGCCGACTCCGGCTGCAATCCGGCAGCCTACGCAGGCTGCGGGTATAAAAGACTACGCTCGCCCGGAAGTGGACACCTTTTACACATACCCCGAGTGGTACATCGTGTGGAGCTACCAGGCGAAGGCTGACTATCAGCGCGACCACCTGCCGTCTGGATATTCCTACTTCGGAGATATAGCTCAATTCTGGCAAGGATACTGTTCCGTTTATTCATTAACACGATCCCTCTACCCTTTTCCCACCGGCGACCACGTCATGCTGGCTGTCATTGGTTCCTCATTCACAGTGGAATACACCTTGAAGGGGCTCTATGAAGAGACGATCGGACGTCTGAGCGAGTGGACGAGTCATCGTGATCCGGTAGCCGAAGACGCGTATGCTGCCCAGGTGGCAGAAAATTATGCCGCCTTTGTGCATGTCCGTCCGTTTTACGAATACTCGTTCGCCCACGCTCTCCATGGCCTCTGGGCCGGTACGCCCTTCCGCCCCGCGCACATTCTCCGGACCCTCGAACGGCGAGCCTGGCTATCGCTGGACTACTCAGTGGAGGCGGCGTATTGCCAGCTGATCGAGCTCGGAACCCACGCCACATACGGCGTCGAGGACACAACTACAGCGGCCTGGATTGAGTTCCCGCCCCAGGCAAATACGGATATCGTTTCCCTCGTGCCCTCGATGAAGTTGGTGCGCGGACTCGGGCCAGGCGAAGCCATCGTGGAACTAACGCGCTACCAGGGATTGACCGCTGAGGCCCGGAAGCTTCTCCAGGCGGGTGTGAGCTTCCATCAGATCGCCGGCAACCAGTTGATCGTTCTCTCCGCCATCGCTCCCACCGGCTGGACGAACGCCCCGCCCAACCTGCAGTTGCTTTTTGCGCAGCCTATGTTGACCGATCGAGGTAAAACCCGCGCAGTGTTGCTGTGCCCGGTTTCTGAACTTCATCTCCTTGTGCCCTTGCTGGAGCGCCAGGGGCTTGAGATAGAGCACATCTACGATTACTAATAGAGTCTTCGAAACAGTTCAGCGTGGGCCGGTGAGACAGTTTTCAATCGCTAGCTGCCAATCAGGACCACTCTCGCGATCCCGTTTTCCCAAGGCTTCCACCTCATCATTCGCGGCGGCGTCCAGCGCAGTGCGCGCATAGGTCACTTCTACGCTCGTGCTGGACGCATCGACCGCAGTCAGTCGAACATCCACGGTGGACACCAGCGTCTCCGGAATGAACGCCACATACTGCATGCGCCCTGCCGCCGGATCGAACAGCGTGTTCACCCACACGCTCTTGTGGGGACCGTGCTGGATCGTGAAAACCGCACCCTGCACATCCTTTCCAGGTTGAGGGTACAGAAATTCAGGATTCCAACCGGGGCCGGCCCAGCACCGCTCTCCATCAGGACCGAACAGAGTTGCGGCGCGGACCAACGGTGCCCGGACGAGCAAATGAAAGCTATTACTCACGTGTGCAGGTTGTGTCATAGAAAAGAATCCTAAAAGCAGGGACAAGCCGCCCCTCATTTGCGCTCCTATAACCGATGGCTGTCGGCGGCATGCAGCGTCAGGCCATAGATATTCCTGAACTGCTCAATCTCTTTCAGGGTCTGTGCGGAAAATGCGGACTTACCTTCAAACGCATGCAGCACAATACCTTCCAGCAAATCGCCGAGAGTCATGTCCTTCAGTTCGGCGACGGCCTTCAACACCTTGACCAGCCGCTTTTCCATTCGGACGCCAGTCTGAATCCGTTCGACCTCAACCTTTATCCCCGTCATGTGTACCAATGTACCACGGTACATCAGGAAGCCCAAGCGCCTGTGACATCATCTGAAGGGAAGAAGGAGATTCAAGACGGATGAGTTACGTACCCAATGCAAAGCGGTATGACGAAGCGCAGTTTCGGCGGTGTGGGCGATCGGGGATCGTGTTACCGCCGATATCCCTCGGGTTGTGGCAGAACTTTGGCGGCGCCGATGTCTTCGAAACCGGCCGCGCGGTGGTTCGGCGCGCCTTCGATCGAGGCGTGACGCACTTTGACCTGGCGAACAACTATGGACCGCCCTACGGGTCGGCCGAAGAGAACTTTGGCCAGATCCTGCGTAAGGATTTTCTTGAGCACCGCAATGAGTTGTTGATCTCCACCAAGGCCGGCTGGGATATGTGGCCCGGGCCCTACGGTGTGGGCGGCTCGCGCAAATATCTAATCGCGTCGCTGGACGAAAGCCTGGGCCGCATGGGCCTTGAGTATGTCGATATTTTCTATTCCCACCGGCCGACCATGGACGTGCCGCTGGAAGAAACCATGGGTGCCCTGGTGCAGGCCGTGCGTCAAGGCAAGGCTTTGTATGTGGGCATTTCCTCGTACAGTCCGGAGCGGACCCGCGAGGCGGCAAAGATTTTGCAGAGTGAAGGCGTTCCGCTGCTCATCCACCAGCCGTCGTACTCGATGCTGAACCGCTGGGTGGAAAAGGAGCTGCTGAGCACGCTGGACAAGCTGGGGGTAGGCTGCATTGGGTTCTCGCCATTAGCCCAGGGATTGTTGACCAGTAAATATCTCAAGGGAGTTCCTGCGAACTCACGCGCCAAAGCGGAAGGTTCTTCTTTGCTGAAGGGATTTCTGAGCGAAGAAAATCTCAAGCGCGTGCGGGCGCTCAACGAAATTGCAGAGGGCCGCGGCCAGACACTGGCCCAGATGTCAATTGCCTGGGTATTGCGAGACAGGCGAGTGACGTCGGCATTGATCGGAGCCCGCGACGTGAAGCAGCTCGACGACTCGCTCGATGCAGTAAAGAATCTCCATTTCACGGATGCCGAATTGCAGGAGATTGATCGCCACGCGCAGGAAGGCGAGATCGATCTCTGGAAAGAAGCCCGCGAGGGCGCAGCGTAACCGAATCCCTAGCCATGGGCGGTCCAAAGCGATTCAGCCCCGGAAACGCGAAGGGTGCCCCAGCCTGCCCCGGCGTGCCGTGGGGTCTCGCTTTTGAGACCTGGGATCCTCCTAGGAAAGGCCAATCGAGTCCGTCCTAACGGCCGTCGCAACCTCTCCGCAACCTAGCAAAAACATCGCGATCAAACCAAGTTAGGCCGTAAGACAAACCGGAATCGCATGTCCCCACCGAACCACTGCACGTAATTCGTCCCCCACGTGTTGTTGTGCAGACAGAAATGCAGCCCTTGCGTGAGATCAGGTTGCTCTCTCGTGAAGTAAATCGGTGACTTGACCCCAAGCGCCACCACGGGGGCGTCCAGAGACTCAATGGCGAAGCTGGGACAACGCATCTCGCTGATGATCGCGTGCATGTGCCGGTTACCGCCGGGCACAACATCAAAAGCTGAAACTAACTCGTCAGTCTTCCCCAGCAGCCACTTTCCATCGCTGGGCACGGCGGGGTGAAAGCTTAGCCACGCCGCTTCGGGAAGACGGTTGGCGACTTTCCCAAACCAATAGAAATTCATCTCCACCACCGGCGCATCATTCGGCAACTTCAACTCAAAAAACATTGTGCGTGGCCAAGCGACCGTGCCCAGTTTCTCGCTCTCCGGATCCTCCACCCGCAATTCCGCCAGCACCCGGTAACCGTGACTGTCCGCCCCCGACCAAAGATGCACCAGGGTCGGCGTCCACTCCCGGCTCTGTGCCCCGAACCGATCAATCCCAGGCTTGCCGAAATCCTTAAACGCCCAATCCTCGGTCGAGTGGATATAACTCGCAATGAATCGATCGAAATCCTGCTTGGAAAACGTCTGGTACGAATAAATCCCCAGAGGATTCTTCGCAGTCGCCCAGTCCCGTTCCTTCGCCTTTTCACGAAGTCCGTTGATGGCCCCGGTACGCGGATCGATGCCGACCGTAAAATGCTGGGTCTCGATCACAGAATCCGGCGCATGAGGTTTCAAGCCAGCGACCAGCGGCGGCGTGGCATGTAGCCCCTGCAAGCGCTCCAGCACCTGCGAACGCAATGGTTGCGGCAGGCTGGCTACGCTCTCATCAATGTCGTCGCGCTTCTCCGCCCAACTGGCGGTCATGGTCCGGTACCCCGGCAGACTCAGTACCTGTGCCAGGTCGCTGGGTTTGTAGTGGTCATAGTCGATCCACTTCTTGGTGTCCACACCCCACGTGTGTTCTACCGCGAGGGTAAGCCGGCGAAGCAAAGCCAGGTCCACCGCATCGCCGGGCCGCAGCTTTCCCCCGTCCACCAATTCCCGCCGGAAGCGGGCAACCTCCCGGTAGCGGCTCACCTTGATCGGATCGCTGGGCACGCCATGGATCCAGGTATCCCCGATCTCCTGGGTCAGTACCGGTAACTGCCCGCGAAAGGGGGCGACGGCCACAGCGATATCCGTCAACGACGATGCGCTGATCGTCGCATTGGGAAAGGTCGTGCGAAGTTCCTTGTAAATGGCCGCAATTTCTTCCGGCGTGTGCGGTCCGCCATTGTCGTCTTTGACTTCGATGGCGACGGCCAGCCCGGATCCTGGCAACGCGAACGTTCCGCCGTAATTCGGGTGGTACATCACCGTCAACTCGCCGCCGCTTGCATCCTTCCATGCAAACAAACGCGGCACTTCCACCGGAGTACTCGCAGAATTAATACCGATGTGGAGAAACGTAACCCCATTTTCCTGGAGCGGAGCAATGATCCCGCGCGTGTGGCCGGGAACGTCGGTCATCTTAGCCCCGCTCGTAGTCCGCCCGTATCGCTGATCGAGCGCCCTCGAGAATCCGATTGCCCCGGCAATCATCGTCCGGTCCAGCAGCTCCGTCTGCCAGGTGAATGGCAGGGCATGCCAGGCCAGGTGTCCTGCGGCGATAGCCTTCTCCGCCCGCTTGCGCTGTTCCGCGCTGGCCTGTTCCAGATACTCGTACAACATCCACGATCCAGTGGTCCACACATAGCGGTCGCCGCCGGCCTGGCTCATCTGCTCGCCAATGTCGATCGCCTTGGGAAAGTAGTGATCGAAATAGAGGCGCATGATCGCGGCTTGGGTGTCCACAAACCCGACATCCAGATGGCACTTGAACATCACCAGCACGCGCGTCACCGCCGCAGCATCCGCCTGCAAAACGAGCGCGGAGAGTCTGCTGCCGACCGCGGAATGCAAGGTTCCAGCACTCACCAGGCCAGATAGGAATTGACGGCGCTTCATGGTTTCGCCCAAAGTATCACAGTCACTTGTGCCTCGAGCCGGTCACCGCCGTCGCCATGCCCAGGCCTAAATAAACCGTTCCTGAGACGTAGCGCTCATTGCGAATAAAAGTCCGGTTGCTACGCAGCCATCCCGCGGCTGACCCTGCGGCGAGCGCCCACACGCTGTCGGTCGTGAATCCCATGAACGTAAATAGCATCCCCAGCGTAAAGAACTGCAAGCCCACGTGTCCGCGTGCCGGGTTGACGAACTGCGGTAGGAAGGCAAAGAAGAAAATGGCCACCTTTGGATTGAGAGCCTCGACCAGAACCCCTTGCGCATAGACCCGACGCAGCGGCAGCGCAGAGACGTGCTTCGGGTTGACATCCATCTCGGAGCGCTCACGCAATTTCTTGATGCCTAAATAAATCAGGTACGCGGCGCCTGCATACTTCACCAGGGAATAGGCCACTGCCGAAGAAAGCAGCAACGCCGAGAGCCCCAGCGTGGCGCCCAGGACATGGATCAAAGAGCCGGTAGCGATGCCGGAACACGAGGCCAATCCCGCTTTACGTCCTTGATCGATGCTGCGCGTCAGGACGTACAGCACCGCGGGTCCCGGAATGATCAGCAAGATCACTGCCGCTGAGGCGAAAAGAAGGAGATCGTTCGAGGAAGGCAAAAAGCTCATGAGAGTCTCCGTGCAGAGTTAACGATGGCTCAAAAACGAGCGCCGGTATCGATGATTCTACCCCGCTGCCCTGATGCATCCCTGATCCAACCATAGACCTGTTTCTGCGAAACACTTGGCGGGCCTGTTCTTTGCTGTATATAATCCCCTGCCATCGGCGGGAAGGGGCTCCAGCAGATCCTCTAGCCGTGGAGGAGAAGATGGCAGCTCCCGACGTCGTCTGGAAAGGCGGCAGGTTCGGCCGGACGTCCCGGCGGGATCCATGGTGGCTTTCGCCCTCGGCGATTCTTCTGGGCTTAAGCGCATTTCTTGTTTACTCCACCTGGGCAGCCTGGCAGGGCAATCACTACACCTTTGGCCCCTATATCTCACCCTTTTATTCTCCCGAACTGTTCGGCTCTTCGTCCCACGCGCTCTTCGGGCCCAAACCTTCCTGGTATCCCAGCTTTTTGCACTTCTCCCCAGCCCTTTTCATCCTATGGGTCCCCGGCCTCTTCCGCCTTACGTGTTACTACTACCGCGGCGCTTATTACAAGTCGTTCTGGGCTGATCCTCCAGCGTGTGCGGTCAGTGAGCCGCGCAAAACCTATCTCGGCGAACGAAGCTTTCCCCTGATCATGCAGAATTTTCATCGCTACTTCCTGCGCCTTTCCTACCTGGTGTGGGCCTTTCTGGTTTATGACGCGGTCATGTCCTTCCATTTCCCGAACGGCTTTGGGATTGGCGTCGGAAGCATAGTGCTGGTAGTCAACGTGGTCCTTCTCGGGGGATACGTATTCGGCTGCCACGCCTTCCGCCACTTGATCGGAGGCACGTTCGATCGCATCTCAGAACACCCCGTGCGCCACAAGCTTTACGACTGCGTGAGCTGTCTGAACGCGAAACACCAGAAGTGGGCCTGGGCAAGCCTGTTCTGGGTAGGATTTTCCGATATCTACGTCCGCCTCTGTTCTATGGGGATCTGGCACGACTGGAGAATCTTGTAGATGCCGGAATTCCAACTTTTCTCCTATGACGTACTGGTCATCGGTGCAGGTGGGGCCGGTCTGCGTGCCGCCATTGAAGCCGCGGCCAACGGCGCCAAGGTGGGCGTGGTTTGCAAATCGTTGCTGGGCAAAGCCCACACCGTGATGGCCGAGGGTGGCATTGCCGCGGCTCTGGCCAACGTAGACGATCGCGACAACTGGCGGGTTCATTTTGCCGATACCATGCGCGGTGGGCAATACCTCAACAACTGGCGCATGGCGGAGCTGCACGCCAAAGAGGCGCCCGACTGCGTGCGCGAACTCGAGGCATGGGGCGCATTGTTTGACCGCACCAAGGACGGGCGGATTCTGCAACGAAACTTTGGCGGTCACAAATATCCGCGGCTGGCACACGTCGGCGATCGCACCGGTCTGGAGATGATTCGCACCCTGCAGGACCACGGCATTCACTGCGGCATGGAGGTCCAGATGGAGTGCACCGTGCTCAGCCTCCTGTTGGACTCGGGCCGCATCGTAGGAGCCTGTGGATACGATCGCGAGAAGGGCCACTTCCGTGTGTGGCAGGCGAAGGCCGTGGTGGTCGCCACCGGCGGCATTGGACGCGCCTTCAAGATCACCAGCAATAGTTGGGAATACACAGGCGATGGCCTGGCACTGGCCTATCAGGCCGGCGCCGAACTGCAGGAGATGGAGTTCGTCCAGTTCCATCCCACGGGGATGGTCTGGCCGATCAGTGTGCGCGGCATCCTGGTAACCGAAGGCGTGCGTGGCGAAGGCGGAGTTCTCCGCAACAGCGAAGGCCGTCGCTTTATGTTCGACGAAATTCCCGATCTCTACAAAGACCAGACGGCCGACAACGAAGACGAAGGATGGCGCTACACGCAAGGTGACAGAAATGCCCGCCGCCCGCCGGAACTGCTTACCCGCGACCACGTCGCCCGCTGCATCAATCGCGAAGTGAAAGCAGGGCGGGGCACTCCTCACGGTGGCGTTTTTCTCGACATAGCCTGGATCAAGCAGCATCTTCCCAAAGCCGAAGAGCATATCAAACGCAAGCTGCCCAGCATGTATCACCAGTTCAAGCAGCTGGCCGATCTGGATATCACCAAGGAAGCCATGGAGGTCGGGCCCACCACGCATTACATGATGGGCGGCATCCGCGTGGATGGCGATTCGCAGATGTCGAATGTGCCCGGGTTGTTTGCCGCTGGAGAAGCAGCAGCAGGACTGCATGGCGCCAACCGGCTGGGCGGTAATTCGCTCTCTGACCTGGTGGTATTTGGAAGGCGCGCCGGCCGCTATGCGGCGGAGTTCGCCAAAGCGGATAAGGGCAACGGGACCACGGTGGATAACGAGCAACTCCAGGCCATCGCTAAAACTGCGCTCAAGTCTTTCGACCGCGGCGCGTCCGGCGAGAATCCATACCAGATTCAGTATGACCTGCAGGAAGCCATGCAGGACCTGGTCGGCATCGTTCGCACCGAAACAGAAATGCAACAGGCATTGATAAAGATTGAGGCCCTGCACGCCCGGGCGGAGCAGGTGGGCATCACTGGCCACCGCCAGTACAACAACGGGTGGCACACCGCCATCGATCTCGGCAGCCTGCTATTGGTGTCCGAGGCCATCACGCGCGCCGCGGTGATGCGCAAAGAGAGCCGGGGCGCACAATTTCGCGAAGATTTTCCCAACAAAGATCCGGAGTGGGGCAAGCACAACATCATTGTCAAGCGCGGAGCGGATGGCGAGATGCTGGTGGAGAAGCGTGCTCTTCCCGCAATGCCCGATGAGTTGCAAGCCGTGATTCAGGAGATGAAATAGGGAATGACGTAAGGGGGAAGAATGGCCAAGCAGGCAATGTTTCGCATCTGGCGCGGAGACGCGGCGGCCGGCCGCTTTGAAGACTACTTGACGCCGGTGGAGGAGGGCATGGTGGTGTTAGACGCCGTGCACCGGATCCAGGCTCAGCAGGCGCCCGACCTGGCGCTGCGCTGGAACTGCAAAGCGGGCAAGTGCGGCTCCTGCTCAGCGGAAATCAACGGCATGCCCAAGCTGATGTGTATGACCCGGCTGAGCAATCTCGACCTCAACTTGCCGGTCATCCTCGAGCCCATGCACACCTTTCCAGTCATTCGCGACCTGGTCACCGACGTTTCCTGGAACTTCCGCGCCAAGATGACCGTCAAGCCGTTCCGGCCTCGTTCTCCCGACTTCCCGGACGGGTCCTGGCGCATGCAACAGGCCGACGTCGAGCGCGTGCAGGAGTTTCGCAAGTGTATCGAGTGTTTCCTCTGCCAGGATGTATGTCACGTCCTGCGCGAGCACCACAAAGAAGCCGAGTTCATCGGTCCGCGCTTACTGGTCTACGCTGCGGCGCTTGAAATGCATCCGCTTGATATCGAAGACCGTGTCGACGATCTCAAGAAAAAGCACAATGTCGGTTACTGCAACATCACCACCTGCTGCCGAAAAGTGTGCCCGGAGTCGATCACCATCACCGAGAACGCGATTATTCCGCTCAAGGAGCGAGTGGTGGATCGGTTCTTCGATCCTTTGAAGCAGCTCTTTAATATCCTTTGACGAACGAAAGGGGGTTCCATGTTCGCACTCAAACCCATATCTCGTGATAGCCTCGACGGCGCTCTGGCCAAGGCCGAACGTTACCGCCTGCTGAACGAGCCCAACGAAGCCGAGAGCATCTGCCGCGACATTCTCGAGGTGGCTCCGGCGAACCGTGAGGCGCGCATCAGCCTGATTCTGGCATTGACCGACGAGTTCCCCCGCGACGATCGGGCCTTTGCGAACTCGATGGCGGAGACGGCCAGCCTGGAATCCGCCTACGATCTCGCCTACTATGCCGGGATCGCGTGGGAACGGCGGGCCAAAGCACTCCACGATGCCGGCAGGCCCGGGTCCAGCGGGCGGGTGTACGAGTGGATCGTCAAGGCGTTAGGGCTGTTTGAGGAAGCGGAGCGCCAGCGGCCGGCCGGTAACGACGACTCCATTTTGCGCTGGAACGCCTGCGTTCGCTTCCTCGAGCGCCACAAATCGCTCAAGCCGGCAATAGAGGATGTGAAGGAACCGATTCTGTCGGAGTGACGGTTGCTTGATAGATAGCGGGTGAAATTCACCGTCAGGCTGGAGCCCTATCCAGGCAAGACGACAAACGGCCGCATCATCTCGTTATCTTCGTGCTCCAACATATGGCAGTGCCACACGTAACGCCCGGCAAATCCTTCAAACTTTACAATAATCCGGGTCACTGTCATCGGGTCAACACGCACGGTGTCTCTCCAGCCCAGTTCGTTGGCTGTCATGGCTGAGGGTGGACCAATAAAGACGATTTTCTTCGTCAGCTGAAACACTGATAAGTCGAAGGGGCGCCGGTCCAGCACCTGGAAGCGGACCATGTGCAGGTGGATGGGATGCGAGTCATCTGTCAGGTTAATGAATGACCATATCTCGGTGGAGTTCAGCACCGGTTTCTCCGTCACCGGCATATCCCAGTGCACCCCATTCAGGAGCATGACGCTCGATCGGCCCAGGCGATTCTGGTAGTCGGCGATGGTCAGCTCGCGCGTCATCACGGCAGTGTTCTCCGGAGCGCGGGGTACCGGGCGCAGTGTGGCGGGTAGTGGAGAATCATCCCCGCTCTTCGCTGCAGAGACGCGGAACTGCATGAAGACGGCAACACTTGTCCGCAGAAATAGCTCTTTACCTGCCCTGTCTGTGAAGTCCACGATGAGGTCGGCGCGCTCTCCCGGCCCCAGGATCAGGGTCTTCATCCGCGCCGGTGCTTCCAGGAACCCCTGCTCACTGCCAATCTGAAAGAAGTCGCTACAGTCCGCCGTGATTGCGTTATCAGGAGAAAAAGACAGACGATAAAAACTGCCATTCGAGCTGTTCAGCAGCCGGAAGCGGTACTTGCGCGGCTCGACCTCGAGATAGGGGAATATTTTCCCGTTCACCAGAATGGCGCTTCCATAGTATTCAGAGACCCAGGGTGTGTCCGGTTTCCCTGAAATCGGATAGTGGAGTTTCCCATCCTGTCGAAAGGACCGGTCGAAAATAACCAATGGAATTTCGAACACCCCTACGGGCAAATGCAGTGAGTCTTCGAACTCATCGCGGATGAGATACATGCCCATCAAGCCAGCCACAGCATTCAACCGGGTAATGCCCATGGCGTGATCGTGATAAAAGAGGCTGGTCGCCTCCTGTTGATTCTGGTAATGGCAAGTAGCTGAATGGCCGGGCACAAACCAGTTCTCGGGATAGCCGTCGTTTTCGGGACTGTTCCGTCCGCCATGCAGATGAACCACGGTGCGCACTTCGGGCTTATCCGTCTCCGCTCCGTGAAGCGTGTGATCGATGGGAAGAAAATGTTGTTGGGGCAGCTCATTCGCCCACTCGACCAGGATGGGCTGCCCTTTGCGGACCTCGAAGGTCGGGCCGGGGCACGCGGCGTCATATCCCCAGAACGTCGTTGGCTTTACGTCGCGATGGACCTTCGCTTGAAACTCCCGCATAGAGACGCGATAGAAGGGAATGTGAGCCTCAAGATTTGCCGGGCTGGTTCGCATGCCACTCGGCTTCACGATCGTGGGGATGGGCAACGGATCGACGAATCTCGCCAGCTGGTTGGTGTCAAGCAGAGGCTCCGACTGCGCGGCGGCAACCAGCGCAGGATCGCCGTGCAGCAGCGGCGGGACGTTGGCTGCAGCGGCTGCGCCCAACAAACTCAGATGCTGCAGGAAGTGTCTTCTGGTGGTCTTCATCCATTCTCTCGTTCGATCTAGGGTGAAGGCAGAAGATTGCTAACAGATGAATTCACCTCATCCGCGGTTATTCGTGTGTTCACACGACACGCGGATGCCGGTGGAAAAGTTTTAATGCAAATGTGAAGACTCGTTCACTCATGCGCGGATGAACGGGGATAGACTCGCGCCTGTCATCTCCAGGTGCGGGAACGCCCCTGGCCGGGTTCGCGAAACCGCCGCAGCAAAGGATAAACGCATGAAGCCCATGAATACGACTGGAATCTCCCCCCTCTTACGCGCCCTAACATTGATCGCAGGTGTCGCGTTTGTGCCGTCAGTCCTCGGCCAGAAGGTCACGTTTGCACCTTATATTCAGCTCGGTGACAACGGAGCGTTCGGTCCTACTGACCAGATCGTCGTTGCCTGGCAAACCGATGAGACTTCGCCCAAATCTTCTGCCTTCAAGGTCGAATTCCAGTCCGAGCGCTCAGAGTATGATCGCGGTTTCGTGGTTCCCCAGGGCCGCATTGTCGACAACTATCTCGTTGCCGATCCGGCGCTGCCGCCGATCCCCGGCGCCTATGGTGCGCATTCAAATTACACCGCCGTTCTGAGTGGCCTGCGGTATGACACCCTCTACAAATATTCCGTCACCGGTCCGGGGATGCCGAACGGCACCTTCTCCTCTTCCTTCCGCACCCGCAAACGGAGCCATAATTTTTCGTTCATCGTTACCGGGGATGAGGGCTACTTTCCGGTTGTGCCCAATTCCAGCCCTGCGGTCATTGTGAACTATGAAGCGCGTATCGCTCACCTGATCAATAACGCTGCGAATCTGTCTGTCCCTGGCGTGCCACAGCTCCCGCAATCCGACTTCATCCTGAATACCGGTGACAACGTCTACAACGAGGGCACTGAAGACAATTACCGTGACTTCTTTTTCCCGGTCTACAACAGCGATCAGGACTCCAATGAGACCGGCGCCCCCATCCTCCGCAGCCAGCTCTTCTTTCCTGCGGATGGGAATCATGACCTGGGCAGCACCGGGGTCTCAGCCAATCTTCTGGCCGACAACGCAGCCCCGACCTTCAGCGGGAATCTTAGCGGTGGAGATGCTCTCTCTTTCTTCAACGACTTCTATTTCCCGCAGAACGGACCGCAGGGATACGACATCGAGTACGCATGGAACGGTGACAGTTCTGCGCCCACCGGTTTCACCTTTACTTATCAGAGCCAGACCTATACCTCACCCGCGGCGATTACCGCATTTCGCAATTCGACCCTGGTCGATACTGGCAAAGGGCCTAAACTGCAGATCGATCATCAGAGCAACTACTCGTTCGATTACGGCAATGCCCACGTTCTTTTCCTCGACGCGAATCCGCACCTCTTCAATGACAATCTGCCCAGTGGAAATGCCTTCAACGCAGCCCCGCCCACGTTCACTGCATATCCTTCCGCCCTCGGCCAATGGGTCATCCATGACCTCGATTCCAGTAAGCAACCGTGGAAGATCGTTGTCTACCATCAGCCGGCTTTCTCTTCCGGCGACGCAACCATTGTGAACAACCAGATGCGCGCCGTCGCGAAGCTGCTGGAAGACCATGGCGTAAACATGGTCTTCAATGGTCATGAGCACAATTACCAGCGCACCCTGCCCATTCGCTCGACTGCCCGCACCGCTTCTACCCCCAGCACTGCTGCCGGCACTCCTGCGGTTTACGTGGATCAGCAATTCAGCGCCACCCAGACTGTTCCCGATGGCGTTCTCTATCTGGTGGAGGGCGCAGGTGGCAACCGTGACTTCGACGGTGACTATGCTCCACCGCGGGGCAGCGGAGTCGGCCTTGATCAGGATGACTCTGCTACGGGAACCTTTGTCGATGAGCCGGGACTGACCGTTCCCCAGGGTCCGGCGTCATGGCTGGATACGAACCTTACCAACCCGGAAATGATCAACTTCATTCCCAACGCAGGGCAGGGAACGAAGATCACGTCCAAGTTCAAGGCCAAGATCTTCTCTTTCGGCGATGTTGTGGTTGATCACAACAAGTTGACCCTGTACCAGATCACCGAGCCTTTGCAATCAACCTCTTCAGCAACCTCGGCCGATCCCGCGCCTTATGGAGCCGACATCAACGGGAAGCCATTGAATGACCCGATTCCCGATACACAGTTAGATGCTGCGGCGGGCAAGGTCATCTCTGCTCCCGCTACGGGTACGTCGGCGTTGCTCGATGCTTGGACCGTTACCAAGCCCGAAGTCAGCGATTCCGTCGTGGCAAAACTTTCCGCCCCCAACAAGGTGAGCCCGGGCCAAACCTTCACCTATACAGTGTCTCTTCAGAACGGTTCACAGTACCCCCTGAATGGGACCCAGGTCCGTCTCCGCCTGCCACACGGGGTGACATTTGCGGGAACGGCAAGCGACTCCATCACCGTAGAAGGGGATGAAGTCACCGTCACCGTCGGACGCCTGGCCAACGGTTCTGGGCAGACGGTGGAGATTCCGGTACTTGTTTCATCGGAGATCCATGGCCACGAACAGCTCTGGGCTTCCGGCGGAGTTTCTTCATCCACTGCGTTGCCGGTTACCACCAATAACCTGGTCACCTACGTCAAGTAGACCGGTGTTGTTGTAGGACTGAGCTTGTCGAACGGGGACGGCTGAACTTAGCCCAGGACGCAGTCCCATAAGCGCTAACTTGTTGGGATGTTTTTCTTTAAAACTCCCACAAAATCGTCATCCTGAGCGCAGCGCCCCACAGATTTATCGCGTGACACAAGCGCTGTGTCACACAATGAATCTGGGCGAAGTCATCTCTTTCCGCCACAGACGATTGGAAAGACGTACCTCAGGGGCGAAGTCAAGGAATCACCTTCACCTGCGCCTGCCAGAACGCGGCCTTTTTCCCCGTGGGATCCAGCACGGATATCTGGCAGTCATACTCCCCTGGAGGAACCTGGCTCATCGGAATACTAAAACTGAACGGCATCGTCTGCAGCCGATTGTTCAACCCGGTCGTCATCTCCATCGGCTGCGTCTCAAACGTTTTCGTCTGCTCCCGGTAAAAACTCACGAAGGCCACCAACGGCTGAGCGGCGGCAACCCCCTGCTCGTAGGCCTGCAAATACACATACATATTCTGATTCTGGCGAAACACCCGAGTCACGCTGGGGATCAACTTCTGTCCGTTCTGCACCAGCGGATTTACGTCCTCCTCTTTCGTCCGGTTCTTATTCTTCTCCGCATTAAACAAAGCATCTTTCAGGTCGACCCGCTGGCTGCTCAGCACGACGGAGCTGATAGGCACATGCGCAGCCTCCTTGTTCAGATTTGGAATGACGAAGGTCGTCTGATAAGTGCCGATCCTGCCCGTCTCATCATCGCGCGCCAGGAACTTGATCATGTACTTGCCGGGCAGGAGAGTGAAGCCGGTGTCGTACTCGATAGGCCGCCGCGCCAGCTCCGCCGCGGTCGCGTCGGTGAGCTTGATGTTGACGTTGTCGCGCACATTGGAAACGGTCGTGCCCCCGACCAGGTCTTTGATTTCGCCGACGAAGTCAATAAGCGTATGCTCGGCGCCGCCGCGCTTAGCCAGCGCGAGCTCGCGGCCGGGAATCTTGACAATGATAGGCACAAAATATTCGGCGCGGTTGAGCTGAAAGTGATCAATCTCCATGGCGATCGAGAGGTCGGTGATGGGGTCCTCGAGCATGAGCGCGTCTTCCAGCTGACGCTCTTTGTCGACGGTGGTAAAGTGGCTGAACTCCTTATCAGCGTAGTAGCCTTGGCGGTAATCGAGTTTGGCGGTCGTGTCCTGGTTGAGGGAAATCTTCACCCGGCGGAAGTGACCGTTCCTGGCCGTATTGCTGGTGTAGTAGCCAACTACGTAGTAGTCGGAGACGGACTCCTGCGCCTGCACAATACCCTGTGTTAGGTCATTGTTGTCGAACAGGGCTTTCCCTCCGGTGTCGCCGGCGAGGGCGTAGAGCGTGTCTTGCGACTGTTGAAAGTTGCTGGTATTGGCCTGGGCCGCACCGCCCGAGTACATGCCGGAATTGCCGGGCGAGCCCTGGGTCGCATCGCCAAGCGGAGCCTGGGCGACCAGGCCGCGTGCATCGACCGGCCAGAACGAAACACCAGCTCGGATGGCGGCATCGACCGTTGCATGAAGCTGCGCCTGGTTGTCGATGCCGTTGAGACGGAGCCCGCTGGCGAAGTAGATGAGCGACTTTTTCTCGTTCAACTGGGCCAGCATCTTGGCTGCGGTCTGCAGTGCAGAGAGCTGTCGATCGGTATTGAAGACGTTGAACTCACTGTCATCCTGGCCAAACGCGGCGCCGGTATCGGCGCTGCTTGCATCGTCGACGGACTCGGCAGAGCCCTGGCCTTCGCCGACAATCATGGTTTCGAGAATGCTGAGCAGCTTGTTGCGATCGGCCGTGAAGTCTTGAAGAATGTCGACGGAGCCGCCCTGGTAGCGGAGGATGGCGACCAGGTCGACGGTTGTCATTTGCGTGCGCAAGAACTTCTCCGCCGCGGTTAAGGCGCGAAGTTGGTCGGCCGGATGCATGGCCGTCATGTCAAAGTAAAGCGCGAGCAGGCGTCGATTTTTATAACGGCTATTTTCCGCCGCCTCGGGTGCGATCTGTGTCCGAGTGAGCTGTTTATACAGTTTGATCTGTTCCGTGCCCGGTGCGGCTGTCGCCACCGGCGTCTCCTCAGCCGCGAGATCCTGGTGCTCGCAAAAGCGGATTGTCTGCGGAGCGCCGTCCTCGGTAATGGTGAAATCCTTCGCGCCCAATCCGGAAATGAATTTCCCCTGCTTGTCTTTCACGACCACGGTCTCGACCACCAACTGCGCCTTGGCCGTGAGCGTATAGGTTCCCGAAGCGTTTGCAGACGTATTCTGCCCAATCTGCTGCGCGGTAGCCTGAGCAGCGATAAGGATTAAGAAAACAAGCAGAATTTTCATCTCGTCATTACCTGCCTTGGAGAGATCCGCGGTTTCCACTCCTGCTTCCCGAGCCCCATGCTTGCAGGAAAAAATTCCCTCCACGAAGGGCACGGCTTTAGCCGTGCCGCCCCGTCCCAGCACGACGAGGGCTTCAGCCCCTGAGGTACGTCTTTGTGATCATTCATTGCAACCCACAAGTCTTGAAAGCGTACCTCATCGGTCCAGCAGCCACTTTCCATGGAACGTTAGCCCTTCCCTTTGTCATCCCGAGGAGCAGCCGACTCGCTGAGGCGAGTCGGGAGAGAAATGACAAAGCTTGTGACCTCTGCAATATCGAAGGGTGAAATCGAAGGGTGCCCCAGGTCTCGCTTTTGAGACCTGGGATCCCTCAAGCCGATTCCTCCTGGAAACACCCTCCTTGCTCTTTGTCATTAGGAGCGTACCCGGATTTCCTGCCACGCGGCACCGTCAAGATCGCGTATGTGCCTTTCTTTAAGGAAAGGCGCATGATGTTTGCCAGCGCCACCAACTTTTACAGGAAATCCGGGGTAGCGTAGTGGAGAGATCTGCGGTTTCCACTCCTGTTCCCCGAGCCCCATGCTCGCTGGAAAAAATTCCCTCCACGAAGGGCACGGCTTTAGCCGTGCCGCCCCGTCCCAGCACGACGAGGGCTTTTAGCCCCTGAGGTACGTCTTTGTGATCATTCATGGCAACCTACAAATCTTGAAAAGCGTACCTCGGCGCTAAAGCCGTTCTCCGCAATCTATATCGCCTCGGAGCGCCTTCTTTAGCGACTTCCACAGCATGAGACCAATTCATCCCATCTCAGAACCTCAGCCGAAGCGAAGTTTCCAGACTGCGCATCGGGTTAGGTTCCAGCGGTAAACCAAACTGCGTACTGTTCACCGTCGTATTCCACCCAGTAAACACGGGGTGATTGAGCATATTAGTTGCCGCCACCTTCAAATCAAGATAAAACCGCCCACTCGGCCGGAAAGTCCGCGCGACTGAGCTGTCGAGGCTGAACTGGCTCGGACCGGTAATGGAATTCCTACCAGCCGTTCCCCATTCGCCCGCAAGAGGCGCGCTGTAAGCGGCCGGGTTAAGGTGCTGACCGGCCTGGGACATCGCAATCGGCGCGCCGGTAGGGTTGGGTCGAATGGTGCCGGTATAACCCGTCCCCGGGACAGCCGCCAGGTAAACCGGTGTCTCCGGCAAACCACTCCCGACCACCGCTGTGGTCACGAACGTCCACTCCTTGAGCAGCCGGCCGGGCCAACCGCCCATCAGCGTTCCACCTCGGAGCCCTTCACCGCTGGTGTATTGGGCTTGCAGGTTGAGCAAGTGACGTTGATCGAAACTGGAAAGCGAACGCTCGGCATGCAGGTTGAGCCAGTTTTGCGCAATGGCCGGTGTCGTCGACGCGCTTTGCGTGGTGGTAGAGGCGGTTCCCGATGAGCCCCCACCCGATCCTGACCCCGAACCCTGGCCTTGCCCGCCCGGGGGAGCAGCCGTCTGGTTGCCGGCGAGCACGTGACCCTGTCCACCCAGGAACGCATCATCATCTATCGACTTCGAAAACGTATAGAGCAACGACGCAGTGAATCCACTGCGCAGTCTGCGCCGCAGCTGCACCTGCCCCGCTTGCCGCGTAGAATCACCGCCCGAACCCTGGTAAACAAAGCCCGCCGGACAGCTGGGACAAGGATTGACCGCGCCAAGCGGGTAAGTGTTGGGCAGGAACTGCAGCACCCCTCGCGTGCCTTTCACGCCAAGGTAACTCGCCGTGAGTTGTAGCGCCCCTGGTAGGTCGCGCTGGATCGACAACTGCCACGTCTGCGCATACCCAACCCGGAAGTTGGGATCGACAGCGAACGTGTTGGCGGTGATCGAGGGGCAAGAGCTAAACCCATTCGCCAGTGTAAGCCGGCAGCCGGGGCTATTCTCAACGCTCAAGCTCTTCGAGAGCGGCGCCTGTTGGGCGAGCTGCAGGACCGAGGTTAAATAAACCGATGTGTCGTCGTAGATACCATAGCCGCCGCGCACCACGATGGTCGAAGCAGGGATAGGCCGCCACGAGATACCGACGCGCGGCTCGAAACCGCGCTTGTCCGGCCGGATAAGCGAACTGGGATAATGGCTGCCGGTCAGTGTGCCGATGGGATCGCTGCCCAGTACAGGAGCCACGGCAGAATATCCGGGAGCAACATCAAGATTCACCAGGCGACCATGAATCTCGGTGAGTGGCGCGCCATAATCCCAGCGCAGGCCAACGTTGATGGTGAGGTTGGATTGAATGCGCCAATCGTCCGTCACATACAGGTCGTAGACCGTTTGGCGGAGATATTTGTCCGCGTTGCCGAAGGCGATGGAGCTGGTATCCGGCACACCAATGAGGAAGTCGGCCAGGTCGGAGCCGCCGGTCGTCGCGCCGTTCGATAGGCCTTGCGTGGCGGCGCCGGTAAAGGCGAACGTGCCCCGCGGATCCTGCTGGAAAAAATCGTTGTATTGCTGTTTGCGCAGGTCGCCGCCGGCGGTAAAGTTGTGGCGGCCACGATAAATGCCGGCCGATCCGGAAAAGCTATCAGTACGGTTACGATTAAATGCGCTCTGCTTGTCCGACAGCGGCGTAATGCCACTGGAAAAGGTGAGCGCCGGTGGACCCCAGTTAGCCGGGTCCTGGTTGTTGCCGGAAATGCCGGCCTCTCCGGAAATATTCTGCCGGTTTTCGAAATAAGGCGAGATGGTGGTTCTGAGCCGGCTGAAGCGATAGCCTCCAAAAAAGAAGAGGCGCTGGTTGAAGCGATGCGACCAGTTGATGTTGGTATTGATGCCCAGAGTGTCCGTCTTATCGACGAACCCGAACAGGTCGCCACCGCTGGACCTCATGCTCTGAAAGTTGAAGCTCCCATAGAGCTCGTCCCGGTGCCCAAGTGTCTTGTCCAGGCGTGAAAAGAGCGAATCCTGGTGGCTGCTGTTCAGAACGGGTATCTGGTAGTTATAAAGCGAAGTCCCGGCAAGGTTCGGCGATGGGTAAAGCCGCAACAACGCCTGCGCCTGCGTGCTGACCGGGACCGCATTGCCCGGAAACGGCAACCCGGTTGCAGGATCGTAGACGACCACCGGCTGGCCGAGCGGGTTGACCAGGTTCGAAAGGTCACCGGTCCGCTCTACATCGGTAGGGACAAGACCGGACTCCGTCTCAGCAGTACGGTTGCGCGTCCATGCATAGGCCACGAAGAAAGTCGGCCCACGCGGCATGAGATGAGGAATCTTCAACGGGCCACCGAGCGTAAAGATGCCGGTGATGCGATTGTAAGCGGCCTTGGGTGTGTTGAGCCCGCTGAGCGAGTAGGGACGGGCATCGAGGGCGGAGTTATCGTAGACCGCGGCTAGTCCGCCGGTGTAAAGACTCTTGCTGTTATACCGTCGATTGCCAAAGGCCTGGTCGAGCGAGAACCGCGAAGTCGCCGCATTGTTGACGCTACCGTTCACCAGGAAACCGTCCGATGATTGCTGGTTCGCATCTTCCGCCGGCTTCGGCATCTCCGGGGCGTTCTCATTGATTGCAGCCGCGGGCGTTTTAGGCCTAGCCGTGAGCGAGGGCGCCGGAGCAGGCGGAAGCTTGGTGAGTTTCGTGATCTGGTCGAGTGGAAGCAGCGTCAGCTCCCACTTGCCAGGGGCTGTGGCCGGCGAAATGGTAACATCCGCGGTGACGGTCGAGAAACACAGCATC
>Ga0182024_10005449_pt1 | contig 28573 bp, 24 predicted proteins | sample P32metaG_FD_120480 | JGI IMG/M metagenome (GOLD analysis project Ga0182024, IMG submission 120480) | Permafrost microbial communities from Stordalen Mire, Sweden - P3-2 metaG (Illumina Assembly) | ecosystem: Environmental > Terrestrial > Soil > Wetlands > Permafrost | place: Sweden: Stordalen...
TGCGGTCTCAAGCCCACACGGGATCAAATTGCTTCCCTTCGATTACAGCACCACGAAACTCTTCCCGAATGGAACTACACTATCAAGCCTCAACTGTAAACTTGTTCTTGCGTGATGCCTAAGGGCTCGGAGCTCATAGGAACAATCATTTTCGCCGAAGCGGACGCGCGGCTCCAGTTACCAAGGGGTACGGTGTGGTTTTCCTGCTTTAGCGCGGGGAAATCCTTACCGCTACCGTTTTATTGCATCCGTTTTATCGCATCCAGGCGAGTGGCATACAGTCGATTCACGATCTGAAAGGCGTCTTCGTGCGATCCGGATGCGGGCTTGATCTGTGATCCCAGCTCGAGATATGCGCCGGTTGAGTCGTAGGCGGGCCAATTGGGGAGTCCAGGAGCGTTCGGATTTCCGGTCCTGGCAAACTGCACCCAATAAAGGCGCGTGGCCTCGGCCAGCGCGCCGCCGGCTTCATCTTGCGGCAACTGGGGAGAGTTAAACAATAGAAATACGTCGATCCCATGAAATGCTCCCATCTGTCGGCCGCCGGAGGTAGGAATGCTCCAAGTCACGTTGTAGAGATACGCCTTACTCTTCATTCCTTGCATGGCGGCTGCGGCCCAGCGGGCAGGCGCGATCACTTCGAGCACGGTGGTCGCGCGGATCAAAGCTTCGCGGGCATCCGCCGCCGTCGGAATCGGATACAAGCGGAAAACATCATCGGCGAGGGGTGTGAACGAATTTTTCACCCAATCGCTAAATCTCCCCGGAGTTATTTCATCGGGGCCGAGAAGGTTGCTAAGTTCGCGCGCGGTGGTGCCGACGATGACGGGAACGTCGGCTTGCTTGTGAGCGGCGAACATGGCCAGGGGTTGATCGGGCAAAACCCAGCCATCGACGACCGCGTCAAATCCGCCATCGGAAGTTGCTTTCAACAGTTCATCGGTTGAAGTCGAGCGCAGCTTCTTGATGGCATCCTGACCGTCGCCAGCATTGAGCTTGTGCGCGAGGTCAACCCCCAACTTTTCGGCTGAAGCGATTGCGCCGCCCGGATGGTGCACGCTGGGATGAAGATCGAAGGGAACGCCGCTTTGCATAATCGCGTGACGGAACAACCCACGAGCCAGCGACGACAACAGGAGGCATCCGACATATTCGCCGCCCGAGGACTGACCGAAGAGGGTGACGTTGGTCGGATCTCCACCAAATTGCGTGATGTTGCGATGCACCCACTGCAAGGCGACGATTTGGTCGAGCAGACCGTAGTTTCCGGAAGCCTGATGCGGAGATTCCGCCGTCAGCGCCGGGTGCGAAAGCCATGCCAGAACCCCCAGGCGATAGTTAATGGTCACGACCACTACGCCCAGGGAAGCCAGGGTCTCGGCGCGGTCATCCCCGCGGCCGTTGGTTCCACCGCCGCCGTGAATCCATAGCATCACCGGCTGCAAGGTCTTTCCGGTCAAATTTGCGGTGATGACGTTCAGGTACAGGCAGTCTTCGCTGGTTTGGCCGACAGGTTTTACCTGCGACGGATCGCCGCCCACAGCGGTCACGGTTCTTTGTATTGCTCGGTACATAAAATCCGACTGCGGGCAGGCGGCGCTCAGTTCGTCCGCCTTGCGGGTCGCAGGCCAAGAAGCGGCAGCGAGAGGCGGTTGCCAGCGAAGGTTTCCGACGGGCGGCGCGGCATAGGGAATGCCGAGAAAAAGATCGACTTTCGGATTGTCGGGAGAATGTTTGCCTTCCAGGAAGCCGGTATCAATTTTCGCGGTCGGCGCGTTTTGGGGCGCGTGGGCGGTCGCGTAGTGAACGCTCAGCAACGGGGAAAAACCGAGCAGAAGTCTGCTGATGAGGAGTCCCATCGTCGCCTCCTTAGTCCGCCATCCCTGCGGGTATTGTCGCGATTATTTTGAGAGGGAAGCGGACGACATTCTACCTCGACTTTATCTTCGGGGTTCGCCGATTTTCGGAAGCCGTGAAAAGTGGACAATATTGGCTTCGGTTAGCGCTGATGGCGGGACGCCATCAGGACAGCCGCCGGGATGGCGGCGCTACTTTTGCGAAGATTCAGCTCTCGCTGGGCTTTGGGCTTCTTGCAGCAGGGGACGGAGTGAGTCGACGGAAACCCCGATGGTGCCTCCGGAGAATCCGTCCATGTAGGCGGTGTTCACGCCAATGACTTCGCCTTTGGTGTTGAAGACCGGACCGCCGCTGCCGCCGTGGGCGGTGGGAGCGTCGTAGATGAGCTTTTCGCCGACTACGTCGCCGAGATGGCCGCAGGTGGTGGAGGGGCGAATCAGGGATAACGCCGCCAACTCGCTGGCTGCGCTGATGTCATTGTGGCGGTAGGCGAGGCGCTCGTAAATTCCGGTGGGCGACTTGGCGACCATACCGGCAATTCCCATGGGATAGCCAATCACGGTGACCAGTTGTCCGGGGGAACCGGGTGAGCTGGCGAGGGGAAGCACGGGGAGACCGCGGACAGCGTCCAAATATTGGACGCGCAAGATGGCCAGATCGGAGGTCTTGGAAACCGACGCGGACGATAAGGTCACGGGTGTGGGCGAGCCGGGGAAAAAGGCCACCAGGTTTTCGAGCATCGCGGTAGCTCCCTGATCGATGAGCTTCTGCGCTTCGGAGTCCCCGAACCAGGGCTCGGCGACGTGGCGGTTGGTGGCGAATAGGCCATTGCCAACCAGGAATCCAGTACCCGAAACGCGCGCGCGAACCGCGGGACGCTGGTTCGCGAAGCCCACCTGGTAGACGCCATAAATGTAGCCGATGGAGTTGCGATAGCGGTTCAGCACGGTGGCGGGCATGGCTTGGTCCTGCTTGAGTTGCTCGACCTGCGCCGTGAGTTGGTGAACCTGCTGTTGGAGATCGTTGGGCGGTTCTGCCAGCGCGGCCTTGGGAGAGTAATAGTGGACCATTGCGAAGGCTCCCAAGAGCATTACGACTCCCAAGACGGCCTGAACCGTTTGCTGCCAGCTGTCGCTCACAATGCTGGATTCGGGCGAGAGCGGGGCTTCGGGAACTTGGACAGAGCCGGAAGCCGGGTGCTGGTTGATCTGGGATTCGGCCATGGGTCGCAGAAGCGTCCTCGGTAGCGCTCCAAGTCTTTGTGTTTCAGCCATTTAAGCTTTGACGCTTACTTGGCCGAGGACTTGGAGTATTCATATTCGCCTCTCCGGGCAGGGTTTACTACGGTACTGAAGTTGATGTCCGGGAGGCATCTAACCGGGCTTCGTGGTCGGGAGATCAAAAGCTTGAACCACAGAGGGCACTGAGGGTCACAGGGTAAAACCAGGGCGGCGCGCTTCCACGCTACTGGGCCTTAATTCCCAGGCGTTTTGACATGGCTTCATAGAGGAAGCCTTGGCCGGGGCGGTAAGGTTGGACCCATTCGCCGTCGATCACGAATTGGGGGATGGCGCGCTTGCCGGTGCGCTTGACGATTTCGTCGACGGCACCGGGGGTGGTTTCGACGTCAATCTCTTTGAAGGGAAGGTTGTGCTTGGCGAGGAAGCGCTTGGCCTCGCGGCAGTCGGGGCACCAGGCGGCGGAATAGACGGTGATTTCCATGAGCTCATTTTAGAGGTGCGGATGGGATCAGCGGTTGCTCTTAGACACGCTCCAGGTGGGGTTGGGTGCGCTCGTTCACGACGTTGCCGGTGTTCAGCGTGGAAGCGGGTTCGAAGAGCATTATCCAGCATTCCTCTTCAGCGACCGGGCGATGTTCGACGCCGCGGGGGACGATGATGAACTCGCCAGTCTCGATCCATTCGTGGCGTTCGGGGAGGGCTTCGTCACGGAACTCCATGCGGAAGCGGCCTTGCACTACGAAGAACATTTCGTCTTCGTGGTCGTGGTGGTGCCAGACGAATTCCGTGTTGGCTTTGACCAGCTTGACCATTTGGCCGTTGAGTTCGCCGGCGATGTGGGGCGTGTAGTATTCGGAAATTTTGGAGAACTTTTCGGCGACATTGATTTTGTGCATGGGATTGTCTTTCGTTTAGATGATACGGGAACGTCTTTAGGATGAGGATCGGATGTCAGAAGTCGCGAAAAGTGCAACTGCTTCCCGAGGATCGGATAGCCCGCATCGGCAATGACCTCTGTACTGTTTATCCGCTATGGGATTGGAGTCACAATCGAGCATGACTCTTCGGTCACCCATGGAACCAGAAGCAAAAGACGGCAGGCGTCCTCGGGCGCGGGCGCGGTTCTCAGGCGTTGTGTTTGCCTTGTCGCTGACCGTGGTCGGAGCAAGCTTCGCGCAGATGAAGCCCGGCGACGTCAAGAAGGCGTACGGGGAACCGAGAGCCTCCGTGATGGAATCGCTGCTGACTACGCTCTATCCGGGCGCAGAAGTGACTTGGGATCCGTCGCTCATGGTGCGACTGCCGGGCGAAAATCCGCGCACGGTGGCATTGCCGGTCTATGTGAGGGGCAATGCCGCTGGTGACGGACTGGAGGGTGTTGGATGGGTTGAACTAGACGGCGCGAAAGAACGATTCATTTATGAAGCGCAAAATTTCCGGCGCTCCGACCGGCGGGAGTTTCCGACAGAATTGATCGTCTTTCGTGCCGACATGGCAGGCCGTGTTCAGAGATACAAGCGACTTATGCTTGATCCAGCGGAACCTCTGACAGAAGTGAAAGACATCTCGAACCAGGATTGGTCGCAGAATGAATGGCCGACGCTACAAATTCTGTATCAGACCCATCGAGCAACGCCAACCGCCTTCACCACCATCGAGTGGCGCGGAACTCTCGATGCGAATAGCGGCAAATTTGTCAGCCGCCTGCCTTCCGGTATCTCCAGGCAAACGAAAGGCGGACCCGACCAGCTATTCTCTTTTGGGCTTGGCCGCATCGATCCCGGCACAGTAGTGCTCGAGAATCGATTCGGGGGCGAGCGCCACACATACTCGTGCTCCGACCCATGCGTTTTTGACGCCGATACCCTTCTATCCGAGTGGAAGCTCAACGATCCGCCTGCTACCGATCGGCCCGCTAACGGTTCGACCGCGGCGACTGCCACAAACAAACGGCCTGCGAATTCAGCCGGGGCGCGAGTCGCAGCGAATGCCGGCGGCGCGTCTTCGTCGGCAGTCATTCATCTTAAGAATGGACGAACCATTCACGCCGACACTACGAAAGAAGCAGGCGACAAACTCGAATATACGATGGGCGAATCGGAATACCAGATTCCCAAGAGCCTGGTTCTGGAGATCGTTCACACTACGGATGCTCCGCCACGGAACGACAACCCAAATGCTCAAGCGCCGCCTTCGTCCCGGTCGCAAGCGGCGGAAACCCCATGCAGCGCGGACACAGTGATGGCGACCCCGCAGATTCCTTGTAAAGTTGCCTTTTACGTGCAGACTCTGATGGGCTTGGGGGAAACCCAGCGGTTCTCACTCATCGACGATGGCAACCACGATGTCACCGCGCAGGCGCAGTGGAGCATTCTTGATTTCGGATCCGAGGTGGACTTCTCTGTGGTCAATGGCGTCCCTCACATTTTCAGCAAGAAATATGGCATGGTGACGCTGTATGCGACGGTTGGCGATAAGTCGGCGATGACGCGCATTGGTATCGTTACGCCCGAAGAGATGAGCAGCAATACGATGGGCCGCAAAGGGGCGCCGATGTTTCAGGACAGTCGCCGGCCGCTGCAATTAATTCCTGCTGAGCCCTACGTTGGCCGGATTCCGTGAGAAGAAAGTAAAGGTCGCCGAGCTGCGCTCGGCGGACAGCCGGGGGCGGCTGTCCCCACATCTCCTAGCGCAACCGCGGAGAGAAGTCGGTTAGGGCGAGAAAAGTGGAGTCAACTTTCTCGACGAGTTTGCCGTTGGCTTCGGATTTGTCGCGAACGCTCTTCCACTCCGGGTCGTCCTGGAAGGACTTCCAGTTAGCGGCTGCCGCTTCGCGGCTGGGATGATAAAGGATGTAGATAAGGGTATTGCTCTGCTCTGGCTCGTCGACGGGCGTCCAGTAAGCGACGCTTTTTATACCATGCCGGTCAAAGATTTTTATGGTGTGTTCGCGGAAGCGGGCCAGCAGCTCTCCCAATTTTCCTGGGGCTGCGTGATAGACGCGGAGTTCGTAGACCGATGTCGTGGCTTGGGTAGGATTGGCATTGTCACGCTGAGAAGCGGCCCAAAGAGATGCCGAAAGGAAGGTGGCCGCAGGAAGGGCTTGGAGCAGGGTTCGTCTTTTCACGGGAGGAATTCTAGCAGAAGGGGAAGGAATCGCAATCGCAGATGTGAAGAGCGCAGGCGAGCGCTGTGGAATTGCTAGTGAAATGGACGATTTCGCAACAGCAATCGCCTAGACTATCGTGAAACGGGCTGGGCCGTCTCTCAAACACCTACAAAATCGGAGCCATTAACACAATATTGGTGGACGGGTTTGAGAGATAGCTATTTGTCGCTGTTGCTATCCCTAAAAGCAGCGACATCACGCCGATCAAGAAATAATTCATGCGGAATCACTCTACCCCATGTTGCTCACATAAAGTTTTTGGCAGCAAGGGTAGTTGGCGATTCAGGCCATTACTCTCAGAAGCGGGCCGAAGCCGTGCCCTCCTTGCTTGGGCAGCGGCATACGATTCCGAGTTCGTGTCGAGCGTACGCAAATGCGGTTGCGAAAATGGGAGCAAGGTCAGGCTTGTAGTCTTCGTAAGAATCTACTTCGCCCTCCCCAAGCTTGAAACCAAGACTCCTAAGCTCTTGTTTCAAACTCATCAGCGTATCATTCATTAGTTTCCCGCTTACGATCAACGCGAGGGCACGTTTCTGGTCGAAATCATCAATTGCTCCGTAGCAACTTCGCCCAGGCTTCCAGCTTGGCTTCACGGAATTTGTTAGGGTCCTCGGCTTTTCGCCCTTCCACAATTGCGACCGAGACGAAGTACAGGGTTTCATCCGCTTTACCCAAAGCCTGCATAACGGCGAACACGGCGTCTCGTTTCAGTTCCCAGTGTCTTTGCCTGTCCCATGACTTGTCTGAAATATTTGACTCGATAATTTTCGTGGCTTGACTTATCGCCTTTATTTGTTCCACGAGCTTATCGACATCCTCATGGGTAGCGAGGTTCTCCCCCTTCTTTTTGAGGTACGCTCCGAGAAAAGAACCAATCCAACCGCCAAACAAAAGCCGCCAGCTTGCGCTGGCGGCTTAAAACTTCCGAGCTTTGCTCGGAAGGACAGCCGAGGCGGCTGTCCCTTACATGAGCATCGTTTAGAAACCCGGCGTTCCGGCGACGGCATGACTGTTGTGAAGTGTGAGGCGCACACCGCGCTGTTCGTTGAGGCGAGTTGTTGTGGTCCAGTCGACGTCGTCGGCGCTGATTACGCCAGTGCCGCCGCCGACCAGGGAATAGCTGATACGGCTGTCTTGATAGCCGTAACCGCTGACGGATAGGACGCTGCCGTTATTCAGCACGAAGACGGGCATGCCGGGAGCAATGTTCGCAGGCGCAATCGTTCGCGTAACCAGGCTCGCATAAGAAGCCTGCGGGACATCATTCGAAAGCCGGCTGGTTCCATCCGCGACCGAAACATTCCGTAGCATAAGCTGCGGCTTGCCGTTGTCGTAGACGGAGGGCTGGTAGGACTGATTCTGTGAGCGGGTAAAGAAATGCCAGTCGGGGCCGAACGTCTTCGCCAGCTGGGGGATTTGAACATCGTCCATCAGACGCAGGCTGAGCACGGTTTCGCCCTTCAGCTTGGGACGTGGACCGCGCGCGGGCAACATGATCACCTTCCAGGGCCATAGGGGCGGGAGCAGCCATTCGACGACGTCGCGCTTGGCATGTCCTTTCCCGTCGATTTTGCCCTGTTTATCGACTTTATAGCCTCGGGTGGAGATGACCTTGGCCTCGAGAGGCAGATCACCGGTAGGCAGACCGATGCGATCGAACTGGATCTTCAGATAGCCCTTGCCCCAGAAGTGGCCAGGGTCTTTCGCCGAATCCAGATGTCCGACTAAGTAGCTCCCGCGCGGAAACGCCTGCTGGCCGAACTCGGTCACGCCCCGCAGGTGACAAAGTACTGGGTCCCCGACATCGACTGTGGACGAGGAGAAATTGGGTTCATTGAGGGTACATTGCAGGAGAGTGCCGGCGGGCAGGACGACATCCCGTGCGCTGGCGCTCAGGTTCAAAGGGGAAACCAACAGACCTAGCACGGTGACAGCTAGGGCCGAAGGCAACAAACTATACTTCATAAATTTCACCTCGGTCGCTTACTGATTTGCGGGCTGGCGGGTGTAGCCCGCGACGTGTTTTGGAATCTAATCACAGGGCCGTAGGCTGGGTCAATAAGGTTTTGCCTAAGGAGGGCTGGAAGTCAGGGATTGGCGACTTTTCTGGGCGTAAGAACAAAAACCGCCAGCGGTTGGCTGGCGGCTTAAATCCTACCGAATTGCGCTCGCTTCGCTTCGCGGGACAGCCGAGGCGGCTGTCCCTACGCGAGCTATTTTTCGTATAACAAGACGCCTTCGGTCTTTTCGGCATCGACCGGGCGATAGAACAGTTTGTTGTCTTCGAGGAAGACCTCGATGAAGGCGGGGCGCGTGGTGATGGTGCCCTGGATCAGCGCCTCCGACAGCGGGTCTTCGATGTACTTCTGCAGGGCGCGGCGGAGCGGGCGCGCGCCGTAGCTGCGATCGGTGAGGGTCTGGTTGAGAATCCATTTCTTGGCATCGTCGGCTACGCTGACGGTGATGGACTTCTGCGCCAGGTTCTGGTTGAGTTGCGTGACCATGAGCTCGAGAATCTGGATCAGGTCGGCCTCGCCCAGAGCCAGGAACAGGATGATCTCATCCAAGCGGTTCAGGAACTCGGGGTTGAAGGTGCGCTTGACTTCGCCCTTCACCAGTTCTTCCACTTTCTCCGAGATCATGTCTTCCTTCGACGACTGGAAGCCCAGGCCCTCGCGCTTTTGCAAGTGGCGCGCGCCGATGTTCGAGGTCATGATGATGATCGTGTTCTTGAAGTCCACGGTGTTGCCGAGGCCGTCGGTCAACTGGCCATCTTCAAAAACCTGCAGCAGGATGTTGAAGACATCCGGGTGCGCCTTCTCGATTTCGTCGAGCAGGACGACCGAATAGGGGGCGCGCTTCACGCGTTCGGTGAGCTGGCCGCCCTCTTCGTAGCCCACGTATCCCGGAGGCGAACCGATCAGCTTCGAGACCGAGTGTTTCTCCATGAATTCGGACATGTCGAAGCGGACCAGGGCTTTTTCGGTGCCGAACATGAATTGCGCCAAGGTGCGCGCGACTTCGGTTTTGCCGACGCCCGTGGGGCCGAGGAACAGGAACGAGCCGATGGGGCGGTTGGGATTCTTCAGTCCGGCGCGGGAACGGCGGATGGCGCGGGCCAGGGCGCTGATGGACTTGTCCTGCGAGATGATGCGCTTGTGCAGCTCTTCCTCGATGCGCAGCAGTTTCTGCGTTTCTTCTTCCTTGATTGAGGTGATGGGCACGCCGGTCCAGCGCGAGACCACATCTTCGATGTCCTCGCGGTTGACGACGCCGGTCGAAGACTCGTCGAGATGATATTTTTCGCGAAGGGCGCGCAGGTTTTCGCGCTCTTTGCGCTCCTCATCGGAGTAGAAGCGGGCTTTTTCGAACTCGTGGTTCGCGATGGCGTTTTCCATGCGATGGACGATGAACTTGATGCGCTTCTGGACCTCGGTCAGTTCTTCCGGCAGCGAAGTCTGGCGCAGCTTGACGCGGGCACCGGCTTCGTCGACCAAGTCGATGGCCTTGTCGGGCAGGAAGCGATCCGGGATGTAGCGGTTCGAATGCGAAACCGCGAAATTGATGGCTTCGTCGGTGTAGGTGACGGCGTGGAATTTTTCGTAGCGATCTTTGATGCCGAAAAGAATCTTGATCGCGTCGACCTCATTCGGCGGCGGAACTTTCACGGCTTGGAAGCGGCGCTCGAGGGAACGGTCTTTTTCGATGGACTTGCGATATTCGCCGGGGGTGGTGGCGCCGATGCACTGGATTTCGCCGCGCGATAATGCAGGCTTCAGAATGTTAGCGGCGTCGAGCGAACCTTCCGCAGATCCGGCTCCGACCAAGGTGTGCAATTCGTCGATGAAGATGATGGAGTTCTGCGACTCCATCAGCTCTTTCATGATGGTCTTGAGGCGCTCTTCGAACTGGCCGCGGTATTTGGTTCCGGCGACGATGAGCGACAGGTCGAGTGCAAGGATGCGCTTGTCGGCGAGGAAGGATGGAACTTCGCCATCGGCGATGCGCTGGGCCAGTCCTTCGACAATGGCGGTCTTGCCCACGCCGGGCTCGCCGATCAGCACGGGATTGTTCTTGGTGCGGCGGCAGAGGATCTGGATAACGCGGTCGACTTCGCCGTCGCGACCGACCAGGGGATCCAACTGGCTGTCCATGGCGGCCTGGGTCAAATCGCGCGAGAATTCCGACAGCAGCGAACTTTCACGCTGGCGCTGGGGCTGAGCTTTTTCCTGCGTGCTGCGGGCCAGTTCCTCGCGGATGGTGGAGAGGCGCAGGCCGCGCTCGTGGAGAATCTCGGCGGCGAAGCACTTCTCTTCTCTGAGTAAACCCAGCAGCAAATGTTCTGTGCCGATATGCCGGTGCGAAAGGCGCTCGGCTTCTTCCGCAGCATAGGCCAGAACTCGCTTGCACTCATTACTCAATGGAAGATCGACCGAAGTCGAGACTTTCTCGCGGATCGTGGTGTGTCCCTCGATCTGCTTACGGATGGATTCGACCGAGGCATGGGACCGCAGGAAACGATTGGTCAGGGCTTTGTCTTCGCGCAGGAGTCCGAGAAGCAGATGTTCGGTCTCGATATAAGGAGACCCGAACTGGCTAGCTTCGTAGCGTGCGAAAAAGATGACGCGCCTGGCTTTCTCCGTATAGCGTTCAAACATAATGCCTTCCCCCTGACTTTCCTGGTCGAAACCGCCTTGCTCGCCCGATCTACCGAACCTGATCCCTGCCTGCTCACCTTATTCTATCGCCATTATGCAATCAAACGGCCTGAAAACCCAAGTACTGAAACGATTCCGCAAATCTTTGATCACGTTACCGAAGGAACGGTTGTCGAGTCCTTTCCGTAGACTTCCCTTCGCGCCATTTTCTTGCACTTGGTCCTACTCATATTTCTCTAATCTGCGTTCCCAATCCTCGTTCCCGGCTTCCAGTTTCTTACGCCGGCAACGACTCCGGCGGAATCTCTTCCATGCGTCCTCGCTGCAACCTCAAAACACGATGGCAGCGGCGGGCAAACGACAAGTTATGCGTGGCAATGAGGGAGGTGAGTTGATGCTCGCGATGTAATCGCGCAATCAAAGCGAAAACCGCTTCCGCGGTGTGTCCGTCGAGATCACCCGTGGGCTCATCGGCCAGCAGCAGCTTGGGGCCGGTGATGAGCGCGCGGGCCAGAGCCACCCGCTGCTGCTCTCCGCCTGAAAGCTCGCCTGAGCGATGATGCGCGCGTTGTTCCAGGCCGACCTCACGCAGCCAGCGTGAAGCTTCTGGCTCGACCTGCTGCCACGTCTGCCCTCGCAACAGCAGCGGCATGGCAACGTTTTCGGCCGCCGTGAATTCCGGCAGCAGATAGTGGAACTGCCATACGAAGCCGGTTTCCCGGTTGCGAAAGTTCGCGGCTTCGTCGTGCGATAACGAGTTCAATCGCAAGTGGGCGCAGTATACGTCACCTGCGGAAGCGCGATCAAGAGCGCTCACGATGTGCAACAAGGTACTCTTGCCTGCGCCGGATTCGCCCACAATGGCGAGCATTTCGCCTCGCTTCACCTCAAACGACAGATTTTCAAAGAGCACCAGATCCGATTCGCCGGACCGGAAAACTTTCTTCAGGTTTTCCACCCGAAGCATCGATTCTTGTTCCGTTAGATGCAAGTCGTGTCTCTTTCGTTCCAAGGGCTAAAGTTCGGAGGATTCCGACCTACGGTGAAGCCAGTATTCGCGGGCAGTTCGAGTGGTGAGTGGTGGTTTGAAACCGTTTCGCCGTGTCCGAGTTCAGAATGATGTGGAAAATTGGAGGACGACTGCGAAATCGCCCCCTCGACCTCGGTCACGAGAAGGGATCTGGGACTAACCAGTGCATAACTTCTGCCGTCCCTCCGGGGCTGGGTTCCATTTCTTATCGCGTACCCCGGACTTACGTCCGGGGCTAATGCATGCCGCCGCTTCGCGGCTGGAGTCTGGTTGATTCTGCTATGCCGTTCTCCCAGGAATTCAGTTCGCAGGAATTCTGATCGCACGCACCCACGAAAGACCTGCCTTTGCGTTATCCGTGAAAATCCGCGTGAATCCGTGGCCAAGAGTTTCTCATTCATAGCGCAGAGCCTCGGCCGGAAGGATGCGGGATGCCGACCACGACGGATACAGCGTCGCTATAAACGAGATTCCCACTGCGACCAAGGCGACCAGCACGCCGTCGATCGCCCTTGGCGCGAACGGGACGTAGTCGATGGAGTAGACCTCGGGCGACAGCGTCAACACGTGGTAGTGTCCTCCGGCGTAGGAGATGGCATATCCCAATACCAGGCCGATGGCGGTGCCGATGGCGCCAATCAGCACACCCTGCGCAATAAAAAGATTGCGCACCTGCGCCTGGCGCGTGCCCATGGACATGAGCACGGCAATGTCTTTCGTTTTCTCCATGACCATCATGATGAGAGAGATCAGGATGTTGAGAGCCGCTACGAAGACGATGAGGCCGATGGTGATGAAGGTGACCAGGCGCTCCAGGCGGAGGGCGTGGAACAGGGCCTTGTTCTGCTCCTGCCAGTTGGTGGCCATAAAACCGTTGCCGGCAGCGTCTTCGAGGCTGCGCGAGATCGGGGCGGCCTGGTAGATGTCGTCTACTTTGAACTCTATGACGGAGATCAGGTCGCCCAGGCCGAACAATTTCTGCGCGTCCGACAGGCGAACGAAGGCCCAATTGGAGTCGTAGTCGAAGAAGCCGGAACTGAAAATTCCGACTACGTGGAAACGGGTGTATTTGGGGACCGTGCCGAAGGGAGTGAGCTCGCCCTGCGGACTGACCACCATTACCACGGAGCCGACTGTGGCGCCGAGGTTGTCGGCCATGTCCTTGCCGAGAACAATGGGAGGCATGGCGGAAACGCGTTGCTGCACCCCTTCCAGCGAATCGGGAGAACTGTTTTGAGTGTCGGCTGCGGGCGGCGCGGGCGAGTCGCCCGCGCCCACATGGGCATCCCCTGGGGTGGGGTTTTCTTCCAGGGCAACTGCAGAGCCTTCTTTTACTGTCGATAACAGATCTCCGACTTTGCGCTCGTAGCGAGGGATCATTCCTTTGAGCACGGCGCCTCGCGCCCGCGGACCGCGTGCGATGAGGACCTCCTCGAAGATTGCCGGAGCGGCCGCGACGACATGAGGCTGCTTCGAGAGGCGCTCCATGAGCGCGGGCCAGTTTTGGATGCCGTCATCGGCGATACGCTGCAGGCTGATGTGGGAAGTGGAACCCAGCAGGCGCTGCTGGAGGTCCTGGCGAAAGCCGTTGGTGATGGCCATGGCGACTACGAGGGAAGCCACGCCCGCGGCGACTCCGGCGACGGAGATGCCGGTGATGATGCCGATGAAGGCCTGGCGACGCTTGGCGCGCAGGTAGCGGGTCGCGATGAAGAGTTCGAAGCGCATGAGGGAGGCATCAGCCGTCAGCTTTCAGCTTTCAGCTTTCAGCTTTCAGCTTTCAGCCAAGTCGGATTATAACTACTGCTCGGGAATCGCTGTGAATGATCGGATCATATGCGCAGCCTCGGCAATACTGCGTGGACGCTCTGACGATAAGCGACGTATTCTGCTCCGAAGCGCTTCTCCAACTCGGCGTCCTCCAGGCTAATCATTACGGCGCCGCTGGCGATTGCCCAGGCCGTCAACAGCCAGCAGACGGCGAGACCAGTTCCCACGCTCCAGCCCAGCATCTCGCAAAGATGGCCCAGATAGACAGGGTGGCGGACTCGCGAGCGAATGCCGGTGGTCACGAGGCGGTCGTCCTCGTGGCCAGCGCGGACTTCCGGCAGGCCGCCTAACTGCGCCCAACTGAAGTGCGCTCCTGCGCTTGAATATATGGAGATTCCTGCGGCAAATAAAAGCGCGGCTGGAGCCCAAGCCCAAGGCGTCGCGTAGAAGGTTGCGTTTCGCCAGGGGCTGGTGAGCGCGCCCATGCCAATCCACATGACGATCCAGGCGGGGACGAGCACTCGGAACGGCGAGGCCTCGCGCGTCCGCCAGCGATGCGCTCGCGGATGGACCATCAACCAGAACAAAGGGATGGTCGAATAGACCACACAGGCGAGCCATCCCAGGGTTCGCAGGAGCTGCATGGGAGGATTCTACAGGCTCACAATCAGCAGCAGCGCGGAATGCCTCAGAGGCTAAAGCTCGCATCCTTGCAGGCCCCGGGCGGCACGGCTGGAAGCCGTGCCCTTCCCAAATCCCGTCGACGAAAATTCCCATCAGTACGCCCCTTAACACGGAAACTGGGGCTGCATGAGTTGCGTACCTCGGTCATCTACCCGATTCCAGCCGCCAGGTCGATAATGTCAGAATGGCGCGTGTTTTCCTGAGCGAGAATTGGCTGCCGAAGTCGGTGATTTGCCTTCGCGATTACGACCGACACAAATTTCTGCTTGACCTGATCGCGGGAGTTACCGTGGGGCTGGTGGCGCTGCCCTTGGCGATGGCGTTTGCCATTGCTTCGGGATTGACGCCGCAGGCTGGGATTTACTGTGCCATCGTCACCGGGTTTCTGGTGTCGGCGCTGGGCGGATCGAAGATGCAGATCGGCGGGCCGACGGGCGCTTTTGTCGTAGTGATCGCGGGGATTGTCGCGGTACACGGGGTGGATGGGCTGTTCATGTGCACCGTGATGGCCGGCGTGCTGCTGGTGATCATGGGTGTTACGGGGCTTGGCACGGGCGTGAAATTCATCCCGCGGCCGGTCGTCATCGGATTCACGAATGGGATTGCGGTGCTCATCGCCAGCACCCAGATCAAAGACTTTTTCGGACTTCATCTCGACAAAGTTCCCGGAGTGTTCTGGCTACGCGTGGAAGCGCTCGCTGGCAACTTTCATACGCTGTCGTTGGAAGCGACCGCGCTCGCAGTGTTTACCTTGCTGACGCTAATCATCTGCCGGGGGCTGTCGCCTCGCATTCCGGGACCGATCGTTGCGCTGCTCCTTTCCACTTGTGCGGTTTATTTCTTCAAGCTGCCGGTGGAAACCATCGGGACGAGGTTCGGGGGAATTCCGGCAGGTCTGCCACACTGGCAAATCCCCCACTTCCGCACAGACCTCATCCACGGGCTCCTGGGACCGGCCTTCACGATAGCCATGTTGGGCGCGATCGAATCGCTGATGTCGGCCGTCGTGTCGGACCGGATGAGCAACGACCGGCACAATCCCAACGTGGAGCTCATTGGGCAGGGCGTGGCTAACATCTTCTCGCCGATGTTTGGGGGATTGCCGGCCACCGGAGCCATTGCGCGGACTGCGACCAATATTCGCTCTGGCGCGCAGTCGCCGGTGGCGGGAATGATCCACGCGCTTACTCTGCTATGCATTCTGTTGTTTGCGGCGCCACTGGTGAGCTATGTGCCGATGGCGGCGCTGGCGGGGATTCTGATGGTCGTCGCTTACAACATGGGCGAGTGGCGCGAGATTCCGCAGCTGCTAAAGCTTACTAAGACGGACATCAGCATCTGGCTGGTGACGTTTGCCTTGACCGTATTTGCCGATCTTACTGTGGCGGTCGAGGCGGGGATGATTCTGGCGGCGTTGCTATTCATCAGCCGCGTGGCTGCGACCACGACCGTGTCCCAAGTGACCGAGGACTACGTGGAAGACGGGCGCGTGCACATTCTGCAGGACAAGGATATTCCTTATTACGCGACTATCTTCCGCATTCACGGGCCGTTTTTGTTTGGGGCGACCGACAAGATTCTGGCGGTCACCGAGAACCTGCATCGGCTGCCGCCGGTGGTTATTTTGCGGCTGCGGAATATGACCGCGCTGGATGCTACTGGGCTGTTTGCGATAGAAGAGATTGCCAAACAATTGCACGCGAGCAAGCGCACGCTGATTCTCTGCGGAGCGCGGGAGCAGCCGGCGCAACTCATTCATCAGGCGGAGTTCGCGGAAGTCATTGGGGAAGAAAACATCTGCGTCAACGTGCAGGAAGCGCTGCGGCGGGCGGAGGAAGTTTACGAGGGACTGGAGCGGAAGTTTGTCGGGGCGAAGAGCTAGGCTTCTGACTCAGTGTGCGCCTAAGAACTTGTGCCGTCCCTGCGGGACTCGCGTGCTTTTCGTAATCTCACCCGGCACTTCCGTGCCGGGCTTTCACGTTCCGCCGCTTCGCGGCTGGGGTTCGCAGATTTCGTTACGCAGCTCTCGCGCAAGATCCTCCCCCGCCTGAAAAACGGCTGCGGTCGGGATGACGCCCGTGATATTGTCGAAACTCAAACTGCCCGCATCCGATGATCGTCAACTTTGCAGAACGCGCGCACAATCACAACTGGGAACTCGATCCGGTTATCCGGTCGTTGCTGGATACGGATTTTTACAAGCTGTTGATGCTGCAGTTTATCTGGAAGCATTTCCCGAAGACTCGAGTGGAGTTCTCGCTGTTTAATCGGCATTCCGCAGTACGTATGGCCGACATTATCAACATCGAAGAGCTCAAGGTGCAACTGCAGCATGTGCGTGGAGAACGGTTTCGAAAGTCGGAACTGGTCTGGCTGGCCGGCAACACATTTTATGGACGGCGCGGAATTTTTGAGCCGGCATTTCTGGAGTGGCTGGAGCGCGACTTTCATTTATCGGATTATCGGTTGCGGGTGCAGGACGGGCAGATCCATCTGACCTTCGAAGGCGCTTGGACTGAAACCACGATGTGGGAGCTGTATGCGCTGGCCATTCTGGATGAGTTGAAGACGCGGGCTAATCTGAAGACGCTGAGCGAGTTCGGGCTCGACATTCTTTACGCCCGGGCCAAAACCAAGTTGTGGAGCAAGATTGAGCGGCTACACGGCGTTCCCGGACTGAACGTTGGCGACTTTGGAACACGGCGCCGGCACAGCTTTCTGTGGCAGGAATATGTAGTCGAAGCCATGGCATCCAATCTGGGGAGCAATTTCATCGGGACGTCGAATGCGTTCCTGGCGCACAAGCATGATCTGGAAGCGATTGGAACCAATGCCCATGAAATTCCAATGGTGATGGCTGCACTCGTGCCCGATGATGTGGCTCTGAAGGAATCGCAGTACCGCATGCTGGAGTTGTGGCAGCAGACGTATGAAGGTGCTCTGCGCGTACTGCTGCCCGACACGTTTGGGACGACGCAATTTCTGACGGGCGCGCCCGGCTGGGTGGCCGACTGGACCGGGCAGCGCGTGGACAGCAAAGACCCATACGTTGCCGGCGACGAATATATTGCATGGCTTCGGGCGCACGGAAAGGACCCTCGCGAGAAGCTTTTGATCGCGTCGGACACGCTGGATGTGGATCAGATTCTCGGTCTGCATGCGTATTTTGGCGGGAATGTTGCGAGCGGCGCGAGCCCGGGCGACTTCCTCAGTGCTGCGGATTTCCATGATCGCAACAAGTGGACGCCGGGGCGCCGCATTCGGTTCAGCGCTGGGTGGGGAACTCTGCTGACCAATGATTTTCGGGGATGCAATCCCAACGTTGGCGGGGGCTTTGATCCCATCAGTCTGATCTGCAAAGTTTCCAGTGTTGAAGGGCGGCCTGCGGTGAAGCTTTCCGACAATTATTCCAAGGCGCTGGGGCCGACAGCAGAAATCGAGCGATACCGGAGAGTATTTGGGACTGCGGGAATCGCCAATGCCCCGCTAGTGGCGTGAGGCACCATAAAATTATGGAAATTGTTGTTAACCATTCCCATCTCCCGTTCGTTGTGTGTTTAGAGATGCTTCAAGGCAATCCGCTCACGAAGGGAACATCGAAATGCAAAAGCAGCGGCGGCACCTGGAAATGGTCCAGTCGATCGCAGCGGTTCTAGTATTGTTCACTGCTGTCGGCGCTGCCCAGGCGCCGCGTGTCCCGCAACCGGCAATGGCCGCCAATCCTCCGCAGATGAGCGAGAAAGATCTGGCCGCACTGCAGGACCAACTTCTTCAAGTGTTGCGGGTGAGTCCTACACTGGCTGAAGTCGTGGCGAGAGACCCTTCGTTACTATCGAACACAGAATACGTGAACCGCAACAATCCCGAGTTGGGGCGCTTTCTGCAAGCGCATCCCGAGATCGCACAAAACCCCGACTTCTATCTGTTCAACAATCTGCACGGAGAACGCGAGCCGCCAAGCCAAACGCTGGAGCGCAAGCTCTGGCCTCAGATATCCGAACGCAGGCAGTCCGGAATTGACCATGAACTGATCAGCGATGGCGTTCCGTTCTTGATTTTCATTTGCATTCTTGGCGCCTTTCTATGGCTGACGCATGTTTTGCTGGAGAACCGGCGTTGGGGCCGCATTTTCAAGCTGCAGACGGATGTGCACGGCAAGCTGATTGAGAGATTTGGCACCTCACAGGAAGTGCTCACCTACATGGGCACGGACGCGGGCAAGCGATTCCTGGAAGCCACGCCGATCGCAGTCGGCTTCGAGCGCCAGCAGCCGGTTCCAAGTCCGGTCGCCCGGGTCCTCACGCCGCTGCAGATTGGAGTCGTGATGACACTGTTGGGCATCGGGCTGCTCTCCTTGCGGCACAGCCTTCCCGATGGCAGCGAAGTTTTGCTGGTGATCGGCACAGTCGTGCTGATGCCTGGTCTCGGATTTATCATCTCAGCGGGAATCACATGGGTGCTGGCCCGGCATCTCGGTCTGATGCCGGATAGCGGGACACGGAACTAGAATCAACTTGCTGCTCGATCCACGCAGCACCCTGAAGGCGGGGCTGTTCGGGAACGCAGCCATGAGGAAAACTGATACGACCGGGGAATATGCCATCCCGAATGTCGAGAGTCGCGGGGCATCGCGAACTGACGAACTGCCCATGGACAGCGATGCCTTCGCCGGCTTCTATCAGCGCTCTGCACCGGCGTTGCGGGCTTATCTGGCACGTGCCTCGGGGAACCCCGCACTAGCTGACGACCTGATGCAGGAGAGCTATCTTCGCTTCTTGTGCGCATCGCACCCCGAAGGCGGCGAGGTTAACTACCGGCGCTACCTGTACCGCATTGCGACCAATCTCTTGCGCGATCACTGGAGACGGCCGCGCGCAGCGTGCATTGAAGACGTTCCTGAACGTCTTCTGGCGGCTCGCGACGGATTGTCGCGCATCGACTCGCAGGCCATACTCGACCCCGCGTTGGCACGCATGCGTCCGCGCGAGCGGCAGCTGCTTTGGCTGGCCCATGCCGAAGGCTATTCGCACCGGGAGATCTCCGAGATTACCGGCCTGAACGCGGCTGGCATTCGTCTGCTGCTTTTCCGGGCGCGGCGCAAAATTGCCCGTCTGCTCCGGAAGCAGATTGACGCAGATCGGCGGAAAGCATGACGTTTCGCACGTGCCCTTACGAAAAGGAACTCACTCAGGCCTTGAAGTCGGGTCACTGGCCCAAGGGCTGCGGTCCGGAATTGCGCGCCCACGTGGATGCCTGCGGCAACTGTAGCGATCTCGTTCTAGTGACGCAGACCTTCCAAGACGCGCAGAGTGAATCGGAGCGCGCTGCGCTGTGCGGGTCACCGAGCCTGCTGTGGTGGCGAGCGCAACTGCGCCGCCGGAACGCCGCGACCGAGCGCGTCAGCCGGCCCATCACGATCGCGCAAACTTTCGCCTGGGTCGTCACTGTTTTCGTGGGCGTAGTCTTTGTTGCGTCGCAATACCGCCACGGTCTGCAATGGGCGTCGTGGTGGTCAGAGCTCGTGCCTCCACGAGCGCTTCATCTTCTTCTTCCCACTCTTCCCATTGGATCTGGACAGGGCGACACGAATCTCCTCCTGTTGATTTCCGGCTGCGGAGTGCTGGCCCTACTGAGCGCCCTTGTGGTGTATCTGGCATCGGAGAAATCCTGAGCCCGTCTCGAGCAGTCCTCCGGAAAAATGGTTCCCGTCACTCTGCACATCCGCAGCTTTCTGTGTCAGATTAGAGGTTCATGCCTGCGACCTCCGACGCCAGGGCTGGACGCGCCGCCTTCACACATCCTGGGTTCGTGTTGTTTCAGGTCGCTCGCTTCCTGATTGTGTCGGCCGTTGAGATGCAGGCGGTTGCCGTGGGATGGCAAGTCTATGAGATTACCAAGCGGCCGCTCGATCTTGGCTATGTGGGTCTGGCGCAGTTTCTGCCGGGAATTCTGCTGTTCCCTATCTCCGGCCACGCGTCTGACCGTTTCGAGCGGCGCAATGTGCTCTCGGCCTGCTACGGCGGTTACGCGGTCTGCTTTGCTTTGCTGCTTGCACTGGCGCGAGGCGGCGGGCGCTCGGTCCATTCGATCTACGTAGTGTTGGTGCTGATCGGCGTGGTGCGGTCGTTTAACAGCACGGCTAGCCGGTCCATTTTGCCACAGCTGGTTCCCCAGGAACACTTTCCGAATGCGGTGGCGTGGAATGCGAGCATCTTCCAGGCAGCAACGATTCTCGGGCCATCGTTCGGCGGGATTCTTTATGCGGCGTTTCGCGGGCCTTCCGTCGTCTATGTGGTCGCAATGTTGACGGCGATTGGCGCGACGGTATCGTCGTTCCGCATCAAGCCGGAGGTGAAGGTGCGACCGCGGGAGGCTTATTCGTCTAAGAGCATGACGATGAAGACCGTTTTCGCAGGACTCCATTACATTTGGAGAAAGAAGCTGATCCTGGGCGCGATTTCGCTGGATCTGTTCGCCGTGCTGCTGGGCGGAGCGGTCGCTCTGCTTCCGGTGTATGCGCGCGAAATTCTGCACACGGGACCGTGGGGGTTGGGGCTTCTGCGCACCGCTCCTGGAGTCGGTGCGGCGATCATGGCAGTGTTGCTGGCGCACCGGCCGTTGCGCGGGCGGTCAGGACCCATGCTGCTGTGGTCGGTTGCGGGGTTCGGAATCTTCACCATTATTTTCGGCGTCTCGCGCAGCCTTACGGTATCTCTGATCGCGCTGCTGCTGCTGGGGGCGAGCGACATGATCAGTGTGATCATCCGTGCCACGCTGACGCAACTCGCCACGCCCGATGAAATGCGCGGACGCGTGACCGCGGTGGACATGATTTTTATTGGGACGTCGAATGAATTTGGGCAGTTCGAATCGGGCGTGACGGCGCAATGGTTTGGCACGGTGCCGGCGGTGGTGTTGGGAGGAATTGGGACGCTGGTTGTAATCGCGGTGTGGGCGTGGTTGTTCCCGGAATTGCGGCAGGCCGGGGAGTTGACGGCGATTCGCAGCGAAGAATTGCCGACCGCGTCCGAAAGTTCCGCTCCTCGGTAGGCGGACGAATCGGAATCATCGCGGAGGTTTTCGACGGTGTTGCGTGAGCGGGCGGACTCCGGTCCGGCCCGGACAGCCGAGGCGGCTGTCGCTCTGCAGCTGAAGGGCAGGCCAGTGTCGACGGTCCCTCCCGGCTCATTTCCCTTTCAACAGCGTCTTGGCGGCGCCCATGTTTTCGTACTTGTCGTAGACCCTCACCACGACCACGTGCTCGGAGTCGGCATCTTTCGCTGCGTCCAGTAGGACCAGGAAGTCATAGTCTTCGATCTTCGCGTCGGAGAGCTGGCCGACGGGCTCGACATATTTCCACTCTCCCGCGTCGACGGAAAACTCTGCGCGCTTAATGTTGGAGAATCCATCTTCTGCCCGGAAGCGCACGTGAATCTGAGTGGCTTCGACCGACGCAGTCAGGTTCTCGACCCGCGGAGGGGTGGTGTCGACTTCAAAGCGGCGGCTCTCTTTGGTCGCGGTCAGCGCCTCGCCCGGGGAGTGCGACGGCGCATCCGAAGCGACGATCTTGATCGTGTACCCTCCGTCGGGCAGCAGGCTGGAGTCGAACGAATAAGCTTTGTCGGTTAAGTTGTCTTTCAACAGCAGCCAGCGCGTTTCGCCATCGCCCCGATAGAAGACGGAATAGACAAGCTGATCGTCGTTGTCGTCGTGCGCATTCCACTTGACGCCGATCGAATCGCGATCGTGTGTGCTCGGGACCGGTGAGTCGAAATGGCTGCCCGAAGATCCGCTCACGTCCGTACCCAGGCTGAGCCCAGTCGATTTCGCTAGCGGCTGGTAGCGCATGCCGATCTGCACAGACACGTCCTCGATCTCCGGTGCCACGTTCTTGGGCAGATAGTTCAGGGTGACGGTGTCCACCGCAGGCTTGGTGTTTCCGGCGTGCAGCACCGCTTTCCACTGGGCATAGCGGGCCGGGGGAACTCCCATTTCAGATTCGTTGGCGAGATCCATTTGCTTCCATGGACTCCAGTTGCGGTCGGGATTGTCGACGTTGCCGCTGCGCGCCAGCAACTCTACATTGCCCGTGCCGCGAAACTCGGCGCGTCCCCAACGCGAAAAAACCTTGGCATCGAACACGTCGCTCTCGTAAGTTCCTTCTCGCTCCGGATCTGGGCCCAAAAGAAAAATTTTCCCCAGGTTACTGCTGGCAGCGTAAAGGCCGCCGCCGGGAGCTTTGGCAAAGCCGGTGACCTGCGAGGCCGGCGCCTTCAGCAGATCGGAAAATTCGTCCTGCCCGTCGATGGCAAAAACATGTCCGCGGTTTCCCGTACCCGCGAGCAGCTTTTCGTGCGAATCGAATGCGAGTGCATAGACGATATCTTCATGCGAGGTCCAAATACGCGATGGGGAACCATCGGCGGCGATACGATACACATCGGACCCACCGTTCGAACTCCCGCCGGGAAATGGGAACGACCCCACATGCGAGGTGCTGGGCGATGGGGTGAGCGTCGTCCCGGGCGTTGAAGGACCTGTCGACTCCGCCGAGTTCGGCCCCGTGGAGAGCATTGAGGAAGGACCGCCAGACGACGTGCTCGCGCGCTTCTCGCCGACGCCGGCGGCGTAGATGTTGCCTTGGCGATCGAGCGCGAGCGCGGTGATTTCTTTCTTGGGGGCGCTGTAGAGCACGAATCCATCGCCCCCGGGAGAAATGCGGTACACCAGGCCGCTGCCATCCGTACCGGCAATTACGTTGCCCTGGGCATCGAGCGCCAGCACGCGGATGTGCGTGTCGTCACTTTTAAAGAAAAGCGAGTGTTCTCCCTTGGGCGTGACTTTGTAGATCTCGCCATGATCTCCGGTGGCAACATAAAGATTGCCGGCCTTATCGAGAACGAGATCCCAGATATACTTTGTGCCCGGGGCAAAATATTCGGACGAAGTCCACGAGGGATCCAGGGCCGGTTTAACCGCATCCTTCGGCAAATCTTTCGACGCATCTTTCGATGTGTCTTTCTCGGAGCTCTTGCTTCCTTTCGGCGCGGCCCCTTTTTCTCGGAGCTTGGGCTCGATCTTGTAGACCTTGCCGTCCGGCGCCGTCGCGGCGTAGATCACACCGCGTGGTCCGACCTCGAGGGTCTGCACCTGCAGTTCCTGCGGCTCAAAAATGATGGTCGCAGTGCCGTCGGGCGTAATCCGATACACGCGTGCGGGAGATCCTGTGGCGGCATAGACATTTCCGGATTCGTCGGCGGCCACGGCCCAGATATAGGTCGATGGCGTCGCATAGAGCAGTTTGAATGAGGGCGCCAGTTCCAGTCCGCCGGAACTGCGAATTGCCGCTCCTGTAGCCGAACCTTTGGTGAGATCTTCGAATTTCGACTGCTCCCAGGTGCGCGTGCCGTCGGCGGAGACGGGGCCGCTCATCACAAATATGGAAAGAAGAAGGCCGACAAGAATAAAAAGGGGAAGCCTACTCGAACTCTGCAATGTTACACCTCGATTCAAAGTCACGCCCAAACGCGGACTGCCGCGCCTCACCGCTAACCGGAAGTTTCAGGTTACCACGCAGAGAGGATCCGTCGCGCGGTTGCCGCCTCGGTACGCGCTGACCGCACGACGCGCGAGATCCTTCCTCCGCCTGAAGAACGACTCCGTCAAGATGACGCCCCTAGGAATTGAGTCTTCTGAAATCTCGAGGACGACGGGCGTGTTATCGTAGATTTTGATGCATGCTGCGCGTCAGAAACTGCTCAGTACGTTGGCTCAGAAGTCGTTCCGGCTGGGCGAGTTCAAACTTTCTTCCGGCGGGACCAGCGACTACTACATTGACTGCCGTACGACCACCCTCGACGCGAAAGGATCGCGCCTGACCGGGGAAGTGTTTCTCGAAGAGATTCGGCGGCGTGGATGGAAGCCGCGGGCGATTGGTGGGCTGACAATGGGCGCGGATCCGATTGTGGTGGCCGTCGCGGTAGTGAGCGGCGAAGTGGACGGCTTTCTGGTGCGCAAGGCCGAGAAGCAGCATGGCACAGGACAGCGCATTGAAGGTTTTCGCGAGAAGGGCGCGCGGGTCGTGATTGTGGATGATGTTTGCACAACCGGGGCATCGACGGTGCAGGCGATTGAGGCGGCGCGCGAGTTCGGATTCGAAATTGTCGGCGTGATGTGCCTGGTGGAGCGGGAAGAGGCCAAGGGACGTCCGAATGTGGAGAAGGCGGCGGGGGCGGTGCCGTTCGTTTCTATCTTCACCGCCAACCACGTGAGAAAAGAACACCTGGCAATCAGTCATTGAATCAATGACTCAATGACTAAATATTAATCATGATTCAAACTTTGGAATGGACCGAGCACGGCGTGCGCTTCATCGACCAGACGAAGCTGCCTACGGAAGAAGTTTATGTCACCTGCACGACGCATGAGCAGGTGGCCGACGTCATCCGCAATATGGTAGTGCGCGGTGCGCCGGCGATCGGAGTTGCCGCCGCCATGGGCATCGCACTCGGAGTCAATAATTCCAAAGCTGAGTCGGCTGGCGACCTGAAGCGCGACCTCGATCAGATCTGTGACCTCATCGGCAAGACCAGGCCCACCGCAGTGAATCTGTTCTGGGCGATTCGCCGCATGCAGGAGAAGTTCGAGCGTATTCGTGTCCGGCCCATTCCGCAGATCAAGCAGGATCTGATTGAAGAGGCGCAGCGCATGCACGCGGAAGACATCGCGGCCAACCAGGCCATGGGACGCCACGGCGCCACGTTGATGCCGAGCGCGGGCGGCGTGCTCACGCACTGCAATGCCGGAGCGCTCGCCACGGCCGGATATGGCACCGCGCTTGGAGTGATTCGCGCGGCCGTCGAGCAGGGCAAAAAAATTCACGTGTATGCGGACGAGACCCGGCCGTTCCTGCAAGGCTCGCGGCTGACCGCGTGGGAACTGATGAAAGACGGCATCCCGACTACCGTCATCTCCGACAATATGGCGGGCGCAATGATGAAGCAAGGCAAGATCGCAGCGATTGTGGTGGGCGCCGACCGCATTGCTGCCAACGGCGACGTCGCCAACAAGATTGGAACTTACACGGTGGCCATTCTGGCGAAGGAGCACAACATTCCGTTCTATGTGGCGGCGCCGATTTCGACTGTCGATCTGGCTTGTCCCGACGGCAGCCAGATTCCCATCGAGCAGCGGAACGCCAGGGAAGTCACCCACATCGCCGGAAAACAGATGGTTCCCGACGGCGTGGAAGTGGAGAACCCTGCGTTTGACGTTACGCCCGCGAAGTACGTGGCCGCGATCATCACGGAAAAAGGAATTGCGCACGCTCCCTATGAGGATTCTTTGCGCCGACTCGCGGGGCAAGAGGTTAAGGTACGTCGGTAGGCTGACTGGGGTTTTGAGATCAACGTAAAGAGTTGTAAAGTCTCGAAATTTTCTTCTTTCCGCGCTACTTATTGTCTGGGTCCGGGTTGAATCTAGCGGCCACTCAACCGTGCTAACCTGAGTTCAAAAGACTCAACTCTGCGTCAAGACCTTTCGTCAGGGGGATGTTATGTCGTTACGCAATCGTCTGGTTCTGCCCATCATTCTTTCCGGTATGGCCATGCTGGCGGGCTGCGGCAGTAATTCAGTCAGTGCCGCTCCGCCTCCGAGCGGGAGTTTCAGCGCCAGCAGCCTCAGCGGAACCTATGTGTTTTCCGCCCAGGGATCTGATTCTTCTGGAGTATTCTTCAGCCTGGTGGGCACACTTACAGCCAACGGGAGCGGGGGCATCACTGGGGGGACGCTTGACCTGAATGATCCGGAGGTTGGAGTGGCTCCGGGCACGGCGATCTCCGGCGGAAGCTACAAGATTACAAGCGACGGGCGAGGAATCGCGACCCTGAACACTTCCCTGGGAGCCTTCGGCCTTGATTTTGTTCTGCTCTCCAGTTCTCACGGCCTGGTTACGGAGTACGACAGCAGCGCGAGCGGGAGCGGCTCTCTCGATTTGCAATCGGCGGTTACTCAAAGTCAGATCGCCGGCTCTTACGCTTTTAGCCTGACCGGCATCTCCGGCCTCAACACAACCACCGGGGCTCAGCCGTCATTCGCTACCGCAGGTGCGTTCACTTTGGATGCCAGCGGCAACATCACCTCTGGCATCCAGGATTTCAACAATAGCGGCAACTCCTCAGGCCTGACCAGCCTTTCGCTCAGCGGCTCCGTCAGCCTGGGAGCGGTCCCTGGCGTTGCCACGTTTATCAGCACAGCGGGAACGTTTACCTTCGACGTCTATCCGATCGACTCCACCCATTTGAAGTTCATCGAACTTGACGCTGCACCGATTCTGGGCGGAGACGCCTTCACGCAGGCGTCGTCCATCGCCACCGGCGCTAACGTCTTCACTATCTCCGGTCTGGACAACACCGTGGGAGGGCCGTTTACGGCGGCCGGTATCATCGTCACCAATGGCAGCGGTACGATAACCGGCGGTTCCGAGGACATCAACGACTCCGGCACAGCATCTCAGTTGACGAATTTCACCGGCTCTTATACCGCATTAAGCGGCGGACGTTCCGTCGTCACTCTGACTGGATTCAACAACGGCGCCAACGGAGTTCTTGGCACCTACCAGTTCGCCGCGTTTCCTTCGAGTGGCGGTCTGCAGTTGCTCGAAATCGATAACGAGGGGGTCACGGCCGGTGTCGCCTTCGCGCAGAGCGCTACTTCGATCGCCTCTGCGCAGGGCTACGGGTTGAATCTGACGGGAGTCAACACGAATGGCGAAGAGGACGACATCGCCGAATTCACCAACAACAACGGTACCCTCACGGGAGTTGTCGACTTTAACGATATAGGAAGCCTCACTCCCGACCAGAAGTTCTCGGCCACCTACACCGCCGATACGACGATCAATGGGCGCGGCACCATCGCATCCAGTTCGTTCAATCTAGTCTCCTACGTCGTCGACAGCTCCACCACCGTGTTCATTGAGGTGGATAGCAGCCAGATCGGGATCGGCTCGTTCGTGTTGCAAACGCCCACCGCCAAGTCGAACATGGCAGCCACGCATTTGGCCGTGCTCGGTCTGAAGGCACGGGCACACAAAGCGTTGAAACGTCACTAGTCGATGGAGGAAAGCAGCGGAGGGCGCGGTCGTCGACTTCTTGACGACCGCGGCCTTTGAGGTTATGACTCAGCCTTCCGAAGTACTTACTTTCGCGGCTGCTGGGGTGCGCCATCCGATCCATGCTATCAGCCGGTAGAGTATCAACACTCCCAGCACCGAGGCGTATTCCAGTGGCTTCTTCAAATCTGCTTTTACCAGCCAGATGTAGTGAATCACGCCGGCGGCGGCGCTGAAATAAATCAGGCGGTGCAACGCCTGCCAGCGCTTGCCGCCCAATTTTCGGATCGACCACTTGGTCGACGTGAGTGCCAGCGGAATCATCAGGGCATAGGCGGTCATTCCGGCTGTGATGAACCGGCGCTTGGCGATGTCGGTCAGCATCTCGTGGACAGCAAAGAATTTGTCGAGCCAGACGTAAGTGGTCAGGTGCAGCGTGCCGTAGAAGAAAGCGAACAAGCCGAACATCCGCCGCAGACCGATCAGCCAGTATTGGCGGGTCAGTTTCCGCAGAGGCGTTACCGACAGCGTGATCAGCAGGAAAGTCAGTGTGCAGTCGCCGGTACTGTGCGTGATCGTTTCAATGGGATTGGCGCCGAGTTGCGCGTGCAGGGCTCTCCAGACGAGGTAGGCCAGCGGCGCGAGGCATGCTAGGAAGATCACGGGTTTGAGCCAGCGGGGCATGAATTCAGCAGCTAGAACTCCGCACTCAGCATTCAGCCAGTTTCACAACCCCTCGCGGCGACCGAGGATAAAGCCGAAAGGGCGGAATGCCGAGTGCTGAGTGCTCTAGAAATTCTTTTTCAGATCCATGCCGGTGTACAGGCTGGCGACTTGATCTCCGTAGCCGTTGAACATCAGGGTTGGGCGCTTGAAGAATTCGCCGAGCCTGCGTTCTTTCGCCTGACTCCAGCGGGGATGGTCGACGTTCGGATTCACGTTGGAATAGAAACCGTACTCTTGAGGAGCAGAGATGTTCCAGGTATTCTGCGGCTGCTTTTCGGTGAAGCGTACGCGCACAATCGCCTTCGCGCTTTTGAAACCGTATTTCCA
>Ga0182024_10005450_pt1 | contig 28571 bp, 16 predicted proteins | sample P32metaG_FD_120480 | JGI IMG/M metagenome (GOLD analysis project Ga0182024, IMG submission 120480) | Permafrost microbial communities from Stordalen Mire, Sweden - P3-2 metaG (Illumina Assembly) | ecosystem: Environmental > Terrestrial > Soil > Wetlands > Permafrost | place: Sweden: Stordalen...
AGTGCACTCCAGGAGAGGCGCTTGAACGTGATACGCTGTCTCTCACTGCACGCCAAGGAGTTCTGAAGCATGCCTTTACATCCTCTTGAACCACTGAGTGCGCCGGAGATCGGGCAGGTCGTGCATCTGCTCAAGACATTGGCCATTTTCACTCCTGGCACGCGCATCATCAGCATTATCCTACGCGAACCGGAGAAATCGGCTGTCTACGGGTGGCAGGGCGGGGAAGGCGGCGATCGCCAGGCGAATGCCGTTCTATTTGATAATGCCGCGAATACCGCCTACGCAGTTCGCGTCAACATCACGGGGAACACGGTAATCGACTCGATTGCGGCGCCCGCGGGAAGTCAGCCAACACTTTCCATGGACGAACAAGTCGAGTGCGAACAAGCGGTTCTTGCCAGTGAAGAGTTCCGCGAAGCACTGAAGCGGCATCACGGATTAACCGACACGAGCCTGGTGATGGTCGACATCTGGAGCGCCGGCAACTATGGATCGGAAGAAGAGAGCTCGCGGCGGCTCACGCGCCCATTGTGTTTTCTGCGCTCCGATCCAACAGATAATGGATACGCCCGCCCGATCGAAGGAATCCGTCCCGTTGTCGACCTCAACTTGATGAAGGTAATTCGCGTCGAAGAGTACGGCGAATGGCCTCTTCCGCCTCAACCGGGCAACTATGCAAACGGCCGCGTTCAGGATCTGCGCACGGATATCAAGCCGTTGGAGATCGCACAGCCGCTCGGTCCCAGCTTCACTCTTTCAGGCAAGCAACTCAACTGGCAAAACTGGAGCATGGTGGTCGGGTTCAATGCTCGCGAGGGCTTGACCATTCACGATGTCCGGTACCAGGACAAGGGGCGCAACCGTCCCATTCTTTTTCGAGGATCGCTCACCGAGATGGTCGTCCCATACGGAGATCCGCGGCCCACACAGGTCCGCAAGAATGCGTTCGATGTCGGAGAATACGGGATGGGCATGTGCGCCAACAGTCTCAAACTGGGCTGCGATTGTGTGGGGCACATTGCATATCTTGACGCCGATCTTTCTGACAGCAGGGGCGGCGCGCTCACCATCCCCAACGCGGTCTGTATTCACGAAGAGGATTATGGAATCCTTTGGAAGCATACCGACCGCCGTCTGCCGGATTCACCTGAGGTCCGCCGTTCGCGCCGCCTGGTTGTTTCTTCCATCTCAACCGTTGAGAATTACGAATACGGCTTCTTCTGGTACTTCTATCAGGATGGCAACATCCAGTTCGAAATCAAGCTGACTGGTATTCTTTCGCTGGGGGCCGTTCGCGAAGGCGAAGCGCCCAGGCACGGCACCGTGATCGCGCCCTTGCTGTACGCTCCCAATCACCAGCATTTCTTCAATGTGCGGCTGGACTTTGCAATCGATGGAATCGCAAATACGGTTCAGCAGATCGATGTAGTTGCCGATCCCATTGACAAGGAGAATTCATACGAGAACGCGTTCTTTGCCAAAGCGACCGCGTTGACCACCGAACAGCAGGCTCTTTCACATCTCAACCTTGAAACAGCAAGAACCTGGAAGATTGTGAACCCATCTGCTCTGAATGCGATGGGGGCGCCCGTTGGCTACAAATTCTTTCCGGGAGACAATGCATTTCCCCTGGCATCACCCAACGCCTGGTGGCGCCGCCGTGCGGGATTCGTCAATCATCACGTGTGGGTGACACCCTATAGCGAAGATGAGAAATACGCAGCTGGCGATTATCCGAACCAAAGCACCGGAGGTGATGGCTTGATCCGATGGACCAAGGCTGATCGTCCGATTGAAGACCGGGACATTGTCTTCTGGTACACTTTCGGGCATACGCATATACCGCGAAGTGAGGACTACCCGGTGATGCCCACGGCTTACATTGGTTTCCTGCTGAAGCCCAACGGCTTCTTCGACTGCAATCCGGCCAACGACGTTCCTACCTCAGCTTCCACGAAGCAAGAGTCCGGCTGCCGGCACTGCTGATTTTCTTCGCGGCTGGATTCCGCTTCGGCAATCTCAATTTGACAGAGTTTCACCCATCAAGGACGGAGACAAAATGATCACACTCAAGGACGCAAAGAAGATCATCGAGGCAGCTGAGGCGAAAGCGGCGGAGATCGGCCAGCCCATGAATATCGCAGTCGCTGACGCCGGCGGAAATCTCATCGCACATGTACGAATGGATGGCGCCTGGCTTGGCAGCATCGACATTTCGATCAAGAAGGCATACACCTCGCGCGCCTTCGACATTGCTACCAAAGATCTGGCCGATCACTCGCAGTCGGGAGGCCAATTCTTTGGCATCCACGCTTCGAATGACGGCAAGATCATGATCTTTGCAGGCGGAATCCCCATCAAACGCGATGGCAAAGTTGTCGGTGCGATCGGAGTCAGCGGCGGTTCTGGCGAGCAGGATCATGCGGTGGCCGAGGCCGGAGCGGCCGCCGATGCCTCCTGACACGCACGCCAGCGTTTCTCAAGAGAAAAGTTGCGAGAGATGAAACTGTCTTCTGTACTCGAGCAATACATCGGGCACAGCAGTATTGGATCCGGGCCTTGCACGGGGCGGTATCATCGGAGAGCCCGTCGTATGCGGACCAGTTGTTATCGACCGATATAGGCGCCCGGAGTGCGGGGGGAGGCGGCTCGGTTTGCGCGCATGCTGCAAGTGCGAGCGCCGCGCAGGCGGCCAACGATGCGGCAGCGCGCATACCGCGCAGCGCCAACGATTGCCTGTTCATTGCTTTCCCTCGGCAGGTGACGTTGGCTGCATGGCGGCGAAGTGTGGAGCGCCGAGCCGAGCGCGCACCGCTCCGCCCAGCGTTGCCGCGTTCTGGAAGCCCTTCCACTCGTTGAGAAGACGCCCATCCTTCGAGAGCAGCCGAAGCGCGCCTGTCGCAGTTGCATCGCGCTCAAAGTGGATCATTCCCGCGTCCAGGTCGAGCAGTGCATTGGCTTGTGCCTTTCCCTGCTCAGCGGAGGAAGTTGCGGCCGCGTGAAGATGCACCGTGACGGCGAGCGCAATGGAACCATATTGCGCGGCCAGGCTGCGCAATACCATTAACTGCGCGCGCGGGCCGGATGCGAGGAGACCGTCAGCGTCGAACGCAAAATCGACGTTGGCATCAAGACGCAGCGAGGTTGCGGCCGGCAAAGACGCCGTGGCATTTTCCATCGTCGTGCGCTTTTCGATGCCGCCGGCCTGCAGAGCAGTGAGATTAACATTGTGCCGGTCGGCGAGTGAGAATTTCGCGCCGCCTGCGCCGAAGACATAGGTGTTCGCCGAAGGCGCAAACTGCGCATTGGCGCGGTACAACTGTGGCGCGGCGGACTCGATCCGATTGCCGGTGAAGGTAACCGGCGCGCCGCCAGTGTCCGCGTCGTCAACAATGGCTGCGGCCGTCGAGACTGGCGGGTTCCAAATGAAGGTGTTGCGCTCAATGCGCAGGCCGCGGATCACACCATCATTCCAAGTGTGCAGATAGACCGCACCTTGCAGGGCTGCAAGGCGCGGGCTCAGGCCATTGTCGATGCACAGGTTGTCGCGCACCACGCTCTCGCTTGTCACGTACCCTGCCGCGAAGACCGCAAAGCAGTAGCCCTGCGTGTCGTGGGCATAGTTGCGCTCGACGGTGTTGCGCGTGTCGTCCCAATCGATGTCGTATGCGCCGCCGTCTACTCCGGGGCTGTCGGTGAGAAAAGCTTCGTTATCCCGCACAGTGCAATCGGTGCACGTCCAGGTCCAGATTGCGTTGGGTGTGCCGGTGGTTTCGGTGGGCTGCATCCCGGTTTGCCACGCGGTGCTGGTTTCGATCAACCCATCGGAGTCGCGGAAAAGAATGATGCCGTCGCCGTACACATCCTGCACGCTGGAGTTGCGAACCGTGACGTGGCTGTTGAGCGGCGCATCGGGCGCATACGGAAAATTTCCGCCGCCAATCAGAATGCCTGCCCATTGATTAGTGTGCGCGGCCACAACTCCATCCAACAGAACATCGTTGAAGAAGGCGTCGCGGCTGCTTGGGCCCACCACCACCAGGCCATTGTCCTTGCTCTTCATGGGGCCACCTTGCACATCGTGTACAAAAAGATTCCTAAGGACGATGTGGCGCATCGTGCCCTTGTCGCCGCTCACGAAGATGCCATACTTGGTGGCGCCGGAGAGGTCGAGCGAGTCGACCTGCCAATACTCCTGATTGAAGAGAAGCAGCACCTGACGGTCGCTAGCCGTGGCTACGATGCGGGGCCGCGGGCCCTGGCCGGAAGCAGTGAGGCGGATGGGATTTCCTTCAACGCCTGAGCCCTGCGGAGAAAAGCTGCCATGACAGACTGTGCCGCGGGCCAGCGCGATGCGGTCTCCGGCGGAAAAGTTATGAGCCTGCGCAGCGGCGAGACTGTTCCACGGATTCGCGCTGGAGCCGTCTCCGGTAGCGGCGGAAGAGCAATCGATAAGGAAGGAGTGAGATCCGGTAGTCTGCCCGGCAGCCCATCTGCCCGCAAAGAGGATAACCGCAACCAGTTCAAAGAGGATAGACGTCTTCACAGCCTTGCAAAAACGAAGAAAAGCCGACGCCGCAATTAGTGTGACTGGCTCATCGCCAGTTATGGGGCCGATCGCTGGATCTACCAATTCGTCCTTCCATGGGGGCGTGTTTGTTCCGTCTCATCATAATTGTTGCGGGGCAGGAGCTTTAGAATCCGCCCCGCAAGCACAACGCAGACTGTTGTTCCAAAAATGCGATGTCAAAAGTCCAGCCGAACCGCGAATTGGCCCTGTCGCGGATTGTCCGCGACGCCGAGAATCTCACCAAAGTTGGATGCCCCGATCCCGGCGTGGCTGCCGGCGCACCCTTCAATGTTGTAATAGTGACGGTTAAAGAGGTTGTAGAAGTCCACGCGGAAAGAGATTCTGTACTTTGCGTCAGGACCTACCCTGTCATTCTTCAGCAGGCTGGAGTTCTCGCTGGCCTGTCCAGGACAAGCCAAAGACGAAGTAGACGGCGATGGAGGAAGCACTCCGGCCGGTGGGTTGGAGGCTACCGATGCCGGCATGTAGAAGTTCTGTGCGGGAGGCGTGGCACTGGCGCCGACGGGCACGTAATTCCTGGGGTTCGAGGGACCTTTATACCCGGCAAGATTGAATTGCGGATAAATGTTTCCCCACAGAGGCCAGTATGGATTGGCCGCGCCTACTTCGAAGGGCTGACCTGTGTAGTAATCGACGGTACCGGCCACGGTCCATCCGCCGATGATCTCGTTGACCACTTTGTTCTGGTTAGCCAGCCATGCCTTCCCTTTGCCGATGGGCAGTTCGTAGCTCGCGAACCCCTTTACGACGCTGGGCAGGTTATAGCCGGTCACTGCATGGGCCGCTTCACCCATTTTGCTAAAGTCCTGGACGCCGGTGTAGAAGCCGTTGGACTCCTGCTGGGCGGAGTAGGAGTCGCCCTCCTGTCGCGACCAGTCGTAGCTCATGTCCATGGTGAGGCCCTTGCCGGCGCGCTTCACGACATCCACCACCAGCGAGTCGTAGAAGCTTTGCCCAAGCGGAAGGCCAGCGTACTGCAAATTGGCATAGTACCAATAGGTGGCCTCGGCGTTGGCCATTTGCGGCATGGGCGCTGTTGCTGCCATAGCTGGGCCATAGAACCCAACATAGGGACACGGGGCGCCGTAATTGGCCGCCGAAGGACCCGACACAGCCGAACAGTATATATAGTCGTCATACGGGTTGATTCCCGGATTTGCGTCTACCATCTGCAAGAAGTTCGATGTACTGGTTTCGTTCCATGCCAGAGCTGCATCGGTCAGGCGGTGTCCGCGGTTGCCCACATAAGCGATCTCGAGCCGCGTGTTGGGAGTGAGTTGCTGCTGGACGCCGAAGTTGAAGGCCTCGCTGTATCCCAGGCGAAGGGCGCGCGGATCAATACTTACCGGGAACGGAGACATGGTCGACGGATCTGTGCTGGTGGTCGCCTTGGTAATTACGCCGGGGTAGTTGCCGCCAGTCCAATTGAATTTGCTGGCCGCACTCGATCCCAACTGTGGAGCGAATCCGTCTGGAACGCCGTAATAAAACGCCACACCAACGGGGTTGTAGATCAGGCCATATGAAGCGTGTACAACCACTTCCGGAAGGAGCTGATAGGCAATCCCAAGCGTTGGCCCAAAGTTGGCTGCATACTCGTCCTTCTCAAAGCTGTCGCTGCCATTTTTGGCGAAGACCAGCGATCCTGGAACGCCATATTCAGGACTTATAATTGTTTGATCGAAGTTGGCCCAGTTGCCGTATTTTTCATGGAATCTTGTGTTGTAACTCCAGCGCAGACCCAGATCCACCGTGAGCTTTGGGGTCAGCTTATAACTGTCCTGTCCAAAGAGCACGAGTTCCTTCTGCCGGCCGTACAGATTGTATGGCACGGTTTCTGTGGCGTTGGTGACATTGCCCAGCATGTACGTGGCAAACCCGAACCCATCATATGGATAGCCGGCGCCGGCCGTGTTGAGGTAGGAGAAATTGAAGGAATATGCGCCTGAACCGGAGCGGCTGTTGACCTCGTGGGCACTGAAGTTTCCGCCGAAACTGAGACTATGGCGGCCCTTGCTCCAGGTGAGAGTGTCGCCGGCGATGGCGTTCACTCCTGAGACGTCTCCCTGCCAGGTGCTGCCGATGAATGTCTCAGAGTGGCCATAGTTTCCGCTGTCTGCGAAGGATATCTGCGGAAAATTGCTGGCTCCGGTATTTTCGAATCCAACCTGCGAATTCCAGTTGCCGGGATCGGCCGGGACGCTCGCGTTGTAGTCAAAGCCATAGGTGAAGTTGGCGACATTCAAGATGTTTGGGGTGAAAGTGTGGGTCTCACCGAGCCGATACTGCTGCTGCGTGTAGATCTGCACGCGGGCATTGGAAAGCGGCCCGCCGTTGGTGGTTCCCTGCTCCCACAGGCCGCCGCCATCGTCAAGGGTGCGCGGCTTGTGGTCGTAGATCCATGAACCGGAAAGGTGATCCTGATCGCGCAGGACGTGATCCAGCTTGACCACAAACTCGTTCGGAGTCTGGCTCGGAGTGTTGGAGATGAGCGTTCTGGCGTTATTGTCGATCCCGCCCAACTGGGGAGCGTAGTTGGCGTAGAGGGTGTTCACCTTTTGCGAAACTGGGCTGATGCTGGCTGAGGGGATGATGTTGCCGGTGAAGGCATATGGGCCTTTCGGCAGGCTACCCGTGGCGGGATTGCTGGAGGTGCTCGGATCGTAGATCATGTTTTCCTGTGCCTGGATGACCTGTCCCGCGTCGTTCGCCACCATGATCGCGGTTCCACCGACCTGGCTGCACGGCCCAACATTGCCGCTGTTGCTGCAGAGCGTGGGTCCCAGCAGCCCACTGAAATCGCCCTGCAGGAAAGCAGCAGTGGGAACGGTGGCGCCGCCTCCGTTGAGGCGGAAGTCGAGCGATTCAAATCTCTCAAACGTGCCAAAGAAGAAGGTCTTGTTCTTGTGGATTGGCCCACCCAGGCTGAAGCCGTAGTCCCATGCCCGCTCCTTGGGTTTTTCCAGGCCCAGGTTATCGTTCGTCCACGTGTTGGCGTCGAGTAGCTCGTTATGCCCATACAGGAAGCCCGACCCATGGAGCTTGTTGGTGCCCGACTTCAGGTTGAACGACATGACCCCGCCGCCGGTGATGCTGCTCTGCGCATCGAGGCCGCTGGTTGTTGCCTGCAACTCTTCCACAGCTTCCATGCTGGGGCCGCCGTCCATTGAATCGCCGCGGATGTTGGTGGTGCCGGAGGTGCCGTCGATTGTGAAGTCCTTGGTGAACCATTGGCCGCCGTTAACCACCGCGCCGTACGGAGAGCTGATGGGCGAATAGCCGGGCGTGATGGCGACCGCGAAGTCTTCGACAAACCGCCCCCCACCGTAGATGCTCAGCGGCAGGTCGGTGACGACATCGCCTTTCATGTTCGTGCCCATGGATGCGGTGTCCAAGTCGAGGACCGGAGCGTCGCTGACGACGGTCACCGTGGCGCTCTCCGCACCCACTTTCAGCACCGCATCGAGCCGGGCCACTTCGGTCGAGTTGAGCGTGACGGCGGGGCGCAGAAGGGTTTCGAATCCATCCCTCTTGAACTCAACCGAATAAGGGCCTGGAATCAGATTGGGAATGACGTAGATCCCGACGTGGTTGGAGACACCCTTGGTGGGCACGTTGGTGCCCGTGTTGGTCGCGGTCACCTCCACGTCTGGCACTACCGCGCCGGTCGAGTCGGTCACGGTTCCGGTGATCGAAGCACGGTTTGTCTGCGCCCCGGCTGTCTGACTGATCGAAGCAATCACAACGATGACAAGTGAGACGCAAAGCATCGACCAGATCTGGCCGGATCTGGTCCTAGGAAATCTGATGTTGAAATGTTTCATCTCGGTCCTCGTGAGAATTGTCCAAATTCGCAGCCCGTCCGAAGCCGGTTCAGATCTGTCAGTTCGTCCGAAACTTCACATGACACTCTCTGCCTGCTCGTGCTCCCGTGGCAACGGGAAGAATTGTATATTTTCACGCGAAGACCTGTTTGATCTCTTTTGCACATCAAAGCAAACGCTTACGCGTGAGGCACAGGGGCAATTCGCGGAAGACCACAATCCAGTAATTTTATTCCCGGGAGTAGTGATTCTTCTTTCATTCCCGCGCACAGTCTATCGATTAAGAGATATTCCATTAGTTTTATGTACCAAAGCTTTCGAACGTGGAGCAGACCTGAAGAACAAGCCGTAGCGGCAGTCAGAAGGTCGTCCAATCCTCCGCTCGCGTTCCAAGTGCAAGACGTTGGAGGTAAACGTTTTCCAGGATTGTCCATTAGCTTCCCTGCCCTCTTGGCAAGTCCGCGGACAAAATGAAGGTCTGAACTCCTGAATCCGCAAACCAGGCCGCGTACGATAGGCGGCCCTAACGCCGCCGCAGTTCATACCGGTGCGGGGTTGGATGAAGCTTGCCGCGAATTGCCGCTGCCAGTTCGTCCTGCCCATCGCGCAGCCGGGTCTCCGCAGTCGCCGATGTTGAAGATGGCTTCACCTCGGCGCTGAGGATGAACGCGGCTTCGTCGAGCGCGCTCCGTCGCTCCTCGCTAAAGTCAATATCGCGCGCCTGATCCAGCATCGGCGTTTTGTAGAGAGCAAGATTCACGCCATGTTGCAACTGCTCGCTGGAGAAAACAGCAATGGGTTTGTTATCGATCGAAAGCTGGTAGTTTCCAGCCTCAAGGGAATCCACCTTGAGAATTAACCGATCGAACGCCGCGATGTCCGAGACATCGAGGAGGACGGGAGTCATTGCATTGTTGAAGTCGAGCGGCAGCGGCAGAGCGTCGTCGAGCTGAGTCCAGTTTAGGCCGTCTGCCGACTTTTCCAGATTCGTGACGGTGGAGCGATACGCGTCGAGTACCTTGACGGTTTTTGCGTTCAGCGCGAGACGGCTCACGAATGGGTCAACGTGCCAGGCAGACATGAGCGCCGCGGCCATGATCCAGTGGCCGGTCTCGGAGGGATGAATGCGGTCAGGGATGAGGAGCGGCGCAAGTTGCGGGAACCCGGCTTTGGCCCGTTCCAGCGAGTGAACCAGAGGGCGATGAAAATCCGCAAACAAGATTGCGTTGTCGCCTGCGGCTTTTAATCTGGCGGCAATCTGAGATACATCGTCAGCATTCTTGTCGATCGTTTGAGAGTAGCCGGGGAATTCAGTACCGTGTGTGATTTCGTCGTACGGAGTGGAGAAGATCAGCGTTATCTCCGCGTCTGGTGAGGCTTTGCGCAATTCCTGAAGCAGCGTGTGATAGCCCTCCTGGAAGGCGGCGTCGATCTTTGCCGACTCTGGCACCCAGCCCCCGTCGTTCATTCCCAGCAACACCGTGATCATGGCCGGCTGAAACGGCGCAACGTCGCGCCTGACTCGCTCCACCATCGTTCCCGCATAGCCGCCATACGCCGTGTCGCCCGGAACTCCTGCGTTGACGAAGCGAACATTGAGCGCGGGATAGCGCGTGAGCACAAACTCTTCCACCAAGCGTGTATACAGCCTTTGTGCGGTTATGCTGTCGCCGTAAAACACCACGGTTTCGCCGTCTTTCAATGCGAACTGTTGGCTGTGAGCCGCTGTTGTGAAGGCTGCAAGTGCGAGCGCAGCGGCGCGAGCCAGAACTATCCAATGATGTCTTGCTTTTGACTGAGTCATGATTGTCCATCATAAATGGCTCGTCGAAGCTGAGGAAAAGCATCGTTATTGCTATCTGCATAAATAATGCAATAATAGATACTGAGGTACTGAAGACGTATGCCTAGACTGAAGGGGAGCGCCGATCTTCTTGAGAACCGTCGCAGGCGTGCTTTGGCGTTGCTGGATGATGGGTTATCTCTCAACGAAGTGGGACGGCAGATAGGATGCAATTTGAGTTCGGTGATGCGCTGGCGTGATGCGCGGCGACACGGCGGAGTTGATGCATTGCAAGTGCGCTTTTCTCCGGGACGTCCCTTGAAGCTGGCTACTTCCGGCAGAAAGCGTCTTGTCCGCCTATTGGTCAAGGGCCCTATGGCGCAGGGCTACTGCTGCGACTTTGGCAGTTCGCTTCACATCTGCAAGGTACCCTAATTCGGAATTCAAAGCCGGAAGGCAACTATAGTACGCATGCAAACAAGGGCAAAACTCGCCTGCTGGGCTATGAGAGCTGGTGAAGACCTGTTTGGTAAAGTCCGGCCATGCAAAGATGCGATAAACGCCTGAGCCCGAGTGGCAGGGAAGATGATAGCCGGGTTCACCCTTCCACATGCGCCAAGACTGGTGGCTCGAGATCCTCCTCGGACAAACCGCCCAACTTAGCAGCGGCTTCATTTTGCATATCTAAACGCGCCATCACCCATGCGCGATTCGCCACAGAAAACTGCTTCCTAGCAGCAGGCGACGTTGGGTCGCTTTCAAGAGAGCCTCCTGTGGAATCAGATTTGTGCGCAATCCGTGTCAGCTACCAAAAATCGATTGCGACATTTCGGAACCAACCTATCTCGCGCTTCAAATATATCGATTTGCTTATTATTTAGATAGCTAACATCAGTAGTTACCTGCGCTACGATAAACGTAAGGCCAAACGAAATAATTCACTAACAGAAAATTTTGGTTGCATTAAATTCGCTTTTGAATATACTTCGGTGAAACATGTTCGCTTGGCCGAACCTCTGCCGGCTATCCACCATGTCCCATCAAGGGGGTCGATACTTTGGGTGACGTCCTATTGCGTTTCTTTTGCTCATCGGCCATTGTTTTCGCGCTCGCCATTGCCGCGTCTGTCCAGCGAGGTCAAGCACATTACCTTGTTCTGAGCCAGATGTCACCGGCGGAAGGAATACCGGGAACGGCGGTCGCCATTAGAGGGGAAAAATTTGGTACAGTGCAATGGAAGAGCAGCTTGAGGTTCTCTGGAATTGCGGGGGTTGTGAAACTTTGGTCCGATAGACTTATCGTTGCCGTCGTTCCGATTTCCGCAAACCCGGGCTCTGCAGATGTGCTCCTGGCTATCGATACGGTGAAGGAGGAACATCTTGGAAGTTTCACTATATTGACTCCCAGCCACCTGAGTCCGTCCCAAGGGCCCCGCGGGGACATCGGTCACCATATCGGGTCTCCTTTTCAATCGGGAGCAACTCATCTGTACGATTATGCGTTCCAGTCAAGACGAAATTGAGCCTCAAGAATAGTTGTATTTCCTCATCGAAGGTGCTGCTATGCTTCTTGCCGACGATGTCTTCAGACGAGCGATCGAGGTCCGCGATGATCGCGCGAATCACGCGGCGGAATTCCAGAACCTTAGCGCAGTGCTGAAGGCATGGGCGCAGCAGGCGTTTTGGGGCCGAGATCACGATACACGGGTCAAAGTACTAGCCGCGGCGCTGGCCTCTAACAGCGACTTACGCATGGAACTGGCCGACAAACTCAGTTGGGTCCAGCCCGTCGACACCAGCGCGGAACTGATCCTGCTGGCGGTCTCTGCAATCCAAAAAGGCGAAGACGCAGCCTTCGGGGCAATCTTCAGCACCGATCTCAACTGGCTGGATTGGAAAAAGAATCATGATTTGACAGTGCTGCAGACTCTGCTCGAGAACAACACCCCAGTCCGCCAAGCGCTGGCCCGCGCCGTGAAGGGATATCCCGGCGCGAGTCATCTGCGGGATATTGCAACGCTGGCTTCGCAACGTGTGCCGGCGGCCGGCGCTCCCGCACCGGTCGCGCCGGACGCGGTGCTCGATGTGCTGCATGAGCATTTCCTCAATTGGGAGGCTTTCCAAGCCGGCAGGCCGAAATTACAGCCTCATGGTGCTCCGCCGGATCCACAAGAGCAACAGGCGCAGGAGAAAGTGCTGCGGCAGGCGGCCCGGCAGGAATTACAACTCCAAGCTGCCCTAAGCGACGACTACCAGTTCCGACAAAGGGTCGCCGAAGCGCTAAAGTTGCCCAACAGCGAGGCGTCGGAGCTAGCCAGCCTCGCCGTCGAGATGTGGAGAGCAATTCCCCGGAGTTGGAGCGGCCGCACCCGTGCAAAGATGCTTCTCAAAGTGAATCAACGGGTGCGCGAAATTCTACATGCCACAGCGAATCTTGAGCCGCATGAGCAGGTGTGGAACGGTGTGAAAGACCGCCTGGCCATCCTCTTCACGAGCGAACCGCAACAGGCCGTCGACCTGTGGAGAACCATGGAGTGGCCCCAGCCGTTCTCCTTGATTTTTCGCGAGGAGCTTACCCAGATCGAGGCGCGGCGCCGGCTATGTGCCGTCGGAGATGAGCCTTTGGAGCCGCAGGCGGCGAGCGCGGCGCCGGACGTCTCGGACCTGGCAGCGCGGAAGAACCTGTTTGGAGTAGCCTTCTCAGGGGGCGGCATTCGGAGCGCGACCTTCAACCTTGGCGTGTTGCAGAAGCTCTCGGACTTCGGCCTACTGCGAAAAGTCGACTATCTCTCCACCGTTTCCGGCGGAGGCTATATCGGGTCCTGGCTGAGCGCATGGATCCGCAAGAACAAGAATCCGGACCTTGCGGGATTCCTTGCAGACCTGTCGAACCTGCTTTCGCCGAAGGTTCGTGACCCGCGAGCCGACGCGCAGCGTCCCGTCCAGTTCTTGCGCGAGTTCAGCAATTACCTTACGCCAAAGCTTGGCAGCTTCAGTTTCGATACTTGGACGATGGCTGCGGTGTATTCGCGCAACCTCGCCCTGAATCAGGCCACGTTGATCTGCGTTCTCGGCTTTCTATTGCTCATTCCGCGGTTCCTCGTTTATCCGCTGACACTGGAGGGGAACGACACATGGATGTGGGTTGCGGCCATTGCGCTGGTGGCCACCGGCGTCTATTGCATGTCGGTGAATATAGGGAGCAGCGTATCTCCTTCCTCTACGGCGACGGGCGGGATCAATTCGTGGGCTCGCGACCATGTTCAGCTCTCGGTGATCGCAACGTTTCTGGTCGGAATGTATTTCGGCTCGCTGTGGATCTGGCGAAATATATGCTTCCTGGAAGACAACAAAGAATCGGTAGTGATCGGGGCATCTATCATTGCAGCATTCCTTTCGCTGTTGCTCTCCATCAAGGGCGGATTCATCGAAGAATTCCGCAAGCGGCAAATGTTCAGGGAGTGGGGGTGGCTCGGTCTGATCCTTACCATGATCACGCTGCTGTCAGCCGGAGCGATGACCGGACTCCTGCTCCTTGACCTGGCCGCGACTTACTCCCTAAACCAGATGAATGGAATCGGTGTGTGGCACGGCGAAATCTGGTCTCCTGTCATGCTTCTGGCGGTTTTGGTCGTTCCGGGGACGCTCCAAGTAGGCTTGATGGGCGTTGACTTTCCGGATGCGGGTCGCGAGTGGCTCAGCCGGTTCCGAGCCATCTGCACGGTATACACGATCTGGTGGCTCGCCTTCCTCGGCGCCGCCATGTATGGGCCTTACCTGATTCTGTCGTTCTCGTGTTTTGTCGAGGGTCACTACAAAGTCTGGCTGTCTGGGCTCACGGTGGGATGGATTGTAACGACCATCGGTGGACTGGCCGCCGGTAGCAGCAAGAAGACGGGCACAGACAATGAGGGGAATCCGAAGATCTCGTGGTTGCAGATTCTGGCCCGGATCGCGCCGCCGGTGTTTGTCGTGGGCCTGGTGCTGTTAATCGCGACGTTCGAGCAACTGCTACTGGCGCATGGACAGAACGTAAGCTTCAGCCTCAAGGCATTGATTGATGCATACTGGAATGTTCCGGATTTGCCCCATCTGTGGACGTTCGGCAGCTATCACGTGGATCATCTATGGGGCCTGTTTGTGGTGTTGCTGGCGGCGGGCGGAGTCCTGGCCTGGCGCGTGGATATCAACGAGTTCTCGATGCACCACTTCTACAAGAACCGGCTGGTGCGCTGCTACATGGGAGCCTCGAACGAGAAACGGCGGCCGGACGGGTTCACCGGGTTCGATGCCCTCGACGACCTGCGGCTTGCGCAGCTCAAAGCTATCCCGGATCCAGGAGAAACTCCATACCGGGGGCCGTATCAGATCCTGAACACGACGCTGAATCTATCGATGGGTGAACAACTGGCGTGGCAGGAACGAAAAGGCGCCTCCTTCATTCTCAGCCCGTGCTATTGCGGCTTCGATGTGCAAGGATGGACAAGCTCCACGGCGGCGAAAGCGAAGCCATCGAGCGCGCTGCGCCGAAGCGAGGAACTGCTGCCGGCTGGGTACCGGAAGACGTCGCACTACACGCGCACGGGCGGACCGCTGCTGGGCACGTCGTTTTCCATCTCTGGGGCCGCAGCTAATCCCAACCAGGGCTACAACACCTCACCGGCGGTCGCGTTTCTCATGACGATGTTCGATGTGCGGCTAGGCTGGTGGCTCGGCAACCCCCGGCGAGACACAGCGTGGAAGTACGCCAGCCCGACCGTCGGACTGTTGGCGCTGATCAGCGAGTTGCTTGGGATGACGAACGACAAGGCACGGTTCGTCAATCTCTCCGATGGCGGGCATTTCGAAAATATGGGGATCTACGAGCTCGTCCGGCGGCGCTGCAGCCTGATCCTGTTGTGCGATGCGGAGCAGGACGACGATTTCAAGTTCGTGGGACTGGGGTCTGCGATCAGGAAATGCCGCGTCGACTTCGGAGCGCATATAGAGATCGATCCGTCTCTGATTAGGCCCAATGCGAACGGAGGACGCTCCGCCACGCACTGCGCTATCGGCCGGATTGTTTACCTCGATGGGAGCGAAGGCACACTGGTCTACATCAAGCCCTCGCTCACCGGCGACGAACCGGAGGATGTGACGCAATATCACATGGCGCACTCGCAGTTTCCGCACGAGACCACGGCGGATCAGTGGTTTGCCGAGTCGCAATTTGAAAGCTATCGCGCCCTCGGTTACCACGCGACGGACCACACCTTGACTCCAGCGACCGCGTGGATCACATGGGACCGCGACCGGCCCGACGTGCCCCGTCTGTTCGAGGCGCTCAAACGGTCGTGGTATCCGGTGAATCCGAATCTAAAGGAAAACGCCTCGCGGAATACTGCGGCGTTGTCGCGGCTACTCAATCAGATTCGGCACACTCCCGAACTGCACGCGCTTGGCGCGAAGCTCTTCCCAGGAATTACCGTGCCGCAGCCGAACAATCAGGGAGCAACGCAGGAGTTCTACTTCAGCTTGTGCATCGTTCAACTGGTCGAAGACCTGTTCTTCGACTTCCAGCTTGACCACAAGGTCTGGTTCGACGACCCCGACATCGGCGGATGGAGGTATCTCTTCCAGACGTGGAAAAGAGTGCCCGAGGTGGCCTCAGCCTGGGCGGCGGTAAGGAATACGTTCCGTGAGGACTTCCAGCGTTTCTGGGATGGCCTTTGACCGCGCAGCCCGGCCGGCTCGCGTTTGTGCGCGGGGACAATGGAAGTGTAGTCTTGAAGCGGAGCTTGATTGACTATTCGGCCCATTGCCAGAGTTGGACATCGTGGCGCTGCCGGCCATGCACCGGAAAACACCCTTGCCGCCCTCGAGCGAGGCATTTCGCTTGGCGTAGATTTTCTGGAGATTGACCTCCAGCGGACTCGCGATGGGCGCATTGTGCTGATGCATGACAAGTTTGTCGATCGCACGACAAACGGCCATGGCCGGCTGGCGGATCTTACCCTAGATGAATTGCGCAAGTTCGATGCCGGGGCAGGAGAACGGGTTCCGTTGCTCGAGGAAGCGCTCGACGCGGCCAGCGGGCGCGTGGGCCTCATTCTCGAATGCATCACGCCGGGGATTGCCGAAGAGCTATGGCGCCAGGTAAGGAGCTTCGGTTTTCGCGGGCCGGTGGTCTTCGCTTCGTTTCTTCATCGAGAGATTCGCGCCATCCGTGAACTCGATCCCCGAGGGCTGACCATGGCTCTCCTTGAGGGCGTCCCCGTTTTGCCGACAGCCTTTGCGTTGGATTCCAATGCAACTCAGGTTGGCGTCGCGCTCGACTCGGCGACTGCGCAGTTTGTGGATGCGCTTCACGAGGCGGAACTCCCGGTATTCGTCTATACGGCAGACACGGCGCAGCAAATTCGCTCGGCGGTCGAACTCGGCGTTGACGGAATCATCTCCAACTTTCCGGATCGGTTGCCGACATAATCATCCCTATTAAAGGTCTAATCGATTGTGGCGCGCCGCGGATGCCAACGATCTTCGACAGCGCCTGTCCCTCGCCAAAATAACGAACTGCTGTCAAATGAAGTACATAAACTGTGTGTCCGATTTGGTCTGTTCCCGTGTAAAACTGCTCTAATGCTCAGCCTCCTGAGGCTCCTGGTTGTTCTCTCTACTCGAGATCTTTGTTCTCGCCGCGATTTGGTCTTGGAAAATCTGGCGCTGCGGCAACAACTCGGCGTTTTGAAACAGAAGCATCCTCGTCCGCGACTTGAAGCTTCTGACCGACTGTTCTGGGTTGTCTGCGGCGGCTCTGGTCCGGCTGGCCGCTGGCATTGGTCCTTGTCCAGCCGGAGACCGTCGTTCGTTGGCACCGTGCAGGATTCAAGCTCGATTGGACGTGGCTCTCGCGGCATCAGGCTCAAGCCGGAAGAAAGTGCATCAGCAGGGAATTGCGCGAACTCATCTTCCGCATGGTTGCCGAGAACGGGACTTGGGGTGCGCCCCGGATCCATGGAGAATTGAAAATGCTTGGCTTCGATATTTCGGAGCGGACTGTGCTGCGTTGGATGCGGAGAGCTCCGCGAAGTCCAGAGCCGGCAAAGCGATGGGCGGCCTTTCTGAGCAATCATCGGGAAGCAATTGCCGCGATGGATTTCTTTACCGTGCCGACGCTCTCCTTTGGCGTTCTTTACTGCTTCTTCGTTATTGCGTATGACCGGCGGCGCATTCTTCAATGCAGTGTGACAAAACACCCGACGAGCGCCTGGGTCATACAACAATTGCGCGAGGTATTCCCTTACGACTCTGCGCCTGGCTACCTGATCTTTGATCGCGATTCGAGCTTCAATGCGGAGATGATCGATGCCGTGAAGACATTCGGCATTCAGCCGAAGCGAACCAGCTACCGCAGTCCGTGGCAGAACGGTGTCGCAGAGCGATGGGTAGGCACCTGCCGCCAGGATTTGCTCGACCATGTGAGCGTTCTGAATGTGCGGCATCTGAAACGCCGCATGACCAATTACATCGGCTACTGCCACGACGACAGAACTCATCTCGTCCTGGCGAAGGAAACACCCGCCGGCCGCAAGGCGGGAAAAACCGCTCGCGCCGATTGCAACGTCCTTTCCATGCCGAGATTGGGCGGACTGCATCATCGCTACGATCTGGCTGCCTGAGCCAGTTTGCCTTCCAATGTTCAACGAAGATGAGGAAACCCGCCCGGAGAGGTGCGGCCGCCACCGGGTGCGATGTTTCGTCCTGTTCTCGTTGTGCTCTGCGGTCACCGGGCAACTCCTCGGCAGCCGAAAACAATCGCTGAAACGCGCGCTGAATTCAGGACCGGGGTCCATTTTGCCCGGATGATGCGAACCACGCAACCGCTCCTCGATCAAGGTTCGGAAGGTTGAATCGCATACCCTCCGGCGAAGCGTGGCCTTTCAATTCGGTCTCACTCCCCATGAACGGAAGCCAACGCAACCGGGCGCCAAAGCTGAGGGGTGCTTCGACCTCAATGTTCTGCTGCGCAACCGGCGTTGCCTTCACTCCAGCTTGCAGTCCATCGAAATTTGCGAAGAACAAAAAGACGCGATCGCCGATCCGCGCTTCATGCACAACCACATTCTTGGACGCCTTGACCTCGACCCCGGTGCTGGTGCCGATCACCTTGAGCAAATCCGGTTCGCTGGCCGGGTCCGATGCGGAGAAGTCTCTTTCCGCGCGCCTCAGATACTTGGTCTCCTCGCCGCCGTCTAGCCGCAGTGCGCCACCGAGAGACGCAATCCGCGGGTCAGCGGCTCCGGTCACGACAAGCTTTCCGTCCCGCGAGGCATAGCGATCGAAGCCTGCAATCTCTTCCTGGCTCACCACGCGCACACTGGGCAGCACCAGCAATTTGCCGTGAAACTGCCCCAGCGTGCGCGGAGTCACAACCTGGAATTGCACATGGTTTTGCAGCAACAGCAGCAGCACTCCACGATAGGAGTTCACGAACTCAGAGGGATACAAGTTCCGTGTCGCATCGGAAAAATACACGCCCGTCTCCCCAACGGGTTCTCGCACCGCGCCAAAGATATCTTCGTGCTTGGCGATCCAGCCGTAGATCTCCGTTCGTGTCGGCATGTCATTGGAGCCTGACATCACGTGTCCCTTCGCATCCCACACATTCGTGCCCGCCGTAAGCTCCGACATTGCCAGGTTCAGCATCGCGTCGCGGGGCTGAACATTTGGCGCGCCATCCCATGAGTAGTTGAGTATCCATGTGGGCTTGTCGCCCGCAAAGGCGCGGAAGCTGCGCATGCCGATCTGATACATGAACCAGTCGAACGGCGAGCGCGACGCGGCCGTATGATCTTCGCCATCGCCAAATTCGTATTCGTGCGCGATGGCATCCACCAGCGGATAGAGCTGATAGACATCGGCTCCCACGCGCGGCGCAGCGTCTTCGATGCCCGGATAAATCTCCGGAATGATGGAAATATGCGGGTTTGCGGCAATTGCGTTCCGCCGGATCTCCGCCATAAAATCGTCGATCGCCTGAATGCGAAATTCGACCCATTTCCTGAAGCCTGGGTCTTCCGCATCGCCCAGCTTGATATCTTTGCGCGCATCCAGACCGGTCTGTTTGCGGAATGCTTCCACGGTTGCCGCGTCGAAACTCGCCCAACTATCTTCCCAGCCCGTGAAGTGCGTCATCCAGTACGGAATGTCAACATAAATGCCGTCGATACCGGTTGCCGCAATCTGCCGAACGCGTTGCATGTAAAGCCTGCGCCAATCCGCGGCGAAGGGCGATACCCACACGTCTTCCTCGCCCTTCGCGATCCAGAAGGCCGCTCCTGAAGTGAAGATCGCCGACTGCCCGGTGATCTTTCTCTGCAGCCAGTCAGGATGGTCTTTCGCCAGCGTATGCGGCCCGTCAGCGTCTTTGGAAATGCACTCCAAGCCGGCAATGTAGACGTATGCCTTGTTGCCCGCGCGGTGAGCTTCCACCGCGACGCTGTGGATATCCGTAAGCTTCGCCGATGGGTCGAGCAGACTCTCGTACCTTCCCGGAATGTCATTGTCCACTTCGATGCCGTAAACACCGCTGGCTTTGGCCTGCCCAACAATCTGCTCCGCATTGTCGGGGCCGAGCGAATAGGCCGCAATGCGAACGCGCCGCATCCATGCTCGCTGGGAGTCATCCGATTGTTGAGAGGTGCCGGACTGTTGAGAAGCAAGGGCGCCGGTTAAGATCAGCGCAAGTGCAAGAACGACGCCGGCCTTGCGATACGAAACAGAAAAAGCAGCGGACATAGAATCCTCAGAAGACCATTACGCAGTGTGCGATTGATAATCGTATGCGATGTTGCCGCCTGGGGAATCACTTTTTACTCGGCCCCATCAGAATTGATAGCGGACTCCAAGTTGCATGTTGCGAGGCAGTGCGCCGCCGGCGGTGGATGAAATGACGCCGAACGTCGCGTCTTCATAGCCACTATCCGGCAAGCCAAATCGCTCCGTGTTTGTGCAGTTGAAACAATCCACATGAAACTCCAGCTGCCCCTTCTCTCCGCCGAAATTATGCTCCTTCTCCAGAGACAGGTCAGCCTGGTGGATTCCATCCGTCCGCAGTTGGGAAATGTAGCGCGGAGCATTGCCCGGTTGCTGGTCTCCTGGGTCGGCAAAGCAGCTGGAGTTCAGATAAGGAAGCCCATACTCGCCCGCCTTGTGGATGCTGATTCCTGTCGTCAGCTGGTACGTGCCGCACAGCAGGTTGGGCCGCTGGTTTCCATCCGCGAGCCTCGGATTGCCCATATGAATATCGAGTGGCTGTCCACTCTGGACCGTCAGGATTGCGCTCAACTGCCATCCGCCCACCACTGCATCCAGGGCGCGATTCATCCTGGCCCCAATCAGAGTTCCGCGGCCAACGGGCAACTGAAACATACCCGCCACCACGAACCGATTGGTCGCATCGTTCGCGCTTGCGGACCACTCTGCCTTCAAGTGATCGAGTTCTTGCGGAAAACCATTCCCGAGTGTACCGATGAAGTTATTGGGGCCGACTGAAGAGTCATCGGTATTCTTCGACCACGTATAGTTGCCTTCGAAATTGACGTAGCGTCCTTCGCGCTTCTGGAACACAACCTGCAGTGCGTTGTACCAGGAAGACGCGCCGATGATCTTGTAAGCCTCGAAGGAGCCGTCGAACTGCGGATACGGACGAAGCAGATTCTGCAGCGGCAGTTGCGTATTTCCGTAGCGTGAAGACGGCACGTTAAACGTAGCGCCAGGCCCGGAGAACAAAGTCTGAAAGGGATTGTTGATTGGAGTGTTCAGCTCGTCACTGGTGTATTGCGTTCTGACTGACGAGGGAATGAAATTGCGATTATCCGTTCCAGCCCAGGGCAGAAACGTGCTTCGGTTCGCGGAATAGTTGATGCTCAGCACAATCTTGGCGGGAAAAGCCTGCTGCACGCCCAAGTTCCACTGGTAGATATTGGCGTCCTTCGCCGCTTGCGTGCCCAGATTATTCTGGTTCGACAAACCCCACAGTGCGAGCTTGCCGTACTCCTCACCCTGCGCCGGCGGAACGCCGCCAGGAAACGGATTTTCAAGCGTTGCATCGCGTGTCAGTTCGCCGTCTTCGGTAAAAAATACCTCCGGGCTGGCGGTATACGCCGCGCCGGGATACTGGTAATTCGTCGCAACCCCGTACCCAAAGTAAAGTCCTGCGCCTCCACGGATCACCGTCGTCTTGTGCGCCAGATACGCGAACCCCACGCGCGGTCCAACGTCACGGAAATTGGCCGGAACGCTTCGCATGCCGGAAGAAGCAAAAAGCGATGTCCCCTTCAATGTTCCTGGATAGCCGGATACTGCAATGCCGCTGTCTCCCGTCAGGTCGCTGAACTGGCTGTTGTTGTGGCGTTCGCAGTAAGGGCTGTCCCATTGGTAGCGCACACCCAGGTTCAGCGTCAGCTTCGGCGTGACTCTCCAGTCGTCCTGCACATAAAACCCTGACTGCAGAGATTTGTCGGCCACCGATTGTGTCACGTTAATGCCGCTTCCATTCGGATCTCCCCACCCGATCAGCAACCCGGCGAAGTCATTGCCCTGAATGCCATTGTTCGTGTTGTAGGGCATCTGTGCCGTAATGTCCTGGGCAAAGCTGAAGTAGCCGTCAGGATAATTGGGTTGAAAGAAGTTGTTATAGAAAGTCTGCTGTTGCCCGCCGGCCTTCAGCGTGTGCTGGCCCTTGGTCCATGAAAATGACGAGCCATAATTCAACAGGGTGTGAGCAAACTGCGTGTCGACGCAGCACTGATCGAAGAGTGAGATCCATGGCGAGTCTTCCATGATGATCGACGGCATTCTCGATATGCCGTTCTGTTCCAGATAGGCAGGAAGCCCAACCGACGTGGGAGAGGGATAGTTGCCATTCTGCGTCGGCTGTGCCACGCGATCCAATCCGAACGTCGAGATCCACAGGGTACTGGCCGTGGGCGCGTAGGTGTAGTTAATGCCGTCGTTGTAGGCCTGCTCCGTGTATTTTGTTCCGTCATTGAACTCGCCATCACCCAGCACGGTGGGCGTCGATCCGCTGGCGAAGATACTGCTGTAGCGCACTGAGAGTGACGATTTGGGACTGAACTGCCGATCGATTTTGAAGTCGATCTGCAGGCTCTGCGACGTGCTGAGAACCACGTCGCGGAAGTTGTTGTCTCCGGTCACCGCATCCCCGGCTGTATTCGGCAGGGGATAGAGCTTCATAAGCGCTTGTCCCACGGGATCGATCTCGCCGGCGGGAATCATATTGTTGCTGTAGGCGGGCCGTATCTGCGAGGAACGATCGATCTGAAATGGATCGAAAATCTGATTGAGGATTGGGTTCCCGTTCTGGTCGTAGGTCATTGCCTGGGAGAAATCGCCGCTCACTTCGCTGGCCGTAGGAACCGTGGCCACAATGTTGACGGGATTGCTGGCCCTTACCGATTCCAGATCGGCGAAGAAGAAGGTCTTGTTCCGGACAATCGGCCCGCCCACTGAGAACCCCGCCTGGTTTTGCAGGTGTCCCGGCTTCGGTCCGTTGTTGTAAAAATCTCTCGCGTCGAAAATGGAGTCCTGGTTGAACCAGTACGCGCTCCCGTGCACGCGATTGGTCCCCGACTTCATCACCTCGTCGACCACTGTTCCGCCGCCATACTCCGCGGAGAAGCTGTTGTTTTGAACCTTGACTTCCTGAAGGCCTTCCACGGTCGCCTGATAATAGAGGTTTGAATTTCCCCCCTCTCCCTGCTCAGGCGCGCTAATCAGCACGCCATCCAGCGTGATGTTCGCGGTCGAATTCCGCTGTCCATTCGATATGAAATTGGTTCCTGCCGGATAAGAGTCCATGATGCCGGATCCGGCGGATTCTGTTACCCCCGCAGCCAGGAAGGTAATGCCGAAAGGGTCGCGATTTTCGAGAGGCATCTGCGTCAGATATTCGCTCGGTATATCGGTTCCGAGAGTCGCCGAATCGGCATCGAGCAGCGGCGGAATCGATTCGACGGTGACGCTGGTTGTTTGACTCGATGGAAGCAGCTTGACGTCGAGCGTCGCGTCCTGATTCACCGCCAGCGTGACGCCGTCCTTTTCCACCGGACCAAACGTGGACGCATTGACCAACAGTTTGTAATTGGAAGGCTTGAGCGCCGTGAATGCATAGCTGCCACGGCTATTGGAGGTGGTGGATTGCGAAATGTTCGTCCCGATATCGGTGATGGTGACGCGCGCTCCCGCAACCACCGCGCCACTGGTGTCCGTGATCGTGCCGCGCAATTCTGACTGGTTGATGGACTGTCCCAACACCGGTATTGCAACCCGCAGCAGCCCCAGCAATGCTCCATAAAGCGCAGCTCGTCGACATATTTTCATCCGCTTGTCTCCAAGAAATCGTAAGAAGAAGAAATAAAACTCACTTACGTATGTCTTACTTTTATTGTCTAAATTTCCCTCCATTGTCAAGCTTGAAATCCGGATTGGTTGGTAATTGAAACCTTAGGTGCCCCTTTTGGACTGGTTGGACGGCGCTCCATGAGACCTTGCCAGCATTTTAGTGGACAGCGAGGGGGCATCTCCATAGGTCTGCAAACACTATCAAAGAACTTTTTGATCATCGTGTAGAAGCGCCGAATTGGCCAGGCATTTAACCGCCTTCCGGGTGATTGGCATTCCGGCCCCAACCATGGTTGCCGAGTTGTTGAACGAAACTAAGCCTGCCGTGTCTATTTTTTACTTTCGTTTATTGCCTGTTATTATCATTTCTTGTTGTTGAGTCGATTGTGCGCGCGTAACCAAATGAGTGAGAGTTCGATGTTCTATGCCGTACCGGTTTGCGCTTTGATGTTGTCCCTCGCCGGCGTCGTTGCGCGAGCGGAGAACGCTGTGGTCGAAAGCACAAAAGCAGCGCGAGACGTGGCGCCTGCCGCGGATCCAGGCCTTCGCTTCTGGCGTGAGACGCGCCCGGTTTGGGCGGACAAAGGGAAACGGGGCGAATCGCATGAACGCTACCGTACCGGAATCCGCTCGCGCTGGACAGAGAAGAAACTATACTTACTTTTCATTTGTCCTTATGAAGAGCTCAATCTGAAGCCTTCTCCAACCACGGAAGAAGATACCTATCAGCTGTGGGGCTGGGACGTCGCCGAAGTTTTCATTGGGACTGATTTCCAAAACATCGGTCGATACAAAGAATTCGAAATGTCTCCGCGCGGCGAATGGATCGACCTTGACATCGATCTGACCAAGCCCTACGACGAAGACGGATGGAAATGGAACTCCGGCTTTACCGTCGCCGCCCGTATCGACCCTGTCGCGAAAATCTGGTGTGGAGCAATGCGCATCCCCTTCGCGGCGCTTCAGAACCATCATCCGGCAAACGATGAAACATTGCGAGTGAACGTTATCCGCAGCCAGGGAGCGCCGCCAGACCTCGTCCAGATCGTGGCAACCAACCATGAACGAAACCTTCCATGTGCCCGAGAAATTTGGCCTGCTGCGGCTGATTGATTCCGTGAAGTGAGATCCCTCTGGAACAGAAGGAGTACAGAGCCTGAATGAAGCGTAGAGACTTTCTGAAAAGCAGTATCGCCGTATCCGGCACCTTGAAGATGGGCGCTGGCACGGCGCACGCAGCGGTACGCGCGCATAACTGGGGGAACTACGATTTTGGTTCCGGGCCTCAGGTCACCGAACGCCTCAACCAGGGCCCCTTTCCGCAATATGCGCCCGACGCGGCCATCCCCGGCGATGAGGTGGTGATGACCACGACGCCTGCAGAGGAAGCGGTCTCGAATTACGGCAGAGGCCTGGTCACCTACATCACGGCCGACATGGGGACAGAGGAAATCAAGTCGGACAATGTTTCCAAGGCCATTGAAGATCTGGTTCTGTTTCCTCTGGGCCAGCAGCTCTATGTTCGCCCCACATGGCGAGAGGTGCAGCCTCGCCCCGGACGCCTGGAGATTCCCGATTATCTAAAACTCGTCTTCGACCTAGCCAAGAAAAACAACAAGCGCGTCGGCCTGCGCATTCAGATGAGCGCACCGGACTACTGGCACGCCCCAGCGCTTCCTGATTTTGTTCTTGACCGCGTGCCGAAGGTGGACTTGCTCCTCACCAACGCGGCGAATAAGGCAGAAGGACAGCGCTTTCTGGATAACCCTCACTCGCGCTATCAGCCTCGCTTTGACGATCCGTTTTTTCAGCAAGCATTTCGTGAACTCGTGGGTCTGCTGGCGGCAGAGTTTAACGGAAATCCGCTCATCGAGTTTATCGATACATTCATGTATGGATTTTGGGGTGAAGGTCATACATGGCCCTTTAGCAACACCCCGTTCCCCGACTATCAGACAGCGGAGCGCACCTGGACCGACATGCTTCAGGTGCAGTTGGAGGCCTTCACAATAACTCCGTTGCTCACCAACACGCAACCGGATTTCAGTCGCGTCGGCAATTCCGAGCTGCTCGACCGCTCGGTACGTAGCAACAACTGGATTCGCAGCGACACCATCTTCATCGAAAACGAGCAGATTGAAGCTCTCAGCAACCGGCCGCCGTGGGTTGCGGCGCTCCTGGAGCAGGGGCTGCCAGGGAAGGCTCCCGATCCGCACGCCAGCGTCGAGGGAATCTCTCCGGCAGAGAACATGATCTCGCACGTGATGGATATCGGCGCGAATTATTGGTCACTTTGGAACTTCCACCAAATCACTGCCCAGAATCTTGAGCGTTCCTACCAGGCTTCCCCCGTGTGGTTTGACCGGATCAATCGCCGCATTGGCTATCAAGTGCGTCCGTCCTTCCTGTGGACCTATGAGGACAATGGCTACACCGGGCTGATTGTCGGTTTCGCGAATGACGGCATTGCCGGTGTTCCCGGCGTGTTGCGCGTAACGGTCGAGAGCGACGATGGAATGAAGCTATGCGGCGGTTGCCTTGATGCCGGCTATCCGTTGCCCGGCAAAATCCGGCAGGCACAGTTTGTGTTGCCCAAGGGAACAAAATGGCAGCGCCTGAAGCTCAGGGCGGACATCGAGGTGAAAGGCATGCGCTATCCGGTGCGTTGGGCCTGTCACCAGAAGCTGAACGACGATGGTTCCCTCACTCTGCGTTCCAACCTTCGACAAGAGGTTTGATCCCGAGGGGATTGTTCCGTTCCGCAGTTCCGCCTATCGTGTATAGAGGCTGATAGTCCGGCCTCTCCGAATGATTCTCCAGATTCACTTTGCGCCTCGATGAGACCATCCGTAGACAGCAACAGTCTGGCCTCTGCCCATTGGCCGCCCTTAACACTTCGTGCCGGTATTTGGGTTCGGGAAAGTGTCTTCGTTGTCTTCTTCGCTTCGATCGAGGCAGGCGAAATCCTTCTCAATCAGAAGCGCAAGCGAGCCCATGTCTCCTAGACTGATACCCAGAACACTCCCTTAGACTCCATCGCCACGGTTTTGATCCGGCGACATTGCAGCCAGTCTGCGGGCCGATGCAGGTCCTCGGTAAAAGTCTGGAAGGAGCGCACGGGTTGTGGATCGCGATCAACCGGAACCGCCACATAGATGCTGGTTGCACCGATGTCGATTCCGGCGGCATGCTTCCGCTGGATGGGCTTGGCATGAACCGCTGGCATCTTCGCCTTGTGTTGTTTGGGCATCATCGGCTTCCGGAGCCTTCGCGTTGCCGGAGTGCAACGCGGGGAACGCGTGGGACTCTTTGGCTTTGGAAGTTCGGCGTCCCTTGCGATTCGCATTCTCCAGTCCTGGGATTGCGAGGTTTATGTGGTCACTCGCGGCGCGTCTCACCGCAAGGCTGCTCAGTTGCTTGGCGCCAGCTGGGTCGGCGACGAAGTCGCAGCACCGCCTATTGAGCTCGACCGCGCCATCACATTTGCTCCTACCGGGAAGGTCGGAGTCAGCGCTTTATCCTCACTCCGCAAAGGGGGAGTGGTTGCGATCAACGCCATTCACCTGGATCAGATGCCCGCATTCGACTACGACAATCTGCTCTGGGGCGAACGTCAGATTCGCAGTGTGGCCAACATGACGCGGCAGGATGCCCGTGACTTTCTCGCTTTGGCGAGCGATCTGAGTTTTCGTCCTCGTGTTGTCACGTTCTCACTGGAGGACGCGAACAAGGCGCTCGAAGCGGTGAAGCATGAGACCGAAGATGGCTCGGCAGTGATTGTTCTTTAGGGAACGGATGTTGTGGGAAGCGACGACGATGGTAGCAAAGATTCACCTAGCCGGCTAGAAATCGCAGCGGTCTTGCATCGCACAATGTCCAAATGGAGGCACCCAGCGTCGTTTTACGTTCCGCCGCACCAAGCCGGCTTATCGAGAATAATCGAAGCGCCTCTGGATAATGTCAATACGAGGAGTCATCCCCCCGGATGGAAGGCACTATGTTGACTCACATCGTCGCCATCTCCGCTCTTCAATCCACGAAAGACAATCGTTGATAGGATCGTCAAGATCCCCAGAGCGATCAGAGCCTTATGGATTCCGTGAATCATTTCTGCCGAGTTGGAGTCTGTTCTTGGCACGAAAAACGCTGTGGCTAGCCCCGCCATTGCTACGCCGAAGCTGATCGACATCTGCTGCATTGTGCTCGCTATGGAACTTGCGCTGCTGGTATCTTTCTCCACGATGTCAGCATATACGAGCGTATTCATACTCGTGTATTGAAGCGATGTAAATGCACCGTAAACGAAAGCTTGCAGCACCAGGGCCCAAACAGGTGTTCGAAGTCCGATAGTTGCAAACACCATCAGAAGAACGCCAAGAATTAAAGTGTTGGAAATGAGCACGCCACGATATCCGACATGGCGCAGAATTCCTGGCATAATCGTTTTCATACTCATGGAGGCTATTGCCTGGGGCATGATGAGGAGACCGGATTGGATGGGCGAGAAGCCCAGGCCAACCTGATAGAGAAGTGGCAGGAGAAATGGCACTCCGCCAATTCCGAGACGAGTAAAGAAGCTGCCACTCACGGCGGCACGGAACGTGAGAATACTGAATAGTCTGAGTTGCAGCAAGGGGAAGGGAAGGGTACCCCCGTGGATTCCGTATCCCGCAAGCAAGGCAATCGATACCGCGAGGAGTCCTGAGATCTCTCGTGCGCTCAGAGTATGCTCGCCGAATACCTCAAGCACATAAGACAGCAATGCGATCCCGGAACCGAAGAGGATGAGTCCGACGACATCGAGAGGATGAGTTTGCTCTTCCCGGTAGTCGGGCAAATGGATATAAACGAGTATCAAACCCGCTAGGCCAATTGGAATATTGAGGAAAAAAATGAAGCGCCAGTGAAGATAGCCGACGATGAGCCCTCCGGCGATGGGCCCCAGCATCGGAGCCACCAGGGCTGTA
>Ga0182024_10005451_pt1 | contig 28559 bp, 20 predicted proteins | sample P32metaG_FD_120480 | JGI IMG/M metagenome (GOLD analysis project Ga0182024, IMG submission 120480) | Permafrost microbial communities from Stordalen Mire, Sweden - P3-2 metaG (Illumina Assembly) | ecosystem: Environmental > Terrestrial > Soil > Wetlands > Permafrost | place: Sweden: Stordalen...
CCAGCTCCACCCTGGACGACGACGGCAACGCCGTGTTCGTCTTCTTCGGCAGCTCCTGTGCGGCCGGGCCTTCCGAAGTGATCGCCGACGTGGAGGCGGGGACGCACCCGACCTACACGACAAGCTTCAACATCGTCGCCCCGGAGCCCACCATCTGAGAGATCGCGGTACGGGGTCCGAGCAGATCGCAGCTGTCGAAGGCCCGCAACGGGCGAGCGCCACGCCTCTCTAAGCGGCCGTCGATACTGTTCGCCGTGAGCGACGAGGCGAGCAGCCAGCGGAGGACTCTGCTCCGGGCCGGCTACCGGCTCGAGGGGGCGACGCTGGCCTGGAACGTGGTCGGCGTTGTCGTGCTGGCCGTTGCCGCCCTGGCTGCTCGGTCGGTAGCGCTCGGAGGCTTCGGCCTGGACTCGCTGATCGAGATCGGAGCCAGCACCGTCGTCATCTGGGAGCTAGGCAGTCTGGGGGAGGCGAGGCAGCGCCGGGCCATGAGGCTGATCGGCGCCGCCTTTGTGGCGCTGGCGCTGTACCTGGCCGTTCAGAGCACCATTGTCCTGGTCGTCGGCTACCACCCCCGGCACAGCCCGCTCGGCATCGTCTGGACGGCGGTCACGGCCGCCGTCATGTTCGGCCTGGCCGCCGGCAAGGCCAGAGTCGGCGGTGCTCTGGGCAATCCGGTTTTGACGACCGAGGGCCGGGTGACATTCGTGGACGGGCTCCTGGCATCGGCCGTGTTGCTGGGCCTCTTTCTCAACGCCGTCGTCGGCTGGTGGTGGGCGGACCCGGCAGCCGGATACGTGCTGCTGTTCTACGCCGCCAGAGAGGGGAGAACGGCCCTCAGCTAACCGGATAGGGGACCGGCCGGCGCCGGCCTGGTGAGCGCCGCCCGGGCGACGTCCGTGTGGTCACCGTCAGGTGGTTAGCGTCCGCAGCAGCAACACGGAGAGCAACCGCAGGTGCAGCCGCAGTGGGGGCAAATCATCATGAAGGATCACCTCCTTTGGTCAGTTGGGCCACGGCGCAGAACCACACCTCAGGGGTCGCCGCCAGCGAGGATTGGTTCCGCTCCTGCAGCCTCATGAGTTCGGCGCGTTGAGCCTGCAAGCGACCCAGCTCCTCATCGACCTGCTGGATCCGCTGGCCGACGAGGTGGGTTGTATGCCCACAAGGGCAGGCGCCCTGGTCCATGACCTGGAGCAGCTCCCGGATCTCGCGCAGACGGAGCCCGGATCGCTGTGCGTTCTTGATGAAACGCAGTCGATGGACGGACGACTCGTCGTAGAGGCGGTAGCCAGACGGGGTCCTGCCGCTGGGCGACACCAGACCCTCTCGCTCGTAGAAGCGCAGGGTCCCGAGCAGACGTCTACGGCGGCGGCCAGATCTGAGATCGTGAGTTCGCTCACGCGGCAACGCTAAACGTTGCACTGCGCTCCAAAGTCAAGGGCAACGACGCAGGCGAGCGCCCGCCGCTGGCGTGGGTCACCCAGCTCATCCACCAGGGGATACAGCGCGTGCCCGCAGCGGTGTGTGCCCGGAGCGGGATTCGAACCCGCACGCCCCGAAGGACAGGGGCTTTTGAGGCCCCCGCGTCTACCATTCCGCCATCCGGGCGGCACGGCCCGGGAGCCTACTGGCCCGCCTCGGCCGGTCCCGGCGGCGTGCCTCTGCCCCAACGGTGGGTCGGCCGAGCCGGCGGGGCGTAGAATTGGGCTATGCGCCGATCCCTCGTCGAACGTTCGCTCCGCGACGTCCACAACCGGCTCGTGCGCGCCCGCCAGGAGCTGGCCGTTCTCGACGAGCAGCTGCTCGTCTTCACCGACACGGCCGACGACGCCCGCATCCGGTCGCTCGTGTCGGAGACCCCGCTGGCCGGGCATGAATACGCCAGCGCCCAGCGCCACGCCGACGCCGCCATGGGCGCACGCGGCCGGCTGCTGGCCACGATCGGCGACTTGGAACGGCGCCAGAACGAGCTTCTCGGCCAGCTGGTGCCCGAGCCGAGATAGACCGGCGGCAGCGACAGCGATACCGGCCTCACCGGCCGGCCGGCACGCAAGATGCACAGACCGGCTCACGACCGGTCGTCACGCAGGATCCCGACAACCACGGACGACGACGCCGGGTCACCGGCATTGAAGGAGAGGCACTCGAACATGGGCGCACGTGTCGTCATCGCGGAAGACGAGGCCATCATCCGGCTCGACTTGAAGGAGATCCTCGAAGCCGAGGGCTATGAGGTCGTGGGGGAGACCGGCCGGGGCGACGAGGCCGTCGAGCTCGTGGCCAGCCATGACCCCGACCTCGCCATCCTCGACGTGAAGATGCCCGGGCTCGACGGCATCGAGGCGGCGCGCCGCATCACGGCCGATCGGAAGGTGGCCGTCCTCATCCTCACCGCCTTCAGCCAGCGCAACCTGATCGAGGACGCCCGCGACGCCGGCGTATCGGCCTATCTGGTGAAGCCCTTCCAACGCAGCGAGCTCGTCCCCGCCATCGAGGTGGCCCTGGCCCGTTTTCAGGAATTACGGGCTATCGAAGAGGAGAGCGCGCGTCTTTCGGGCGAGGTGGCGAGTCTGGAGGACAAGCTCGAAACCCAGCGGGTGGTGGGCCGGGCCAAAGGGGTCCTCATGGACAACAACGGGCTCGGCGAAGCCGACGCGTTCTCATTCATCCAGCGCACGGCCATGACGAACCGGACCACGATGCGCGACGTTGCCCAACGGGTCCTGGACGGGAAACTCGCTCCCTAGTGGGGCCCAGGTGGCGGGCGGCGCCGGTGTCATAGGTCTGCCCTAGCATCGGCCCCGATGGCCGACGACGGGCCCCTGTTCCTCCTCGACGGCAACTCGCTCGTCTTCCGGGCGTTCTTCGCCCTGCCCATCGACCTGGCCACCCGGTCGGGGACGGTCACGAACGCCGTCTACGGGTTCACCTCGATGCTCGTGAACCTGCTGCGCGATCACAACCCGAGCGGTATAGGTGTCGCCTTCGACCGCCCCGAACCGACCTTCCGTGACGAGGTGGTCGAGGACTACAAGGGCAACCGGCCCGAGACCCCGGACCTTCTCATCCCCCAGTTCGCCCTGGTGCGCGACGTGCTTCGTGCCCTCGGCCTGTCGACCCTGGAGGTGCCGGGCTACGAGGCCGACGACATCCTGGCCACCCTGGCCACCCTGGCGCGCGACGACGGACGCGACGTGGTCGTGGTGACCGGTGACCGGGACGCCTTCCAGCTGGTGGAGGATCCTCACATCCGTGTGATGTACACCCGCAAGGGTCTCTCCGACACCGTCGTCTACGACGAGGCGGGCATCCAGGAGCGCTACGGGGTGCCGGCGTCGTCCTACGCCGTCCTGGCGTCGCTGCGCGGTGACCCGTCGGACAACCTGGCCGGGGTGCCCGGGGTGGGGGAGAAGACCGCCGCCAAGCTGGTCTCGACCTACGGGGCCCTCGACGACATCTTCGCCCACCTCGACGAGCAGACCCCGAAGCTCCGTCAGAACCTGGCCGAGCACGAGGACCGGGTCCGACGCAACGCCAAGGTGATCCCGTTGGTGAGAGACGTTGCTCTGGAACTCGGCCTCGACGACCTGGTGCTCGGCCGGTGGGACACCGACGAGGTCAAGCGGGTCTTCGGGGAGCTCGAGATGCCCACCTTGTGGCAGCGCCTGGCGCCGCTCATGGGCGACGACGAGACGCCGCTGCCGCGTTCGTCGGTGGGGGCGGCGACCCCGTCGCTCGACGTGTCGTCGGTGGTGGCCGAGACCCCGACCACGGCGGCCGAGGCGGTGGCCGCCCTGAAAGCCCTGAGCGACATGGCCGTGGTGTCCCTGGCTCCTCTATGGAGCGGTGACCCCGGCCGATCGCCACTGGCCGGCCTGGCCGTGGCCGGCACACCCGACACGTCCGGCGCCCCCGGAGAGTCAGCCGGCGACTTGTCGGCGGTGTGGATTGGACCCGACCTCGTGACGGATCGTCGCGTGCTCGACGCTCTGGGCATCCTGATCGGTCCGGGTGGGAGAGGGGTGGTGGCCCATGCGGCCAAGGAGCTCATGCGGGTGCTCCTGCCCGAAGGCGTCGACATGGTCGCACTGGCCCTGGACAGCGCGGTGGCGGCGTACCTGCTCGACCCGTCGTCGGGCCGCTACCGGCTGGAGGATGTCGTCGACGCCCAGTTGGGGGTGGCCCTCGACGCCAGCGTGCAGGCGTCGGCGGCGGGCCAGCTCGACCTCGACGGCCCAGGCGACGGCGCTGGCGACGGCCCCGGCCCCGAGGACGGTTCGGTGCAGGCTGCTCGCCAGGCCGTGGCCCTCGGGGCGGTCGTGGCCCCGTTGCGTCACGCGCTCGAGGCGAGCGGCCTGATCCGTCTGCACGACGAGGTCGAGTTGCCGCTGGTGCGGGTACTGGCCCGTATGGAGGTGGCCGGTATCGGTGTCGACGCCGGCGAGCTGCGTCGGATCACCGACGGGTTCGTGGCCGAGTGCGGGCGTCTCGAGGCCGAGATCCACCAGCAGGCGGGCGAGACCTTCAACGTCAATTCCACTCCGCAACTGCGGGCTGTGCTGTACGACCGCCTCGGTCTCACGCCCGGCCGGAAGACCAAGACGGGTTTCTCGACCGACGCGCAGACGCTCGAGAGAATCAGGGATCAACACCCGGTGGTGGAAACGCTGCTGCGTTACCGGGAGGTGGAGAAGCTGCGTTCCACCTACGGCGAAAGCCTTCTGGCCGAGGTGGCCTCCGACGGGCGCATCCATGCCACCTTCCAGCAGACGGTGGCCCGGACGGGGCGTCTGTCGTCGGACCGTCCCAACCTGCACAACATCCCGGTCCGCACCGAGGAGGGCCGGCAGTTGCGCCGGGCCTTCGTGCCGTCGGCCGGCCACCGGCTGCTCGTGGCCGACTACGACCAGATCGAGTTGCGGGTCATCGCCCACCTGGCGGCGGACCCGGGACTCATCACCGCCTTCGCCGAGGAACAGGACATCCACCGGACGACGGCGGCCCGGGTCTTCGGGGTCCCGGCCGAAGAGGTGACGGGCCCCCAGCGCAACCGGGCCAAGATGGTCTCCTACGGACTGGCCTACGGCATGGAGGCCTTCGGCCTGGCCACGCGGCTCCAGATCGAGACGTCCGAAGCGCAGCAGATCCTCGACGCCTACTTCAGCGCCTTTCCCTCGGTGCGGGCCCACATGGAACAGACGGTCAACGAGGCGCGGTCGAAGGGTTACACGGAGACCTTGTTCGGGCGCCGGCGCTCGTTGCCCGACCTGCACTCGCCCAATCGGGGTCTGCGTATGGCGGCCGAGCGCCAGGCCATGAACGCCGGCATCCAGGGCCTGGCCGCCGACCTCTTCAAGGTGGCTCTCGTCCGGCTGGACGGCGCTCTCGAGGACCAGGGGCTCGCCTCCCGGTTGGTCCTGCAGGTCCACGACGAGGTTTTGGTCGAGGTGCCGACAGCCGAGGAGGAGACGGTGATGGCACTGGTGCCTGAGGTGCTCGGCGGGGTGGCCGAGGTGGTCGGCCTGGCCGTGCCCTTGAAGGTGTCGAGCGCCTGGGGCTCCTCGTGGGCCGACGCCAAGGGGTAACGAGGAAATCGAGGAATCCCTGCTAGTGGGTGACCGGCGGGGCAGTAGGGTGACCGTGGAGGCCCAGACCCCGCCCCCGAGACGAATCCTTACTGTCAAGGGAGAGCGGTCGATCTTGGTTGAGCCTGTTCCGTTGGCCTTACCGCTCGATACCCTCGACTTCGGCCGTGGCGACCTGGTGGTCGACGCGCCAGGCGGAGCCGACTGGACCTTCGGGCGCGACACGGACACGGCCCACCTCCTGATGCAGCTCGAGGCGGCCCGTATCGCCCTGCGTCGGACATTCGAAGACGTCATGGCCACGACCGCCGGGGCTGAGCCGGCGCCGGCGTAGGGGCTCGCCCTTGTCTCGACTGAGAAGCTCTGGGCGCTGCCCCTTCGAGGCCCCCTCGAGGCCGTTCGGGGAGGTCAGCCCGGTCCGGCAGCGGGTCCCCCGGGGGCGGCCCGGTCCTTCCTAGGGCCGTTCAGCAGGGCGTTTGGTAACATTGATGGCTGGTCACCTCCGGTGGCCCCCTTCCGCGCTCTCGACGCGTGAGGTGTCTCGATCCTGAAAGCGAGTTTTCCACTCCATGCCCGACGACGTCGCCGGTTCCACCGGCGCTATTGACCCGGCGGTCCCCTCCGCCCCGGCCGCCGGTGAGGTCCCCGGCGCCATCGCCCTCATGTCCAATGCCCCGATGGGCACCTTTGACGATGCGGGGATCTACATCCCCCGAGCCATCACAGAGGACGACTTGGGCGGACTCTCCCTGGAAGACGCCATCGACGCCACCATCGTCGAGTTCGACGACGGTGACATCGTCGAGGGCACGGTGGTGAAGATCGACCGCGACGAGGTGCTGCTCGACATCGGATTCAAGTCCGAGGGCGTCATCCCCGTGCGGGAGCTGTCGATCCGCAACGACGTCGACCCCGAGGAGATCGTGAGCCTCGGCGAACATCTCGAAGCCCTCGTCCTGCAGAAGGAGGACAAAGAGGGCCGCCTCGTCCTGTCCAAGAAGCGCGCCCAGTACGAGCGCGCCTGGGGCACGATCGAGAAGATCAAGAGCTCGGACGGGATCGTGAAGGGGCCGGTCATCGAGGTGGTGAAGGGCGGACTCATCGTCGACATCGGACTGCGGGGCTTCCTCCCCGCCTCCCTGGTCGAGTTGCGCCGGGTCCGCGAGTTGCAGCCCTATGTGGGGCGCAGCATCGAGGCCAAGATCATCGAGCTCGACCGCAACCGCAACAACGTCGTGTTGTCGCGCCGGGCCTGGTTGGAAGAGACCCAGAAGGAGCAACGTGGCGAGTTCCTCGTCAACCTGAAGCCGGGGGAGCGTCGACGCGGCGTGGTGTCCTCGGTCGTCAACTTCGGTGCCTTCGTCGACCTCGGGGGCATGGACGGACTCATCCACGTGTCGGAGCTGTCGTGGAAGCACGTGGACCATCCCTCGTCGGTGGTGTCGGTGGGTGACGAGGTCGATGTCGAGGTGCTCGACGTGGATCTCGACAAGGAGCGCATCAGCCTGTCGTTGAAGGCCACCCAGACCGATCCCTGGCAGGAGTTCGCCAATTCCCACCAGGTGGGCGAGCTCGTCTACGGGCGCATCACCAAGCTCGTACCCTTCGGTGCCTTCGTCCAGGTGGGCGACGGGATCGAAGGTCTGGTCCACATCTCGGAGATGGCCGGCCACCACGTCGACCTCCCCGAGCAGGTCGTCACCCCGGGCGAGGAGCTGTGGGTGAAGATCATCGACATCGACCTCCAGAGGCGTCGCATCAGCTTGTCCATCAAGCAGGCGGCCGAAGGTGGCGAGGTGTCCGAGGAGTACCGCGAGGCCTTCGGGGAGCACGCCTACGACGAGCAGGGCAACTACATCGGCTTCGATTACGCGGCCACCGAATTCACGCCCGAGACCGAAGCTCAGGCGGCGTGGTCCGAGTACGTGGCCGAGCACGGCAGCCCGCCCGAGGGGGCCGAGTTGCCCGCCGGTGTCGAGCGGCCCGCCGCTCCGGCGGCGGACGCCGGCCCTGTGGCCGAAGCGGCGCCTGACGCGGCCCCGGCGCCCGACGCGACCCCGGCGCCCGACGCGGCCCCGGTGGAGGCGACAGCTCCCGACTCCGTCCCTGCCCCCGAAGCGGCCCCGGTCGTTGCCCCGGCTCCGGAAGCGGCACCGGCCCCAGCGGCGGCACCGGTCTCCGATGCCGCCCCGGCGGTGGACGCCCCGGCGGCTCCGGCTGAAGCCTGAACCTAAGGCTCAGCCTGCGGTGCGGTAGTGGTAGCCGCATAGTTCGCTGAAACCCGTCTGCTCGTACAGCCGGAGAGCCGGGATGTTGTCGCGCTCCACCTGGAGATACATGCGGTCGGCCTCGTGTGTATTAGCCCAGTCGGCCAGCGCCGCCAGCACACGGCGGGCCGCTCCTTGGCCGCGCGCCGGGGGAAGCGTGGCCATACCGAACACTCCCGCCCAGCCTGTGTCGGCCACAGCGCGACCCAACGGCCACGACATCGTCCCCGATCAACGCGCTGGCGTAGACAGACGGCCGCTCCACACGACCGAGCGAGTCCCGCTCGGCCCGGGGGTCATGACCATGACCACCCACCGCGTGCCCGACCTCGAACCAGGCGCGTGTGGGACGGTCGTCCAATCGCACCCGAAGCGAGCGTGTCGGCAGCTGTTCCAGGAGACGTGCGGTCGACGCCGCCTGCAACGAGGCCAAGCTCTGACGGCGGTAGCCACGCTCGGCCAAGACCGTGTCGAGCCCCTCGGGACATGCAGCGGGGCTGATCTGGAACCGCGCGGCGGCGCCGTGACCGGCATAGAACTCCTCAGCGGCAACGACCCTGCGCCGCTCTCTCGTGCAGGCCCCTCACCATTTCCGAGCTGCTCATACGCACGCTCTAGTCGCCGGCAGCAGCCGCCCCCACGGGTGACGCGCTCGAGGCTGTCTCGGCCGGCCGGTCGAGGGGGAAGTGGCAGGCCACGAAATGGTCGGGCCCGAGCGTGCGCATCTGCGGCTCCTCTGCCGCGCAGCGGTCCTGGGCGTAGGAGCAGCGGGTGCGGAAGCGGCAGCCCGACGGCGGATCGGAAGGCGACGGAAGCTCTCCGGACAGCGGCGGGGTCGCGTTGCCGACGGCCGACGGATCGGGCTCCGGGATGGACGCCAGCAACGCGGCGGTGTACGGGTGGGCCGGATGGCGGTAGAGGGTGTCGGGCGGGGCCACCTCGCACAACTTCCCGAGATACATCACGGCCACGCGGTCGCTCACGTTCTTCACCACGGCGAGGTCATGGGCGATGAACACCATGGTGAGCCCGCGGGCGCGCTTCAGGTCGTCGAGCAGGTTGAGAATCTGCGCCTGCACCGACACGTCGAGAGCGGAGACGGGCTCGTCGCAGATGAGCAACGTCGGCTCCAGCATGAGGGCGCGGGCGATGCTGATGCGTTGGCACTGACCGCCCGAGAACTCGATCGGCCGACGACCGCCGGCGTCACTGGGGTTGATGCCGACGGACTCGAGGACCTCGCCGGCCCTCCTCCGACGTTCGTCACGGGTCCCGATGCCCCAGATGGCCAAAGGCTCCATGACCGAGTCGAGGACGCGGCGACGGGGATTGAGCGACGAGATGGGGTCCTGGAAGACCATCTGTACTTTCGTGCGTGCTTGTCGTAGCTCGCGCGTTCCCAGGGTTGTCAGCTCGGTGCCGGCGAAGCGGACGCTCCCCGAGTCGGGCGGATGCACGAGAGCGACGGCCCGGCCGGTGGTGGATTTGCCGCAGCCCGATTCACCCACCAGGCCGAGGGTCTCGCCGGCGGCCACATCGAAGCTCACGTCGGACACGGCTCGTACCCGACGTTCGGACTTGCCGAATTCGACGACGAGGTGCTCGGCGCGCAACAACATGTCGTCGCTGCGCAGCTGCGCCGTCCCACTACCGGCCATCAGGCTTCCTCTGCTGTCGGGGGACCACCGGTTTCGGCCGGGGCGGCGCCGGCCATGGTCACGGCTGCGACGGGTGCGGCCCCGGTGAAGGCCAGGGCGGCGGGGACCCCGGCGGCCACGTTGCGGGCCAGGGCGTCCTCGCCTTCGGGGGAGCCCACCGGGAACCAGCACCGGAAGATATGACCGGCCCCGGCTGTGCGCGCCGGAGGGTCGTCGGTGCGACAGCGGTCCTGGGCATAGGGACAGCGGGGGGCGAAGGGGCACCCGGGCGGCAGTGCGGCCAGGTCGGGGGGACGCCCGGGAATGGCCCGCAGACGGGTGTGGCTGGGGTCGGCCAGTCGGGGGATGGAGCGCAGCAGGGCCTCGGTGTACGGCATGCGGGTGTGGGAGAAGAGGTCCTTGGTGGGGGCCTGTTCCACGATGCGCCCGGCGTACATCACGGCGATGTCGTCGGCCCGGTTGGCCACCACGCCGAGGTCGTGGGTGACCAGGATCATGCCCATGGCCCGTTCGCGTTGCAGGGTGGCCAGGAGGTCGAGGATCTGCGCCTGCAGGGTGACGTCGAGCCCGGTGGTGGGCTCGTCGGCCAGGACGAGCTTCGGTCCGCAGGCCAGGGCGATGGCGATCATCACGCGCTGGCGCATCCCGCCCGAGAGCTCGTGCGGGTAGTTCCTCATGCGTTGCTCGGGGGCGGGGATGCCGACGGAGGTGAGCAGGGTGATGGCCGTGTCGTGGGCGGCGCGGCGGTCGAGGCCCAGTCGGATGCGCAACGATTCGGTCAGCTGACGGTCGACCCGCACCACCGGGTTGAGTGCCGTCATGGGGTCCTGGAAGATGACGGCCATCTGGGTGCCCCAGACGTCACGCAACTGGGCCGGAGTCAGGTGCATCAGCTCGTGGCCGGCGAAGCGGACGGACCCGGACCGCTCCAGATGGGTATTGGGCAGGAGACCCATGATGGAACGGGTGAGCACGGTCTTGCCCGAGCCGGACTCCCCGACGATGCCCAGGGTCTTGCCCCGGTCCAAGGTGAACGACACGCCGTCGTTGGCCCGCACCAGGCCGCGGGAGGTGTGAAAGGCCGTCTTCAGGTCCTGCACGTCGAGGAGCGGCTCCTCGAGCTCGGCGGCGTCGGGGAAGGTGAGATGCGGTGTGCGCTGGCGCCGGAGGCTCACGGCTTCCCCGCCCTCACAGGTTCCCGCCCGCTCACAGGTTCCCGGCGCGGACGTCGAAGCGGGCGCGCAGCCGGTCGGCCATCAGGTTCAGGGCGACGAGCAGCAGGAAGATGTAGATCGACGGCCACAGGGCGATGAGGGGGTTGGTCGACAGGTTGTTGTTCTGGACCCCTTCGTTGATGATGTTGCCGAGCGAAGCCGTGGGCAGCGAGATGGACAGGCCCAGGAAGGCCAGGGAGCCCTCGAGGATGATGGCCACGGCCACCCCGATGAGAGCGAAGGACACCGCCGCCGGGATGACGTTCGGTAGCAGCTCCTTGAACAGGATCCGCCGGGTGGTGGCGCCCATGGCGCGCGCCGCCACCACGAACTCGCGCGAAGCGAATGACAAGGTGGTGGCCCGGATGACACGGAAGAGGCTCGGTATACCGGCCACGGCGAAGATGATGGTGAGCTTGAGCAGGGTCCGTGGGAGCCAGAAGGCCTCGATGACGAGAATGGCCAGCAGGGCGGGGAAGGCCAGGATGACGAGCGAACCGGCATTGAGAAGAGAGTCGATCCAGCCGCCGGTGTAACCGGCCAGGAGACCCAGGGCGCCACCGATGGCCAGGGCGATGCCGACCGAGGCGAAGCCGATGACGAAGGACACGCGCGAGCCGTAGATGATGCGCGACAACAGGTCCCGTCCGAGGTCGTCGGTGCCGAGAAGATGATGGATGCTCGGACCGGCGTTCACGGCGTTGTAGTTCTGGAAGTTCGGGTTGGTGAGATGGAGCACCGAGGCCAACAGGGCCAGCAGGATCATGACGGCGACCCAGGTGAAGCACACCCAGAAGGTCACACCGAGCCCCGACCGCGAGGCGTTGGACACGATGGCGGGGTCGGCCACGCCCTTCAGCTCTTCGTACTCGCGCACACGCTCCATGGCGCCGACGCCTGGTGCCGCCATCATCTCAGGCACGGCGGATCCTCGGGTCGAGGAAGGTGAAGAGGATGTCGACGCCGAAGTTGATGACGACGTAGGCGATGGCGGCCACCAGGGCCATCCCCTGGACGACCAGGTAGTCGCGGGAATTGATGGCGGCGATGAGCTGGAAGCCGATACCGGGGAGCTGGAAGAGGATCTCGACCACGAAGGCGCCGGTGAACAGCGAGCCGATGCTGAGGCCGGCGCCGGCCAGGAGAGCGAACGACGAGGGCCGCAGGGCGTGGCGCAACAAGATGTAGGGCGTCGACAGGCCCTTGGCCCGGGCCATGGTGATGAAGTCCTCCTGCAGGGTGGCGATCAAGTCGGCCCGCAGGAGGCGGTAGTAGATGGCCACCGACCCCACGGCCAGCGCGATCGACGGCAACAGGACGGTCTTTAAGTTCTGCCACAGCCCCTGTCCGATGGGGTTGAACCCCGTCGCCGGGAAGATGTGGATCTTCACCGCCACCACGAGGACGAGGATCACGGCGATGACGAAGGTGGGAACGGCCAGCATGGCGTAGGTCGAGGTGGTGGCGATGCGGTCGAAGAGCCGGTTGGGACGCAGGGCGGCCACCAGAGCCAGGGGGATGGCCACCAGGAAGGCCAGTAACTGCGACACGATGATCAATTCGAGGTCGATGGGAAAGGCCACGCCGATGGCGTTGGCCACCGTCTGGTGGGTGAGGAAGGAGATCCCCAGGTTGCCGTGGAAGACGTTGCTGATCCAGGTCCAGTACTGAAGCGGTAGTGACTTGTTCAGGCCCAGCTGACGCAGGAGTTCGGCCCGGGCCTGGGCGGTGTCGTTCGGCCCCAGGATGGCGGTCGACGGATCTCCGGGGAGGAGATGGACGAGCAGGAAGGCGACGATGGAGATGAAGAAGATGATGATGACCAGTTGGACAACCCGGCCGCCGATGTAGCGAGCCATGCCCGGGCCTACCTCAGGCCTTCATCCAGATCTGGGTGGGACTGAAGACGCCGCCGGCGAACCCGAGGCCCTTGGTGCCGTCGGGCAGGATCGGGTTGGCGAAGTTCTGCACGGTGGTGTTCCCGGTGATCGACCAGGGGGCCCGGGAGAACCACAGGTAGGGCAGGTCCTCGGCCAACAGCTTGTCCACTGTCTGATAGGCCTCGACGCGGGCCGACTTGTCGGAGTGGGTCCGGCCCTGTTGCAGCGCTGTTTCGATGCGGGGGTCCTTGTTGCGGGCGAAGTTGAGGGCGATGGGGGGGTTGGCTGTGGTGGGGCTGAGCCAGACGTAGTTGAGGTCGGGGTCGGGGGAGGCGAACTGCTCGTCGGCCGCCGCCTGGAACTGGCCCCCGACCAGCTGGTCGATGTAGGTGACCTGCTGGATCTGGTTGAGCGACACCGTCATGCCGGCGGCCTGCCACATGCTCTGGAGGGCCTGGATTATGAGGGCCTGCCGGGGGTCGGGGATGTCGATCAGCTGGATGCTGATGGAGCCTCCGTGGTTGGGGGCGGCCTTGGCCACCAGCTCCTTGGCCTTGGCCAGATTGAATTTCGGGTAGCCGTTGTCGGCCGGCCGGTAGATGGAACCGGGGGGGTAGAGCGAGGTGTTGACGGTGAGGACACCGTCTCCGAAGAGCTTCACGACCTCCTCGGGGTTGGTGGCGTAGGCCAGGGCCTGGCGTACGGTCAGGTCGCTCGTAGGACCCGTCTCGCAGTTGAGGCAGATGAAGTCCATGTCGGGCTCACCCACGGTGGAGTAGAGGTCGGTCACCTGCTGGTAACTGGAGCTGTCGCGCAGGTCGCGGATGATGCCGGGGTCGTGGGAGACCATGAGATCGATGGTGTTCGATTTCAGCGAGTTCTCACGGGACTCGTCCTCCACGATGGGCTTGAAGGTCACGGTGTCGAGGTAGGGCAAGCCGCTCCGCCAGTAGTCGGGGTTCTTCACCACGGTGAAGTGGTCGTTCGGCTCCCAGGACGAGTACTTGAAGGGCCCGGTCCCGATGGGCATGGTCTGGGCCGCGCTGGTGGGGTTGTTCAACTGGGCCAGGGCGATGATGTAGCCGACCTGGGTGGCCAGGTAGGCCGGGAAGGCCACCAGGGGCTCGTCGGTGGTGTAGATGACGGTGAGGTCGCCCGAGGTGGTGGCGCCACTGATGGCGGCCACGGCCTGGGCCGTGAGGGCCGAGGTCTTGATTTTCTGGAAATTCTGCATGACGACGTCAGCGGTGAGGGGGGTCCCGTCGTGGAAGCGCACGTTCGGGCGCAGGGCGACGGTCCACTGGGTCATGTCGGCGTTGGGTGTCACCGACGAGGCCAGGTAGGGACGGATCGACCCGTCGGCGGCCACCGACGTCAGGGTGTCGAAGACGGCGTTGGCGTAGACGATCCCGGTAGCGTCGAAGTGGCTCTGGGAGGGGAGAAAGCCGTCGATCTCGGAGCTCACGCCGATGATCGCCGTGCCGCCGCGCTGGGGCGTGGCCGTACTCACGCCCGGTGTGGTGGTGGCCGTGCTGGAGGTCTTGGGAGAAGTGGACCCCCCACAGGCTGACAACAGCGCCGGAGCACCGGCCCCGGCGATGGCCAGGCCGGCGGCGGTGGCGGCCCCTCGGCCCAGGAAGGTCCTCCGGTTATACCGATCAGCGGCGTCGGCCACAGTACCCCCCTCTTGGGTCGTGCCCTTGTGCCCTTGCGGGCTTTGTCCTTGTTGTCTTTGAGACCGTGCTGCCTGCGAGACCGTACCCGTGAGCACCGGGGACATCCCGGTTCCGGTGGGCGCCGCCATGGTAGACGTCTCGCTCTGGAGAAGCCGGGCAACCTTGGTAAGGGTGGCCGATGGCAGCGTCGGTACCATGCACCGATGGACGGGTCGAAGATGGCGGTGGCCGCCGCCGCGGTCTCGTCCACCGGGTCGGAGCCGCCGTCAGCGGCGCCGGTGTCGTGGGCGTTGCGGGTGTCGATCGTGCCTTGGGTGGTGGCCCGGGTGCTCGTGGGCGTGGCTTTCGCCGTCGCCCACGAGCTGGCCACGACCGATCACGTCTCGACCGCCGCCAAAGCTCGGATCCACGAAGGGCTGCTCGGATGGGACGCCGGGTGGTACGAGTCGATCGCCCGCCACGGTTATGCGGGCGCCGGGCACGACTCGTTGCGGTTCTTCCCCCTCTTCCCCCTCCTGGCCCGCGGTCTGTCGGTGCTGCCGGGGGTCGGAGTGGGAACGGCGGTGGTGGTGGTGGCCAACGTCTGCGCCCTGGCCGGCACGGCGGTGCTCGTGGGTCTGGTGCGCGTCGAGACCGGCGACGATCGACTGGCCCGGAGAGCCGCCTGGTTGATCTGCCTGGCCCCGCCGGCTTTCACCTTCGTCATGGGCTACGCCGAAGGCACATTGCTGGTGCTCTCGGCCGGCATGTTCTTCGCCCTGCGGACCGGGCGCTGGTGGTGGGCGGCGGCGCTCGGTGTCGCCGCCGGGCTCACCCGGCCGCTCGGGGCCCTTCTGTTCCTGCCGGCCGCCGTCGAAGCCCTGCGCGGTCTGCGGTCGGCAGGTCCGGGCGAACGGGTGGGCCGGGCCGCGGCGGTGATCGGTCCGGTGGCCGGCACGGGCGCCTTCCTCGGTTGGGTGGGGTGGCGCTACGGCAATGGCCTGACGCCGCTGCGTCTGCAGGAAGAGGGTGTCCACCACGGCCGGTTGGTGGACCCCCTTGTCACGCTGGCCCACGACGCTTCCTATCTGGCCCACGGCCATCACCTGGGCGAGGGCCTCCACCTTCCGTGGGTCCTGCTGGCCGTGGCCCTGCTGGTCGTCACCTTCCGGACATGGCCCGCCTCCTACGGGGTTTTCGCCACGGCCGTCCTGGCGGTGGCCCTGGCCGGGAGCAACCTCGACTCTTTCGAGCGCTACGCCTTGTCGGCTTTCCCCCTCGTGCTCGCCGGGGCCACGCTCACGTCGGGCCACCGGGTATGGCGCCTGGTGCTCGTGCTCAGCGGCGCCGGTTTGGTCGGCTACGCGCTGCTCGCCTTCGCCAACCTCTACGTGCCGTAGCGACGCGGCGCCGACGCCTGTGTTCCCCGGGCCCGGGGCCCGGTCGACCTATCCTTCGTGGGGCCGGCCCTCAGTTCGGATGGCGCCGCTGCGCCCGGGTGCTCGTCGCTCACGTCGGTGGGCCCGGACGGAGCGCGACAGGAGGAACGTGGGGCGCGGGGAAGGGTGGACGTGACGCAGTCGACCGATCGGCTGGTGCCGGAGACCAAGGCCATCAGCGGCGACCTCCGTCGGGTCCTGCCCATCGTGGCCGCCGGTGCCGCCGCCGGTGTGTCGAGCCTCCTCACCACCGTCCTCGTGGCCCGGCTGCTCTCGAGCCGCGGCTACGGCGCCCTCATCGTCCTGCTGAGCTTGTTCCTCGTCCTGTCGATGCCGGGGTCGGCCCTGCTCGTCGGCGTCGTGCGCCGGATCACGGCCTGGGAGAGCGAGGGACAGGCCGACCGCGTCCATGGGTGGGTGGTGAAAGTCCACCGCGTCGGCGCCGGGGCGGTGATCGTCCTGGCCCTCGCCATCTGGCTGGTGCGGGCCCCGCTGATCAGCGCCCTGTCACTGCCGGGTCCCGGAGGAGTGGTGGAGATCCTCACCGCGGCCGGGATCTGGGTTCTGGTCTCGATCGACCGCGGACTGTTGCAGGCCCGCCAGGATTACCGCAATCTGTCCATCAACCTCGTGCTCGAGGCGGTGACCCGCACGGCCTTCACCATCGGATTCGCCGCCGTCTGGGGTGTCACCGGCGCCGCCTTCGGCGTACTCGTGGGCGAGTTGATCACCGCCGTCCACGCCCGTGTCACGGCCATGGCCGCCCTGGCCCGCGGTCCCCAGGTGACGGTGGTTTCCGCCGCCGCCGAGTCGGTTCTCGAGACGGCCGACACCGAGCCGGCGTCGGCCCCGTCGCACACCGGGCGCCACCTGGCCGCCGACATGGTGACGGCCTTGATCAGTCTGGCTCTGCTGGCCATTCTCCAGAACGCCGATGTGATCGGGCTCGGCAGCCAGGCGCCCAACCGGTCGGGGTCGTACGCGGCCATCTCGGTCCCGTCCAAGGCGCTCGTCTACGCCGCCCTGGTCTTCATCAATTACCTGTTGCCCGAATCGGCCATCCGATGGCACCAGGGATCGCACGCGTTGCGCCAGCTCGGCTACACGCTTCTCATCCTGGCGTTGCCCGCCGCCGTCCTCCTGGGGGTGGCGCTGGCGGCGCCGAGGACGCTGCTCGATCTGGTGTTCAGGCACAGGCTGGCGGCGGCGGCACCGGCCTTCGCCACCTTGGTGCTGGCCATGGTCTGTCTGTGCGTGACGGTGGTGATCACCGTCTATCTCCTGGGCGTCGGCTGGCGCTGGGTCGTTCTCCTGCTGGCCGCCGGTACCGGCGCCCTGGCCCTCTTCACAATCCGCGCTCACGGCCAGTACCTGGGCACGGCGCGCGCCGACCTCGGGGTCCAGGGGGCTCTGGCCCTGGCCTCGGTGATCGCCCTGGTGGGGGTGCACCGTCGGGCCGGACGTCACTGGCTGCCCTCTGACAGTGTGGAAGGCGACGCTGTGAGCGAGGAGCAGCCGGCCCTTTGAATACGGGACGGGGCCGGTTCCGTCGGGCAAGATACCGTGTGCCAGGCGGACCAGGGAGCATCGGACGACGTGACGGACGACCTAGGGACACGAGCGACCATGGCCGGGCCCCCCGCTGAGGCTCCCGTGGCCCGTGTTGCTCCTGTGGTTGGCGAGGAAAGGGCCCAGGGCGATCTCGCCGGCCCGGCCACGGCCACGGCCACGGCGATCAGGCTGGACCAGGCCGTGGCCGCCGCCGCCAAAGTCGGTCTGCACAGCATCCATCTGCTCGCCTGGCGGGACCTCGACGATCCCGAGGCCGGAGGCTCCGAGCTCCACGCCCATCGCATCGCTACTTTGTGGGCCCGGGCCGGTCTCGACATCACCATGCGGACCTCGAGCGCCGAGGGCCATGGTCCTTTCACCAAGCGCGACGGCTACCGGGTGGTCCGCAAGTCAGGGCGCTACGCCGTGTTCCCGCGCAGTGCCCTGAGTGGTCTCGTGGGCCGGCGGGGGAGACCCGACGGACTGGTCGAGATCTGGAACGGGATGCCTTTCTTCTCGCCCGTCTGGGCCCGCTGCCCGCGCATCGTCTTTCTCCATCACGTCCATGCCGAGATGTGGCAGATGGTGATGTCGCGCCGCCTCGCCCCCATCGGCGCCTTCGTCGAGCGCCGGGTGGCCCCGCCGTTTTACCGGGGGAGCCGGATCGTCACCTTGTCGTCGTCGTCGCGTGACGAGATCGTCTCCATGCTGGGGCTGGCCCCCGAACACGTGAGCGTCGTGCCGCCCGGCGTCGATGCCCGCTTCACGCCCGGGTCGCCGCGGTCGGCGGAGCCGCTGGTGGTGGCGGTCGGACGCCTGGTGCCGGTGAAGCGCTTCGACCTCCTGATCGACGAGCTCGTGGTCGTGCGCCGGAATGTGCCGACCTTGCGGGCGCAGATCATCGGTGAAGGTTACGAGCGACCGGACCTCGAGGCCAGGATCCGGGCCGCCGGCGCCGGTGAGTGGATCGAGCTCGTCGGCCGGCAGTCCGAGGACGAGCTTCTCGATGCCTACCGCCGGGCGTGGGTGTTGGTCAGCACCTCCCAACGCGAGGGCTGGGGCATGACCATCACGGAGGCGGCCGCCTGCGCGACGCCGTCGGTCGTCACCCGCATCGCCGGGCACTCCGACGCCGTGGTGGACGGCGAGACGGGCATCCTGGTCGACTCGCCGAGCCGGTTCGGCCGTGCCCTCGAAGCCGTGCTGGGCGACGAGAGGCAACGCCAACGCCTCGGTGGCGCCGCACGCGACCACGCCGCCCGGCTGACGTGGGAGGCCACTGCGGCAGGCACGCTGGAAGCCCTCGTGCACGAGGCCGAGGTGCGGCACCAGCGAGGGCGTTGACTCCCCTCATGCAACTCCTCGACCGCATCCGGTAATACCTGGTCCCCCGCACCTACCTAAAGAGGTTGGGTGTCGACCGGCCGATCCCTCCGCCTGGCCCTCCCCGCCACCCAGAGCATCGGCATCGACCCGGCGCCCCCGCCGGCTCCTGCGGGTGCGACCCGGCGACGTCTCCGAAGCAGCGGCGACGGCACTCACGCTGCGGCGCCAGGCGCGCTTTGACGATCAGTTGCCGGCGCGATTGACGAGCAATCCGGGCATCTTCAGGGACTTCGACGACACGTTGTAGGAGCCCGATCCCCACGCCGTCGGGTGCCGATGCACCGCAACGCCTGCGTACACTCTTGCTCATGGTGCGTCCTAGAGTCCCTTCCCGATCAACCCCCAGGACCGACGTCGCGCCGGTGCCGCCGCCTGTGTCGGAATACCCGTGCGTCTTCGTCGTCGGCATGCACCGCAGCGGTACCTCGGCCACGGCGGGCACCCTGGACGCCCTGGGGGTGGCGACACCATCCGGGAAAGACCGCGTCGGTCGGCGCAAATGGAACGCACGCGGTTATTTCGAGAGCGAACGCATGATGACCTTCAACGACAGGCTTCTGGCTTGTCTGGGAGGAACATGGGCGGCTCCACCGCTACTGATGCCGGGATGGGAAAGAGACCACGCTCTCGACAGTCTGCGCCCACGGGCCGCGCAGTTCTTCGCCGAGACCTTCCCGGCGCGACCCATGGCGTGGAAGGATCCCCGCAACTGCATCACGCTGCCGTTCTGGCGAACCGTCGTCAGCCCCCCTATGGCTGCGGTGTTCGTCTATCGTGACCCGCTCGAGGTGGCCCGTTCGCTCCACGCCCGCAATGGGGCCGGTGTGACCTACAGCCTGGCCCTGTGGGACCGACACGTGCGTTGCGCCGTCACCAATCTCGTCGGGCTCCCGACATTGGTGGCGGACTATGCCCGGGTTCTCGACCACCCGTCCTCCTGGATCGGTGAGCTCGTCGACTTCCTGAGAAGTATCGGGATCGAGATCGGCGCTCCCACCCGTCAGGCGGCGATCGCTTCGCTCGACGCCGACCTCCGTCACCAGCACGCGCCGGTGGGCCGTTCATCGGGTGTTTGGGACATCCAGTATGAGGTCCTCGAAGCCTTGCGGATGCTCGACGGTTCGCACGACGTCTGGAGAGCACCTGATCTCGGGCCGGAGCCGGGATGGGTCGACGAGGTACTCGCCCTGCGGCTCGCCGCCGACAAGCTGACCCGCATCGAAGAGACGTTGCAGACATTGCGGCCGGGGCGCATCGCGCGGGCAATGTGGGATCTCCGCCACCAGCGGGGGACCACCGGCTTCTTTCCTCGGCTCTGACGGTTCCTTGCCGGCCACCGGCAAGTGTCGGAATGGCCGAAGGGGCTTCATTCGTCTTCAACTCCCACGTGTCGTCCTTGACCTGGGATTATCTAGGGACGCCAGCCGCTCGGTCGATGACCGGCTTCATCATCGTCCTCCCGGCCACCACCACCCGCTCCACGGCGTCATAGAACTCGCACAGGTCGACCGCTTGGGCGAGGGTCAGCGAGTCGAGGTCGAGGTTGCTGACCAGTCTCCCCAAACGCCCGCAGGCTCTTCTGCTGGTCCTGGAGGATCTCAGCTGCGTGCCAGTCGGGTGTGTCGGTGGGCCGTGTCGTCGACCGTCGGCCGTCCGCCACGTACGGGGACCCGTTTTTCAGGATGAGAGCGCCGACGTCCCCCGTGCCCTCACCGACGGCGTAGCAGACGGTCACCGACGGGCAGGCGACGGCGCTGAGCGCACCGGTGCCGCGGGGGACGGCGTTGGTGTTCCATCCGGTGCCCAGGTGGTCGGTGGTGATGATGGAGCCGCTCTCCCCGCTGTCCTGCACTCCGTCGTAGGCGACGGCGTCACACAGGGTCGTCGATGGCCAGGCCACGCCGGTGAGACTCAAGTCGGAGGGAAGTCTCTCGCCCTTCCACGTCCGGCCCGAGTCGTCGGTGACGACGATGGGGTAGATGCCCGGGCTACATGGTGCGTGGGAGTTCTCCTCGGACTGGCAATCGGGATTGAAGCCGGCGACGACACAGGTCGTCACCGAGGCACAGGCGATGTCCGAGATCTCCTCGGTGGCCTCGGCCAGATTGGTGGTGTCGTCGCTCCAGGTGGCTCCGGAGTCGCCGGTGGCGATGACGTCGGAGTAGTAGCCGGCGGCGTCACAGGTCGCCACCGACGGGCAGGCGATGACGGAGAGGTCGGGGTTCTTCTCGGGCGCCACCTGCGGGGTCCAGGTGGTTCCCGAGTCGGTGGTGACGTCGATGTCGTCGCCGACGGCGTAGCAGTTGGTCACCGACGGACAGGCGATGGCCGTCGGGTAGTCGCCCGTAGGGAGAACAGTCAGGGTTCTCCAGGTGGAGCCCGAGTCGGTGGTGGACAGGATCTCGGCGTTGGCATCGGCGCTGGCGAAGCCGATGGTGTAACAGGTCGTGGTCGAGGGACAGGCGATGTCGTTGGCGCCGGTGCCGTCGGTCGGCAGGTGCCCGAGACGCCAGGTGGCGGCACCGTCGGTCGTGAGCAGAACGGTGTTGCCGGCGGTGGCGTAACAGGTGGCGACCGACGGACAGGAGATGGCGCCGGGTTGGCCGACACTGGTGGGCAGGGCCTCGGTCCTCCAGCTTTCGCCGGCGTCGGTGGTGGCGATGATGTTCCCGGCTGAGTTCCCGTATGTCGGGGTGTCGTTGTCGCCGGCGAAGCAGGTCGACGTCGTTGGGCAGGCGATGTCGACGAGGCCTCCGTACCACGGGGTCTCGGTCTGGGCCCGCCAGCTGCTCCCTCCGTCGGTGGTGGTCACGATCTCGCCGCCACCGGTCTCGTCGTTCTGACCGGTGGCCCCGGCGGCGAAGCACTCGGTCGTCGACGGGCAGGCCACGCCGTAGAGATTGCCGAAGCTCATCTGGGCCGTCCAGGTGCTCCCGGCGTCGGTGGTGAGAAGGATGCCCGATTCGCCGACGGTCACGCACATGGTGGTCGACGGACAGGCGACGGCCTGGCCGTATCCGCCGGCGCCCGTCATCGGTTGTGGCGTCCAGGTGCGACCGCCATCGGTCGTGTCCAGGTACTGGGCGCCGTCGTTGAGGGCCAGACAGGTGGTCACGGTCGGACAACTGACGCCGGTCAATTCGGAGTAGCCCCCGCCCAACGTCACGACCGCCATCGACGGCACCGTCAGGCCCGTCCATGTCGTTCCCCCATCGGTGGTCCCCATGATGAGGGCGTCGCCCGTCTTGTTCTGACCGACGGCGTCGCAGGTAGTCGGCGACGGGCAGGCGATGGCGGCCAGGAGACCGGACGCCGGGGCGACGGGTCGGGCTGTCCAACTCGTCCCGGCGTCGGTGGTGGTGAGGACGGCATTGCCGTCGGTGGCGAAGCAGAGCGAGGGCGACGGGCACGAGATGCCGGTGACGCCACCGGAACCGGCCGGGAGAATCTCCTCTTTCCAGAGCGCCCCGGCGTCGGTGGTCGACAGGATGTCCCCACCCTGGGAGCTGTTCGTCCCGGCCGCGAAACAGACCGTGGCCGACGGACAGGAGATGGCAGCCAGCCGGGGCGCCGCCCGGTAGGACGCACTGGTCGACCAAGAGGCGTCGCTCACGCCGAGCGGCGGCAGGGGCTCGGGCGACGTGGTCGAAGACGAGGGAACAGACGTTTCCGGCTCGAGCCCTGCCACCGGGGTCAGAAGGGAGGCCGTGGCCTGGCGTGGTCCGTCCTTCGGCGCCGTGGCGACCGACCAGGCGGCGCTGGCCAAGGTGAGAACCATCAGCAGTCCGACCGAAGCCCAGGGGCTCCACCGACGAATTCTCACCAACGGAGGCTATGCCCGTGCCCGAAAGCCAAAGAATGACACGTGAGTGATACGTAATTACATATCACGGAGGTATGGAGGGTAAATGGGTGGCGAGCCGGTTGTTACGAGATCTGCGGCGAAACGAGAAGCTGTCTCAACATGCACTGGCCCGTCTGGCCGATGTGCCGCAGCCGACCATCTCTGAGATCGAGCGTGGTCGTCGAGAGCCGAGCCTGACTCTCCTGAGCAAGTTCGCTGAAGCAACCGGACGAGCCCTCGAGATTCGGCTGGTGCCGCTCGATCGACACAGCGCCGTCGCCACATCCCTGAGAATCGCCGACCGGTTGCGTCCCGAGCCGGGTACCGCCTCGGAGTCCGTTCGAGTCGATGGCGCACTTCGTGCGGTGCTCGACTTTCGGGACGCGCTTCGTCGCTGCGAGCCGGATGGGATCGACCGTCTGATCAGTGTGCCCGCGACCGAGACCGGCTTCACTTCTTGGGATGCGTTCGTGGCCGCCGTCGTCGAGGATGAATGTGCACGCAAGGATGTCGTACCGCCTCGTTGGACCGATGACCCAGGTCGGTTCGTGAAGCCGTTTTGGTATCTCTCGGAGAACCCTGCTCTTCACCAGTGGGAGCTCGAGACGGCCCCGGCCGCATTTGTCCGGCACAGAGTCCTCGCCGCAGAGGCCGAGTTGGAGAGTGTCTGACGGTGGACCGGGCCGAGATGGTCGGAGCCCTCGAGGAACTGGGCCTGGAACTCGAGAAGCAAGGTATCAGCGCGCGTCTCTATATCGTCGGCGGCGCCGTCATGGTTTTGGACTTCGCCAGCCGTGAGATGACCGATGACGTCGACGGTGGCGTGTACCCGGCGGAGAATGTCCTGGAGGTCGCGGCCGTCGTCGGCCGGCGACGGGGCTTGAACTCCCAGTGGCTGAACGACAGCACTCTGAGAGGGAGGGGGCCCCTCCGGTCGGGGGAAGCGCAGACCGGGGGAGATTCGCGCAAACTGACTTGCGGCGCGCCCTTACCGCTGATGCTCGAGCAATGTTGGCGATGAAAATAAGGGCCAGCCGGGACCGCCGCGATGAGGTCGATCTCAAGTTCCTGTTGAACGAGTGCGGCGTCACATCCGTAGCGGAAGCGACCTCGCTCTACGTTGAGTTCTTTCCCGAAGACCCATGGCCGGACAGGGCTCTCCCCATGATCCGGTTCGCCTTGGGTCAGCCCGAATCCTGAGCCCTCACGGCATCGCTGTCGTCGGGTTCGCTGTCGTTGGTTTCGGGGACCGGGCTCGTGCTGTCGCCTCCCTGATCCTGATCGGGTGGAGTCGGCGTCAACGACGCGCCGCGGGCCACCTCGACGATGGCGTCGGCCGCCAGGAGCACGACCGCCGTCCAGGCCAGGAGGCTGGCCGGTTCGAAGTTGATGGGCCAGCCGCCGGCGGGGAAGTGGAAGGCCGACTGGTGGTTGACCGTGTAGACGGTCGTGGCCGCTATCAGGCCCAGTGCGGTGAGCGACAGCAAGGCCCGCAGGTGACGGACGATGAGGATGACGAGGACCGACGCCGCCACGGCGAGGCCGATCTTCGGTCGGACGAGCACCCCGGCGGCGATGCCCCCGGACAGAAGCGGCGCCACCAGGAAGGCCCACCACGGCGGGCGCCGACCGGCGGCCGACAGCGGTGAGCCGAGCTCCGGAGGGTCGTCGCGCACGCCGGCCACGACGCCCCCGAGGGCATGCCGCCGGATCCCACCCGCTGGGTCCGACCCGCGGAACCCGACGACCTCGTGGGCGCCTCGCCGGCGTCGCCGGAAAAAGATGCGGCGACGCCAGCGGTTCGGCAGCGCGGCCAGCAAGAGACAGAGCACAGCGGCCAGGGCCGAGATCACCAGGGCGTCGTTCACGTGTTTCTGGGGCAGCCAGGTGAGGGTGACGTCGAGGGATCCGTCCTGGACGGCGGCACCGAGGGCGGCCGGATCGACCATCCAGCCGTTGGCGAACCCGTCCACCAGGGTTCCCGGTCCGAGGCTCCTGCCCCCGGCCGTGGTGGCCTGCCAGCCCTTGTTCACACTCTCGCCCAGGGTGAGCCAGAACGGGGTGCCCGCTCCGGCCCCCGTCAGCCCGGTCACCTTGAGATGGAACGAGGTGGCCGTCTGGCTGAGCAGATGGACGGTGGGCGCCGGACCCGGAGCGGGAGCGGGCAGCGGTGCCCCGGCCGTCTCCGGCTCGGGCCCCCCGCCGGCGGCCGAGTCGAGCACCAGCTGGTCGATGTCGAAGCCGGTGACATGGCCCGAGGCGCTCTGGATCACGTGTTGGCCGGGGCCCAGGGTGATGCCGCCGGCGTCGGCCCCGCAGGCCTGCACGGTCAGTGTCTTTCCGTCCAGGGCGTCGGCGGTGGAGCCGGTGACCCGCAGCGAGACGGGCCGGCCGTCGATGGTGAGGAGGTTCGACTGGCAGTTCCCGGGCATGGCCGCCGGCGGCGCCGTGGTGTCGACCCCGGGGAGGCCGAGCTCGGCGATCCCGATGGGGAGGGTGATCTGGGCGTGGGAGTAGTAGTTCTTGGTCGTCTCGGCCCGGACCCCGGTGAAGGTCACCTGGATCTGCTGGCCGGTGAGGGTGGGGAAGCTGATGGGCACCGTCACCGTCGAGTCCTGGCGGCGCCCGTCGGTGATGGGCGGGAGGGTGACCTTGTCCGAACCGTTCTCGGTCGAGATGGTCAGGCTGGTGGGAACCGAGTGGTGACCGTCGGCCACCACCTGCAGATCGAGGTGGTTGAAGGTGATCGGCCTCGGCACATGGACCTGTATCCACTCACCCACCTGGGGACCGAATCCCGGGGACCACATGGTCTGCGGGTTGCCGTCGAGAGCGGCCGAGGCCGTGTCGTGGAGGTCACCGGGAAGCCGTCCGACGGAGTAGGCGACGACGCCGCTGCCGGTGGCCCCGGGCCGGCCCACCAGGGTGTCGATGGTGGCGTCGGGGATGAGCGTGCTGACGGTGGCCGTGCCGGTCAGGGTGAAGCTCCTGGTCGTCGGCAGGGTGAACTCCCGGCTGAGGGTGGGCTCGAGGTCGGAGCGGGGCGGGATCGGGGCCACCCGCTCCCGGGCCATGACGATGGCCAACCGGTGGAACTGCGATCCGGCCCCGGCCGACGTCAGAAGATCGCTCGGCATATCCACGATCTCCTGCTCCTGGGCCCCACCCACCTCGACCTCGGCCAGGCCCACCGGCGAGGCGTTCTGGATCACCGTCGGGCTGGCCCCCACCAGGTTGGTGGTGTCGATGGTGACCCGCAGGGTCTGGAAGGTGCGGGCCGGGAAGGTCACCTCCTGGCCGCCGGCCACCCGAGACGAGGGCCCGAGGGCCACGGTCACCGGGGAGTGGCCATCGAAGGTCAGGGTCACCTTGGTGATCCACTGGTTGTTGACCCCCGACACCGGCTGGACGAGGGTGACGTGGTCGGTGGACAGAGGATCGGTGAGCCGCACCTGCCACCACTGGTGGACCGGCACCGTGAAGGCCCCGGTCTCCCAGGCCGTGTCCAGGTTGCCGTCGAGGGCCTGGGTGGGCCGGTCCTCGGGCAGGTAGTCGTCGACGTTTCCGTAGGAGGAGGCTGTGATGGCGTCCACCCCCTGTAGCGACACCGTGGTCTGGGCGTCGGCCGGCGTGCCCGGGAAGAGGTCGAGCGGCGCGTTGTTCGGGTCGGTCGGCTGCGGCTGGGCCTTCGTCAGGGTGGCCCCGGCGTTGCCCAGGATCGTGTTCCACCGGAAGGCCGTCTTGCGATTGCTGTCGGTGAGGACGAAGGTGGAGTTGCTGTTCAAGGCCTGGGCCTTGGCCTTGGGGTGGGTGTCGAGGGTGCCGGCGTAGAGGATGGTCGAGTCCGTGTTCAACAAGCCGGCCGAGGCCGCCTCGTCAAGGCCCACCCCGTCGCCGTCGACCACCATCTCCCCGGTCGTCGATTCCCCCCTGACGATGGGTCGGGGATCGGTCACGGCCATGACCTGCTCGGGCGCCGGCCAGGCCTGGTCGGGCGATGTGGCCAGGGCCTCCTCGTCGGTGACCGGGATCTGGGAGATGTTCGGCCGCGGCGCCCCGTAGCCCACCGGGGCCGACAGGCCCGGCGGCGTGGGGGTGAGGGCCGACGCCACGGCCAGCGGGCGCGGTGAGTTGTAGCGCTCGTAGGCCAGGTCGTTCTGGACGAGGACGTCGCCGGCGCTCATCAGCCGGGCCAGGGGCGCAATGGCGTTCGGCTCGACGATGCCGTTCTGCATCGGGTTGTCGAGCCCGTAGAGCAGGTCGTAGGAGGCCAGCGATCCGAGGGCCTGTTGCTCCCGGGTGACGAAGGGCCGGGTCAGCAGGCCCGGCCACACCGGGTCGATGACGTCGCCGTAGCGGTAGGCGGCGAAGTTCTCCCCCGGGATGGCCAGCACCCGGGTGCTCTGGTGCACGGCGTTCAAGGCCTTGGCCGTCTCGGTCACGTAGGAGGGCAGGGGAGAGGGCTGGGTGAAGTGGTCGGCCACCGTCGTCCCGTTGAACACCGGCGGGTCGGCGGCCACGATGACGCCGATGGCGGCCAGGGCCACCACGATGCCGGCGATCCGGCCCTTGCGGTACAGCGCCGTGATCCCGGCCCCGAGGAGCATGGCCAGACCGAGGATCACCGTCGGCGTGGCCCGGTCGGTCGAGCGCAGGGCCAGGCCCGCTTCGGTGCGGGTCATGAAGGTCTTGATGGCCCGGGACACGAAGGACCCCGAGACATAAGGGTGAGCCCCCACGGCCAGCACCATCCCGATGAAGACGAGGAGGACGAAGTAGGCCCGGGCCCGCCAGCGCACGACCACGGCCCCGATGAAGGCCATGAGAGGAACGGCGAAGCTCAGCGCCACGAGCCAGAGCTGCTGGGTGAACTGGATCGAGGTCGACACCCACTGGCCGAGCTCGTCGCCGTCGTAGAAGTACCAGTAGCCGAGGCCCCGCAGGACCTCGGAGGCGAGCGAGGTGGCCGCCACCGTCTGGACCGTCTCGGTGTACTTGAGGATGTTCAGCCCGTAGCCCCCCTCGACGGCCAGGGCGGCCACCCACCACAACGACACCAGCACCACCAACACGGCGATCCGCCAGGCCGCCGCCCAGGCGTCGCGCCAGCGGGCCTCCTTGGTGACGAGCACCGCGTAGGGGAGCCACAACGCCGGGGCCAGCCCCGCGTAGATGGCCGAGCTGGCGTTGATGGAGCTCACGCTCAGCCACACCAGGGCGAACAGGGCCGGGAACCGCCATCCCCGGGTGCGCACCGACCGGGCCGCCAGGGCGATCAGCCAGGGCAGCGCCGCGTAGGGCAGCAGGATGACCGAGATCCGCCCGACGTACTGCAGGAAGTAGGGCGAGAGCATGAAGGCGAAGGCGGCCACCAGTCGGCCCGGGCCGTGGACCCCCATGGTCCGGCACAGCGCCAGCACGCCGGTGCCGGCCATGAAGAGGATGGCCCCCACCCACAGCCGTTCCCCCACCCACAACGGCAGGCCCAGCCCGTGGACGGCCCAGAAGAAGGGCCCCATCGGCCACAGGTAGCCGATCTGCTCGTGGGTGACCGTCCCGAGCCCGTTGGTCGGGTCCCACATCGAGGCCGACTGCCGGAGGAAGCGCCCGGTGTCGAGATAGAGGTAGCTCTTCGTGTCCGAGTCGACGATCCCCGGTTGGGCCAGCAGCTGGGGGATGAAGGCCACCCCGGCCAGCACCAGGTGGAGCAGCCACGACGTCGCCGGCGACACCCAGCCCCGGACCCGTCCCGCCTCCAGATCGCCCTCGCCGCCACCGTTCCCGCCGCCGCCTTCTCCGGCCACACCGTCGGCGTCGTCTCCGGCGGCCGCCTGTTCCGGCGCCATGAGGGGCTGTTCTTCCGGTCTGCCGGCCGCCACCGCCGGGGCCGGCTCGATCGGCACCGGCTCCGACTCGGGGATGTCAGCCGGCTCCGGCTCCGGGATGTCAGCCGGCTCCGGCTCCGGGGTATCGGTGGGCTCCGGCTCCGGGGTATCGGTGGGCTCCGGCTCCGGGGTATCGGTGGGCTCCGGCTCCGGGGTATCGGTGGGCTCCGGCTCCGGGGTATCGGTGGGCTC
>Ga0182024_10005452_pt1 | contig 28559 bp, 24 predicted proteins | sample P32metaG_FD_120480 | JGI IMG/M metagenome (GOLD analysis project Ga0182024, IMG submission 120480) | Permafrost microbial communities from Stordalen Mire, Sweden - P3-2 metaG (Illumina Assembly) | ecosystem: Environmental > Terrestrial > Soil > Wetlands > Permafrost | place: Sweden: Stordalen...
CACATGAGCGCGATCGCCAAGCGACCCGACGCCTACGAGCACCTGTCGCCCGACGTGGTCGGCAACGGCACCCGATTCGTCGTGTCGGAACTGGCGGGCAAGTCGACGCTGGTACTCAAAGCGAAGGAGCTCGGCCTCGACCTCGACGGACCCCAGCTCGCCGAAGTGGTCGAGCAGCTGAAGCGACTCGAGCACGAGGGGTACCACTTCGAGGTCGCCGACGGATCACTCGAGCTGCTCATGCGACGCGCGACCGGGTGGGAACCAGACTGGTTTCACGTCGAGTCGTTCCGCGTGATCACCGATGATCGCGCCGGCGTCGAAACGCTGACCGACGAGACCGCAGCGACGGTCACGACCGAAGCCACCGTCAAGGTCCGCCACGGCGGCCAGCGCGTCATCGCGACCGCCGAAGGCAACGGTCCGGTGAACGCGCTCGACCGCGCGCTGCGCGACGCACTCGACGGCCGCTTCCCGGCACTGGAGCGCGTCCACCTGACCGACTACAAGGTGCGTGTCCTCGACACCCAAAAAGGCACCGGCGCGGTCACCCGGGTGCTGATCGACTCGACCGACGGCGACCAGACCTGGACGACGATCGGCGTGAACGAGAACATCATCGAAGCGTCGTGGCAGGCGTTGCTCGACTCGATCCACTTCGGCCTGCTGCGCGCGGGTGAGCCCGCCCAGCTGGACAGGCCCACGTCGTGACCGCGGCCGCGCTGAGAACGGACGGCACCTGACCGCACATATACCTGGGACAACGGGCGTCTCCAGTAACTTCGTAGGCGATGCCCACAGACCCGTTCGTGCCGTCGGAACTCGCCGACCGGCCCCGTCAGCAGCAGAACCTCCCTCCTGGCTTGGCGCCGCCGCCCGCCCGCGACTGGCGTGCCGACCGTCCCGGCGACCTGACCGGCGCAGCCACCGAGGGTTCGTTGCTCGGCCGTCCCGGACCCAACGTCGGCTATGCGTACACGTTGGCCGCCCGCGCGGTCGGAGCGGTTCGGATGTCTCCGCTCGAACATGACGCCGACGTCGTCGCGGTGATCGCGGAGATCGCCGGCAAACGCGCCGCACACTTCGGGCGGGCTCCGGTCATGGCCGACATCGACGTCGCGATAGCGCTGCTCGGGTACGACGGTCTCGTCGACGACGACTTCGTCGCGCTGCGGGCCCGCCTCGTGCACGATGCGGCACACGACTACATCCGCCGTCGCGAGCTCGTCGACGCAGTCCCTGACGCTCTGCTGCCGATGCGGATGGCGGACCTGATCGGCTCAGTCGAGGAATGGCGTTCCCAACTCCGAGCGATCGCTGCGGCCTGACGGCGTGAGCGGGTTCGTTCTCCCCGACGAATACGTCGAGTTGCGAGCGTCGTTACGGCGGCTGGCCGAGGCGCACATCGCACCCCACGCGGCCGACGCCGACGAGCACGAGGCCTACCCGTGGCCGAGCTGGCATGCCTGGCGTGACGCCGGCTTCGCGGGCTTGGCGTTTCCCGAGGAGTACGGAGGTCAGGGCGGCGGGATCCTCGCGCATGCGATCGCGGTCGAGGAGGTCGCACGGGTCTGCGCGTCTTCGTCGCTGTTCACGTTCATCTCGAAGCTTGCCATGACACCCGTGCTCGACCACGGCTCCGACGCGCTCAAACAGAAGTACGTCACGCAGGTCGCGTCCGGTGCGTGCCAGGCGTCGTATTGCCTGTCCGAGGCCGACGCGGGCAGCGACGTGTCGGGCATGCGGACGCGGGCCGTTCGTGACGGCGACCATTACCTGCTCAGCGGCCACAAGCTTTGGATCACCAACGCCGGCGTGAGCGATTTCTACACGGTGTTCGCGAAAACCGACCCCGATGCCGGACATCGGGGCATCAGCTGCTTCGTCGTGGACAAGACGTTCCCCGGCTTCAGTGTCTCCAAGCTCGAACGCAAACTCGGGGTGCGCGGCTCTCCGACCGGCGAGATCGCGCTCGAGGAGTGTCCGGTGCCGGCCGAGAACATGATCGGCGAAGCCGGCCGGGGCTTCGGGTACGCGATGGGTGCGCTCGACCGTTCGCGGCCGCTCGTCGGTGCCCAAGCGCTCGGCATCGCCCGGGGCGCGCTCGAACTCGCAGCGAACTACGTCCGTGAGCGCAAACAGTTCGGCTCGCGTCTCGCCGACTTCCAAGGACTGCAGTTCATGCTCGCCGACATGGCAACCCAGGTCGAGGCCGCCGCGCTGCTCGTGTACCGCGCCTGCTCGCTGCTCGACGCCGGCCTGCCCGGAACGGGCAGCGCCTCTTCGATGGCGAAACTGTTCGCTTCCGACACCGCGATGCGGGTCACGACCGACTGCGTCCAACTGCTCGGCGGCGTCGGCTACACCAAGGATCTGCCCGCCGAACGATTCTTGCGCGACGCGAAGATCACCCAGATCTACGAAGGCACCAACCAGATCCAGCGGGTCGTGATCGCCAAACATCTCCTCGCATGAGGAGCCGGACCCGACCGAAAGGTCCCAACGCGGCGTCCCGTCGTGACCGCAGGCCGCAGGTCGGCGCGCCATGAACGACGTCCGGTTGCGCTTCTCCCCGGCACCGACCGGCGACATGCACATCGGCAACATGCGCACGGCGCTGTACAACTGGTTGCAGGCGCGTCACATCGGCGGCACGTTCATCCTCCGCATCGAAGACACTGACGTCGCGCGCTCGACCGACGCATCGATCGAACAGATCCAGCAGGTCCTTCGCTGGGCCGGCCTCGACTGGGACGAGGGGCCGTACCTCCAAAGCGCCCGATTCGACCAATACCTCGGCGCCGCGCAGCGGCTCCTCGACGCCGGCGATGCGTACGAGTGTTTCTGCACCGAGGCCGACGTCCGCCAACGCAACGAGCAGGCCAGACGCGACGGCCGAGCCCCCGGTTACGACGGCCGCTGCCGGAGCCTCACTCCCGACCAGCGAGCAGCGTTCGTGGCGCAAGGAACCCCGCGATCAGTTCGATTCGCCACGCCCGACGAGGGACGGAGCACCTTTGTCGACCTCGTACGGGGCGAGGTCAGCGTCGAATGGGCGACGATCTCGGATTTCGTGATCGTCCGCTCGAATGGCACGCCGGTGTTCTTTTTGGCCAACGCGGTCGACGACATCGACATGCGGATCACCCATGTGCTGCGCGGCGACGATCTGCTCGACTCGACCCACCGTGTGCTCGCACTGCGCCGCGCGCTCGGCCACGACGACCGACCGGTCTACGCGCACATGCCGATGATCCTCGGTCCGGGCGGCGCCAAACTCTCGAAACGTCATGGCGCGGTCTCGGTCGAGGAGTACCGCGACGCCGGCTATCTGCCAGGCGCGTTTGTCAACTACCTCGCGCTGCTCGGTTGGGGCCCCGAAGACGGTCGCGAGGTGCTCACGACCGACGAGTTGACCGAAGAGTTCGATGTCGCTCGGGTCACACCGTCGCCGGCGACCTTCGATCCGAAGAAGCTCGAATGGATGAACGGTGAACACATTCGCCGAATGCCGCTCGCAGAGTTGGCGAGCGAGACGCTGCCGTTCGCACGGCAGCGCTACGGCGCGCACCTCGACGTGCGAGTGTTCGAACGCGCGGTTGCGCTCGCACAACAACGCGCGACGACGCTCGTACAGATCGCCGAACAAGCAAAATTTTTGTTCGTTCCCGACGAGCAGTTCGTCATCGACGAGAATTCGTGGAAAAAAGTTGTGACCACGGAGAGCGCGAAGGACGTGTTCGACGCAGTGATCGAATTCGTGGAGCGTTGCGAGTGGGCCGACGAAATCGATGTTCGGCCACCGATCGCCGAACTTGGGTTGAAATCGCCCAAAGTGATGCACGTGTTGTACACCGCGATCGAGGGCACCGACAAGGGTCTGCCGCTGTTCGATTCGATCGCGCTCCTCGGCAAGGAGCGCAGCCTTCGCCGGTTGCGCGCGGCGCGGGCGAGGCTCGACGGCGCGTGATTCGACTGTTCCGGTTCGCGCTGCGGATGGGCGTGCTCATCGCGGCGCTCGTCGTCGCATATCTCGCGGTCACCTTCGTGCAGGTCTGGCTGGCTGCACGCCGAGATGATGCCCGCCCGTCGCAGGCGATCATCGTGCTCGGCGCCGCGCAATACAACGGCCGGCCGTCGGCGGTGCTCGCGGCGCGGCTCGATCACGCGATCGCGCTCTATCGCAGACACCTTGCGCCGGTGATCATGGTCACCGGCGGACGCGATCCCGGCGAGCGCGACACCGAGGCCGGAGCGAGCGCGCAGTACCTGCACCAACACGGCATCCCCGAATCGGCAATCCTGCGCGAGACAACCGGACGAAGCACGTGGGAGTCGCTCCAAGCCGCCGCGCGGTTCCTTGAGAGCCGAAACATGCGACGCGTCGTGCTCGTCTCCGATCCGTATCACTGCGAGCGCATCGAAGCGATTGCGCATCAGGTGGGCCTCGATGCGGTCACCTCGCCGACCCGTACAAGCCCGATCAAAGGGGTTGCCGCGCTGCAACGCATGGTCGGTGAAGCCGTCCGGGTGGCCGCCGGACGGCTGTTCGGATACAAGCGTCTCGATCGTTACCGGTGGGTCGCGAAGCTCGTTCCGGGACTCGCTACACTCTGACCCCGCCGCGATGCCGTGCGGACGTGCATGTCCGTGCCGGGATCTCGGCGCACCCATTCGGGGGTGGTGTAATCGGCAACACGACAGGTTCTGGTCCTGTAATTGGGGGTTCAATTCCTCCCCCCCGAGCTGGCTCGACGGTGACCGGTACCGTGGTCGAGTCCGAGTCCCGGCCCCGTCGTCTAGCGGCCTAGGACGCCGCCCTCTCAAGGCGGAAGCGGCGGTTCGAATCCGCTCGGGGCTGCCAGGAACGAGATGAGACCCACGTCCTTCGGGCTGGGTCTCATCTCGTGTTCAGCCCTCGATGCGGAACTCGTCGCCCGCGACCACAAGGGTGCACGGCAAGCCCAAAAGATCGAGTGGGTCGCGCGTCGCGAACGATGTCGAAACGAGGTCGACGACATCACCGCGATGCGATCCGGCCGTGATGGTGCACGAGATCGCGACGCCGTCGTCGCGCGTGTCGGCAGAGAGGATGAACGCGTCGTAGCGGCCGTCTTCGAGCGCAGCGTCGCGCTCATCGGACATATCAAAAGCATCGCACACTGCGCGCGAACAGTGGTCGATGTACGCGCGTGACGTGCGTGAATGCTTGACCTTCGCGCTTGATTGGGTTCTCATGTCTTCGACACACGCCGATGCGCGGAGGTTCTACCCGTGAATAAGGGTGAGCTCGTCGAATCGATCGCGAGCGCTGCAAATCTCAGTAAGACGGATGCGGAGAGCGCGTTGAACGCGTTCATCGGGTCCGTTCAGTCCGCAGTTGCGGATGGTGACAAGGTCACGCTTCCGGGTTTCGGCACATTCGCGCCGTCTGCCCGCAAAGCGCGCACCGGCATGAACCCGCAGACTCGTGAGCCCATTCAGATCGCGGCTTCGAACTCCGTGAAGTTCACCGTGGGCTCCGATTTCAAAAAGCGCGTCAACGGATCTTGATGGCGTAGGGCGCGGGGTTCACTCCCTCGCGTACCGAATGACCCCGAAGTTCGAACTTCCCGTTGGTTGAGTGAGAGAGCGCTCTCCATGAAAGGTGGTGCCCGTGCCTCCGGCTAAGAAGGCAACGAAGAAGAGGGCTGCCAAGAAGGCACCCGCCAAGAAGCGCAAGGCCGCAAAGAAGGCTCCCGCCAAGAAGCGGGCAGCGAAGAAGGCGACCAAGAAGCGGGCAGCGAAAAAGGCACCCGCCAAGAAGCGCAAGGCCGCAAAGAAGGCTCCCGCCAAGAAGCGGGCAGCGAAGAAGGCGACCAAGAAGGCTCCCGCCAAGAAGCGCAAGGCCGCCAAAAAGGGCCCCGCTAAGAAGCGGAAGGCCACGAAGCGCAAGGCCGCGAAGAAGGCGCCTGCCAAGCGGGCGACTAGGCGCACGGCTCGTAAGCGCACCGCCAAGCGGGGCTGAGCCGGAACACGGCAAAGTCGAAGGGTCCGGATCTTACGATCCGGACCCTTTTGCAACTGGGCGGTCGACCTGTCCGGGCCGACATGTCCGCGGGACGTGGCGGCGCAGACAGACGTCGGCGCCGCTCGTTGAGGCGGCCGCGACGCGTCAACAGTTCGGTGCGGTCCGGGCCGGTACGACCTGGCTGTCTACAGATCGTCGAGGCGCGCGAAGGCCTCGCCGGCCCGAACTCCGGCGCGCAACCCGGCGATGCGGGCGTCGTCGTGCAGGCCGCCGACGAACGCGGCGCGCTGGCCGGCGGCCGCGTCCTCGTCGGTGTCGTCGATGGCCATCGTCGAACGCCACTGGCTTCGGTGGGCGAGGAGTGCGTCCACCTTCCGGTCGAGGTGCTCGCCGACCGTTTCGACATGGTCGACGCGTGCCGGCTCGAACAGCAACAGCGTCTGCGGTCGGAACGGCTTCAATCCCTGCTCGGCAAAGAAATGGGGATCCCGAGCGGCGACGATTCCGCTGACCGCGAGAAGACCGGCGGCACGATGATCCGGATGCAGTCGATACGGCCGCCACGGATCATGGCCGACGATCACGTCGGGCCGCACCTCGCGGATGGTCGCACACACCTCGGCCCGTGTGGAGAGATCGTTGGCGAGTTCGCCGTCCACCCGCCGAAGGAAATGCACCGCGACCGCGCCGAGAATCTTGGCGGCGTCTCGCTGCTCTTGCTCGCGTGTCTGGGCCAACGACGCGAGGTTCGCGTCGGGGTTCCAGGTTCCTTTCGAACCGTCGGTGCAGACGCACAGGTGCACGACCGCTCCGCCGTCGGACCATTTCGCCAACGACGCGCCGCACCCGAACTCGATGTCGTCAGGATGAGCGCCGATCGCTAACACCCGGCCGGGTGCCGCGAGGTCGACACGGACGTTCACCGTGTCGCCCCGCGGTGATGGTTCAGCGCCTCGAGATCCGACGCGTCGTCCACGTCGAAACCGAGCGCCAAGTCCCTGACTACGCGTACCTGCAGTCCGGCCCGCCGCGCTTCGGCGATGTGACGGGCGCACGAACCGGTCCCGTACCCGAACGTGAAGTCGGCGGCGCTCGGGATGGCCAGCACGGGGTTGCCGTCGTTGTGACGGTCGGGGACGACGACAGCGACCGGCGCCGCGCCGTCGTCGGCGATCCCGTCGAAGGTCGACGCCAACGGAAGGTCGGCGTGCGCCACGATCAGCCGTGCGAGCCCACGGTCGCGAATCCAGGCGCGGCCGGCGTCGGCGGCAAGGTCAAGTGTTCCCGGATCGTCGATGTGCGCGACGCCGAGGTCGTGTGCCCACGAGATCACCTCGGGGGCGCTCGACACGATCACGACCGGGCGTGACCCGGCGGAGGCGACGACACGTTCGGCCATCGTGCGCATGAATGCTCGGCGCGTGTTGTCGTCGAGCGTGTCCGCGAGGCGAACCTTGCCGAACGTGAAAGACCGCAGCGGGACGACGACGCCTGCAGTGTGGGGAGGGCGCCGGGCCGACATGGCCTGCGTATGCTACCGAGGGTGGACCCGGTGTACTCCGTAGCGAAAGGTGTGTTCTCGCCTTGGCTGCGGTGGGGGTTGCGATGGACGATCGAAGGCGCGCACTACATTCCGACCTCCGGTCCGGCGATACTCGCGAGCAATCATGTGTCGTATCTCGATCCGTTGACGCTGGCGTGGGTCGCCGATCGTCGCGGCCGCCACGTGCGGTATCTCGCCAAAGCTGAACTTTTCGACAAGCCAGGCCTCGGTCCGCTGCTCCGAGGCGCACGCCAGATCCCGGTTCGTCGCGGCCGCGCCGACGCGGCCGACGCGCTGAAAACCGCGGTCGACGCCCTCGAACGCGGCGAGTGTGTCGGCGTGTTTCCTGAGGGAACGATTTCGCAGGACCTCGAGCCGATGGTCGCGAAATCGGGGACGGCGCGGCTCGCGTTACGGGCCGGCGTCGCGATCACGCCGATCGGCTTGTGGGGGACGCACCGGATCCTCACCAAAGGGCGGCGGCCACACTGGCAGTGGGGAATCGACCAGATCGCGGTTATCGGCGCGCCGATCGTGCCTGGGCCGCACGAGCACATCAAACATACGACCGACCGGATGATGGCCGCGGTCGTCGAGTGCGTCGCCCGCGCCCGCGCGCTGTACCCGGGAAGCAGCGACGGCGAGACTCCTTGGTGGTGGCGCGATCCCGAAACGGCGGGCGCGCACCGGAGGACCGCGTGAGGCGAGTCGCGGTGGTCGGCGCCGGGTCGTGGGGGACGGCGGTGGCGGCGATCGTGAGCCAAAACGTGCCGACCGTGCTGTGGGCCAGGCGCCAAGACCTGGCCGCGCGGATCGACGCCGGCCACGAGAATCCTGAATATTTGGCCGGCATCGGTCTTCCCCACGAACTGCGCGCCACTGCCGATCTCGCCACCGCCTGCGCCGACGCCGACGTCGTGGTGTTCGCGGTGCCGTCCCACGGGCTGCGCACGGTCGTGGCGCAGGCCCGGCCCTATGTCGTTCCAGACGCCGCGATCGTCAGTCTGGCCAAAGGAATCGAACAGGGGACACTCCTGCGGATGACCGAAGTGATCGCCGACGTCCTCGCCGATCACGAACCGACGCACATCGGTGTGCTGACCGGACCGAATCTCGCGCGTGAGGTTGCGGGCGGCCAGCCGACCGCGTCGGTCGTCGCGATCGAAGATGCCGCAGTCGCCGACGAACTGCAGGGCGTGTTCTTCGCGCCGACCCTTCGGGTCTATACCAACCCGGACGTTGTCGGCTGCGAGATGGCCGGAGCCTTGAAAAACGTGCTCGCGATCGGCGCAGGAATCGCCGACGGACTCGGCTACGGCGACAATACGAAGGCGGCACTGATCACACGCGGTCTCGCTGAGCTCGCACGCTTGGGTGTGACCCTCGGCGGGAAGCCACTCACGTTCGCGGGACTGGCAGGCATGGGTGATCTCATCGCGACGTGTGCCAGTCCGCAGAGCCGCAACCGTCACGTTGGCGTCGAAATCGGCCGCGGCCGCGCCCTCGACGACGTCGTGAGCGAGATGAACATGGTCGCTGAAGGAGTCAAGACGACAGCCGCGGTGCTCGAGCTCGCCGAACGGCATCACGTCGAAATGCCGCTCGCGGCGTTCGTCGGACGTGTGCTCTACGACGGTGCACGGCCGGCCGAGCTCATCCCTGAGCTCATGATGCGCAAAGCCAAACCCGAGCTTCACGGGATACCGTGACCGGCCGCACGATCGGTTCGCTTCGATCCGGCCCGCTCGCCGCCGTCGACGACAACGGCGCGGTGGCGGCCGCCGAGTTGTCGCTCGACTGGTGGGTCGGTGCCGACGACCGGTGGCACGTTCCCGCGCACGACAACACGACCCGTCAACAGCGACTCGGTCCGGCGCCCGTGTTGGAGACAGTCGTGCAGGTGCCGGGCGGAGATGTCGCGCATCGCAGCTACGGCGCCGCCGCCACGTCGGGTGCTGTGACCGTCGTCGAGGTCGAGAACCGTTCGCCGGCCCCCCTCACCGTCGCGCTGGTCGTGCAGGTCGCCCGCCGGGCCGCCATTGCCGTCGATGGCCGGGCCGTGCGCGTCGACGGCAAACCGGTACTGGTCGTGTCCCGTCCGCCGGGCGCATGGGCGGCCGGTTCGTCGACGGCCGAATGTGTGATGGGCGGCACCGCACAGACCGGTCCCGTCGGTGCTCTCGAGGCTCCGATCGAGATCGCGTTGTGTTTCCCGGTTCCGCATCACACCCGCTTGCGGGCCGCGGTCGGCGATGCGTGCGACGCGGGAAGGTCGACGCCGATCGATGTGCGCGATCTGCCCGGCCCCGACGTGGTGGTCCGCGGCTGGGAGCGTCAGCTCGAACGCGGACTGCAAGCGCTGCTGCCGGCACCGATCGGTGAGCTTGTCGATGCCGCCCGCGCCGATCTGCTCCTCGCCCCGAGGCACGAACCTGCAGTGGTGTCCGCGCTGGAGGACTGGGGCTTCGACGACGAAGCCGCGACCGGTTGGGCCGGCCTGGGATGGCGTGCACGGCGACGCGCTCGCCAACGCCACGACGACCGCGAACCTTGGATGTCGCTGTGCTCGACGGACGGGGCCCGCGACCCGGTTCGGTTCCTGCACGCGTTGCGGGCGGTGCTCGTCCGGGAGGGACGCGGATCGGTGGAACTGCTGCCCGGATTCGCACCCGAGTGGCTCGGCCAGTCCGTCACCGTCGATGCGCTGCCGTTGCGGGCCGGCCCGTTGTCGTTCGCGCTGCGGTGGCACGGCGCTCGTCCGGCGCTGTTGTGGGACGCGCCGCCCGGCGTCGAGCTGCGCACACCCGCGCTCGATCCGGCATGGTCTGGAACCGTGAGGTCGGGTGACGCGTTGCTCGCCGAGCCGCCGAGCTCGCTGGTCCCGATGGGCACCCATGAGCGATCGGCGGGCGACGCCGTGGATGCGCCGGGACAGTTCTCGTGAACTCGGACAACGCACCGGTGGGCGACGACATGCTCGCCGACCGTGAAGATCTCGTCGTCGCCGGCCTGTACGACCCGAACTCCGCCGACGCGGCCGAGCGTCTGGCCCTGTTGACATATCTCATCGACGAGATCGGCGCGTCGATCCCCGAGCTCGTGCAAGCCGAAGAGGTCGGCAGTCTGCTGAGCTTCGCGGCGGTTCGCCGTCTACGTCCCGAAGGCGAACGGTGGACGCTCACCGAAGTCGCCGGACGCGTCGACATCGACGTCGGTTTCGCGGCCGCGATTTGGCGTGCCGCGGGATTCGTCGATGCCCGTCCGTTCGAACGTCGATTCGCGTCGAGCGATGTCGCGGTGTTCGAACTGGTCCGCGACCTGGCGTCGTTGGTGGGCCGCGACCAGAGCCTGCAGCTCGTACGGACCACCGGCGAAGCGGTCGCCCGTATCGCCGAAGCCGAGATCGCCTTGTTGCGATCGAATATTGAGGCGCCGTTAGCGGCGCAAGGCCAGTTCGTCGACGCGGCACGCGCCTACGCGGCGGCGGCCGGGCAGCTGTTTCCCCGGATCACCGAAGTGATCGACCTGCTTCACCGTCGCCAGATCGAGCTGATCGGCCGACGCTACAGCGACGTGGGTGCCCCGACGTCGTCGGCGAATGTTGTCGAGCTCGCGGTCGGATTCGCCGACATCGCCGGCTATACGGGATTGTCGCATCGGCTCGATCCGTCGGAACTCGCAGCAATGTTGGCACGCTTCGAGGCGACGACCGGCGACGTGATCGCGGCCGCGGGCGCCAATGTCGCCAAACGGATCGGTGACGCGGTCATGTTCGTCACCAACGCGCCCGGCGTCGCATGTGCGCTCGCCCTCGAGCTGATCGAAGCGTGCACGCGGGAACGGCTGCCGAAGCTGCGGGTCGGGCTCGCGGTCGGTCAGGTCATCGTCCGTCAGGGCGACTTCTACGGTCCGACCGTCAACCTTGCGGCGCGTCTGGTCGGGTCCGCGCAGCCGGGGACCGCATTCGCCGACGCGGCATTGCACGGCCGCCTTTCGCGGGTACGGGCCGGATACGGGTTCGCCGCCGCAGGCAAGTTCGAGTTTCCCGGCTTCGACGACCCGGTCGAGGTGTTCCAACTTCTGCGCTGACACCAACCGGCACCGACATCGACGATCCCGGTGGCTGGCATCACCGCGGTTCGTCTCGTGCGAGTTGGAGGGTGCAGATCTCCCATGGTCGAAGCGCAACGGTGCCTTCGAATGGCGCGACCGGACGGCCGTGCAGATCGATGATCCATCCGCGGGCCGGCGCGTCCTCGTGCTGCACGCGCGCGGTTCCCGGCTCGGAGTCGGTCCGGAAGATGCGCACGATTATGCCGCCCGGCGCACGCAACACCGCGGAGACCTCGGCGCCGTCGACACGCAACGCCGCGCCGGCAGGCGGGCGGACGGGGGTGGTCGTGCCGGCCGCGCGCGCCCGTTCGAACGGGACCAACAGCGCGTCGGCGCAGGCGTAACATTCGCCGGTACGCCAATCTCCGCGGTGAACCAGCACCGCGTACGTTGCTCGTTGCGGTCCTGGAAGCTGGGCGCCGGCGACGGGCACGGTCGGTCCCGCCGGATTCGGCCGCAGCGCCGGTTCCGAACGCGACAGGTACCCGACCGATCGCGACAAGGTGAGCGCGAGTTCGCGGCCGTCGTCGACGACCTCGTACTCCAACAGGCCGTCGTGGATGAGCGCGATCCCGACGGACCCGTCGGACGCGTCGACGAACCGTCGTGACGGAAAGGTCGGCAAGCCGTGTTCGTGCGGGCCGCCTTCGGCGGTGAGGGGACGGTGCACGACGGCGAACGCGCACTCGGCGTCGGATCCGTCGACCGGGGCCGGCAACGGAAAATGGGCGCGGAGCCGATGATCGCGGGCGCGGTTGTCGAACTCGTGCGCGACGCGCACGAACCGTTCGCCGGCACGCAGCTCGAGCGTCGTCGTGACGGTCACCGACACCGTCTCGTCGCTGCGCGCATGGCACGACCGAACGTCGCCGATCGCTTCGACCGGCCAGCGGTAGTCGGCGTCGACCTGGAGGCGGGCACGCACCGGACCAGGTTCGAGCGTGTTGAGTCGCACCGCGTCGGGTCTGTCTACGACGCGGTCGTCGGCCGGTGGGGAGAAGTTGTACGTGTCGCCGCCGTCACCCCCGTCGACGAGCCGGCCGAGACCCGCCACCGACAAGCCGTCGGTGGTTTGGATGCTGTAGGTCCCGGTGGTCGGGTCGACGTCGACCCGAAGGAATTCGTTCGTGAGTGTCGCGGCATGGGCCGCGACGGTCCCGGCCGGATGACCGGTGTCCGCTTCGACGTCGACCGACGTGAAACACGACCATCCGAAGCCGGCGATTTCGCCGGTGTCGAACAGGACACGACGCACCGGGGCGCCGAGCAGGCGCAGACGTGCGGTCAGGCCCTGCGTCCCGAACTCGAGGAGCTGCTCGCGCAGTTCGGACAGATCGCGGTGCGGGTCATCCGGTCTGGCTTCTTGCAGCACGATCTCGCGCAGCTCGGCCTGTTCGGTGATCTCGTAGGACGTGATCGTACGGCCGGCGAATTCGCTGCCTCGGATCAGATCGACGACCCAGCGCACCTTGGCACCGGTCACCATCGTCGTGTAGGCCTCGCCGCTGAACTCGCCGACAATTTGTGTCGGTCGTCGCGTTCCGAGCTGGTCGATCACCTGGACCGGTCCGTCTCCGGCCAACGTGACCTCGACGAGTCCGGTGCGGGCACGGGCGGTGGGGTTCACCACGACCGACGCGCCCGGCGGGGCGTCGACCTGTGCGGCCAACGCATGCACGGCGTCGCGGGTCAACCCGTCGCCGATCTGGCGGGCGTCGGCGTAACGGACGAGGACCTGGTCGACGACCTCGTCGATACTGCACGCGCACGACGAGTCGTGCGCGCTGTTGCACACGAGGTTGCGCCAGGCGACATCCGCGAGCGCGGCCGGGTAGCGATCGGCAGGCACGAACAGGGCGCTCAGCGGTTCGGCGCGTCGCTCCAACGACCGTTCCGCCGCCGCGCAGGCCCGGTGGACGTCGACGCGGTTCGAGCCCACACCCATGAGCAGATTGGCGCGTGCGCCCGATCGGAGTTCTCCGTTGACCGTCACGAGACCGTCGGTCGGTTGTTCGGGAAGGTATTCGGCGAGGGACGTGATCGCGAACCGGTAGTCGTCTTGTTGCGCGTTGGCGTCCCCGACCACCGCGCCGAGCCACGGCTGCGGCATCTGATGGTCTGTCCCGTTCATCAACAGCATCGAACCGAGCCGTGCTGGGCCGAGCTCATGTTCGTAGTCGGCCGCTCGCGCCACGAGACTTTTCGCGTCGGGGGGAAGGTCGCGGCCATTCGAGTAGGAGCCGTACAGGTATTCGGCACGTACCCGTGAGCCGTCGGGTGCTTCCCACCAGAACGCACTGTGTGCAACCACGGCGGGCACACCTCGCCACACGACCGCATGGTCCATGCCGGCCAGGCGGATGAGCTGAGGCATCTGCGCGACATGGCCGAACATGTCGGGCAGGTAGCCGACCTGCATTGCGCCGCCGAGCTCGGAGCCTCGCGCCAGTCCGTACTGCAGGTCGCGGATCAGCGTCTCGCCCGACACCATGAACTCGTCCATCAGCACCATCCACGGTCCGATGGAGATCCGCCCCGCGCCGGCCAGCCGTTGCAGCGCGGGACGTGCCTCGGGTCGGATCTCGAGGTAGTCGTCGATGACGACGGTCTGACCGTCGAGCAAGTACCGGGCGTACGAAGGATCAGATTCGAGCATCGGTAACAGCCCGTCGAGCAACTTGACGAGCCGCATCCGGAACGTCTGGAACGGCTCGTACCATTCGCGGTCCCAGTGGGTATGCGGCACAATCGCGACAGTGATGGGTTCGGCGGCGATCATCGCCAAAGCGTAGTTAGATCCCGTCGCCGGCGATCCACCGGTAGCCGATGCCCGGCTCGGTGAGGATCAGACGTGGCCGGGCGGCGTCGTCGCCGAGCTTCTTGCGGAGCTGACCGACGTACACCCGCAGATAGTTGCTCTCGGTTCCGTATCCAGGACCCCACACTTCGCGCAGCAAATATTCTTGGGTGAGGAGCTTGCCCGGATGCCGGGCGAGCTGTTCGAGCAACGTCAGTTCGGTGCGGGTCAGGTGAACCGGCTCGTCGCCTCGCATCACCAATCGTCGCGCGAGGTCGATCTCGAGGTCGTCGATCCGAAACACGGCCGGCTGCGCCACCGCATGCGGAACGCGCCGCAGCGCGGCGCGGATACGGGCGAGGAGCTCCTCGGTGTCGAACGGCTTGGTGACGTAGTCGTCGGCGCCGGCATCGAGCGACCGCACTTTCTCGGCCAGTTCGTCTCGGGCGGTCAGCACGATGACGGGGACGTCGCTGAAGGCGCGCAGGCGACGCAGCACGTCCAGTCCGTCGAGGTCGGGGAGGCCGAGATCGAGGATCACGACGTCGGGTCGGCCGTCGGCCGCGACGACCAGCGCAGATTCGCCGGTCGCAGCCTCGAGCACGTCGAAGTCGCGGCTGCGCAACGTCGTTCGCAGTGCTCGCCGCAGCGCGGGATCGTCTTCGACGAGGAGGATCGCGCTCACGCTGACACGATCGCACGGATGGGCTCAGCGCGGCGACATCGCAGGATCGCAGCCGCGAAGCCGATAACCTGACTGTTCGTGCCGATGTACGCGATGCTGTCGACGCTCGGACCTGACGGATGGGAGACGCTGCGTCAGCATCCCGAACGGATCCTCGCGGTCCGTAGCGAGGTCGAAGCCCTCGGCCTGACCGTGCACGCACAGTATGCGCTGATGGGTCAGTACGACTTCCTCAACCTCATCGAAGCACCGGACGAGCAGACCATGGCCAAGGCTGCGATCATGCTCGCGGCGCGCGGAACGATGCGGACCACGACCCTGCCCGCAATTCCGGTCGAGGATCTCATCGCCCGACTTTCGGAGTAGCGCGACCGGCCGGTCGGGTCACTGCACCCACCAGGTCCCGCGGCGACGTTCCTCGCGCAGGTCGTCTTCGTCGAACAGCACCGGCAGGATCGATCCGTCGGATCGGCGCCGCAGCTTGTAGCGCAACCCGGCGGACATTTCGACGCGTTCAGCGACCTCAAAGCCCCGCGACCATGCAGCTTCGAAGCGGGAGCGGACTTCGACGCGTGTGCCGGGGCGCACGCCAGCATCGTACGACCGTCAACACGCTTGGCAAGAGGCAACCGCTGATAGTTTCGCCACGAGTGCCTGCACCGTTCCCGACCCTGCGTACCGAACGGAAACTGTGGAGCGCCGGCGATCGGGTCGTCATCGGGATCGACGAAGTCGGCCGCGGGTCGTGGGCCGGTCCGGTCACCGTCGCCGCCGTCGTACCCGGCGACGAACACCTCTCGGGGGTACGCGACTCGAAGCTCCTGACCGCCGCCGAACGTGAGGTCGCGGCGCGACGGGTGCGCGGTTGGGCACGTGGTATCGGCGTCGGCCATGCGAGCCACACCGAATGCGACGAGCTCGGCATGACCGAAGCGCTCCGCCGAGCTGCCGGTCGTGCCCTGTGTGAACTGTCCGCGGCGGGATTCGAACCCGATCGCATCGTGCTCGACGGCAAGCACGACTATCTCGCAATGCCCGGCACGGTGCGCACGATCGTCAAGGCCGACCAGACGGTGCTGTCGGTCGCGGCGGCGTCGGTGGTGGCGAAGGTGACCCGCGACGCGATGATGGCGACCGAAGCTGAACATTTCCCCGCGTTCGGTTTCGAATCGAACCGGGGCTATCCGGCGCCGGTGCACAAATGCGCGCTGGCCGGCTACGGACCCACGTCGATTCACCGCCGTTCGTGGATCTTCATGGAATATTGCCTCTGGGGCGGCATCCCTCGCTACGAACGAGCACCCAGGCTGTTCCCATGCTGAGCAACCTCCCCGAGTTCGTCACGCTCGAAACACACGCGGCCGCGCTCGCCGATCAGGATCTGCGGGCGTTGTTCGCAGCCGACCCGACCCGGGCTGATCGGATGTACGTCGACGCGGCCGGCTGGCATCTCGACTACGCCAAACATCGGGTGACCGACGAGACGATGCGCCTGCTGGTCGGTCTCGCCGAGGCCCGCGGATGGCGGGCGCGGGTCGACGCCACCTTCGCCGGCGAGCACGTGAACGCCACCGAAGACCGGCCGGTGCTGCACATGGCGTTGCGCATGCCGAAGGACACGTCCGTCGTCGTCGACGGCGTCGACGTCGTCGGCCAGGTGCACACGGTGCTGGCGAGGATGGCGGTGTTCGCACGACAGGTTCGGGACGGCGTCTGGCTCGGTCATACCGGCCGACGGATCCGCAACGTTGTCAATATCGGCATCGGCGGCAGCGATCTCGGTCCGGCGATGGCCTACGACGCGTTAGCCGCGTACCGCGACCCGGCACTGCGATTCCGATTTGTCTCCAATGTCGACGGCGCCGACCTCGTCGATGCCCTCGACGGCTTCGAGGCCACCGAAACGCTGTTCGTCGTTTCGTCGAAGACGTTCACGACGCTCGAAACGATCACGAATGCGACCTCGGCTCGAGACTGGCTGTTGGAGCGCCTCGACGGCGACGAAACGGCGATCGCCCGCCACTTCGTCGCCGTGTCGACCAACAACGACAAGGTCGCGGCGTTCGGGATCGATACCGCCAACATGTTCGAGTTCTGGGACTGGGTCGGCGGCCGCTACTCGATGTGGTCGGCGATCGGACTTTCGTTGATGATCGCGATCGGGCCCGAACGCTTCTCCGAGCTGCTCGCCGGCGCCCACGAGATGGACGAACACTTCCGGACCGCGCCGCTGGCCGAGAACCTGCCGGTGACGATGGCGTTGCTCACATGCTGGTACCGGGACTTCCTCGGCGCGCAGACACATGCGGTCGTGCCCTATGCGCAGGCCCTCGTGAAGCTGCCCTCGTACCTCCAACAGCTCGAGATGGAAAGCAACGGCAAGTCGGTGCAGCTCGACGGAGCACCGGTCGAAGCGCCGACCGGTGCCATCGTGTGGGGCACCGTCGGCACGAACGGCCAGCACGCATACTTCCAGTTGCTGCATCAGGGCACGACACTCGTCCCGATCGACTTCATCGGCTTCGTGCACGCACAACCCGGCCACGACCTGGAACGTCATCAGGACTTGCTGGTCGCCAACCTGTTCGCCCAATCGGAAGCGCTCGCGTTCGGCAAGCCCGCGTCGGAGGTCGCGGCCGAAGGCGTCCCCGCCGACCAGGTCCCACACCGGACGTTTTCCGGCAACCGACCGTCGAGCGTCCTGTTCGCCGACCGGCTGACTCCGCACGGGTTGGGCGCCCTGATCGCCGCCTACGAACACAAGGTGCTGACCCTCGGTGTCGTCTGGGGGATCGACTCGTTCGACCAGTGGGGCGTCGAGTTGGGCAAGGTGCTCGCCGGGCGTATCGTCACCGAGCTGGAAGCCGAAACCGAGCCTGCGCTCGGCCACGACGGGTCCACCAACGCGCTGATCCGCCGCTACCGGTCCGGTCGCAGTTCCACCTGAACTGTCCCGCTCGCTCTACGCTGGCTCCATGGGTCAGCCGATCACGGTGACGATGCGAACCGGGACACGCCCCGAGATGCGGTTCTTCGAGGCCAACCGGTCGATCACCGGCATGGCGATCGAAACGTATCTCAGTGCCGACGCCGCGACCGGCGCCCGCCCGCCCGACGTCCTCGCCCGACGCCTCTTCGAGCTCGGCGCCGCCAAAGTCACGGTGTACTCCAACGTTGCGACGGTCGAGGCGCCGACATCCGCCTGGCCTGACCTTGCCGGCAAGGTCGCCTTCACGATCGAACACCTCTTCGAGTTCTACGGCGACGATGCAGGCTGGTCCTTCGCGGCTCGAGGCATGGACGTACCGGTTTCCAAGGTCGACTGACCCGCCGGTCGCGGGTGCGTGACGCCGGGCCTCGAGGTCCAAGGATGGATGACACATCCGAACGTCCCCACCTGGCCGGCACGATCCTTCGTGTGGTCGCGTTCGTCGCGCTCGTCGTCGTTGTCGTGCCCGCCGTCGTCGCCGACGGTGACGTGCTCGCAGTTCCGGCGGTCGCGCTCGTTGCGCTCGTCGAAATCGCGGTCTGGGCCGTCGGACTTGTCTACTGGCTGGTCACCGTCGGCGGGCCCGGCCGGTGGCTGACTCGCCGGACCGGCGTGACGTCCGATCGGGCCGTCGTCGCCGGTGCGGCCGCGCTCGGACTGGTCGCGGTGGTCGGGCTCGGATGGTTCCGGGTCGAGCTCGACCGTCGGCATTCGGCCCTGTCGGCGTTCGACCTGCGAGCCGCGGCGACCGCGGCCCGCCTCTCGAACGAGTACGGCCTGATGCACACACTGAACATGGCCGGCATCCGCGCGATGCTCGTGCTCGGCGTCACGCTCGTCGTCGCGGCGCTCGCCGGACGTGCGTTCCGCAGCGCCGGGCTGCTGGCCGCGACGATGGCGTTGGGTGGCGGCCTCGTCGAGGTCCTCAAAACGAAACCGTTGGGACCTCTGCCGACGCTCGGACAGGTGGCGAGAGGTTCCACCAGCTGGCCGAGCGGCCACGCCGCGTTGCAGTGCTCGGTCGCGTTCGGTGTGATCATGTGGTGGTGGGCGGCCGGTCTGCCGCGGCCGACGATCGTGGCCGCAGTTGTGCTCCCGCTCGCAGCACTGGTCGGCTACAGCCGCGCGTACCTTGGGCTGCACTTCCTGTCGGAGATCTTGTCGGGCTGGTGCGTCGGGGCGATCGCAGCCGCGGTCGTCGTCATCGTCGACCGGTGGCTCGCGGGGCGGATCACCGTCGCGGCGCCACCCAAGCGGTGGCCGTTGGTCGCGGCCGGCGTCGCCGCGGTGGTCCTGACCGCAGTCGCCATCCAGACGATTCATCGCCTCCACGAACGAGGCCCGGCACCTCCGACAGGAGTTGTGACACCGCCGTTCATCACGTTCGCGGGTTCGGCGACGTCGTTCCCGCCGACACAACTCGCGTCGGACGATCCGACGGCCTGGCTGCAGCGGCTTCCCCACTTCGCTGACACGTTGCTCGGACGGCGCAGCCTCCCGGTCGGGCTCGTCATCGTCGGCCGCGCCGATCAACTGGAAGTCGCGATCGAACAAGCCGGTTGGACACAAGCCAACGTGGTCACTCCCCGCCACCTGGCATCCGACTTCTGGGCCGGTCTGACAGGCCGGTCGACTCGCAACATCATGTTCGCGCCGACCTTCTACGACACACGCGCCGCCGACGCGGTCATCCAACGTCCGGCCGGCCGTGGCATCCAAACCCACGAAGCCGACCTGTGGCAGCTTCCGTTGGTGACCCCGGCCGGCTGTCCGGTGTGGGCGGTGACCGCTTCACTCGATCAGCGTGTCGACTGGACCTGGCGGACGCTGTTCCCCGAACGTCACATTGCCCCCACGATCGACGCCGAACGTGACGCGCTCGCCGGCGCGCTCGCGGCTACCGGCCGACTCGACAATCTTGGCCGAGCCAATTTTGCCGGCGCGATGCACGGCTCCACCCCGTCGGGGAGCTATGCCACCGACGGCAAGGTCGCGCTTCTCCGCCAACCCGACTGCTAGGACCAGCCGCCCCAGGCCGCGGACGGGGTTCGGTTCTTTGGCGCCTCGAGGCGGCTCGTCCCTCGGCGTCTTTCGGACCGGCGGTTGCCGAACCGAACATACGTTCGATACCGTTGCGAGATGAGCGAGGGTCACGAGGCGAGGGTTCCGGCTTCCCACTCGCTCCCGAATCGTGACGACGAGGCCCGGGCCCGTCTACGTGCGGTCGCGGTACGGGCACATCCGTTCGTCGCGGCGGCCGATCGGCGACTGCCGGTCGGCGGGCTGCTCGGCGAACTGCTCCCGGCAGGGGGAGTGCAGCGGGGGAGCACCATCGCCGTCGACGGATGGCCAGGCTCGGGGTCGACGACTGTCGCGCTCACGCTTTGCGCGGCGGCCACCTCCGCGGGCGAATGGGCCGCGGTCGTCGACCCCGACGGCACCCTCGGCGCACGCGCCGCAGCCGAGGTAGGTGTGGAACTCGAACGGCTCGCGGTCGTGCGACACGTCCCTCCCGACCGGTGGGGTGCCGTCGTCGCGGCACTGCTCGACGGGATCACCCTGGTGGTTGCCGCCGTCCCGCCGCACCTTCGGTTCGGCGACGCTCGCCGTTTGGTCGCACGCGCCCGCGAACGGGATGCGGTGCTGGTCGCGTTCGGGACATGGCCGGTGGAGGCAGCTGTCCGGGTGCACACGAACCCAAGTCGGTGGCGCGGGCTCGGTGCGGGCATGGGCCTGCTGGAGGCACGCGACCTCAACGTCCGGGTCGAGGCGAAGGGCCGCAGGTTCGCGCGGGCGGGATGACGCGTACCTGCTGCGTCTGGTGTCCCGACTGGCCGGTGGTCGCGGCGCGCCGCCACGATCCGTCGTTGCGGGGCGTGGCGGTCTTCGTGCGGGAACGGGTCGGCGCACGCGAGCTCGTACGGGCAGCGTCGGCCGAGGCTCGGGCCGTCGGGGTGACGCGCGGCATGCGGCGACGCGAGGCCGAAGCCCAATGCCCCGAGGCGGTGTGCGTCGACGCCGACGACGCGCTCGAGGTGCGCGCGTTCGAGGTCGTCGCACGCGCGTTGGAGACCATCACGCCCCGCGTGGTGCTCGATCGTCCGGGGCTGTGCGCGTTCATGACCCGCGGTCCGTCGCGCTACTTCGGCGGTGACGACGCGCTCGCGGTCCGCGTGCGTGAACGTATCGTCGCCGCGCTCGACGACGGCGAACCCGATGTACGGATCGGTATCGCCGACAGTGGGTTCGCGGCAAGGCTCGCGGCACGTCAAGCCGCACCTGAAGCGCCGTTCGTCGTCGAGGCGGGCGGGTCGGCAGCATTCTGCGCGCCGTGGCCGGTCGCCGCGTTCGGCGATCCCGAGTTGGTGAGCCTGCTCGTGCGGCTCGGGCTGCACACGTTGGGTGACGTCGCCGCGCTCCCGGCCGATGCGGTACTGGCGCGCTTGGGTGCCGACGGCCGCCGTTTTCACGACCTCGCACGCGGCCACGATCCCGGGCCTGCGGTGCTCGTCACCCCACCGCCGGATCTTGTGGAGCAGATGGAGCTCGACCCGCCCGCGGCGCGTGTCGACCAGGTCGCGTTCGCCGCGAAAGGTCTCGCGGGACGGTTGCTGTTCCGGCTTGCCGAACGTGGGCTTGCGTGCACGCGGGTCGTGATCGAGGCCGAAACCGAACACGGTGAGCGGCTCGCGCGCTGTTGGCGGCACGACCGCGTGCTCACGCCTGCCGCACTTGCCGAGCGCGTGCGCTGGCAACTCGACGGCTGGTTGGCACAAGCAGCGAACCTCAGCGAACACGACCATGACCATGAAGACATCGACTCCACGACCGGCGGTCTCACCCGGTTACGGCTCGTTCCCGACGAGGTCGTCCCCGCCGACGGCTGCCAGCTGGGATTTTGGGGTGGCGACCAGGCAGCTGCCGACCGCGCCGACCGTGCCCTCGCACGGGTGCAGGGTCTGATCGGCTCCGAGGCGGTCGCGACCGCGGTCGTGCAAGGCGGACGCACCCCCGCTGAGCAGGTGCGATGGGTGCCGTGGGGTGACGTACGCGAGCCGCAACGTCCGCTGGTGGTCGGTCCCTTTTCCGCGGCGTGGCCCGGTGCGCTGCCATCGCCGTTCCCGGCTCGCGTCTTCGACCCGCCCGTGTCCGCCCAACTGTGCGACGAGCACGGGCTCGCGGTTGTGGTGTCGGGGCGGGGTGAGCAGTCGGGCCCCCCGGCGCGGGTCGAGTGCACGAAGTTGCCGGGTGGTGGCGGCGTGGTGCGGGGCTGGGCCGGCTCCTGGGCGTGCGACGTGCGGTGGTGGGACCCGCTCGCTCGTCGGCGGTGCGCTCGTTGGCAGGTGGTCGTCGACTGCGGTGCCGACATCGGCGACGTCGCGTGCGTGGTCATGGTGGAAGCCGGCCGGGCCGGCGTCGAAGCGATCTACGACTGACGTATATATATGGCGACCGCATACGCCGAGCTGCACTGCCATTCGAACTTCTCGTTCCTCGACGGCGCCAGCCATCCTGAAGAGCTGGCCGAGGAAGCGGTACGGCTCGGGCTCTGCGCGCTCGGGCTCACCGATCACGACGGTTTCTATGGTGTGGTCCGCTTCGCGGAAGCCGCACGGACGGTCGGCCTCCCGACCGTCTTCGGTGCCGAACTGACCCTCGGCGCCGTTGGGCTGCCGAACGGAAATCCCGACCCGCCCGGGGAACATCTGATCGTGCTCGCGCAAGGTCCCGCCGGGTACGCGCGGCTCGCGAAAGCGATCAGCGAGGCGCAGCTGACCGGCGAGAAAGGTGCGCCGCGGACCAAGCTCGCCCATCTGGCCGACGCGGCGCGCGCTCCCGTGCACGTCGGCGGCAATGTCGCAGCACGTGAAAACGACCACTGGTTCGTGCTCACGGGTTGTCGCAAAGGGGCGGTACCCGCCGCGTTGCAACGCGACGGCCCGGCCGCAGCGCAGAAGGCATTGGCGGAGTTGGTCGACGCGTTCGGTCGCGATCGGGTGCTCGTCGAGTTGTGGGACCACGGCGATCCGCTCGACCGCTATCGCAACGACGCGCTCGTACAGCTCGCACTGCGGGCCGGAACCGAAGTGGTTGCGACCAACAACGTGCATTACGCCACGCCGGCGCGCCGTCCGCTGGCCGCGGCGCTCGCCGCCGTACGTTCCCGCCGCTCGCTCGACGAGGTCGACGGCTGGTTACCTGCAGGATCGTTCGCGCACTTGCGCAGCCCCGCCGAGCAACAGCGACGGTTCGCGCGCTGGCCCGGCGCGGTGGAACGCACGGTCGAGATCGCGAACACGTGCGCGTTCGACTTGAAACTTGCGGCGCCGCGCCTGCCCGACTATCCGGTACCCGACGGACATTCCGAAATGTCGTGGTTGCGCGAGCTCGTACGTCGCGGCGCGGCCGTGTTCTATCCGCGCTCGCACCGCCATTACGAACGCGCGATGCGTCAGATCGACTACGAGCTCACCGTCGTCGAGCAGTTGGGCTTTCCCGGCTACTTCTTGTTACTGCACGACATCGTCGAGTTCTGTCGCCGCTGCGACATCTACTGTCAGGGGCGAGGAAGCGCGGCGAACAGTGCAGTGTGTTACGCGCTGGGGGTCACCAAGGCCGACGCGGTTGAGCTGGGCCTGCTGTTCGAACGGTTTCTTTCGCCCGAGCGTGACGGTCCGCCCGACATCGATCTTGACATCGAGCACCAGCGTCGCGAGGAAGTGATCCAGTACGTGTACGAACGTTACGGCCGTGACCGTGCCGCGCAGGTCGCGAACGTGATCACCTACCGGCCCCGTTCCGCGTTGCGGGAGATGGCCAAAGCTGCCGGGGTCGCACCCGGCCAGGCCGACGCGCTCGGTAAATGGGTCGACCGCTGGGCGGGCGGCCCCGAAGCGTTCGGCGAGCTCGTCGGGAACGAACCGGTGTCGAAATCGGCGCGCACGCCGCTCGAATCTTCGCTGGTTCGCACCGGAGCGCGATACCAGCGGCGGTTCGAAAGAACAGCCCAGGACCGCACGCGAGACGGTGTGCCGCTTGACGGGCCGCCGGATCAGACGCGCGCTCCTGCCATTCCGCCACTCGCGTTGGCGTTGGCGGCCGAAGTGCTCGACTTCCCACGCCACCTTGGCATCCACTCGGGTGGCATGGTGATGGCCGACCGTCCGCTGCTCGAGTTCTGCCCGATCGAATGGGCGCGCATGGAAGGCCGTTCGGTACTCCAGTGGGACAAGGACGATTGCGCAGCGGCCGGCCTCGTCAAGTTCGATCTGCTCGGTCTCGGCATGCTCACGATGTTGCACATCGCGGTCGATCTCGTACGCGAGTACGAAGGTGTCGACGTGGATCTCGCCACCATTCCGCAAGAAAAAGAGGTCTACGACCTGTTGTGCGCGGCCGACACGGTCGGTGTGTTCCAGGTAGAAAGCCGGGCGCAGATGGCGACGCTGCCGCGGCTGCGTCCGCGCGACTTCTACGACCTGGTCGTCGAAGTCGCGTTGATCCGGCCCGGCCCGATCCAGGGCGGCTCGGTCCATCCGTATCTCCGACGCCGCAACGGCGAAGAGGAGATCACCTATATCCATCCGCTCACCGAATCGTGCTTGAGCAAGACGCTCGGCGTTCCGCTGTTCCAAGAGCAACTCATGCAGCTCGCGGTCGATTGCGCCGGGTTCAGCGCGGCCGAAGCCGACCAGCTCCGTCAGGCAATGGGATCGAAACGCTCACAGGCACGTATGGTCCGCATGCGTGAACGGTTGATGGCCGGAATGGCCGAACGGGGCATCACGGGCACCACCGCCGAAGAGATCTACACGAAGTTGGAAGCGTTCTCGAATTTCGGTTTTCCGGAAAGTCATTCGGTGAGCTTCGCGTACCTCGTGTACTCGAGCTCGTGGATCAAGTACCACTACTGCGCGGAGTTTGCCGCCGCGTTGTTGAACGCGCAGCCGATGGGTTTCTACTCGCCGCATACGATCGTGCGCGACGCACGCCGCCACGGCGTGCAGGTACTCGGTCCGGACCTCAACGCGTCGCGCCGCGACGCGACGCTCGAGCCGCGCACCGCCGACGTCGAAGCGGTCGGCCGTCCGGTGCGCGGGTTTCACGCCGAGCCGTCGAACCTTGCCGTACGGCTCGGGCTGCGATCGGTGCGCGGGTTGCACGACGCGCTGCTCGACCATGTCGACGACGAACGGGCCGAACGTCCTTTCGCCGACCTCGAAGACTTCGTGCGCCGAACCGGCGCGACCGTCGACCAGGTGGAGGTGCTCGCGACCGCCGGTGCGTTCGAGCACTGCTTCGGCCAGTCGCGCCGCGCCGCGTTGTGGGCCGCGGGCGCGCTCGCCAGCGCGCGACCCAACGTGCGGCGCGACGGCACGGTCAGCGAAACCTTGCCCGGCGTCGTCACCGGCACCGACGCGCCGCCGCTGCCGGGCATGACCGAGATGGAAACGGTCGGTGCCGAACTGTGGTCGATGGGACTCAGCGTCGGCAAGCACCCCACCGAGTTCGTGCGCGCCGAGTTGTGTGCCCAGGGTGTGGTGACCGCGGCCGACCTGCGCGACCTCGCTGATCGCAGCGTGGTCGAGGTCGCAGGTGTGGTGACGCACCGTCAGCAACCGTCGACCGCCAAAGGCACCGTGTTCTTGAACCTCGAGGACGAAACCGGCCTCGTGAACGTCATCTGCGCGAAGGGCGTCTGGAAACGGTTCCGCACTGTTGCCCGCGGCGCACCGGCGTTGCGTGTGCGAGGTGTGCTCGAACGACACCAGGGTGTCATCAACGTGGTCGCGGGGCGGATCACCCGCCTGCCGATCAGCCTGGCGGGCGGCCTGCGCTCCCGCGACTTCCACTAGCGCCCACTCGCAGAGGTGCCGTGCCCACACCTTAGTAATTAGAGTTCAGGGAGCATCACGACAAGGAGGCGCAGTCATGGCGGCCGACACGACAACGAGCCCGGCCCGTGGCTCGTACATCTCGGCCGACTCGCACGTCACCGAACCTGCCGGGACCTACCTCGACCGCATCGACCCGAAGTATCGCGATCGAGCACCTCGCATGCACTACGACGACACGATGGGCGACGTGATGCTCATCGACGGCGGTAAGACCCTCGTCCCGTTCTGGCTCGTCGCCGCGGCCGGCCGGCCCACCGAAGAGGTCCGCCTCGACACCGGAAAACGGTTCGAAGATCTCTGGCACGGCGGCTGGGATCCGGTTGCCCGCCTCGCCGACCAGGATCTCGACGGCGTCGCGGCCGAAGTGATCTACCCGTCGGTCGGCATGTTGTTATGCAACTACCCCGACGTCGACTATCAACACGCCTGCTTCGACGCCTACAACCGTTGGATCGCCGAGTTCTGCGCCACCTCGCCGGAACGACTCGTCGGTCTCGGCCAGACCGCGCTCCGCACGCCGAGCGAAGGGATCGCCGACCTCGAGTCGATCAAAGCGCTCGGCTTGCGCGGCGTGATGCTGCCCGGCATGCCGCCGCAGGCCGACTACGACGACCCGATCTACGACGAGTTCTGGGACGCGGTCGTCGATCTCGAACTTCCGCCTTCGTTTCACATCCTCACGACCAAGACCGAAGAGCCGTTCGCCAAGGTGCGGGGCCCGCGCCTCAACACCTTCATGACGATCCTGCGCGCCAACCAGGACATCATCGGTCTGATGATCTTCGGTGCCGTGTTCGAACGTCATCCCCGACTGCGGATCGTGTGCGTCGAAGCCGACGCCGGATGGGCGCCCCATTGGATGTACCGGGCCGACCACGCCTACGACCGTCATCGCAACTGGCTGACCGCCGGCGAGTTGTCCCGTCCGCCCAGCGAACAGTTCCGCGAGCACATCTACCTGACGTTCCAAGACGACTGGGTCGCGTTCCGGACCGCGGAGCTCATGAACGCCGAGCGGCTGATGTGGGCCAACGACTTCCCGCACAGCGACGCGACCTGGCCGCACAGCCAAGCGATGCTGGCCGAGCACGCATGCCACCTCGACGAGCGCACACGGACCCGCATCCTGCACGACAACGTCGCCGACCTATACCACATCTGCATCTGAACCGGCCACGAACTCCGGTTGCGGCCGGAAACGGAAATGCGGCACACTGCCCCCTAAATCGACCCACCCGCACCGAGGGTTCCCCATCCGGACCAGTGGCGCTACGGTGCTTGGGACCAACTAGGGGGGCACATGTCTCGCGCGGCACGAATTGTCGGAATCGCATCATCGCTCGTGATGGCCGTGACACTCACCGGAATCGCTCCGGCCGGCGCGGCAAGTGCGACGATCACCTCGCTCGCGGCCATCACCGAACATGCCGGCTGTTCCCGGATGTCGAACGCGACCGTAAAATGTGCCGGCCTCAACGAGTCCGGCGAGCTCGGCGACGGCAACACGACCTCGAGTGTGAACCCGGTCAACGTCGTGAACACCGCAGGTTCCGGTCCGCTCACCGGAGTCGCGCAGGTTTCGACCGGCAACTTCTTCGCATGTGCCCGCCTCGAAAGCGGCGAGGTCGACTGCTGGGGCGACAACTCGTACGGCCAGCTCGGCGACGGCCGCATTTCCGCCACCCCGACCGTCATCCCGGTCACGGTGCTGAACAGCACCGGGACCGGTCCGCTCACCAGTGTCGCCCAGATCGCGACCGGCAAGTACGCCACCTGTGCCCGGCTCAACAGCGGCGGCGTCGACTGCTGGGGTCACAACGGCTACTACGAGCTCGGCAACGGCACCAACATCCAACACCTGTTGCCGACGCCGGTGCTCAACGGCGCCGGGCACGGCCCGATCACCGGTCAGATCAACATCTCCGTGTCGCAGTACGACGCATGTTCTGTGCAATCCGACGGTTCTGTCCGCTGTTGGGGCTTGAACCAGTACGGGGTGCTCGGCATCGCCAGCAAGACCTCGTTCGAGCCGCTGCCGACGAGGGTGAAGGCCGTGAGCGGCACCGGATTCCTCGCCAACGTCACGAACGTGGTCACCGCTCCGGCGCACACCTGTGCGCTGCTGAAGAACGGCACGGTCGACTGTTGGGGCCTGAACGCCTTCGGTGAGCTCGGTGACGGCACCACCACCACACGGCTGCGGCCCGTAGTCGTCAAAGGTGTGTCCAGCGCGACGTTGGTCCACGTCACGCAGGTCACGGTCGGAGGCGGCAGCGGTGGAGATCACACGTGCGCCAAGCTGGCTGCCCTGACCGCGCTCTGCTGGGGTGAAAACACGTTCGGTCAACTCGGAAACGGCAGCACAGCCAACAGTTTGCGCCCGTCGATCGTCAGGGCCAACGTCCACAACACGCCGCTGACCGAGGTCACGAGCATCGTCGCCGGGCCGATCGCGACGTGCGCGACCATCGCGGGCGGGTCCGCACGGTGCTGGGGATTCAACCAGGGCGGCCAGTTCGGCGAC
>Ga0182024_10005453_pt1 | contig 28558 bp, 30 predicted proteins | sample P32metaG_FD_120480 | JGI IMG/M metagenome (GOLD analysis project Ga0182024, IMG submission 120480) | Permafrost microbial communities from Stordalen Mire, Sweden - P3-2 metaG (Illumina Assembly) | ecosystem: Environmental > Terrestrial > Soil > Wetlands > Permafrost | place: Sweden: Stordalen...
TCTGTTCCTGGAATTTGCCGGATTCCGGCAGAAGAACCTGGGGATGACCGCCTTCAACATGTGGGAACAGAGCCGCCGCATCGGAACGGAGATTTCTGGTTTCCTCGGCCTGCCGGTATTGAATCTTTTCATCTTGACCATCGATTATCGCGACGGGCTGGTGAACTTCGATCGCACGGGACCGTAAATGTTTCGGGTGCTGATACTCTGCTTCTTAATGGTGCAACTGGCGGACGCTCAGACGGCGCGGCCTCGCGCGCGGGATCTCGGAATCAAGGTAGGAGTGCTCGCGCCCGGTCCGCTGAACGCGATTACCGACGTCGCCGGAGTCGCGGTCGGCCACACTACGCTGGCCCAGGGCGCTGACGTTCGTACCGGCGTGACGGCGATTCTTCCGCACTCGGGCAATCTGTTTCGCGAAAAAGTCGCGGGAGCCGTCTTCGTCGGAAACGCTTTCGGAAAGCTCGCAGGTTCAACGCAGGTGAACGAGCTAGGCGAGATCGAGACGCCCATCCTGCTCACATCCACACTGAATGTATGGCGCGTAGCGGACGCCCTGGTCGACTACATGCTGGCTTTGCCTGGCAATGAGAATGTGCAGTCCATCAATCCGCTGGTGGGCGAGACCAACGACGGATATTTGAACGACATTCGCGGGCGGCACGCCGGTCGCGACGAAGTTTTCGCGGCGATCCGAAATGCGAAGTCCGGCCCGGTCGAGGAAGGCGCGGTGGGGGCGGGTACGGGAACGGTTGCATTTGGATTCAAGGGCGGCATCGGAACGGCTTCGCGAAGATTGCCGGGGAATCTCGGAGGATACACGCTGGGCGTGCTGGTGCAGACTAATTTCGGAGGCATTCTAACAATCGCCGGCGCGCCGGTGGGTCAGGAGTTGGGCCGCTACTACTTGCACGACGAGCTTGACACCGCCAAAGGCTCGGTGATCGTCGTGGTCGCGACCGACGCCCCCGTGGATGCCCGCAACCTGAAGCGCCTGGCGGCTCGAACCATGCTGGGGCTGGGGCGCACGGGCGCCGCGGGGAACAACGGCAGCGGCGATTACGCCATCGCTTTCTCAACCGCGCATGCAACCAGCTTCGTTACCAACGACGCTATGTCGCCCCTGTTTCTCGCAGCCATCGAAGCCACCGAGGAAGCCGTCTACAATTCCCTTCTCCGCGCGACCACGACCACCGGAAACGGTCACACGGTCGAAGCTCTCCCCATCGTCAAGACACTCGAGATTCTCAGGCGCCATGGCGCGGTGAAATAGGTGCGCTTCGAACTCCAGGCCGAGTGCCCCGACACTGGCGCGCGGGCCGGGCTGCTCTATACCGATCACGGCGTGATTGAGACCCCCGTTTTCATGCCGGTGGGTACGCAAGCCACCGTCAAAGGCGTTTCACAGCGCGATCTTCAAAACGAACTGGGCGCGCAAATCATCCTCGCCAACACTTACCACTTGTTCCTGCGCCCTGGCCACGAGCTGATTCGCAAGCTGGGCGGATTGCACAAGTTCATGGCTTGGCCGCGCGCGATCCTGACCGATTCCGGAGGGTTTCAGGTCTTCAGCCTCAGCGACCTTCGCAAGATCACCGACCAAGGTGTATTGTTCCGGTCGCATCTGGACGGCGACGCGCACCTTTTTACTCCTGAATCGGTGGTCGACGTTCAGCTCGCCTTGGGCAGCGACATCATGATGACGCTGGACGAATGCCTGGCCTACCCAGCCAGCCACGAGGCTGCCAATCAGGCTATGCTGCGCACGGTTCGGTGGGCAGGCGCCGCTTCGCAACATTATCGCCGCGCGATTGAAGCCGCTGGCGCCGGTTCCGCGCTGTTCCCCATTGTTCAAGGATCCATGTTCGCCGACCTGCGTCGGGCCTGCGTCTCTGAACTGCTACCCCTGGACGCCCCCGGCTACGCCATCGGCGGCCTGTCGGTGGGCGAACCCCGCTCGTTGAGTCTGGAGATGACCGAGGTCACCGCTCCGCTATTGCCCAAAGACCGCCCCCGCTACGTCATGGGCGTGGGCATGCCCGAGGAGTTACCCGAATATGTCGCTCGCGGCGTGGACATGATGGATTGCGTGCTGCCCTCCAGAAACGCCCGTAACGGCTGCCTTTTTACCTCATCCGGACGCGTAATCATCAAGCAAAGCCGCTATAAAGACGACCCCTCGCCGGTCGATCCAAACTGTACCTGCTATACCTGTCTAACGTACTCGAGGGCCTATCTCCGGCACCTCTTTCAAGCCGGCGAAATCCTCTTCGCAACCCTGGCCACGTTACATAATTTGCGGCACTACCTTGACAGAATGAGACAAATCAGGCAGTCTATACTGCTTGGGAGATTTCGCGCATATCTAGACGGAGTGCGTAGCGCGGCGGTAGAATAATAGAGGTTTGCCCTCCGTCGTAACCCCTTTGAACAGTTGATTGGTCCGGCGGTACTTTTGGAATCGGTGAGAATGACGCTATTCGCGCTATTGCTGCAGCAAGGCCCGGCTTCGAACCCCATCGTGGGCTTCCTTCCGCTATTGGTGATTGTCGCCATCTTTTACCTGCTGGTTTTTATGCCCATGCAGCGCCAGAAAAAGCAGCAGGCGCAGATGCTGAAGGACCTTCAAAACGGCAATGTAGTACTGACTACCGGAGGGATCGTGGGGACCATTGTTTCTATCAACAATGATGATACTCTGATACTACGGGTAAAGCCTGATAACGTGAAACTGCAGGTGGCCCGCAGTTCGATCAGCGGTTTAGTAAAGGAAGAAGTGAAAACCGGATAGCCACTCGTTCCTGGTTCCAATTCGGCAACCAGAAACCAGCAACCAGGAACTAGAAACCAGAGTTTAAAATGACCCGCAACATTAAGATCAAGGCCGGAATCATCGTGGTGGTGATCCTGGTTTGCATTTACGGCATCATCGGACTGCCCAAGTCCAAAGACGAGCTGATCGCCAACTGGAAGAAGAACATCCACCTGGGATTGGATTTGAGCGGCGGCACGCAACTGGTGATGGAGGTCCAACTTCAGGACGCCTTCAAAGCTTTCGCCGATAACACCATCGACCGCATGAAGGACGAGTTCAAGAAGGACAATATCGACTTCACCGACATCAGCCGCAACGATCCCCAGACGCTGCAGGATGCCGACAAGATCCAGATCGATATTAAAGGCGTTCCGGTCGCCAAGAGCAGCGCTTTCCGCAGCACCGTCAACGATCAGTACCAGGAATGGATCCCGACCGCGCTAAACTCCACCGACTACCGCCTGACCATGAAGCCCACCGAGGCTTTGAAGCTCAAGCAGGACACCATGACCCAGACCATGGCGACCATTGAGCGCAAGATCAACGGTCTGGGCCTGGCCGAATCCTCGGTGCAGCCCACCGGCCGCAGCGATGCCGAGGCCGACCTGCTGGTGCAATTGCCCGGCGTCGACGACCCGGCTCACGTGAAGCAGCTTTTGCAAACTCAAGCACAACTCGAGTGGGCTGAAGTTAAGGACGGCCCCTTCGGGTCGCGTGAAGAGGCGCTAGCCAAACACGGCGGCATTCTCCCGCTAAACACCAAATTAGTTCCAACAGTACTACGCGGCGGCCAGCAAACCTGGTACCTGGTTTCCCGGACTCCGATTGTTCGCGGTACGGATATTCGCGACGCGCATGCCTCCCAGGGCGAACTGAACCGTTGGGAGACCAATTTCGTTCTCACCCAGGACGCCGCCAAGAAATTCGAGCGGTATACGGAAGCCAACATTGGAAACCGAGCGGCCATCGTGGTAGACGGCCAGGTGATCAGCGCTCCGACCATCCAGAGCCGTATCAGCGACACCGGCCGTATCACCGGCGCGGCCAGCCAGGAAGAAGCGGCCGACTTGGCTCTGAACCTCCGGGCGGGCTCGCTGCCGGCCAGCGTTCATTATTCCGAGGAGCGGACGGTGGGGCCATCGCTGGGCGCCGATTCCATCCGCGAAGGCCTTCGGGCAGGCTTGGCCGGCCTGGTGGCAGTCGTGCTGTTCATGCTGTTCTATTACCGGCGCTCCGGTATTAACGCGACCCTGGCGCTGGTCCTCAACGCCATTATTCTGATTGCCGCCTTAAGTTATTTCGACGCCACTCTCACGCTCCCCGGCATTGCGGGCGTGATTCTGACCATCGGTATGGCAGTGGACAGCAACGTCCTGATTTTTGAGCGCATCCGAGAAGAGCTGCGCTCGGGCAAGGCCGTGGTGACCGCCGTGGACGCCGGTTTCAACAAAGCGTTCTTGACCATTATCGACACGCACGTAACAACCGTGGTATCTTGTGCGTTTCTGTTTATCTTCGGTACCGGACCGGTGAAGGGCTTTGCGGTGACTTTGGTGATCGGTCTCATCGCGAACATCTTTACGGCCATCTTTGTATCGAAGACCATTTTTGACTTCGAGCTCGCTGGAAAGAGACAGGTGGCGGCTTTAAGTATCTAGATTTTGCGAGGATTCAAATGCGGGAACTCCTTCCCGCCAGCCGGTGTCTAAAATGATTAGATGACGGCACTGCGACTGGTTGCATGGAATTATTTAGAAACACAAACTACGATTTCCTGGGTAAGAAGTGGCCGTTCATCATTCTTTCCCTCATTCTCACGGCGGCCGGTCTGGTGAGTCTGGCGCTCAGGGGTGGCCCACGCTATGGCATCGATTTCAAGGGAGGCGCGCTGGTTACGGTAGCCTTCGCCGAGCGCCCGCCGGTGGACAAAGTGCGCGCCGCGCTGGCGGGAAAACTGCCGGTGGACGTGCAGGAAGTGTACGGCAGCAGCGGCGCTCCGCAGGACATCATCGGAACCGATGTGCGCGATGACGTGGCTCTGCAAGCTGCCCGGCAAACCATCGTGGATAGCCTCACTGCCACCTTCGGAAAGGCCGCTGGAAAATACAATATCAATGCCGGCGGCGCCGACGCGCTGGCCGACAAGCTGCGCGACCCTCTGCAAGCCGCCAGTATCCCCATGTCCGACCCGCAGCTCCACGACCTGGCCCGCAACATTATCGACTATCGGACCAATCATTCGGGGCTGATCCGCAACCTGGATGACCTTCGCTCCGCCCCCAGCGTCACGCCTCAGATCCTGAATGTCCTCAAGCAGGTGACCTACCCCGAGCCGTTCGCGGTGATCAAAACCGAAGTGGTGGGTCCCAAGATCGGCGCCGAGTTGCAGCGCAAAGCCATTCTGGCGGTACTATACGCCCTGGGCGGAATGCTGGTTTACATCGCTTTCAGGTTCGAGTGGATTTATGGCGCCGCGGCGGTGATCGCGGTGTTTCACGACACGATCATCACGATCGGCCTGTTCTCGCTATTTAACAAAGAGATCTCTCTGACCGTGGTGGCCGCGCTGCTGACCCTGGTGGGCTATTCGATGAACGACACCATCGTCACCTTCGATCGAATCCGCGAGAATCTGAAGATCCACCGGCGCGAAGGGCTGGAGCCTCTGATCAATCTGAGTGTTAACCAGACGCTGAGTAGAACCGTCCTAACCTCAGGCTTGACGCTGCTGACTGCCCTGGCGCTGTTCCTGTTTGGCGGGCAGGTATTGAGCGGATTCTCCTTCGCATTAGTTTGTGGCATTATCGTTGGTACTTATTCGTCTGTTTTTGTAGCTAGCCCTATTCTGATCTTCTGGCATAATTTTCTGGAGGGGCGTAAGCGGCCGCTGGCTGGTCCGCCGAGCGCTTCCAGGGAGCCGTTGGCTGGCGGGCCCAAACCTCCCGCTATTCCGAAAGCTCCCAAGGAGCCCAAGACTCCGAAGGAAAATGTTCGTCGCGGTACCGCCAAGGTGAAATAGAGGGGCGCTTGAGTGTATGATGATTGACTGCGCTCCTGGGCGCAGGAATTTTGGGGATGAGGTGACTAATGTTTGAGCAGACTTTCGTAGACGGGACCATTAAGACCCACAAGACCTGGACGGTGGTGCTTTCCTTCGCCGGACAGATAGGCGTGATTATCGTCTTCATTCTGATTCCGTTGATTTACACCGACACGTTGCCTCGCGCCCAGCTCACCAGCTTCCTGGTGGCTCCGCCGCCCCCCCCGCCTCCGCCGCCCCCCCCGCCTCCGGCGGCTCCTAAGGTCGTCAAGATTATTCCGCGCCAGTTCGACGCCGGCAGGCTGATGGCCCCCAAGTCCATCCCGAAAGAGATCGCCAACATTAAGGAAGAGGAATTGCCCCCGCCCACCAGCGGTGTAGTCGGTGGCGTGCCGGGCGGAGTTCCTGGTGGAGGGCCCGGTGGCGTCATCGGTGGAATTCTGGGAGCCGGTATCTCGGCCGCGCCGCCGCCGCCGCCCGTCAAGGAAGCACCCAAGCCAACCACGCCGCAGCGTATCCGAGTGGGCGGCAACGTCCAGCAAGCTAACTTGATCCGCAAGGTCCAGCCGGTTTATCCTCCGCTCGCCAAGCAGGCGCGCATTCAGGGCACCGTGCGGTTCACCGCGATCATTGGCAAGGACGGCACTATTCAGAATTTGCAGTTGGTGACCGGACATCCGCTGCTGGTCGAAGCGGCCCGCCAAGCCGTCTCTCAGTGGCAGTACAAGCCGACTCTTCTCAACGGAGAGCCGGTCGAGGTGGTTACCCAGATTGACGTGAATTTTACATTGAGCCAATAGAAGTCTAAATTCAACTCGCAGGAGAACAAAGAGAATGTTTTTACAATTGCAAGTCTGGGCTTTCATGCTTTTGCAGGATCAGCCCGTCATCAGCTTCGACCCGCGAAGCATGTGGGAGAACATGAGCTGGCCCGCCCGGCTCGTGGTCATCATCCTATTCCTCATGTCCGCGTGGTCTATCGGCGTTATGATCGACCGCTTGATCGCCTATAACGGCGCTCGCAAGCAGTCACGCCAGTTTGCTCCCGCAGTAGCAGGCGCGTTACGGGAAGGCAAGCTGGATGAAGCCATCAAGATCGCCGACCGTTACAACAAGAGCCACCTGGCCAAGGTTGTGGTCGCCGGCCTGCAGGAATTTCGGGCGCATCAGTTGAGCACCGAAATCCCGGGCGAAGAGATCGAAGCCTCCAAGCGCGCCCTGGAGCGCGCCGAAGCCATCGTCCATGCCGAGCTAAAGCGCGGCGTCAGCAGCCTGGCTACCATCGGTTCCACGTCGCCGTTCGTCGGACTGTTCGGCACCGTGGTCGGCATCATCAACGCGTTCAAAGGTATTTCGACGCAGAAGTCGACCGGTTTGGGCGCCGTCGCGGGTGGTATTTCGGAAGCGCTGGTCACCACCGCGGTCGGTCTGTTCGTGGCTATTCCGGCCGTCTGGATGTTCAATTACTTCACCAATAGAATTGAGGCATTCGACGTCGAGATGGGCAACTCCAGCTCGGAACTGATCGATTATTTCCTGAAGCGCAGCCAACGCGCCTCCGCAGCCAAGTAGCTTGAGATAGCGAGTTGAATTTTGGAAGGGGGTGCAGGTTGGATTTACTCGCGACTTGCACTCCACAACCAATAAGGAGTTTCAAATGCAAAAGAAAGTAGCCCCGCCGCCCGTATCCGACATCAATGTCACGCCCATGGTGGACGTCATGCTGGTGCTGCTGATCATCTTCATGGTCATCACGCCCATGCTTACCAAAGGCGTCACTGTCGACATGGTGCGGACCAAGAACCCGATCGCGATGCAGGCGGCTGATAAGGAAGACGCGATTTTGATTGCCGTCACACGCAACGGTGGCGTATATCTTAGCCCCGGCAACATCAAAATGCTGCCCGACCAGCTTCCGGAAAGAGTTCGCGATCTACTCACCAACCGAATGGACAAGATGTGCTACATCAAGGCCGACGCCCGAGCGCGTTACTCGGCGGTCGAAGATGTCGTGGATAATCTGAGAGCGGCCGGAGTGGATCAGATTGGCTTAATCACCGAAGCGATTCCGGACACTTCGAAAAAGCCGGGCGCGCCGCCGGCTGCTGGCTCGACCCCTGGATCGTAAGTTGTGGGGCAGGTCTCCGACCTGCCAGGTTGTGGCGCAGGTCCCGGCCTGCCAAGCGTGGGGCAGGTCCCCGGTCTGCCAATTGGAGCTTTTCTAGAAAACTAAGGAACGAGGTATTTACTATGTCAATGGCAGTGGGAGGCCCCGGCGGAGGGCCAAAAGCCGATATCAATATGACGCCGCTCATCGACGTGCTGCTGGTGCTGCTGATCATCTTCATGGTCATTACGCCCCTGACGCCGCATGGTCTGGAAGCATTGGCGCCGCAACCGCCCGATAAAAAGAATACCCCCCCTCCCGATCAGGACCGCACCGTCGTCATCGTGATCGACAAGGACAAAAAGATGCACCTCAACAACGAGGATACCGACATGCAAAAGCTCGGACCTCGCCTCGAGGACATTTTTAAAACCCGCGCCGAGCGCGTAGTATTTGTGAAGGGTGATCCCGATCTCGATTATGAGACGGTGGCTAAGGCAATCGATATCGCCAAGGGCGCCGGCATGGACAAGATCGGTCTCATGACCCCTAAGGTGGAGGCTGGGAACTGACGTTGTCCGGCTCTTCGGCTGACTGCGTCCATCTGTGTTTCAATATCTATTTCATATGAAGACCATTACTCTCGTGTTGGGAATTGGGGCGCTGGTTCTGGCTGGAACCGGCTGTGACAAGCTGAGATCGCGGGATCAGCTCAACCGCGGCGTACAAGCCTATCGCAGCGCTAAGTACGCGGATGCCGTGGAGTTCTTCAAGACCGCCGTCAACCTGGACCCCACCAATCTCAACGGCCGCCTTTATCTGGCAACCGCCTACATGACGCAGTACATTCCGGGGGCCGAATCGCCGGAGAACCTCCAGCTTGCCAAGCAGGCCAAGGAAGAGTTTATGAAGGTCCTCGAAAGGGACCCGAACGACAAGACCGCTTTGGCTTCCCTGGCCTCGCTCAGCTACCAGCAGGCGCAAGGCATGCCCGACCTGGAGCAGAAGCTCAAGAAGCTGGATGAAGCCAAAGAGTGGTACCTCAAGTTGATTGCCGCCGATCCGCAAAATAAAGAAGGCTTCTACAGCCTGGCCGTGATTGACTGGGTAAAGTGGTACGCTGCCTGGATGAAAGCCCGCGCCGACCTGGGCATGAAGCCCGAAGAGCCCGGTCCAATCAAGGACAAGAAGGTCAAGGCCGATTTGAAGGATCAGTACAGCGCCGTTATCGAGGATGGCATCAAGAATCTTCAAAAGGCTCTGGACATCGATCCTAATTACGACGATGCGATGGCGTATATGAACCTGCTGATCCGCGAGCGCGCCGATTTGGATGAGAGCCCTGAGGATTATAAGAAAGATGTCGAGACTGCCGACGGCTGGGTGCAGAAGGCCCTCGACACCAAGAAGATGAAGGCCGCCAAGGAAGCCGCCAAGACCCAGGGTGGAATCACGCCGGACGCGCCGCCTGCTCCGAAATAACCCGGCAACTAACGCGAAGGGTCGGGGGCTGATTTCTCCGACTACTTCGCTAAATGAATGCATTCGAGGGGCGGTCACAAGTCCCGCTGCGGACCACTATGCAGCGCGGCTTGGTCTAGGCCCAGTCGTGGAACATGTATGTCTACACGATCAATAACCCTCTTATAGGCACACAAGCACAATAAGAGAGGCCTCCGGGGACAATGGTTTCTCCCCGGTTACCGACCAAGCCAAAAGTCGTATGATCAAAGCTATGGGAGAACTCCACAAGGCTGAAGCGGATCGCCAGGAGCTGCACGCGCTGGTCGATCAACTCCCAGCCAGCGATCTGCCGGCAGCCCGAAAGATTCTCCGTGCTCTGGCAGACCCGGTGTGGCAGTCGGTTCTTACCGCACCGCTCGATGACGAACCGGAAAGCGAAGAAGAACGGGCTAACGTGGAGGCAGCCCGTAGAGAAAACGGGGCTGGCACGTCGCACGAAGACGTTTTGCGCGAATTCGACATGTGAGCCAATTTATCTGGACTGAGCATGCCAAAGAGCAACTCCGGCAGATAGATCGTGAGCAGGCCATCCAGATTCTTCGTGCCCTCACCGATTACGCAAGTAGCGGCAAAGGCCAAGTCAAAAAGCTGAAAGGCAGCGGCGATCTACGACTTCGCGTCGGCGACTACCGGGTGCGGTTCGAAGTCCTCAAAGCTGACGTATACCGGGTCCTTCGGGTTGGCCATCGTCGCGAAGCATATCGAAGTTAGAACTCAGACTACACGAGCCGGATCGGCTTGTCCCGCTTCTCAATCACCCGCCCGATCCGATACGCTTCAGGAAACGCGCGCTCCAACGCCGCCGCATCCGCCTCCGGCAGCGAAATCAGCAAGCCGCCCGAAGTCTGCGGATCATACAGCAGGTCGTCAAACTCCGACCGCCCTTCCACGCACGACGCCGCGAACTCCCGATTGTTATTCAGCCCTCCCGGAATCGCGCCCTGCCGCGCATAATCCACTGCGCCTGGCAGGAACCGCACCGCGCCCGCATCGATCTCGATCGTCACTTTGCTCGCCAACGCCATCTCTCGCGCGTGCCCGATCAATCCGAACCCCGTAACGTCGGTGCAGCCATGCACGTCGAACGCAAGCATCGCCTCGCACGCCCGTCGATTCAGCGTCAGCATCGATTCGATCGACGCTTCCACATCGGAATCCTTGGCGATGCCGCGCTTCAGCGCCGTCGATATCACTCCCGTTCCAATGCGCTTCGTCAGCACCAGCGCGTCGCCCGCCCGCGCGCCGGCGTTGGTCTTGATCCGGTCCGGGTGTATCGTGCCCGTCACCGCGTAACCGAACTTGACCTCGTTATCGGCTATGCTATGGCCGCCGATCAGCGCGCAACTCCCCTCGTGAATCTTTTCCGCGCCGCCTTTCAGAATCTGGCCCAGATCATCCAGGTCGCCTTTGGCCGGCCACGCAAGAATGGACAGAGCCGATACCGGCTGGCCCCCCATGGCATAAACGTCGCTCAAAGCATTGGCCGCCGCGATCGCTCCAAACGTGTATGGATCGTCCACGATAGGCGTGAAAAAGTCCACGGTCTGTACCAGCGCACACTCCGGCGTCAGCTTGTACACGCCCGCATCGTCGGCGGTGTCAAACCCGACCAGCACGTTCTCGTTCGCCCAGCGGGGGATCTGAGCGAGCACTTGGTCCAAAACCTTTGGACTCAGTTTAGACGCTCAACCTGCCGCGGAAGTATGCGCGGTCAGCTTACCCGTTTTTGTGGATGCCACGGTTCCAGGATACAAGCAATCGGCTCGATCTTCGCGGTCTGGCGGGCGACGAGAATCGCGCGGGCGCCGCGTTGGCATTCGTACCGGCGCTAAAATCTATACAACATCAAGTACACGATCACTCCCGTCACGCTGACATACAGCCAAATCGGAAACGTCCAGCGCGCGATCTTTCGATGTTGCTTAAAATCTCCGCGAAGCGCCCGGCGCAGGGTGATAATCGCCAGCACTGGCACCGTGGCGGCTAGAGTGGTATGCGTGATGAGGATGCTGAAGTAGACCGTCCGCAGGAAGCCGGTCTTTTGATACGGCACTGACCCGACCTGGGCGTGATATACGACGTAGCAAATCAGGAAGGCGATTGATACTCCAAATGCCGTCAGCATCACGCGCTTGTGCGCCTGGATGCGCCTGCGGCGGATCAGCGTATAACCGGTGACTAAAAGCACCGCGGCGGTCGCATTGAGCGTCGCGTTCACCGACGGCAAGATGTGAATGTCAATCAAGATTGCCCGCGGGCCAGCGCATGGATATCGTCGATCAGGCGCGGTATCGCCTGTGACTCCGAAGTGTCGTAATAGCCGCGAATGCGCGATTGCTGGTCGATCAGGACGAAGCGCGTGCTGTGCTGCATAGAAGCGTCCAAATTGCCCAGCTTAAAAACATCGCGATCGAGCTTTTGAAGCGTCGTCTCCGGGCCAGTCAAGAAATACCAGTGCTGGCTCGAGGCGCCATGGACCTTAGCGTAGTCCGCTAGAACCGTCGGCGTGTCGCGCGCCGGATCCACCGTGAACGAAACCAGTTTTACGTCCGGCATCTTCACGATGGCGTCCTGCACTTCATGCATCTGCGAAGTCATGCGCGGGCAGGGACCCGGACAGGTGGTGTAAATGAAATCGGCTACCCAAATCTTCCCCGCCAGAACGGCGCTGTGAAATGGCTGGCCATCTTGCGCGACCAGGTCGAACGCCGGCACGTCGTAATAGACCGGCAGCGAACTGGTGTGCCGAACGCAAGCTGTCAGGCAAATAAGTAGGGCGGCTACAGCTACAAACTTCATGCAGCGTGATCGAACAGCATCAAGCCGTACAAGACCGGAAGGTACACCACCGACGCGAGCAGTACCCGGCGTGCTTGCTGGCGGGTTCGATCGAAAGTGATGCACAGGCCGGCATACAAAAACAATAACCCCATGACAGCGGCGCCAATCAGGTACACGGTGCCGGTCATGGAGAGAAACTTTGGAACCAGGCTGATGGGGATCAGCGCCAGCGAGAACCACAGAATTCGGCGCGCCGTCGATTCGCCATCCGGCTCAACCACCGGCAGCATCCGGATGCCCGCGCGCTCGTAATCTTCCCGGTACATCCAGGCGATCGCGTAAAAGTGCGGGAACTGCCACAGAAACAGAATCGCAAAGAGGATCCACGCGTCCCAAGTCAGAGTGCCGCTCGCGGCCGCGTAGCCGATCAGCGGCGGCATCGCCCCCGGAATGGCTCCGATGGTGGTCGAGTGCGGCGATCGTTGCTTAAGAGGCGTGTAAATAAACAGGTAGCTGCCTAACGTCACGGCGCCCAATAAGGCCGCCAGAGGATTCACGCCGAGTTGCAATTCGAAGAAGCCGGCCACTGAAATCAGCAAGCCGAACAGCAGCGCCCTTTCCTCGTGCAGTCGACCTGAGGGGAGCGGGCGTTCCCGAGTTCGCCGCATCTTGCCGTCCGCTTCGCGCTCAAACCACTGATTCAGAGCGGCGGTTCCCGATGCGAGCAGCCCAGTGCCCAGAAGCGTATGAAACAGGGTGAGAAAGTGCCATCCGCCCTTGGAGCCGAAGAAGTATCCCATCCCCGTGCTCATCAAAATGAGCCACGTGATTCGCGGCTTAGTTAACGCGAGGTAATCTTTCATTCACGTCCTGGAGGGAGCCCGACCTTCTACGGTAGCATTTCTTAACAATACTTTGCAGAAGCTCGAGGATAATCCGCGGAATCCTAAACACATCCACACTATCCCCTGCAGAAGGATATCGGTTCTCACCCTGAAATGCCGCCGGAGCCGTAGCGGAAAAGGTGTGCTAGGTGCGCCCCACCTTAACCGCCTATGATAGTGGAATGCTCCGCAAACTCATGCTGCTATCGATCGCCGCCGCGATCTGCTTACAGAGCCAGGAAAACAGCGAAACCTTCCTGTTGACGATTTTTCTTCGGCACGATCAATCCAAGAATGTTGATCAGATTAACGAGATCACCGAAAAGGCCGGCTTCCACGATAAGTTTCCTCCTAAGGGAATTGAAGTGGTTTCCTGGTACGTCATGATGGGCATCGGCCAGGTTGTCACATTACGCGTTCCACCCAGCCGGCTGCGCGAAGTAAATCGCACCATCGAAACCAGCGCCTGGGGCGGCTATAGAACCGAGTTTTATCCCACCTACGATTACAAGCCGGTCTGGCAATCAACCTGGGCGAGCGGGAAGTCGCGCTGAGGCTGGAAAAGAGTACAGGCAGTCTAAGCGGCATCGAGCGCTCCGATGTATAGTGAAATGACTCCGGAGCCCACATGCCCGACTTGACTATCCTGCTGCCCATCCTCATCATCGCGATCTACCTGCTTTCGTCCATCAAGATTTTGGCCGAATACGAGCGCGGCGTCATCTTCCGCCTGGGCCGTGTTCTGTCACAACCCAAGGGACCCGGTGTCATACTGGTTTTCGCACCAATCGACCGTATTGTCCGCATTTCGCTACGCATCGAAGCGATGGAAGTGCCGCCCCAGGACGTGGTGACGCGCGACAACGTGACCGTCAAAGTCAATGCGGTGGTCTACTTCCGCGTCGTGGATCCCACCAAGGCAGTCCTGGAAGTGACCAATTTCCTTTACGCCACGTCGCAGGTTGCGCAGACCACTCTGCGCAGCGCATTGGGCGAAGTGGAATTGGACGAGCTGCTGAGCCAGCGCGAAAAGCTGAACCTCCGTCTCCAGACGGTCCTCGATCAACATACCGGCCCGTGGGGCGTCAAGGTCACGGTGGTCGAGGTCAAGCAAGTGGATTTACCCGAACAGATGATTCGCGCAATCGGCCGCCAGGCTGAAGCCGAGCGTGAGCGCCGCGCCAAGATCATCCACGCCGAGGGCGAGTACATGGCCGCTACCAAGCTCGCCATGGCCGCCGAGGAGATCCAGAAGCAGCCGGCCGCCATCCAGCTCCGTTACTTGCAGACTCTGGTCGAAATCGGCTCCGAGAAAAACACCACGGTTGTGTTCCCGTTACCCATCGATATATTCTCGTCTATAGTACGCGCTCTTGATCACTTCGGAGGAAAGAAGATGGAGGGTTGATTCATTTTGGCAAGGAATGACGAAGGCGAATTTGAATTAGTTCTCGGGAACCGGCAACTGATCAGCGTGTTCCTGATCGTGGTGATCCTGTTGGGAGTGTTTTTCTCCATGGGGTATATCGTGGGCCGCAACTCCTCGCCTTCTGACGTGGCGCGCAACAGCGCTGTCGCAAAGAGTGTCGAGCCTCCGGCCGAAACGCCGCCGCCCGCGACTTCCGTTGCTCCGCCGCAAGCTTCAGCCCCGGTGCCGGAAACCAGGTCGGCCGCGCCCGAGCGCGTGATCACCCACGCCGAGCAACCCCCCGCTGAGGCTCCAGCGCCCAAGCCTACACCGGTTAATCCGGCGAAGGAGAAACGGTCGCCATCTCCGCCGCCTGCTCCAGCGCGTTCCGAGCGAGCCTCCATTACCGGCGAACCTCCGGCCGGCGATTATTGGCAGGTAGTCGCGACTGCGCGCCCGGATGCCGAGATCGTAGCGGAAGCTCTCGGCAAAAAAGGCCTGCATGCCATTGTCGCGCCCGCACCCAAGGAAGGAATCTTCCGCGTGCTGGTGGGGCCGTTGAAAGACGCAGCCTCGCAAGCGCAGACCCGCACGGATTTGGAAGCCGCCGGTTTCAAGAATCCGATCGTGCGAAAATATTGATTTGACCCCCGATTCTCTGGTTCAGCTCGAACTGGTGCAGCTCGAACCGGTTCAGCTCAAAATGGTTCAGCTCGAACCTCGCCCGCCCGCGCATCCGCGCCTTCCGGAGTGGCTGCGGAAGAACACCACTCATTTTCAGGAGGTTCACGCCCTCAAAACAGAATTGCGGCGATTGAACTTGCATACCGTCTGCGAGTCGGCCCGCTGTCCCAACCTGCACGAGTGCTTTCATCGCGGCGCGGCCACTTTCATGATTCTCGGCAATCTATGTACGCGCGGCTGTGGATTCTGCTCGGTGCCCAAAGGATCTCCGAGCAAGCAGGAGTTTCACCTCGATCCCAATGAGCCCGCCAACGTCGCACGCATGGCGGCGGCCTTGAACCTTCGTTACGTCGTGATCACGTCGGTTAATCGCGATGATCTTGTCGACGGCGGGTCCCGGCATTTTGCCGAAACTGTGCGCCACGTCCGCCGCGCCCTTCCGAACACTCGTGTGGAAGTGCTGACCCCGGATTTTTGCGGCAGCCTGGATGCCGTCGCCCGCGTGCTGGATGCCGGTCCCGACGTTTTCAATCACAACATGGAGACCATCCAGCGTCTTTACCGGCGCGTCCGGCCCCAGGCGGATTATCACCAGTCGCTCCAGGTCTTGCGCTTTGCCAGAATCTATCGGCCCGGCGTCCTGACCAAGTCAGGATTGATGGCTGGCTTAGGGGAACAAGCGGATGAAGTGCGGCAGCTGCTGCGCGATTTGCGCGGCGTGGATGTCGATGTCGCCACCATCGGCCAATATTTGCAGCCTACGCGCAGGAATCTGCCGGTCGCGAATTATGTGGCACCGGCCGAGTTCGACGCCTATCGCGACTATGGCCTTTCCATCGGCTTCAAGATGGTCTTCAGCGGCCCGCTGGTCCGCAGCTCCTACATGGCGGACCAGGTGAATGACGAAGCGTCCCGCATCCCTGCTTAACTTCACGCTCGCGCTCCTCACCGCGCTGCTTCTGATTCTGGTTTCCCCTAACCTGATCTTCCCCACCTTCGGACTGCCTTGGCTGGCGCCCATGGCATTAACTCCGCTACTAATCGCGCTCGCTCGGGAACCACGCCCCGTATGGCGATTCTTGCTGGGCGAGTTCACCGGAATCATCTATTGGTTCGGCATTTGTTACTGGATCCAATTCGTACTCGAAGTACACGGCGGAATGGGCCGCTGGGGCGGCTGGGGGACCTTCCTTCTATTTTGCGTAGCCAAAGCGATCCACATGGGCGTGTTCAGCCTGCTCGCTGCCGTCCTGATCAGAACCTGGTACGCCGTGCCGGCCATCGCCGCGCTATGGACCGGCATCGAACGAACGCACGGAACGTTTGGATTCGCATGGCTGGCGCTGGGCAATTCCGCCATCGACATGCGGCTGCCGATGAGGCTAGCGCCCTTTCTCGGCGTCTATGGAATTTCCTTCGTGCTGGCGATCATGGCGACGACCGTAGCGGTACTCATTCTGCGGCGCGGGCGTCGCGAACTCGCTTGGCTGGCAGTCGTCCCGTCGCTGTTGCTATTGCCGGACCTGCCTCCGCCCTCCATTCCGGGCGAAAGCGCCGTAATATTGCAGCCGAACATGCCCGAAGAGGAGCAATGGACCCCCGCCACAGCTTCGGCCGTTCGCGACGAGTTGGTGGTACGTTCGTTTGATGCCGCGCGGGCGCCGGGCCCACGCCTGATTATCTGGCCGGAAGTGCCCGGTCCGCTGTATTACTACAACGATCCGAAGTTCCGCGACGAAGCCACTAATCTAGCGCGCTCCACGCACGACTATTTCTTGTTCGGCACAGTCGGCGAGACAAGGCGTCGGGAACCGTTGAACTCGGCGGTGATGCTAAATCCCAACGGCGACCTGATCGACCGCTACGACAAAATTAACCTGGTTCCCTTCGGCGAATACGTGCCCAGGTTCTTCGGATTCGTGAACCGCATCACGCAGGAGGCCGGCGATTTTGTTCCGGGCAATCGCATCGTGGACTTTCCCGTGGACGATCATCGCATCGGCGTCTTCATCTGCTACGAGTCCGCGTTCCCGCAAGAGGTTCGGGAATTCGTCAAGCAGGGCGCCGACCTGCTGGTTAATCTGTCGAACGATGGCTACTTCGGCCAGAGCGCCGCGCGCGAACAACATCTCGAGATCGCCCGCATGCGCGCTGTCGAAAATCGGCGCTGGCTGATTCGCGCCACCAACGATGGCATCACGGCGACCATCGATCCTTCCGGCCGTATTACCCGGCGGCTTCCGATGTACCAGGAAGCCGTGGCTCGAATGAACTTCGGCTACGAATCCGGCATGACGTTCTACACCGAGCATGGCGATTGGTTCGCGTGGGGCTGCTGGTTGGGCGTGGCAGTAGCGCTATTCTGTTCGCAGATTCCGCACTACACACCGCGTAAGAACAATGCGCCCAAGAAACCTATCCGTGGCGTATCACCAGAACGTCGCCATCCTTGACGATGTATTCCTTGCCTTCCAAGCGCAGCAAACCTTTCTCGCGGACGCCCGGGTAACCGGCATGATCGATCAGCGCCTGCCAGTTCACCACTTCGGCGCGGATGAACTTCTTCTCGAAGTCGCTGTGGATCGCTCCGGCCGCCTTCACCGCGGTGCTGTTCATCGGAATAGTCCAGGCGCGCACCTCGGTCTCGCCCGCGGTCAGAAACGACATTAACCCCAACAGCGCATAAGTAGCCGCGATCAGCCGTTCCAAGCCCGACTCCTTCAGCCCATAGCTGGCCAGGTATTCGCGAGCTTCTTCGGAAGATAGTTCAGCCAACTCGGCCTCGATCTTCCCGCAGATCGCGGTCACAGCCGTACCCTTGCGTCCGGCCAGCGGTCCTTTGCGATATTGATCTTCGATTTCCTGCATGCGCGACACATCTTCCTCGCCGATGTTCAGCACGAACAGCATCGGTTTCTGCGAAAGGAACTGGAAGCCGCGGATCAGTTTTTCTTCGTCGGCCGAAAGGTCCAGCGTGCGCAGCGCGACGTTCTGCTCCAGCGTCGCCTTGCAGCGCTCCAGAAGGGCGGACTCGCGGTCGAGATCGGCGCTCTTTATCTTCTTGCGATCCTTGTCCAGCCGCTCCATGCGCTTTTCAACCACCACCAGATCGCTCAAAATCAGCTCCATTTCGACATCTTCCAGATCGCGCAGCGGGTCGACCGAGCCCTTCTCGTGCGGCACGGTTTCGCTCGGAAAGAGCCGGAGCACGTGGGCCAATGCATCCGCCACCCGCATACTCGCCAGGTAACTGGGATCTCGTAACGCCTCTTTGGAGACCGCGGGAAAATCCAGATACTCGACCGTAGCTTGGGTGATCTTAGGCGGCTCGAAGATTTTTGCCAGCGCCGTGAGCCTCGCGTCCGGTACCTTGGTCATGCCTACGCGCGCTTCCATCAGCCCTACACGCGTCGACTCATGCACGCCGGTAAGAATAGTAAATAAAGATGTCTTGCCCACCATCGGCAGGCCGATAATCGCAGTTTTCATGAAAAATGGCTAGAGCGGGACCTCGACCAGCGTCAGAATTTCCTGCAGGATTCGTTCGCTGAGCTCGGTGCTGCGCTGCGACAGCGACGCGCGCGCATTAATCGCGATCCGATGCGCGAAGACCGGAACGGCCAGCCGCTTGATGTCGTCCGGGATCACGTATTCGCGGCCCTCGATCAGCGCCAGCGCCTGCGTCGCGCGATATAACGCCTGCGCTCCCCGGGGACTTACACCCAGCGCCAGCGATTCGTGATTGCGGGTCTTCTCCACGATCGCGAGCATGTAATCCACCAGCGAGTCGTCCACCGCGATATGGCTCACCTGCTCCTGCAAATGGACCAGCGCCTCGCCTGTCAGCACAGGCCGTACGCTTTCCGCATGAGCGCCCTCGGTGTTGCGCAGGATCTCGCGCTCGGCTCCGCGATCCGGATAACCAATGCGGATGCGCATCAGGAACCGGTCGAGCTGGCTCTCAGGCAGCGGATAAGTCCCGTGATGCTCCACCGGGTTTTGCGTCGCCATCACCATGAAGGGCTGCGCCAGCGGATAGGAATGGCTCTCGATCGTGACCTGCATCTCGTTCATCGCTTCAAGCAGCGCCGATTGCGTTTTCGGAGTCGCGCGATTGATCTCATCAGCCAGCAGAAAGTTCGTGAACACCGGCCCGCGCTTGAATTCGAATTCCTGTGTATGCGCGTTGTAGATGGTCACACCCAGTACGTCGCTGGGCAGCATATCGCTGGTGCATTGCAAACGGTGGAATTCGCAGTCTACCGACCGAGCCATGGCATGCGCGAGCGTCGTTTTGCCGACACCGGGGACGTCCTCAATCAATAGATGCCCGCGAGCCAGCAGGCAGACCGCCGTTAAACGCACCACTTCCGGCTTCCCGCGAATGGTGGAGTTAAGCGACATCTCCAACTCGTTGAGTTTTGATAGCGCCACCGGCGCAGCCAACATTACTGTCATTGTATCGTGTCGAGCGCGCCCGTCTTTACCAAAAGCACCTCGCTAACCGTTGGCCGGATCGCTTGGATCAATTTGCCGACATTGGCTCTCAACTACCTCAATCGGCAAGACGCAAAACCGTTGATAGACGCCCAGGAGATTATTCCCCGTTACGAAAACAACCGTTCTCTAACGGTTGTTACCACTCGTAAACTATTGATTCTGAAAAAGAACGCCGGTATTATCGGGATGACTCTTGCATCTAAGGGCAAAAGGAGAAGTACCCATGAAAAAGGCAATCGCAGTGATTTTGGCGCTCGGAATAAGCGCCGCTTATGCAGCTTCGAGCTATCAGTTCACCCTCTATAAAGCCACCACCGTCAATGGCACGCAATTAAAGCCGGGCCCCGTCAAGCTCGACCTCCAAGGTGACAAGGTCGTCATTAAACAAGGTAAGACCAGCGTCGAATCGAACGTGACCGTGCAGAATGCTGAACACAAGTTCAATGCTTCCTCGGTTACTTACAACGCCGACGCCGCCGATCAGATTCAAGAAATCCGGCTGGGTGGCACCGCAACCAAGCTGTTGTTCGATTCCGGCGCCAAGACCGCCGCCGCGAAGTAAGCTCCCGGTCGGAGTGGTCGCGTTATCTTTCGCTGGATCGCAGTTGCTCGAGGAAAGCGTCGGGATCAAAGCCGTCGCTTCCGATTCGCACCGGGAAGGTGGCGGCATTATCGAAGACGATGCTGCGGAGTCCATCACCTTCCTGCCAGGGATTTAGCATTCCTTGCTCCAGCATGTACTGAAGTATACCCATTCGGAAGAAAACAGCGAGGATATCCGCGCCAGAGCTGCAATGCGGAGCAACGAGTTTGATATCGATGCTCGTTGTCGATGCGGCTCGGCCGGCCTGCCCACCAGTCAACTGGCGGATTATGCTCCAGACCCGCTTGATATCGTCTGGATTCACAGGGGGCAGATGCGAGCCAGGAGTTAGGGATTTAACATTGGTCATGCCCGGACCAGTAATAACGATAGCGCCTCCTGTGCCAAACTGAACTTTGGACAAGTGGGAATCCATCGCGGAGCGGAAGATCCGGGAGGCGATCGAAGCCGGCCAGTTCGATAACCTCCCGGCCAACGGCAAGCCGATCGAGCTGGATATCGACCCCGATCCCAGCCTCTGGATGGCCCATCATCTGCTCCGCGTGAATGGGTTCGCGCCTTCGTGGATCGAGGAATCCAAGGACATCGATGCAGCCGTGAGCCGTTTTCGCTCCGATCTCCGGAGCGCGCGCCGAAGCCCCGCAACAATCACTGAATTCCGCAGTCGTGCGGCCGAGCTCAACCGCCGCATTCTGACGTACAACCTGAAAAGCCCTTCTCCACAAGTCCACAAATTGCCGCTGGACGTCGAAACGGAATTACAGCGTTGGGGTTAACAGAGTATGTTCTCGTCGCTGGAAAAAACTGCAATCCTCTGTTATTCATTTTTGATTCCATCCAGCACCCTTTGGGCCCAGCCGAATCGACTCGCGGCCCACATTGACGACCATCGCCGCGTTGTGCTGCCGGATAGCGTCCATCCAAAAGCCCAGCCGCAGTATGATGCAGGCCCCGTCGACCCATCGTTGAAGATCGGCTACATCACCTTGCTGCTGAAACCGTCCCCCGGCCAGCAAGCGACCCTGGAACAACTGCTGGTCGAGCAGCAGGACCGTTCTTCGCCCAACTACCATCGCTGGCTGACGCCGGAACAGTTTGGCGATCGGTTCGGCTTGAGCGCTAGCGATTACGCCGCCGCCGTCTCCTGGATTGAATCGCAGGGCCTGCATGTTGAAGACCTGGCCAGCGCCCGAAATTGGGTAGCGTTCAGCGGTTCCGCGACACAGGTGTCGAACGCCTTCCAGACTGAGATTCATCGTTTTCTCGTGAACGGAGAAACCCATTTCGCCAATGCCACCGCACTCCGGATTCCCGCCGCATTGGACGGCGTAATAAACGGCGTCCGTGGACTCAATGACTTTTGGAAGAGGCCCGGCCCGAAGCCGGAATTCACGACCAGCTCAGGTCTTCATCAGTTGGCGCCCGGCGATTGGGCCACTATATATGACGTCACGCCGCTCTACAACATGGGCATCGACGGCACGGGCCAGCGACTGGTAATCCTGGGACGTTCGGACATGGATCAGTCCTACATCGACTCATTCCGCGGCATGTTCGGTCTGTCTCCGAGCCAGATTGAAATACATCTCATCGGCCCGGATCCCGGGGTGACGAATGCCGCGGGCGAGGCCGCCCTGGATCTGGAGTGGTCCGGAGCGATCGCGCGCAACGCCACCATTGTTTACGTGTACTCGAACAATTTTTTCGATGCCGCCCAGGCTGCGGTCGATCAAAACCTGGCGCCTGTGATGAGCTTGAGCTTCGGGACCTGCGAACCGGATGGCGTTCCTGGCAACCGGGTCATCGCTCAACAGGCCAACGCGCAAGGCATCACTTGGCTCGCTTCCTCGGGCGATTCCGGCCCGGCCGGCTGTGATCCGCATGGCATTTTTGGCAGTACTCAAGGAGGAGTTGCTTCGCTGGGGCTGGCTGTCAGCATTCCCGCCAGCTTCCCGGAAGTCACTGCCATGGGAGGCACCGAGTTCAACGAAGGGAGTGGCCAGTATTGGCAAAGCACCAACAGCGCTAACGGCGGATCCGCGATTTCTTATATCCCTGAGATGGCCTGGAACGACACGCCCGCGGGCGGTGGACTTCTTGCCAGCGGAGGCGGAGCCAGCATTGATTTTCCGAAGCCGGCCTGGCAAGCAGGTCCAGGTGTGCCGGATGATAACGCGCGCGACGTTCCGGATGTTTCATTCAACGCTTCAGGCGACCACGATGGCTATATGGTGGTGAACGCCAACGGCCAAGTAGTCACCGGCGGAACTTCCGCCAGCTCTCCATCATTTGCAGGAGTGATCGCGCTGCTCAACCAATACGTGGTTACCCACGGTTTTCAGACCCAGCCGGGCTTGGGCAACATCAATCCCGATCTCTATCGTTTGGCGCAAACCACCACCAATATTTTTCACGACATTATTCAGGGCAATAATATCGTTCCGTGCGCCCAGGGCAGTCCCGATTGCGTCACTGGTTCCTACGGCTTCACGGCTGCTCCAGGCTACGACCTGGCAACCGGGCTAGGATCCATCGATGTGGCCAATCTGGTTACGGCATGGCCGGCGTCAAATAACCAAATTGTGTTGACTGCCAGCCCGGCCAGCATCACGCTCGGCGATACCGTTCAATTGACCGCCACCATCTTCCCCCTGCTAAAAGCGATTCCACTGGTCGTGCTCCCAGGGCAGACTGCTCCTACCGGCACAGTTACTTTCTCGACCGGCACTACCATCCTTGGCTCGGCATCGGTGGTCAACGTTGCGGGAAGCGGTATGGCGACGTTAACCGTAACTGGTCCCGTATTACCCTCAGGCACCACCACGGTGGTGGCGACCTATAGCGGCGACAGCAATTTCAACGGCGCAGCCGGCTCGGTCGCGGTACAGGTAGCCTCACCGTCGACTGGTTCGTCGGTATTGATTTCGATCGCACCCAATCCGGCCCACGCCGGGCAGTCCGTCAGACTCAGTCTTACAGAGGAAAACGGCGTCGGCACAACGATTACGGGCTGGACCATCAACGGGTCTGACCGATCCTCGCTAATCGTCCCGGATTTCGGCAGCGCTTCTTTACCCGCGTATGGCACCGTTTCGACCTCGTTCGCGACCACTCCATCGCCGACCATCCCCGCCGTTCGGCTCTACCAATTCACCGGAACGGATGCCAATGGACGCACCTGGTCGGAGCAGTACACGCTGACTCTGGTAGGCACGTCGGCTCAGGATCTAGTGTTGTCGAGCGCTTCGGGGACCTGCCCGCAATTGCTTCTCGAAGAACAGAATGGCTTGGAAGTTCAACTCACCCGGTTTCTGGTCGACGGCCAGGACATGACAAATCAGATCCAGACGCTTTTCGGCACCACGCGCATGGCTCCCTTCGGAGCTTTGCAAGCCACAATCTGCGGTGCAGGCAGCAATTTCGAAGTCGATGGGACGACGCAAATCGGAGAGCCCGTAGAGGCGACGCTTTCATATCAGGGGCCCTCGTCCGGTTCCGGCACACCGGCAGTATCGGGCACTGTAACTCTCTCGGTGCCTGGGGGATCTGGCTCATCCGCGCAGGCGACTATCACAGCGAATCTCACGGGAAGTAATCCCACGGTTTCTGTGTTTCCGTCTAACCAAACGACCTCTTGGTTGACGGCCGCCATCGCCGCGCAGCAGGTGTCTTTGGTTGCGTCGAGCGCCGGCCTGGCCAACGGCGTCTATAATGCCACGCTAATTTTGCAGGCCACCAACGCCACGCCGCAACTCATCGAGATACCGGTCGTATTCGAGATCGGGCCTTCCTCAGCCCTGACTATTGGCGGCGTGAGCAACGGTGCTTCGTTCCAACCGGCCTTTGCGCCCGGCATGATTCTGAGTGTCTTCGGAACTGAGCTCGCGCCGTCCACACAATCGGCGGCCGCTCTTCCGCTGCCGCTGGCTCTGGCCGGCGCCTCCGCATCTGTCAACGGCGTCCCTGCTCCTTTATATTATGTTTCGTCTGGCCAGTTGAACATCCAGATTCCGTATGAAACAGGAGCTGGGCCGGCGGTTCTTGGAGTGAACAACAATGGTCAAGTCGCATCCTACGTTTTCACAGCGGCGCCTTCCGCGCCCGGCATCTTCACGGACGCCTCGGGTGCCTTGATTCCCTTCTCCAGCGGAAAGCCGGGGGACACGCTCACGCTTTTCATCACCGGAGACGGCGACGTCTTGCCGGCACTAGCCACCGGCGCGTCGCCTTTCACCTATACGCCGTTGGCTCTGCTGCCGCAGCCCCGCCTTCCTCTATCGGTCAGTGTGGGTGGAGTCACCGCGGCGATCGCTTTCGCCGGCATACCTCCGGGATTAGCGGGAGTGACGCAAGTTAATTTTGTAATTCCACTGAACGTCTCCCCAGGCCCGCAGCCCGTGGTCGTAACGGTGGGTGGTGTCGCGAGCAACACGGGCAATCTGACCGTGATGCCTTAGGACTGACGCCGCTTCGCCGAAGGCGCGATCGCGCGGCCTGGGTTTACACGCCGTGCCGACGACGGCGAGCAGCGACGAACCCGATCAGCGCGATTCCGACCACGCCGATGGAGGCAGGTTCCGGGGTAGGGGTAGAGACCGGGTTGACGGAACCGGTGACCGAGGTAGACTCCCAGATCCACTCGGGATCGGCAAGCGGCGGCAGGTCGGTGACGTCTACGTTGGCGAGGTTGTCAGCGATGCCGGCAAGCGGATTCTGGAATGTCAGTACCATAAACGCAACCTCGGATGCTGACGGCGAGGGGTTGAATGCTGACAAGGTGGACGCGTTGGCCGTGCCGGCGGACGGGGTCTCGGTATAGGTGCCGTTGACGGTGGGAGCGAGTACGGGGCCGGATAGTGTTATGTCGACGTTAGACTCCATCGTAGTCGCAGAATCGTAGGTGAAGGTGCCAGTGATAGACGTTACATCACCGGGGCTGAATGTGGCCGTGGCTCCCGAGAACGTGTAGGTGATCGGGCTCGCGAAAGCACTGCCGCTGATTCCGGCGGTCAATGCAGCGGCGGCGATCAGCGTTAAAAAGTTACGGAATGCTTCCAATCTCATGGTTATCGCTCCTCGTGTTCATTCTATATTGAAATCGCACGCCTATTCTTCTGCACATCGCGATGGAGAGAGACTAGATCGTTCTCAGATGACCGCCGCTAACAAATGCTTGTGGGGTAACTGGCTCGCATCGTCCGCTTCCAATTGATCGACGCCCTTGGCCGTGATGCAATAGCGCCCGTCATCAGAAGTGGCGATGAGAGCATTTTCTTTCAAGCAGCTTTGGCGTTAGTGCAGCGTTTCTATTTGATCGGAGGTTTAAGGCAGAATGTTAGATAGCATGCCAAACCCTGATATGCCTCCTTTGCAGCCTGACTTGACACCCCACTTACCCCTCGACTTACCCAGCAACTTAACCTCTAACTTAACCACGGACCAAATCGAACGGGCCCGGAAGATTCTTCACCAGGTCCTGACTTACTTGCGCAGCCAGTCGCGCCACCTGTCTCCGGAGGCCGGTTTGGCGCTGACTTACGACCTGCAACCTGAGGCCGATCAGTGACCATCCTCGAAGCAGGCGCGGCGCTTCGGTCCCGCCAGATCTCCTGCTTGGAGCTGATGATCAGGTGCCTCGACCATATCGGCAAGCTGAACCCGCGCCTCAACGCCTTCCTCACGGTTACAGCCGAGAGCGCTCGCGCTCGCGCCGAAGAGCTTGACCTCGAACTTGCCAGTGGCCGGGATCGCGGCCCTCTCCACGGCATTCCAATTGCCCATAAGGATTTGATCTCGACCAAGGGCGTGCGAACCACTTCCGGATCCAAGCTTTTCGCGGATTATGTGCCGAACTCCAACGCGCAGGTCGTCGAAAAACTCGATGACGCCGGCGCGGTGATGGTGGGCAAAACGGGACTGCACGAGCTCGCCTACGGCATCACGTCCGACAATCCACACTTCGGTACCATTCGAAATCCTCGCAATCCGGAGCACATCCCCGGCGGGTCGAGCGGCGGCTCGGGCGTGGCAGTGGCAACCGGGATGGCGCTGATGGCCACCGGCACCGACACCGGAGGATCCATTCGCATCCCGGCTTCTTATTGCGGCGTAGTCGGGATCAAGCCCACTTACGGGTTGGTCAGCGTCTCGGGCGTCCAGCCGCTGGGCTTCAGTCTGGATCACATCGGTCCGCTGACGGCCACTGTCGGCGATGCGCGGGTTTCGCTCGATGCCATGGCGGACGGCGCCAAGCGGAAACCGGCGCCCGCGAGCGTCCGGGAAATCCGCGTGGGCGTCCCGCGGAACTATTACTTCACTCAGGTGGCTCCCGACGTGCGCGACGCGGTTCATAACGCCGCAAAACGGGCCGAGGAATCGGGCGCGCGCGTGACTCCCGTGCAAGTTCCCGACATTGATGCGATCAACGCGGCCAGCCTGGTCATTCTGCTTTCAGAAGCCGCGGCGCTCTATGAGCCCTACCTTGACCGCCAAAACGAGATCGGCCAGGATGTCCGGGCGCTGCTATATCAGGGTAGCCTGGTCCCGGCCACGGACTATGTCAACGCTCAGCGCCTGCGCAAAGTGCTGGCTAACGAGTTCCGCGCGCTGTTTCGCACCATCGACTGCCTGTTTACTCCGGCCACTCCCATAACCGCGCCACGCATCGGGCAGCGGGAAGTGGAGATCTCGGGCGAGATGCTGGACACCCGGCTGCTCACCACGCGGTTCGCGCGAGGGTTTAACGCCCTGGGATTCCCGGCGCTGGCGCTGCCTTGCGGCGAAACGCCCCAGGGAATGCCGATCGGCCTCCAGATGGTCGGAAGGCCGTTTGAGGAGAGCCTGCTCTTTAAATTAGGCGAAGCCCTGGAATAACGTGCGCCCGTTTAATGAGCCGCGCCCAGAGGAAGCGGTATACCCGCGTGCGCGCCACCAGCCCTGCTAAACTGGCATTTGGCCGCCTCCACCAGATCGGCACCTCTACCCAGCGAGTCCGCTACGCTCGCCAAGCTCCTCACCGAGTTTGCCGCTTCCCCGCTCCGCGAGCCGCTGCAATGGTTTACACGGGAAAAACTCTGGATCAACGAACAACACCTGCAGGTCTGCCGCATTCCAGCTCCGACGTTTTTCGAACAGCGCCGCTCCGAATGGATGCTGGCCCAATTCCGCGCTCTGGGCTGCGTGGCTCGCATCGACCGCGCAGGCAATGTGATCGCACATCCAGTCGATAATCGCGAAGGACCGTATGTCGCCCTCACCGCGCATCTCGACACCGTGCTGGCGCCCCGCAACAATGAAGAAATCTCCCCGGGTCCCGACAATCGTCTGCACGGCCCCGGCGTATCCGACAACGGCGCCGGCCTGACCGCTTTGCTGGCTGTCGCGCGCGTGCTCTCGTCCTTTCCAGGGCTCGAAGAAATCTTTCGTAGGTTGGTGTTCATTGCCAACGTAGGCGAGGAAGGCGAGGGTAACCTGAGCGGGATGCGTTATCTCTGCCGCCAATCGGCCACCGGCAGTCGAATTCGGTCGTTCTTAATTCTGGACGGGCCCAATACCGACCACATCACTTCGCAAGCGCTGGCCAGCCGCCGCTTCGACGTGACCATTACCGGTCCGGGCGGACACAGTTGGAGCGACTATGGGATTGCCAATCCGGTGCATGCTCTCGCCCGGGCCATCGCCTTCTTCACCGAGCATCGCTTTCCGGTGAGTGGCAGCCCGCGGTCGTCGTACAACTTTGGAATCATCGAAGGCGGCTCCAGCATCAACTCCATTCCCAGCCAGGCTCGGACCAAAGTGGATATCCGCTCTGAAAGCGCGGCTAAGCTCGACGAGATTGCCAGCTTGCTGACCGGCGCCGTCGAGCGGGCTCTCGAATCGGAGAATGATCGCGCCACCGGTGGCAAGGTTACCGGCAAGATCAAAGAGATCGGATCGCGCCCGGGCGGACGTCTCGCCGACGACGCTCCCATTTTGCATTACATCCGTGCCGTGGACGTGCACCTCGGCATCCGGTCGCATCTGGATTGCGCCTCCACCGACGCCAATATTCCGCTCTCGCTCGGAATCCCAGCCATCTCCGTAGGCGCCGGCGGACAAGGCGGCGGTGCGCATACCTCCCAGGAATGGTTCCATCCAGAAGGCCGCGAGCTGGGACTCAAGCGGATTCTCCTTATGCTCCTGCTGCTGCTTCGCGATTTGGATCATTCCGAA